>Ga0181594_10001728_pt1 | contig 20161 bp, 20 predicted proteins | sample 071ome_18_FD_145603 | JGI IMG/M metagenome (GOLD analysis project Ga0181594, IMG submission 145603) | Coastal salt marsh microbial communities from the Groves Creek Marsh, Skidaway Island, Georgia - 071413BT metaG (spades assembly) | ecosystem: Environmental > Aquatic > Marine > Intertidal zone... | reverse complement strand
TCATCGTGAAGAAGGGCGTTCAGCTTTCGGCGCAATAGCTATCATATGTGTCATATCTATCATATCCTGCGTCTCAATATGACAAGTATGATAGGTATGACAGGCTTTGCGTGATGAGTGCCTATTCACCGTTTGGCCGTGCTGTGAGAGAGGCTGTATGGATATTCGAGGTCTACGAGAATCCTCTCAGGAATGAAAACAACTTGCAAATCATGCATTGGCGAAGCCCAGCGTCGAAAGCTGATTTCCACAACGTGTTCATGGTAAATCTGCAGTAGTAGTTACACACGCTCGCCCTCATTGATCCCAAGACCATTTCGGTCAAGACAAGTCGCCCAGTCGAAACAGAAATAGCTTAGCGGTGTCAGAATGCCGACCGCGCCGCGTATGCATTTCACTCCAAAGAGTGACCCAACCTAACCGCCACATCATTGAAACTTTCTACAACCACAGCGGACTCCACTGGCAGAGAAAGAAATCCATGGATCATTCCGGGAACGCAGGTCAGGCTTGCGGGTACGCCATTGGCGACCAGAAGCGTGTGGAAAGCATCGCCCTCGTCGCGAAGCGGGTCGTATTCGGCTGTGACAATCGTGGTCGCGGGAAATCCCGAGAAATCTTGAAGCTGATGGAGCATTGAAACGGCGTTGTTGCGACTGTCATCGCCAAGAAAACAGGACCAGAACCACCTCATCGCGTCTCTTGTTAAAAGTGGTCCGTCCGCAAAGGTGTGCTGGCTGGCGGATTCGCAGGCGGGGTCCAGTGCGGGGTAAAATAGCCCGAGATGGCGAAGTTTTTTTCCAGCGCGGGATGCAAGCACGCAGGCCGAGACGCATAGTGCGCCGCCGGCACTGTCGCCGCAAAGCGCGACCGCATCCGAGTTTATCCCGTAGACTACCGCATTCCGCATAAATTCCTCCAGCACACCATATACATCCTCGACCGGGCCGGGAAATCGTGTTTCCGGCGCCAGGCGGTAGCCGACACTGATCACAGCAGCACCAGTTGCGGCAGCCAGACGGCGGCAAATTCCGTCATGGGTGTCGATACTGCCCCAGACGAAACCGCCACCATGGCAGAAAAGTATCGCGGGCAAGACTGCCACAGGGCTCGGACGGTAGTGGCGAATTGGGATGTCCCGGCCGGGCAGGTGAACGACACCGTCCTCGATCCGCGTCAGTTCCGGCAATTCGCCCTGATCCACCGCGCTGTCGGCAGCACGTCGAACTTTGTCAATGGTGATGTGCTCGGGCGGCGGACGCACGATGTTGCGCGGATCGGACAGCAGGTCTGCAAAACAGGGATCTATCGCCATCGTATAAAAAACTTCTCTGGTAAGTATGAACGGATACCCGTAAGTAAGACATTAAACCGACGTTGCACAAGCCCGGATAAATGCCGTTAGGGCTCTGTGGCACGCAGAATGAACTGGTTGAGGAGAGTGCTGGCATGGCCAAGGAACAGAAGACCCGATCGAAGCTGCGCGACGAAGTCGCAGCGCTCAAGCGCCAGCGTACATTGGATGCCGCGACCGATCTGTTTTACGAAAAGGGATACACTAACACGACGCTTGACGATGTCGCGAACCAATTGGGCGTCACAAAACCCTTTATTTACAGCAATTTTGGTTCGAAACCGGACCTCTTGGCAGAGATTTGCCGCATTGGCGTTAAAAGCGCTTTGGACGAGGTAGAACGAATTCTGGATCAGGGCGAGCCGGCGGCAAATACGCTGCGTCGTTTCATCCCGAGATATGTGGACGCGGTGATCAAACGGCAGAAGAATATCGCCGTCAACATCCGCGAAGAAAAGAACCTGCTGCCGGAACACGCCGAGGATCTTGCGGCGTTGCGGCGGACCTTCATGACGCGAATCGAGCTTCTGCTGACCAAGGCCAGCGCAGCGGCGGGAATCACTCTCGCGGATCCTCAGGTAACAGCCTTCGCCGTTGTCGGAGCTATCAGTTGGTCGACTTTTTGGTTCAATCCGAAAGGCGCGCTTAGTGCCGATGACCTGTCTGACAAGATGGGCGACATCGTTCTGAACCTTGTTGCCGGGGCCAAAGGAGCCGCCTAAGCTCAGAGTAAAATGCAGTATTTACAAAAGGGTGCGCACAAAATCGCCTAAGAGGCCGGTGTGCGCAACTAACTGTTTTTCGTGAAATCTCAGGCAGGACGGCCAATAGAAATCTTGTTGGGGGCCGCAAATTTTCCTTGAAATATACTGATCAGTATGATTTCAGTATCATCAGTATATATGTGGTTTCTTCGGTATTTCGGCTGGGAGGACGTCAGGTGGCGCAAATTGAAACACTGATCATCGGAGCCGGTCTTGCTGGTCTGCGCGCGCTCTATGCGCTGCGCCAGAAGCGGATCTCGGCCACCGTTCTGGAGGCCTCGGACGAGATTGGCGGAGTTTGGAACCACAATCGCTATCCAGGTGCGCGCTGCGACGTGGAAAGCTTCGACTATTCGTACAGCTTCTCTGAGGAACTGGAACAGGAATGGCGCTGGACCGAGCGTTACCCGACCCAACCCGAGATCCTGCGCTATATCAACCACGTCGCTGACCGGTTCGACCTGCGCGAGGATATCTTGCTCAACACCCGCGTCGACAAAGCCGTCTACGATGAAGATTGCGCCACCTGGACGGTGACGGCCGAGGATGGTCGTGTCTGGACCGCCAACGTACTGATGCTTTGCCTCGGTCAGCTGTCGGCGCCGAAAATCCCGGATTACGAAGGGCAGGACAGCTTCAAGGGCAAGCTGATTGTAAGCGCCACGTGGCCGAAGGAAAAGATCGACTTCACCGGTAAGCGCGTCGGCATCATCGGCACCGGGTCCTCCGGCATGCAGATGACCCCCGTCGTGGCCGAAACTGCCAAGCACCTGACGGTGTTTCAGCGCACTGCCAACTACAGCCTGCCGGCTGCAAATGCCCCGCTCAGCGATGAAGAGGTTTCCGCCGTCAAGGCGAACTATGCCGCGCGGCGCGACCAGATCCGCAATTCGCCAAGCGGCCTCGGCTTCCAGCCCGGCAAGGTCAAGACGCTCGAGGTTTCAGACGAGGAACGCGAGGCGGCCCTGGAGAAATCCTATCACCGGCTGGGTTTCGGCTTTGCCCTGACCTTCCCGGATATCCTGTTGAACGCAGAGGCCAATGCGGTTGCCAGCGACTTCCTGAAGCGCAAGATGGCCGAGCGAATTGCCGACCCGGAGCTGAAGAAGAAACTCGTTCCCAATGACCACGGTTTCGGAACCCGTCGCCCGTCGGTCGATGGCGGCTATTTCGAGGCTTTCGCGCGCGACAACGTCAGCCTCGCCGATATCCGCGAGCATCCGATCGTCGAATTCACGCCTGAAGGCATCCGCACCGACGATAAGTTGCACGAGCTGGACATCGTGATCTTCGCAACAGGTTTCGACGCCATCACCGGCGCGCTCCTGAAGCCCCGGATCGTAGGCCGTGGCGGCCAAACCCTGGCCGAGAAATGGGAAGGCGGCCCGCTCACGCAACTGGGCCTGGCCACCGCCGGTTTCCCGAACATGGTGATGGTTGCCGGCCCCGGCAGCCCCTCGGTACTGTCGAACGTGATCGTGTCCATCGAAGAGCAGGCAGACTGGTACGCCGAGATGCTGGCCTCGATGAAAGCCGATGTAATCGTCGAGTTCGAAGCCACCGAAACCGCCGAGCAGGCCTGGACGGACTATGTTCAGGAACGTGCGCGCGAGACGCTCTACGGCACCGCCAACAGTTTTTACAATGGTGGTGAAGTGGCCGGAAAACCGCGTGTCTTCATGCCGTATTCTGGTGGCGTGCGGCATTACCGGTTGAAGCTGATCGAATGTGCCGATGCGAAATATGCGGGCTTCGAGAAGCGCAAGACGCCGCTGGCGCAAAACGCGGATATGACTGCGAATGGCTGATCCGGCGGGCATAAGTGGTCAGCGCATGGGCGTCGTCGGGGCAGGCACGATGGGTGTCGGCATTGTCTATGTCTTCGCCATGGCGGGTTTCGAAGTGTTCCTTGTCGAGCCCGATGCATCCGGCACCAAGCGGGCCTTGGTTACGTTGCGCGATGCAGCCGCCAATGCGGTGGCGCGGGGCAAGATGACCAGAGATGAGTGCGAAGCAGGGCTTGCGCGGGTGCAGACGCTGAAAGATGCGGATGAGTTGCCGGAAGGTTTAGACTTGGTGGTCGAAACTGTGCCGGAACGGCGTGAGCTGAAGCTGGCCGTACTGGCTACGATCGCCGCCCGCGCCCCCGGTTTGATTGCAACGAATACCAGCGCGATGTCGATTGAAGATCTGTCCACAGCGGTGACGGACCATAGTCGGTTTCTCGGTATGCATTTCTTCAACCCGGTCTGGTCCCTTAAACTGGTCGAGATCATTCGCGGCGCGATGACCAGTGACGCAGCAGTCGCCGATGCGCAGGCTTTTGCAAGCGCTATCGGAAAATCCAGCGCCGTTGTTTCGGACACGCCGGGTTTTGCCACCAGCCGCCTTGACCTCGTTCAGGCGCTGGAAGCGATCCGTATGGTCGAGCAAGGCGTTGCCAGCCCCGAAGACATCGATCGCGCCGTAACTACAGCCTACCGCCACCCAGTCGGGCCATTGCGGCTCAGCGACATGGTCGGGCTGGACGTCCGGCTGGACATCGCGCGGCAACTCGAAAGCCGCCTCGGCGCTCATTTCGCGCCGCCGCGTCTGTTACAGGACATGGTGGCGCGCGGTGAGCTTGGTCAGAAATCCGGCAAGGGTTTCTATGACTGGTCGGCCGAAAACACCTTCTCAAAAGCGGGGTAACAGACTGATATGGCAAGCGTTTTCAACTCATCCCTGGTCGATACCGCAGAGCATCACCAGATACTACGTGATAGCGTCGGCAAGCTCGCTGGCAGCTTTGGCCGCAAGTATTTCCAGGACGTGACCAAGCGCAAGGCGAAGCCGGTCGAACTGTGGAATGCTTTGGGTGAGGCAGGTTTCATCGGCGTTCATGTGGCCGAAGAATATGGCGGCGGCGGCGGAGGTATGACGGATTATAACGTCATCGTCGAAGAGGTAGCGGCGCAAGGTTGCCCGATCCTGTCACTGGTCATCGGCTCGATCTGCGCACCGATCATTCAGAGCCATGCCAGCAAGGAAATGAAGGACGAATGGCTGCCCGGCATCGCCAGCGGCAAGAAACGCCTCGCCTTCGCGATCACTGAACCTGATGCGGGCTCGAATACGCACCAGGTGTCGACCATTGCCCGCAAGGATGGTGACGGCTGGGTGATCAAGGGCAATAAGTACTGGACCTCGGCGGTCGATGAGGTCGACGCGATCATGGTGGTCGCACGCGGCGAGGAACTGGATGCGCGTGGCCGTGGGCGGCTGTCTCTGTTTCTGGTGCCGACAGACGCGCCCGGCATTTCCAAAACCCCGATCGAAACCGCGCTGCACGTGCCGGAAACCAGCTTCATGCTGTTTTTCGACGACGTGAAGGTGCCGCGCTCGGCACTGGTCGGGGTCGAGGGCAAGGCGCTGAAACACCTGTTCGCGGGCTTGAACCCGGAACGTATCTGCGCCGCGGCCATCAATAACGGCATCGCCCGCTATGCCATCGAAAAGGCGGCGGTTCAGGCGGGAGAACGCAAGGTCTGGGGCGTGCCCATCGGCACCCATCAGGGTGTCGCCCATCCGCTGGCGGCAGCTTATGTGGGCGTGCAACAGGCGCGTCTGATGACGTCGCGGGCGGCGCAGCTTTTTGACCAAGGCTCGCCCGAGGCTGGCGAAGTTTCCAACATGGCCAAGTTCGCAGCGGCCGATTCCTCGTTGGTGGCGCTTGACCAGGCGATCCAGGTCCACGGCGGCAATGGCATGGCGCTGGAATACGGGCTTGCGGACCTCTGGTTCATCGCCCGGCTGCATAAGACCGCGCCGGTCAGCCGCGAAATGGTGTTGAACTTTTTTGCCCAGCACTCGCTGGGTCTGCCGAAAAGCTACTGAGGTCGCGAGGCAAGGGAGGGCCAGATGACTGAAACATTCGCCAATATCCTGCGCCGGAACGCCGCGCGCCGCGCCGATGCGCCCGCGCTGACCTTCAATGGCCGGACCCAGAGCTTTGCCGACCTGCACGCTGCAAGTTCACAAAGCGCGAATCTGCTATCATCGAAAGAGGTTAAAGCGGGGGACCAGGTGGCGATCCTGTCCAAGAACAGGCCTGAGTATTTCGAGCTGATCTACGCCGCGAACAAGATCGGCGCGACGCTGGTTTGCCTGAACTGGCGGCTGTCAACCCGCGAGACCGGGGACATCCTGGCCGATGCCACACCGTCCTTACTGCTGGTCGACGAAATCGGCGCGAGCCTGCTGCCCGACGACTTTGACCTTTGCGAGGTCTTGCAATTTGGCCCGGCCTACGACGCTTTGCGCGCGGGTCAGCCCACCACCGATCCCGGCCGCTACGGCGCGCCGGACGAGGTTGCGCTTATTCTCTACACCTCGGGCACGACCGGCTTGCCAAAGGGCGTCATGCTGACCAACGAAGGCATGTCCTACACGGCCGAGCTTGCCAAAGCCTGGTCGATGCGTGAGGCAAGTGTGAACCTCGTCGCCATGCCGCTGTTTCATATTGGCGGCTGCGGCTATGGCAGCAGTACCATGCTGGCGGGCGGGCATACAATCCTGATGGCGGATGTGGATATCGCCGCGATCATCGACCTGATCCCGCGCTACAAGGTGACCCATACATTCATGGTGCCGGCCGTTGTGCAGGCGCTCCTGAATGCGGCCGGCGTGGCCGAGGCTGACATGTCGAGCCTCGAATTGCTGATGTATGGCGCATCGCCGATGGGCGATGTGCTGCTCCGCCGCGCGATTGATACGTTCAGCTGCAACTTCATGCACGCCTATGGGATGACCGAGAGCGCAGGCACCGTGGTCATCCTCGGCCCGGAATTCCACGACCCGGATGGGCCGAACAGCCGGTTACTGAAATCCTGCGGCAGCGCGCTGCCCTGGGTCGAGCTGCGGGTTGTTGACCCAGCGACGGGTAAGGACCAGCCGTCCGGTGTAGTTGGCGAATTGTGGCTGCGTACCCGGATGCTGATGAAGGGCTACTGGCAAAACCCCAAGGCCTCCGCCGAAGCGATTGTCGAAGACGGCTGGTTCCGCTCGGGTGACGCGGCCTACCTGGATGACGAAGGCCATGTTTTCCTGTTCGACCGCTACAAGGACATGATCATTTCCGGTGGCGAGAACATCTACCCAGCCGAGATCGAGAACGTGCTGAACGGCCATCCATCGGTGGCACAGGTCGGTGTGATCGGCGTGCCTCATGAACGCTGGGGCGAGACCCCGCTGGCGGTCGTTGTCCTGAAAGACGGGCAGTCCGAGACCGAGGCCGGACTGATCGCCTATACCCGCGCCGACCTTGCCCATTACAAATGCCCGACCCGGGTTGTTTTTAGCGATACCCTGCCGCGAAATGCCTCCGGCAAGCTCTTGAAGCCCGAGATGCGACGGATCTACGGAGCTGCAAAATGACGACCGCGCTGGCCCTTCTACGCCGCTGGGTAGTTGAATATTTCAACGGCCATAATGCCGAGGCTGCGCGAAGCTTCATCGCACCGGATTATGCGCTGTCGATCGGCGACATCATTTTCGCGGGCCGTGATGACGTATGGCTGCCGGCTGTCGACGTGCAGATGCAGGCCTATCCCGGCCTTGGCATGACCGTGCACCAGACGCTCGCCGGTCACGGCTGGGCCGCGGTCTGGTTCAGCGAGCATGGGCAGACTGAGGGCCGCGCAGCCGCTTGGTCTGGCGTCGGCGTCTATCGCTCGAACGGCAGGGTTCTGACTGGCTGCGTCGCGCAAGAAGACTACATGACCCGCCGTCGCCAGCTGAAATCCGGCATCGCCGACCCTGTCGATCCACCCGCTGTCGCACCGTGGGATGTGCAGCCTGCCCCTCGCAACGAGGACGCAGAGGCAGCGGTGCTCGGCTGGCTCAAAGGCGGCTGGCCCTGCGGCGAGGCCACGGTACGGTGCGACGACGACTACATCACCGGCACGCCACTTGAGTTTGATGTGCGCGAATCGGCGGTGGGCGAGCTTTTGTCTTCGGGCGAATACGTTGCCTTCAATGTCCGCCAATCCGGGACCTATCGCGGTGGGCTCCCCGCTCCGGCGAGTGGCCCGCGTGTAGAGACGCTGGATTGCAACGGGATCGTTCGGGTTGAAGGCGGCAAGGTCGTCTCGGGCCGGGTGATCCGCGACCGCATGGGCCTCTGGTCCCGGATGAGGACGGCGGCATGACAGACCAAACCGATAAAGTGCTGGTCGAGCGCGAAGGCGCGATCCTGACGGTGACGATCAACCGGCCCGAGCGCCGCAATGCCATCGATCACGAAACCTCGCTTGCGCTGGCCGATGCATTCGACTTGCTGGACAGAGACGAAGCCCTGTCGCTCGCCATCCTGACCGGTGCGGGCGCACACTTCTGCGCGGGCATGGACCTGAAGGCCTTTGTCGCGGGCGAACGGGTCGAGCTGCCTGGGCGTGGGCTGGCGGGGCTGACGCAGGCACCGCCCAGAAAACCGCTGATCGCGGCTGTCGAGGGCTATGCGCTGGCCGGTGGCTTCGAGATCGCGCTCGCTTGCGACCTGATCGTCGCCTCAGAAACCGCGCAATTCGGTCTGCCCGAGGCAAAGCGCGGGCTGATCGCCGGATCAGGCGGGCTGGTACGTCTGCCCGAGCGGATGCCGCGCCAGATCGCCATGGAATGTGCCCTTACCGGGCGGATGATCCCGGCTGCCGAGGCCGAGCGCTGGGGTCTGATCAACCGGATTTGCACCCCGGGTGCTTCGCTGGAAACAGCCAGAATGCTGGCCAGCGAGATCGCCCAAAATGCCCCGATGTCGCTGATTGCCAGCAAGGACATCGTCGCCAATGCAGGCCGTTGGCCGGAGGAGGAACTCTGGCCCCAGCAAAACGAGATTCTTGAGCGGGTCATCGCCTCTCAGGATGCGCGGGAGGGCGCTAGTGCCTTCACCGAAAAACGCCTGCCGGTCTGGAAGGGCCGGTAATTGCCGCTGACGCGGCACCAGCAAAAACATGCCGATCTGGCATGGCTCTAAAGGAGGAATAGAAATGCAATTGAAATCAATCCTGCGCACCACCTGTGCAGTTGCGGTGATGACCGTCTTCGCTGCATCCGTTCAGGCTCGCGACGTCAAGATCGTCGTCGGCGTGCCACCGGGCAGTGGCGCCCATTTCGGCGTCGATGCCTTCGCCGCCGACCTTGCCAAACGTACCGACGGTGGCCTCAAGGTCCGTGTTCTGCCAGCTTCGTTGCTGAACCTCGTTCAGACCTTCGGCGGCATGAAGGACGGTGTCGTCGATGGCGGCTACTTGGTGCTGAACTACTTCCCAGCCGACCTGCCGGAAGCCACCCTGCCGATCGAACTGGCCATGCTGGGCAAGAATCCCTTCGCCATGGCCGGTGCAATGAGCGAATATATCCTGACCTGCGATCCTTGCGTCGCCGAGCGCCTGAAGAACAACCAGGTGCCGCTCGGAAACGCCTCGACCGGCGCCTATGCGATTATCGGCACCTCGCCGATGACCACCAAGGAAGAGTTGGCTGGCAAGAAGATCCGCGCCGCTGGTGGCTCCTGGACCCGTTGGGCGGCTGCGAACGGTGCCGTTGGGGTCAGCCTGCCGGGCAACGAGATCTTTGAAGCGATGTCGCAGGGCACCATCGACGGCGCCTTCAATGCGCCCTCCGAACTGACTTCGATCCGACTGATCGACGTGGCAACTGACGTCACCGTCAATATGCCGGGCGGTACCGTGCATGGCCTGGACGTGATGAGCGTCAATCGTGATTTCTGGAAGTCGCTCAGCACCGAAGAGCGCCGCGCCTATCTGGACGCCGCCGCCCTTGGCAATGCCGCAACCACCTGGAAATTCGCCAATGACGTGGCCGAAAACCTGAAACTGGCCAAGGAAAAGGGCCTGAACATCCACGAAGCTTCGCCCGAGATGCTTGTGGCCTCTGACGCAGCCATCGAAGCGGACCTGGCCAATATCGCCAAGATCGCCAAGGAAACCCATGGCATCGAAGATGCCGAAGCCAAGATTGCACGCTTCGCTAATCTGGTGAAAAAATGGGAAGGCCTTGTGCCGATGGACCGTGACTGGACCCCGGAACAGGTGGCCGAAATCTATCGCACCGAGATCTTCTCGAAGATTGACGCTGCGACCTACGGTCAATAAGCGAACAGGGGCCTGTGTCCATGAAACGTAATCGGACCGCCAATCTTGTCCGCCTACTGGACCGGGCTCTCCTTTTCATCGCCACCATTGGTTTGGTGTCGATGATGCTGCATGTCAGCCTGGACATTCTGTCCAGCCTGATCCTGAACGCCCCGATCGCGATCACCTCGGCGATCGTGACCAATTACTACATGATCGCCGTGGCATTCGTACCGATTGTGGCGGCGGAATATCGCGGCAATCACATAAGCGTCAACCTTGCGACCGAGCGACTGCCGGTCAGGCTGCGGCGGATGCTGGAAACCCTCGCTCTGGCCGTGACAGCGGGGGTCTATGGCTTGTTATCCGCGCAATCCTGGCAGCAAGCACTCGAGAAACTTTCCATTTCGGCTTATGTGATCGAGCAGACCAGCAAGATCTATGTCTGGCCATCCTTCTTCATTCTGCCCGCCGCTTTTGGTGCGATGACGCTGCTGCTGTCCCTGAAAGTCTATATGCGGCTCACCGGCGGAAAAGACGCATCTCTGCAGTCCGGTTTCGAACCTGGCATTTCCGTGCAGGAGGCCGATCATGTCTGACGCGATAATCGGTTCCATTGGCATCCTGGCGCTTCTGGTACTGATCGCCGCGAACATGCATATCGGGATCGCGCTGATCCTGGTTTCCTATGTCGGATTGATCGCGCTGGTCGGCAGCCATGCCGCCTGGGGTATGCTGGAAGTGGTGCCCTATACGTTCATCTCGAACTGGACGCTGTCGTCCGTGCCGATGTTCGTGTTCATGGGCTATGTCTGTTTCAGTGCTGATCTGACGCGTGGGCTGTTCGATGCGGCCCGCCTTTGGTTGGTGCGTCTGCCCGGCGGGCTGGCGATTGCCTCGGTCTTTGGTTGCTCCGGCTTTGCGGCTGTCACCGGGTCTTCGGTGGCCTGTGCTGCCGCCATGGGCAAGGTTGCGGTGCCCGAAATGTTGCGCAACGGATACGACGCCCGCCTTGCAACTGGCACGGTCGCCGCTGGCGGCACCGTTGGCGCACTGATCCCTCCCTCAATCCTGTTGATCGTGTTTGGCGTGATCGCGCAGGTGTCGATCAACGACCTGTTCCTCGGCGGGATCGGTGTCGGGATAGCCACAGCGGTTTTCTATATTGCGGTGATCGTGATCCGGGTGAAACTAAACCCGGGCCTAGCGCCCAGCATTACGGATCGGGTGACCTGGGGCGAACGCTTTGTGGCACTGAGGGGAGCACTGCCTGTGTTGTTGCTGATTATCGGCGTCCTCGGTGGTCTGTTCGGCGGGTTGTTCACCGCAACCCAGGCCGGTGCTGTCGGCGCGCTTATGTCTCTGGGTGTTGCGGCTCTCCATCGCCGACTGACCTTGTCGGTTATGAAAGCCGCCGTCATCGACACGCTGGCCACCTGCGGCAGCTTGTTCATCGTCACCATTGGAGCCAGCATGCTGACCCGGTTCCTGACCATGTCAGGCGTCGGCTATATGATCACCGACGCGGTCGGCTGGATGGGGGCGTCACCCGTCATGCTGTTGATTGTGATAGCGCTTGTCTATCTCGTGTTGGGCATGTTTCTGGAGCCAATTGGGGCTATGCTGATCACCTTGCCGATCTTCCTGCCACTGGTCGCAACCGCCGGGATCGATGCGATCTGGTTCGGCGTCTTCGTGGCCAAGCTGCTGGAGGTAGGCATGATTACCCCACCGATTGGCATGAACGTCTTCGTCCTCAGCACGACCGTCGGAAAAGCCGCGCCGGCAGATGTTGTTTTCCGCGGTGTTTTTTGGTTCTTCGTTGCCGACATTCTTCTTCTGGGCTTGCTGATTTGGGCCCCATCCATCGTCACCTTCATCCCGTCGCTTGTCTGACGGGGAACATATAGTAAGGAGCTATTCATGAAAGACGCCGTCATCGTTTCCACCGCCCGCACTGGTATTGGCCGGGCCTTCAAAGGCGCGCTCAACGCCACGAAATCACCCACCATGATGGGCCATGCAATCTCTCACGCAGTTGCCCGCGCCGGTATCGACGCGTCCGAAATTGATGATGCGGTCATCGGCACTGTGCTCGCCTCTGGCACCGCCGGGATGAACCTTGCGCGCAACGCAGTCTTCGCGGCGGGTCTGCCTGTCTCGGTTTCGGCGCAAACCATCGACCGGCAATGCGCCTCGGGCCTGATGGCGGTGGCGACGGCGGCCAAGCAGATCATGGTTGACGGTATGCAGATCACCATCGCTGGCGGGCAGGACAACATCACCGCCGTGCAGGCTCCCTATTTCGACGCCGCAATGGCAGCAAAGGACCCGAATGTGACCTCGCATGTCGAACACGCCTATATGCCGATGTTGCAAACTGCTGAATTTGTGGCGAAAAAATACAATATCGGCCGCGACGCGCAGGACGAATATGCGCTGAGCTCGCAACAGCGCACCGCCGCGGCGCAAGAGGCCGGGCGCTTTGATGCCGAGATCGTGCCGTTTGCCACGAAAACGGCAGTGAAAAACAAGGAAACCGGCGAAGTCAGCCTGCACGATATCACGCTCGCCAAGGACGAAGGCAACCGCCCCTCGACCACGCTTGACTCCCTGCAAGGCCTGAACTCGGTGCTCGAAGGAGGCTGTGTCACCGCCGGCAACGCCAGCCAGCTCTCCGACGGCGCCAGCGCTCTTGTTTTGATGGAAGGGGATGAGGCGGCGCGCCGGGGTGTTGAACCCCTCGGCATTTACCGCGGCATGGCGGTTGCCGGTTGCGCCCCCGAAGAAATGGGCATCGGCCCAATCTATGCGGTGCCGAAGCTCTTGAAGCAGCATGGGTTGAAAGTATCGGATATCGGCCTTTGGGAACTGAACGAAGCCTTTGCTTGCCAGGCGCTCTATTGCCGTGACCATCTCGGCATCGACCCGGAACTCTACAACGTGAACGGCGGCGCGATTTCCATCGGCCACCCCTACGGCATGACCGGTGCCCGCCTGACCGGTCACGCGCTGATCGAAGGCAAGCGGCGAGGTGCGAAATACGTAGTCGTGACGATGTGCGTCGGCGGCGGCATGGGGGCGGCTGGCCTGTTCGAGGTCGCATAAACTCCAAGGTCGCGCGTGGGCGCGAGGGGCATGTTGACAGACGGGGAAACAATGGCGCGTGCGCGCGCCCGCTGCATTTTAGCAGTGCATCGTCACTGAAGGAGTTTCACAAAGCATCAAACTTAAACTTTTGACTGAACGGTAAATCAATCTTAGTATCAAAATGAGCTGAGACAGGTCTATTGTGAAATGACACGCTCGCAGTCTCTAACATTAGATACCTTGGTATGCATTCTGAAGCGTACCCCGGTGGATATTAACGATTAGTCGGAAAAACGGCTAACATGAAACAAAAAGAACAAACGACGCTCTGATTTGCATCGAGAAGTCAAAAGTAAAGCAAGTGTCTAATTGTTCAGTTAACAAAGGGAGTAAACAAATGAAACTCGGCTTAATTAAAACTGCCGCAATAGCATTACTGGCGTTACCAACCGCGTCCTTTTCCGAAAGCTTCAGCGCTACCGTGGTTGCAGGACACCCAGGTGTATTTAGATGGGTTAAAATGATCGATGAGGCATTTGTGCCGGGTGTAGAAGCTTCTCTAAATGGCAGCGGTCATACCATGAGCTTTGACGGACAGTATGGTGGTGCAATCGCAAAAGTTGGTGACGAACTAGAGACAGTGGAAGCGGGTTTAGCAGAAATCGGAATATGTCAGAGTTTGTTTGATCCAGCTAAGTTAGCTGTCCAGAATGTAACTTACTACACACCATTTGTAAGCGATGATCCCAGGGCAGTATCCGAATTAATGGATACTTTGCATGATACGGACCCAAGAATGACAGCAGCTTATGCTGAAAACGGTGTGGTTTACCTGGGTGCTCCGGTAGGTATCGATGATTATCTATTGATGACCAAGTTCCCAATTGCAGATCTGAGTGATTTGGACGGTAAAAAGATTGCTGCTCCAGGCCCCGCTATTAATTGGCTATCAGGCACCGGCGCTGTTGGCGTATCTGGTAATTTGACAACTTATTACAACGAACTCAAAGCGGGCGTATACGACGGGGTCATAGTGTTCGCGTCAGCAGCTTTACCGGGGAAGTTATATGAAGTCGCCCCTTATATCACAAAAGCAGGTCTTGGTGCTCAATATGCTGGCGCGTTATGTGCGAATGCAGATTGGTATTCATCATTGCCAGACACAGCTAAATCAGCCCTGCACGATGGTGCTGACGCTGCGAAAGAGTGGTACCTGTCGGCCCTAGAAGGCGCCGTCGTGAAATCATTTGAAGTTATGGGTCAGAATGGCGCTACTATTTCCGATGCAAGCGACACATTGAGAGCCAAGTGGGCCTCGGGAATGAAGAATGCCGCCAAAGAATGGGCAGCAGGATTGGACTCGAAGGGAGTGCCAGGTAGCGAAGTACTATCATTGTATATGACTTCAATGCGAAATGCGGGTGCAGCGCCATTGAGAGACTGGGATAAAGAATGAAATCTAGAGGGATTGGTCGGGCTAAGTTGCCCGGCCGTTTCGTAAAGATCCTCGACCTCTTTACCAATGTAGCAAATCTATTCGGGTCTTGTATCATTGTCTTTTTAATTTGCTTAATCAGCTTTGATGTACTTGGTCGAAATGCCTTTGAAAGTCCAATCCCCGGCGTACCAGAGTTAGTGTCACTTTCAATCGTCGCAATTGTATTTCTGCAAGCGCCAAAAGCTTTGTTGGCTGGGAGAATAACAAGGAGTGACGGCGTATTAAACTTTATCGCAGAAAGATCACCTAACACGGCAAAGCTGTTGGATACCATATTCGACTTAGTCGGCGTCGCAGTTATCCTAGCGATACTTTATGCACATTGGCCAATCATGATCAAATCTTGGGTGAGGGCAGATTTCATTGGAGCCATAGGTAATTTTACGGTGCCTACGTTTCCAGTAAAAGCCATGCTTACAATTGGAGCTATTTTGCTCACTTTGCAATTCGTTGCTCGGATATTACGGAGATATTTAGATTGACCCCATTCGAAATTGGCCTGATCGCACTTCTCTTAATGGGCTTCCTAGTTTTATTAGGTATGTATGTACCGATTGCCTTAATTGCATGTTCTTTCTTGGGCGTTTGGGCAATAAAAGGTTCACCACTTCTTGCATCTAAAATGTTAGGGTTGGCAGCCAACGACGCAATCTCTTCCTATTTCTTTGGAGTAGTTCCCCTTTTTGTATTTATGGGTTTTGTTGTTAGCGAGAGCGGTATGGGTCGAGATGCTTTCGATGTCGCGAATACAATGTTCAGGCGCATCAAGGGCGGGTTAGGCTTAGGAACAATAGCGGCCAACACTATATTTGCGGCTATAACTGGTATTTCCATAGCTTCTGCAGCAGTTTTCACAAAGATAGCGATCCCAGAACTAGTACGCCATGGTTACAGTCAAAGGTTTTCATTGGGAGTAGTTGCAGGCTCGTCGGTGCTTGGAATGCTAATACCACCAAGCTTGTTGCTAATTCTCTATGGCTTACTAGCGGAGCAAAGTATCGGAGATTTGTTCCTCGCTGGAGTTGGACCTGGGCTTTTGCTGGCATGTTTATTTTGTATAATGACAGTCGCGCTCGCTTACCTCAAACCTAGCGAAATTGGCGATCACACAGATGCCCTAATAGCGCAGGTTACGCGTAAAGAGCTTTTTTACAAAGGTTTTCCACTCAGTGCGCTTATCATTTTGGTGCTGGGCGGCATTTATGCAGGCATATTTACACCAGTAGAAGCTGGAGCAATTGGTTCGCTTGGAGCTCTCTTAATCGGACTCATGAAAAGAAGCTTATCGTTTTCGGGTCTCTGGAGAGTTCTAGTGGAAACGGGATTGGTAACTGCAGCAGTCTGTTTCTTGATCATAGCTGCACAAATGTACTCTAGGATGCTGTCTTTTTCAGGTTTGCCAGGTTATTTCGGCGAACTTGTCGCAGGCGCGCAACTCGGGTTATATGGAATAATCCTTATATACATTGCAGTCGTTGTTTTATTCGGAATGATACTCGATTCGTCATCAATCATGTTGATACTTGTGCCATTGATGTTACCAGTAGTCATACCCATGGGGGTCGACTTGGTATGGTTCGGAATTGTAACCGTAATCGCCGTTGAGATAGGATTATTAACTCCACCTTTTGGCATCTCTGTCTACGTTATCAAGTCAACGCTGGATGACCCTAACATCAAGTTATCGGATATATTTATCGGCGCAGCACCATTCGCAATAATGATGCTAATTTGTCTGATTTTAGTGGTATTTATACCTGAAATCGCAACAGGTTTCACAGCCAGATAGGAGTTTTGATGGGCAGACGTTTAATTGACATTTCGGTGGCGCTAGACGCAGGTATAGCTTCCGATCCAGCGATCATGCTTCCCGAAATAGACTACATGACGCACGAAGATACAGCTGAACAAGTCATGTCGTTCTTTCCGGGTCTCGCAAAGGAAGAATTACCAGGCGGTGAGGGATGGGCGATCGAAAAGCTATCGATTTACACCCACAATGGAACACATTTAGACGCACCTTATCATCACCATTCGACCATGAATGGAGGTGAGAAAGCAATAACCATTGATGAAGTGCCGCTAGATTGGTGTTTAAATCCTGGTGTTAAGCTTGATTTCCGTCACTTAGACGATGGCTACATAGTCACCCCTAACGATATAGATGAGGAGCTAGCGAGAATAGGGCACAGCTTGCAACCATTAGATATCGTAGTCGTTAATACTTCCGCTGGCGACAGATACGGTCATCCTGATTACCTAATGAAAGGATGTGGAATGGGACGAGAGGCTACACTTCATTTGCTTAACCAAGGCGTCCGATTAACTGGAACCGATGCCTGGAGTTGGGATGCCCCTTTCGCAATAACAGCAAAACGCTTCGAGGAAACCGGAGATGCATCATTAATATGGGAAGGACACAGAGCCAGTATCGATATAGGTTACTGCCACATAGAGAAGCTGGCTAATTTAGACTTAATTCCTTCAACTGGTTTCACAATCTCTTGTTTCCCATTCAAGATTAAGGGCGCGTCAGCAGGCTTCACAAGAGCGGTGGCGATAATTGAGGAGTAAACTATGGCTAGCAAAACAATCATTTCGTGTGCGATCACTGGTGCGGTCCATACGCCAACTATGTCCCCATATCTTCCAGTTCATCCGGATACCATTACAGAGCAAGCAATTGCAGCAGCTGAAGCTGGTGCTGCAATCTTACACCTGCATGCGCGAAATCCGCTAAATGGTGCTCCTTCTGTAGATCCCGAACACTTCGCTGAGATGTTGCCTAACATCCGAAAAGAAACGAACGCGGTGATAAATATCTCCACTGGCGGCCACCCCAAAATGACTGTGGCCGAGCGAATTCCACCTGCACTCACTTACAGCCCTGAAATGTGCAGTATGAATATGGGATCCATAAACTTTGCGCTTCATCCGCTAGCAGATAAATTCGAAACTTGGGACAAAGATTGGGAAGAAGAATACATCAGGGGTTCGGAAGCTAACATATTTCGAAACACATTTGCAGACATCCGCATGATCGCGGAGGAATTGGGCGGTGAGCCGCACAATGTTAAGTTTGAACATGAGTGTTATGACGTCGGACATCTCTACAACCTTAGGTTCTGTCTAGCTCAAGGACTATTTAAGGGCCCCATTTTCTTGCAATTCGTCATGGGTATTTTGGGTGGAATAACTGCCGACTTAGACAACTTGATGTTTATGAAACAAACAGCAGACAAGTTATTCGGAGGAGACTACCAGTGGTCGGTAATTGGCGCCGGTGCACAGCAAATGCGGATGGCATCTGTTGGCGCTCAGATGGGTGGTCATGTACGCGTTGGGCTCGAAGATTCCCTCTACATCTCAAGAGGTAAATTAGCGAAATCGAATTCCGAGCAAGTTGCGAAAATGGTGCGTATTTTAGGAGAACAAGGCAATGAGCCGGCAACTCCTGATGAAGCAAGGCAGATACTTGGCCTAAAAGGAAGTGAGAAAGTGAAGTTCTAATGTCAATTACACAACCAAAAGATCCACTAACGGTTACCTTTAAATGTGCAGGAAATGCTACCGGCAAAATGAGAAATGATCTTGATGTAAAAATGGTTGAACCATTCGAAGAACAATTCACTTTAGCAACAGATGAAGGACCATTTCATGGAGGCGATGCCACCGCACCACCGCCTCTTGCGCTTTTCGTTGGAGGGTTGACCGGGTGTATTATGACGCAACTTCGCGCCTTCGCAAAGCGGATGGATGTAATTATTGACGATCTGCAAGTGGAAACCACGGTGAAATGGAAATGGATGCCTAAAGGACGAATATATGAGACGGCACCAGAGTCTTTTGACATCGATATATTGTTGAGCAGTTCTTCAGAAACCAAGCGCCAAATTGAGCTCGTAAACGCTGCAAAGAAGGGTTGCTTCGTTGAGCAAACTTTAAGCGTTCCAAATACAATCACTCATCGAATAAAGACTGACCAAGGCTTCATTAACGTTTAGATTCATCTTAATTATGGCTTCAACTCTTTAGTATATTTAATACCAACAGAAGCCATAGAGAGCCACTTACAGCGCGTTGCAGCATTGTGGCCACGTCCATAGTTGTCACCAACGCTATTTCTCGCCCACCCACCAATCGCATCTACAATATCAGTTGGACACTCTACATGCCTCAACCGATCTCTTAAAGAATGCCGTAGTGAATGTACGACTAATTTAGGCGCTATATGTGCTTGCAACCATTTATTTAAAGCTGCACTTGCTGAATTTGCATTTAGCCGACCATCAGCAACATAGCGAGGGAATACTGCTCTTGAGTTACGTGGCTGCTGGGCTCTATGTACTGCCCAGAGGCTGCTGCCAGTAAGTGGTATAACGCGTTCGCTACTAATTGTTTTCAGTCGACGAATTATGTTTGGGATAACGGGCACAGCGGAAACCATACTTGTTATGGAGCAACTGACGGGTACGCAGGATTGTAAGCTGACCGTGACTGGCAAAGATGTTGAGCAAACAGAAAAGCACCTTGCGTGGAATGGACATGGCTTTGACATCAGCGACGATGTGCGAGAGGCAAAACTGGGTGCCACGCAGAAGTTAGTGCTAGAGTTAATCCGCGAATATCCACGCTGCACGCAGAAATACGTTGTGGACACAATTGGTAAAGATCAGGGGCAAGTCGCAAAAGCGATCAACCGTCTGATTGAGTTGGGTCTCATCACGAAAAAGGGTGTCCAGCTTTCGGCTCAATAGCTATCATGTGTGTCATATCTATCATATGCGCCATCTGAATATGACAAGTATGATAGGTATGACAGGCATGATCTTTGGCCGTGTCGATTAATGATCAAAATCATTGAGATCGGAGCGATGGGATATAGCCTCGAACATACCAATAATTTCTGATTGCGGGACGCAGTCCAGAATACCGGCACTAATTTGTTGTTGGTTCCAGATTAAAGATATTGCTGGGTCGTGAAGCATCGCCCAATTGCTGAAAAAGCGTTTGCTCGCTCGTCTACTTACTAATTTTTTAATTCCGACATGACGATCGTCACCACATATGCGCATATAGGTAGCATTGACTGCTTCCAAGCTACCCTCAAGCAATTGTAAATATATATCTTGCCTGCAAACCAGTGCTCCTGAAACATTATCTCGCGCATTGCATTTTCTTGCGACATCTAAAATGGTTTGTAGCGTAGCGCTATCGTATCCTAATGGTTGAGATGCATAGATAATTTGCATCGGTTTATTAGTGAGATACGTTATTTGTGAAATGATCTTCACCCCTGTGATGGCGATCAAATCTTATCAATTAC
>Ga0181594_10001705_pt1 | contig 20305 bp, 17 predicted proteins | sample 071ome_18_FD_145603 | JGI IMG/M metagenome (GOLD analysis project Ga0181594, IMG submission 145603) | Coastal salt marsh microbial communities from the Groves Creek Marsh, Skidaway Island, Georgia - 071413BT metaG (spades assembly) | ecosystem: Environmental > Aquatic > Marine > Intertidal zone... | reverse complement strand
ACCTGGCCGGCGATGTCGCCTATCTGCGCTCGAACTTCATCGGCGGCGTGAAGAAGCTGCCGGTGGCGTTCACGCCGACCCCGTCGCTGAACACGGTGCCGATGGAGCGCCTCGGCTCGGCTGCCGGAGCGTCGGGCACCGAGGGGTTCGGCGGCGACGTCGAGCGAAACGCCTGAATCCGAGCGCAGGCGCTCCCGTTAGCCTGCGCCGATGTTTGTCGATCATCTGCGCCCGACGCCGCGGACAACGATCCAGATCGTCGTCGGGCTCTGGCTGTTCGGTGTGGGCCTCGCCTTCATCGTGCGCGGCGCAAACGGCCAGGGGGCGTGGACCGTCTTTCACGATGGTCTTTCGCAGCACACGCCGTTGTCCATCGGTGGCGCGACGGTGCTCACCGGACTCGTCATCCTCGTCATCGTGCTCGCAATGCGGGTTCGGATCGGGCTGGGGACGTTGCTCAACATCGCGATCATCGGCCCGGCCACCGACACCACGCTCTGGCTGCTCGACGAGCCGGACTCCATCTTCGTCCGGGTGGGGCTGACGCTCGCTTCACCCTTCGTCATCGCCCTGGGCACCAGCCTCTACCTCGGCGTCCACTGGGGGCCCGGGCCGCGCGATGGCTTGATGACCGGACTCAACGAGCGAGGGGTGTCGATCCGACTCGCTCGCTTCCTGATCGAACTGACCGCCTTCGTCGTCGGCTTCGTTCTGGGCGGCGCCGTCGGCTGGGGGAGCGTGTGGGCGGTTTTGGCGATCGGTCCGGCCGTGCAGTGGATGCTGCCGTGGTTCGACCGCCCGCCCGACGGTGGTTGGCAGCCTGGACGTGACGTGGCAACGTGACGCGATGCAGACGCAGATGTTGATCGGCGGAACCTGGTCCGACGGGACCGAACAGATCGCCGTGCACAACCCGGCAACCGGCGAACAGATCGCCACCGTCGCCGGGGGTGGGCCGGCCGAGGCCACTGCGGCCGTCGAGGCCGCCGACCGGGCGCAGCGCTCGTGGGCGGCCACGGCGCCGCGTGTTCGAGCCGAGATCCTGCGGTCCTGCTGGTCGATCCTCATCGATCACACCGACGAGCTCGCCACCCTGATCACGCTCGAGCACGGCAAGCCATTGGCCGACGCGAAGGGCGAGATCTCCTACGCCGCCGAGTTCTTCCGCTGGAACAGCGAAGAGGCCGTCCGGATCGACGGCATGATCAAGACCGCCCCGGGTAGCAGCAGCAAAATCATCGTTCACCACCCGCCGGTCGGGGTTGTCGTGATGGTCACCCCATGGAACTTTCCGGCGGCGATGATCACCCGCAAGGTCGCTCCCGCGCTCGCCGCCGGCAATGCGTGCGTCATTAAGCCGCCGGCGGAAACGCCGCTCACCGCGCTTCGTGTCGCTCAGCTTCTCGAAGAAGCGGGCGTACCGGCCGGTCTCGTCAACGTCGTCCCGACAAGCACCCCCGGTGAGTGGTTCGACGCCGCCACCGAGCATCGCGCCACCCGCATGGTGTCGTTCACCGGCTCGACCGCCGTCGGCAAGATCCTGCTCAAGCGCTGCGCCGACCGCGTGCTCAAGGTCGGAATGGAGCTCGGTGGCAATGCTCCGCTGGTCGTGTTCGAGGACGCCGATCTCGACCTGGCCGTCGAGGGCGCCATGATCGCCAAGATGCGCCACTCCGCCGAGGTCTGCACCGCCGCGAACCGCATGTTCGTGCACGCCGACGTCGCCGACGAGTTCACGGAACGCATGGCCCAGGCGATGGGTGCGGTGAACGTCGGCAACGGCATGGACGAGGGCGTCACCTGTGGGCCGATGATCAACGAGGAGGCGATCGTGTCGATCGACTCGCTCGTCCAGAGCGCCCTGGCCGATGGCGCATCTGTCGCCACCGGTGGCGCTCCGATCGAGGGCGCGGGCTTTTTCTACGCACCGACGGTGCTCGGCGACGTCACCATGGGCTCACCGATCACGCAGGAAGAGATCTTCGGTCCTGTCGCCCCGGTCATTCCCTTCACCGACACCGACCAGATGATCGACTGGGCCAACGACACCGAGATGGGGCTCGCGGCGTATGTGTTCTCCCGCGATGTCGGTCGTGCCCTCGGGGTGGGTGAGCGCATCCAGGCCGGCATGGTCGGCATCAACCGCGGAGCGATGTCGGATCCGGCGGCGCCGTTCGGCGGCATGAAGCAGTCCGGTCTCGGCCGCGAGGGTGCTCACGAGGGCATCTACGAATTCTGCGAAACCCAGTACATCGCCGCCGACTGGTAGTTCCGCCTCGTTGATCGGCCCCGCGAGGCCGACGTGATCAGCGTCCGGCCGTGCCGCCGCCCCGGCGAGCGGCTCGGGCGACGGCCTCAGCGACTCCGTCGGGATCTGTCACACGACTGATCGTCAGCCGGATATGGTCGCCGTCGCCATCGTCGACCTGGAACGGTCCGCCGGGCGCTGCGCCGATGCCGCCGGCCGCGAGCGCCACGACGGCGTTGCGCTCGTCGTCGACCGGGATCCAGAGGTTGAGACCAGAACCGGTGGTATCGACCGTCACCCCGGCCCGGTTGAGCGCCTCGACGAGGGCCCGGCGGCGATCGAGATAGGTCTGCTCGGCGCGGCGCACGGCAGCGTCAGCGGCCGGGTCGGTGAGGAGGCCGAGCAGGACGCGCTGGAGCAGCCGCGAGGTCCAAGACGGGCCGAGCTGGCGACGCCGGACAACGGCATCGATGATCTCCGACGGCCCACCCACAGCGGCGAGCCGAAGGTCGGGCCCGTGCGATTTCGAAAAGCTGTGCACGTGCACGGTTCGGTCGGGTCGATGGACACCGAGGCTGTGAAGCGGTGCCCCTGCAACCATGCCGGAGTGGTCGTCCTCGATGACGAGCACATCGTGGTCGGCGAATCGTGCAGCCAGCTGGGCCGCCCTGGTCTCGCTGAGGGCGACACCGCTCGGGTTATGGGCCCGCGGCTGCACGATGGCGACGGTCGGGTTTTGGTCGAGCGCTGCCTCGACGGCGTCGACAACCGGGCCTTCGGCATCGACCGGAACGCCGATCACATCGGCACCGGCGAGTTCGAGCATGTCGAGAACAGGAGGAAAGGTCGGAGTCTCGACGATCACTCGATCGCCGAAGTTGACGGTGGCATCGATCAGCCGGTCGAGCGCATCCTGCGCCCCGTCGAGCAAGGTGATCCGGCCGGGATCGAACGGCCATCGACGGCGGAGCTCGACCTCGAGCGCAGGCAGGACGGGTCGGTCGAGATAGCTGGTGACCTGGTGGTCGTCGGTGGCCTGGAGCAGTGCGCCGCCGAGGTCGGGCAGCAGCGCCGGGTCGGGTGTGCCGGTCGAGAGATCGACAGCGAGCGCCCCCGGCTCGACCGGCACGTGCCACGCGCGTCCGCCGGCCGCCGTGCGGTCGAGACGCACGGTGGTGCCACGACGGCGGTCGGTGTCGATCACGCCGCGAGCACGGAGGATCCGCCAGGCGTCGCTGACGGTGCTGGCGCTCACCCCGAGTTCGGTGGCGAGGCGTCGCACGGTCGGGAGCGGGGTGTCCGCCGAGAGCGGGGCCTGGCGAACATGCCGGGCGATCGACATTGCGATCTCCTCGGCGGTTCTGCCTTCGATAATGGCGGCGAGCTCGGCGCTGCTCGGCCCGGCGATCTCGGTCACGAATCTTTGTATAGAACAAACAAGGCCTTGTATGCAATCAAAGGGCGGTCCAGAATCAGGAGATGGAAACCACCGCTGTCGACAACCTGTCGGTCGACGCCGCGCTGCTTGAGCGTTATCGAGCGTCGCTGCCGTCGTTCGTGAAGCCGATGTTCGCCGAGCCGATCTCGATCGACCACGGCGACGGTAGTGCCGTCTTCACGGCCGGGGGCGACCGGTATCTCGACTTCTTCGGCGGCGTGCTCACCACGATGATCGGGCACAACCACCCGAAGGTCACCGCGGCCGTGCAGGAGCAGGCGGCGAAGGTGATGCACACCTCCACGCTGTATCTCAACGAGCCGATGATCGAGCTCGCCGAACGCATCTGTCGCCTGTCGGGCATCCCCGACGCCCGAGTCTTCTTCACCGCTTCGGGCTCGGAGGCCAACGACACCGCGCTCCTGCTCGCCACCAGCTACCGCAAGAGCAATCAGGTGCTGGCGATGCGCAACAGCTATCACGGGCGTTCGTTCACCACCCAGGCCATTACGTCGCACAGTTCGTGGTCGTCGACCTCGATCTCGGGCCTCGATGTGAACTTCGTGCAAGGCGGCTACCGCCTCCGCAGCCCGTTCCGCGACCTCGACGACGCCGCCTTCACCGAGGCGTGTGTCGACGACCTCGCCCAGATGCTCGACATGGTGTCGGCCGGCGACATCGCCTGCCTGATCGCCGAGCCGATCCAAGGGGTCGGCGGGTTCGCCACCCCACCCGACGGGTTCTTCGGTGCCTTCCAGAAGGAGCTCGACGCCCGTGGCATCCTCCTGATCTCCGACGAGGTTCAGACCGGCTGGGGGCGCACCGGCGAACACTTCTGGGGGTACGAGGCCCACGACATCGTTCCCGACATGCTCACCTTCGCCAAGGGGGTCGGCAACGGCGCCGCGCTCGCCGGTGTCGTCGCCCGCGCCGAGATCATGGACACGATCCAGGTCACGTCGTTCTCGACGTTCGGCGGCAATCCGCTTTCTGCTGCGGCCGGCAACGCCACCCTCCAGGCCCTCGAGGATGAGGACATGCAGGCCAACGCCCTCGCCCGCGGCAACCAACTCACCGCCGGGCTCACCCCTGCGGTCGAGGCAAACGACTGGATCGCCGAGCTACGCGGCAAGGGCCTCATGCAGGCGCTCGAGTTCGTCCACGGCGGTTCGAATGAGCCCGATGCGGCCACCACCGCCGAGTTCCTCGAGCGCTGCCGGGCCCACGGCCTGCTCGTCGGCAAGGGCGGCCTGTACGGCAACGTCATCCGCATCGCACCGATGCTCAACGTCACCGAAGCCGAGATGGACGAAGCCATCGCCGCCATGCTCGCCGCCATCGACGACATCAACGCCAACCGCTGACCCCCCCGAAGAGAGACACCACGACCATGAGTGACATCACCGAAATCGGGCACTTTGTCGGAGGCCGCACGGTCGCCGGCACGTCCGGCAACACCAGCCCGGTCTACAACCCCGCCACCGGTCAGCAGACCGGAGCCGTCGCCCTCGCCTCGGTCGAGGAGCTCGATGCGGCGGTCGCCGTTGCGAACGCCGCGTTCCAGGAGTGGCGCTCCTCGAGTGTCGCCAAGCGCACCGAGGCGATGTTCAACCTGCGAAACCTGGTGAAGCAGAACGCCAGCGAGCTTGCAGCGAAGATCACCGCCGAGCACGGCAAGGTCCACAGCGACGCGATGGGCGAGGTTGCTCGTGGCCTCGAGAACATCGAGTTCGCCTGCAACATCGGCGAGATGCTCAAGGGCAGCCACTCGAATCAGGTCTCGACCGGTGTCGACGTTACGACGATCCGGCGCCCGCTCGGCGTCGTCGCCGGTATCACCCCGTTCAACTTCCCGGCAATGGTGCCGCTCTGGATGATCCCCAACGCGCTCGGCTGCGGCAACGCCTTCATCCTGAAGCCCAGTGAGAAGGATCCGACCTCGGCGATGTTCCTCGCCGAACTGATCCACGACGCCGGCTTCCCCGACGGCGTGTTCACCCTCGTCAACGGCGACAAGACCGCCGTTGATGCCATCCTCCGGCATCCCGACATCAAGGCGGTGAGCTTCGTCGGCTCCACGCCGATCGCCCAGTACATCCACCGCACCGCCAGCGAGCACGGCAAGCGGGTGCAAGCCCTCGGTGGCGCCAAGAACCACATGCTGGTGCTGCCCGACGCCGATATCGGACTTGCGGCCGATGCGGCCGTGTCGGCGGCCTTCGGTTCGGCCGGTGAGCGATGTATGGCCATCTCGGTCGTCGTCGCCGTCGGCGACGCCGCCGACCCACTGGTCGACGCAATCGCCGAACGCACCCAAGCCCTCACGATCGGCGACGGCATGGATCCCGCATCGGAGATGGGCCCACTCGTCACCCGAGAGGCCCGCAATCGGGTCGAGTCCTACATCGCCGCCGGCGCTGACGCCGGCGCCACGGTGGTCCTCGACGGCCGTGACACCGGGTTCGACGGCGACGGCTACTTCCTGGGGTGCACGCTCCTCGACAACGTCACGTCCGACATGACCGTCTACCAGGACGAAGTCTTCGGACCGCTCCTCGGCGTGGTGCGGGTGCCGACCTTCGACGACGCAATCAAACTGCTCGAGGACAATCCGTACGGCAACGGCACGGCGATCTTCACTCGCGACGGCGGTGCCGCTCGTCAGTTCACCGAGGAGGCCCCGGTCGGCATGGTCGGCGTCAATGTCCCGATCCCGGTGCCGGTGGCCTACCACTCGTTCGGTGGATGGAAGGATTCCATCTTCAGCGACACGGCGATGTACGGCCCCGAAGGTGTGCGCTTCTACACCAAGCCCCAGGCGATCACGACCCGCTGGCCCGACCCGGCCAGTTCGTCGGTCGATCTCGGCTTCCCGACCAACTGATCCCGGAGCTGCCCGCGGACCTTGAGCGGCAGGCGCTGCACGGCGGGCAGGAGACCTCGAGGAACGAAGACAATGGTTTTGTGTTTCGACGACCACGAGGGCACGATCCCCTGATGGCGGAGCCCACCACCGACACCACGGCTCGGCGTCGGTACACCGGATGGAAGATCGTCGGTGCCAACTCCGTCGTGTGGTCGCTCCAATCGATGGTGTGGGTCCAGGGGTTCGGGAATCTCGCCGTGGAACTCCGAGATCAATTCGGCTGGTCGAAGACCTTCCTCTCGGTCGTCTTCGGGGCCACGCGCGCGGAGACCGCCCTCATCGGGCCAGTGCAGGGGCGAGAGATCCAGCGGCGGGGTGTGGGCTCGGTGATGCGTGCCGGCGCGATCGTGAGCGCTGCCGGCTTCATCGCCGTCACCGTGATCGATGGTCGTGCCCAGTTCCTCCTCGCGATGCTGCTGCTGGCAATCGGCATGAGCCTGGTCGGCTTCCTCACCATCTCGGCGGCGACCGTCGCGTGGTTCGAGAAACGGCGAGCCCGAGCGCTGTCGATACAGACGATGGGGTTCGCGCTCGGCGGGTTCGCGGCACCGATCATGGTGTGGGGATTCCAGACGATCGGTTGGCGAGCCACGGTCCTGGTCGTCGGCGGGGTGCTCTCGAGCGCGGCATGGTGGGCAGCTGGGATTACCGGTCGTCGCCCGGAGGACACGGGTGAACCAATGGACGGCCTCACTACGGCTGAGGCCGACGCCACCCCCAACGCCGAGGGGAGCACCGGGCGCCACCTCACCGCCCAGCAGGCGTTGCGCACGCGGGGCTTCTGGATGATCTCGTTCGGACACGCCTTTGCCTTGCTCGTCGTCGTGTCGTCGATGGCCCACCTTGCGCTCTATCTCACCGAAGACCGCGGCTACTCGGCCGGCTCGGCGGCGGTCGTGGCGGGCATCGTGCCGCTCCTGCAGATCCTCGGCACGGCGGCCGGCGGCTACCTCGGCGACCGGATCAACAAACGGCTGATCTCGGGCGTCGCGATGCAGATGCACGGTGCTGCGCTCCTCGGCCTGGTGTGGATCGACGCGGGATATGCCGTCGTGATCTTCATCGTCCTCCACGGACTCGCATGGGGGGTGCGCGGCCCGCAGATGCAGGCGATCCGAGCCGACTACTTCGGATCGACATCGTTTGCCTCGATCATGGGCTGGTCGAACATCATCGTGACCATGGGCGCGATCGCCGGCCCGCTGATTGCCGGCACCCTCGCGGACGCCACCGGCGACTATCGCCTCGGCTTTACGATCCTCGGCGTCGCTGCGGCCTGCGGCACCGTCTTCTGGGTCTTCGCCACACCACCGTCGGAGCCGGTCTGAACGAACGGGTGCCACAGCCGGGCCGACTATGGTCCCCGCATGGCCAACGACACCGCTCTGCTCGACTCGGCCGGCACGATCAGCGAGGCCCAACTCGCCGAGCTCGGCTGGACGCTCAAATCAGAGGGGCTTTGCCAGGACGACACGTGTGTGCTCGTCCCCGACCGTGGCACCCTCGTTTCCGACGCCGGGCTGGATCTGACCGTGCTCGGCGATCTGCTCGACCGGCCAGTCGCCATCGACGCCGAGGCGGGTCTCGCGGCGATCGGCGCGCCGCGGGCGGCTCGCCGCCGGGCGCTCAACGATCTCGTCGCTCCCGACTTCACCCTGCCCAATCTCGTGGGCGGAGGTGTCACCTCGCTGAGCGATCACCGCAGCAAGAAACGGCTGCTGATCGCCTTCTCCAGTTGGTGAGGCTGCGGCTACGAGCTGCCCGGGTGGCAGACACTGCAAAATGAAATCCACGCCGAGGGATACACGGACTTCCAGATCATCGCCGTCGCCATCGACGAAAACATTGAGAAGCTCCGAGAGCTGACCGAGGGCATCACCTACCCGGTGGTGGTCGACGCCGACCACGTCCTCACCGAGCTCTACGCGATCTCGAACGTCCCGACCGTCGTGCTGATCAACGAAGACGACACGATCGCCATGCCGAACTGGAGTGCCTACGGCAGCGACCTGTTCAGCGAGTTCACCGGTGTCGATTCCAACAAGCAGCACGACCGGATCCGTCGCTGGGTCCGTGAGGGCGATGCAGGGATGTCGACGGCTGAGGCAATCGGGGTGGTGGGCGATCTCTCCAGCGAGGAAGAAGCCGCCCGTCTCCACTTCCGTCTCGCACTTGCGCTGCGCGATCGGGGTGATCAAGCCGGCTGCGATCGCAACTTCGACCGGGCCGCTGAACTTGCTCCTGAGGACTGGACCATCCGGCGGGCGATGATGCCGCTCCGAGGACAGGATCCGTTCGGAGAACGCTTCATGGCGCTGTACGCCGACTGGAAGGCCAACGGCAGCCCCTACCACGGGGTACGCGGCTACTGAGTCGGGGTCCGCTGACCGATGCAGTGGGCGGCGCTGCTGAAGCCGGATCCGTCGAGTGAGCCCGAGCGCGGGACGGCCGCCTCGTTGGTGAGCGAGGCGGCCGTCTGAGGGGTGCGCCCGCTTGGTGTCGGGCGACGTTGGTGGTGACTCGGGGAAGCGAGAGCGTGGAGGCTTAGAAGTCCTCGTCGAAGGCGACATCGCCCTCGACACCGACCTGGTAGGCCGAGACGGTGCGCTCGAAGAAGTTCGAGAGCTCCTGGACGTCCTGCAGCTCCATGAAGGCGAACGGGTTCGAGGCGTTGAAGCGCTTGGGCAGGCCGAGCTGGCTCAGGCGCTGATCGGCGACGAACTCGAGGTAGGTGCGGGTGTCCGCCGTGGACATGCCGGGCACACCTTCGCCGAGGAGATCCTCGGCGAACTGGAACTCGGCGTCGACGGCCTCTTCGAGCATCGCCGTGATGCGCTCGCCGAGGTCGTTGTCGAACAGCTGGGGCTCTTCGGCCCGCACCGTGTTGATGACTTCGAGGGCGAAGTTCATGTGCATCGACTCGTCGCGGAACACCCAGTTGGTGCCGGCGGCGAGACCGTTGAGCAGACCCTTGCTGCGCAGGAAGTACACGTAGGCGAACGCTGCGAAGAAGAACAGGCCTTCGATGCAGGTGGCGAAGCAGATGAGGTTCATGAGGAACCGCTTGCGGTCCTCCTCGGTCTGCAGGGCCCCGTCGGGCACGTCGCCCATCCACTTGAAGCAGAAGTCGGCCTTGGCCTTGATCGAGGGGATGTTCTCGATGGCAGCGAACGCCTCGGCTCGCTCGTCGTGATCCGGGATGTAGTTGTCGAGCAGGTTCAGGTAGAACTGGACGTGCAGCGCCTCTTCGTAGAGCTGACGGCTCAGGTACATCCGGGCTTCGGGGGCGTTGATGTGCTGGTAGAGGTTGAGCACCAGATTGTTGGCCACGATCGAGTCGCCGGTGGCGAAGAAGGCCACGAGGCGGCTGATCAGGTGCTTCTCGGCCGGCATCAGCTTGCGATCGAGGTCGGTGAGATCGTCGGAGAAATCGATCTCCTCGACGGTCCACGTGTTCTTGATCGCGTCCTTGTACATCTCGAAGAACTGCGGGTACCGCATCGGCCGCAGTGTGAGATCGAAGCCGGGATCGAGGATGTTGGTGTGGGCACCTCGGTTGGCGGAGTGGCCGAGGTTGTCGATCTGGGCGGGCTCCGCCGCAAGTGCGTAGTTGTGATCTTCTGCCAGTGCCATCAGTCGCACGCCTCACATGCTTCGGGGTTCTCGAGCGAGCAGGCGATGGCCTCTTCGTCGGTGAACATCTTCTTTTCGGGAGCGGGCTGCCCACCGCCGGTGGGGCCACCCGAGCCACCGGTGGTGGCCTTGTTGATCTTGGTCGCCGGACGCGAACGCAGGTAGTAGGTGGTCTTGAGACCGGCCTTCCACGCGTACATGTACATCGACGAGAGCTTGCCGATGGTGGGCGACTCCATGAAGAGGTTGAGCGACTGGCTCTGGTCGATGAAGGCGCCGCGGTCGGCGGCCATCTCGATCAGGCTCTTCATCGGGATCTCCCACGCCGTGCGGTAGATCGCCTTGAGATCGTCGGGGATCCGGTCGATGTCTTGGATCGAACCCTCGGACTTCTTCACCTCGGCGATCATCTCGGCATCCCACAGGCCTCGGCTCTGGAGTTCCTTGACCAGGTGGCGGTTGATCTGCATGAACTCGCCCGAGAGGGTCTCTCGCTTGAAAAGGTTCGAGACCTGGGGCTCGATGCACTCATAGCAACCGGCGATCGAGGCGATCGTCGCGGTCGGGGCGATGGCGATCATGAGCGAGTTGCGCAGGCCGTGGGCCTTCACGCGCTCACGCAGCGTCCCCCACCGCTCGGTGTCGGAGGGCTCGACGCCCCACAGGTCGAACTGCAGGTCGCCGTTGGCGGCGCGAGTCTCGGGGAAGGCTTCGTGGGCGCCGTTGGCCTCAGCCAGTTCGGTGGAGGCCCACAGGGCGTTGAAGTAGATCTCCTCGGAGATCCGACGGCTGACGTCGCGAGCGACGGGGCTGTCGAACGGGACACCGAGCTTGAAGAAGACGTCCTGGAGGCCCATCAGGCCCAGGCCGACGGGGCGCCAGCGGGCGTTGGAGACGCCGGCCTCGTCGGTCGGGTAGTAGTTGATGTCGATGACCCGGTCGAGGAAGGGCACGACCTGGCGAACGACCTCGCCGAGGCGCTCGTAGTCCACGCCGGCGACACCGTCGGTCTCGACAACGAACTCACCGAGGTTGACCGACCCGAGGTTGCACACCGCCGTTTCGGACTGCGAAGTGACCTCAAGGATTTCGGTGCAGAGGTTCGACAGGTGCACGACCCGGTCGCGGGCGTTGCCCTCGGCGGCCACGCCGGGGCCGGTCTGGTTGCACTTTTCGTTGCTGGGATCCTTGAAAGTCATCCAGCCGTTGCCCGTCTCGGCCAGCGTCTTCATCATGCGCTGGTAGAGCTGACGAGCCGGAACCTGCTTCTCGAAGCGGCCATCGGCCTCGGCCTGCTCGTAGATGGCGCGGAACTCCTCGCCGTAGGTGTCGATGAGCTCGGGGACCCGCTTGGGATCGAAGAGGCTCCACTGCCAGTCCTTTTCGACCCGCTCCATGAAGAGGTCGGGGATCCAGTTGGCGAGGTTGATGTTGTGGGTGCGGCGGGCATGGTCGCCGGTGTTGTCGCGCAACTCGAGGAACTGGTCGATGTCGGCGTGCCAGCTTTCGAGGTAGACGCAGGCGGCCCCCTTGCGGCGACCGCCCTGGTTGACGGCGGCGACCGAGGCGTCGAGGGTCTTGAGCCACGGGACAATGCCGTTGCTGAGGCCGTTGGTGCCGACGATCAGGCTGTTCTTGGAGCGGATGCGGTGCCAGGCGACGCCGATGCCACCGGCGAACTTCGAGAGTCGGGCGATGTCGGTGTACCGCTTGTAGATGCCCTCGAGGGAGTCCTCGGGCGAGTCGAGCAGGTAGCAGCTCGACATCTGCGGGTGGGTCGTGCCCGAGTTGAACAGGGTGGGCGACGATGGCAGGTAGGCCAGCGACGACATGAGGTCATAGAACTTGATGGCCTCGTCGGCGTCGGTGGACAGACCACAGGCGACCCGCAAGAAGAAGTACTGCGGAGTCTCGATGACCTTGCGGGTCTCGGGGTGGCGGAGGAGGTAGCGGTCATAGACCGTGCGCAGGCCGAAGAACTCGAAGTTCTTGTCTCGCTGGGTGTTGATGGCGGCGTTGAGTTCGGGGGCGTGGGTGGTGACGAACGCAAGAACGTCATCGCCGATCAGACCAAGCGTGTGGCCGGGGGTGACCGACTCCGAGAACCAGGGGACGTTCTGGTTGCGGACTTCTTTGTCGATGTAGGTCGCCAGCATGCGGGCGGCGAGCTTGGAGTAGTTGGGTTCCTCGACGATGAGGCCGGCTGCGGTGCGGATCGACAGCTCGTCGAGCTCTTGGGTGGTGGAGCCGTCGGCGAGGGCGGAGATCGTGCGGGTGGAGACGACCATCGGATCGACGCCCATCAGACCCTCGGAGGCTCGGGCGATGGCATTGACGATCTTGTTGAGGTCAACGGGTTCGAACGAACCGTTGCGCTTCTTCACCTGCATCGTGGTGGCCGTTTCGACCGTCGTGCCGTTGTCACCGACTGCGGAAAGTCGGTCCTCCGTGATCGCCATGAGCGCCCCTCTGATTTTCGCGCCGAGATCACCAAGTCGGTCTGCAGAAGGCTCTCAGCATCACCTTCGTCCCGCCCCGGACAGGTGATGACCGGGTGAAACATTACACATCCGTAATTACGCTCTCGTCAAGGGGGGCGCCCAGGTTTTGCAGAAATCCCCATGTTTTCAACCAAAAGTGGGGTTATCCCCAAATTACGCACAGTGCCAAAACCCATGGTGGGCGTGATTTTGGGGTCTTTCCACAGCCTGTGTGCGGGCGGCGCATAACTTCAAGGTTGAAACGAAAGCCGCTAGGTTGCACCGCATGTCATCCACCGCCCGCACGGGAACGCACGGCGGCGCTGAACCAGCCGACGTTCGTTGGCTTTCCGAGGCTGAACAGCTCGCCTGGCGGGGCTGGATCGATGCCAGCCGCCGCGTCCTCGCGGCCACCGATCGCCAACTCAAGCGCGATGCCGGCCTCACCACCGACGATTACGAGGTGTTCGTGCGGCTGAGCGAGGCCGAAGGGCACCGACTGCGCATGTCCGACCTCGCGAGTTCGGTCACCAATTCGCCGAGTCGGCTTTCGCAGCGGGTCGACCGTCTCAGCCGAGACGGCTATGTCGCCCGGGTCCGTTGCGACACCGACGCGCGGGTCTGGTGGGTCGAACTCACCGCCGCCGGGCGCAGGAAGCTCGAGGCCACGGCACCCGGCCATGTCGAGGCCGTGCGGGAGGCGTTCATCGACCGACTCGGAGCCGACGAGATCGAGGTCCTCGCCAGCGTCTTGCCGCGCTTGGTCGCTTCGCTCGAGAACGACTGAGTCAGTCGGCGTCGGGGTTTCGGTGCGCCCTCAGTGAGGGGTCAACCGGAAGATCCGGAACTGACGATCGGTGATGCCCGTGTATCTCTGCCAGCCGCCGAAATGGGCGAGTGCCTCTTGCCACCCCTCCTCGCGGGCCTCGCCCTCGAGCAGCGTGGCCGTCGCCGGTGTCGTTTTGCCGCGCACCAGGATCTCGCATTCGGGATGGGCGATCAGATTGCCGGTCCAGGCCGGGTGTGACTCGCGTGCGAAGTTCGACCCCACCACCACCCACGAGCCGTTCGAGCTCGGCACCGCTTCGAGCGGCGTCTCCCGGCGCTTCCCTGATTTCGCACCTGTGGTGTAGAGCACGAGTCCGGCGCCCGGAACGAAGCGGCCCCGGGTGAGCTTGTTCATCGCCTTGTGCATCGGCGGGATGACCTTGGGGGCGACCGCTCGGAACCAGTCTTTGGTGACGATCTTGGCGAGGGCGTCGTCGGCTCCTGCTCGCGGTTTCGGTGTATCGGACATGGCTCCAGCGTCACACGGATACGCCTCCTGGCGCCAACGTCGTCGGCGGTAGAGTGACCGGATGGAGATCCTGGACGTCGATCTGCTCGCCTTCGAGAACGGAAGCGCTGAGGAACGCCGCTCGGTCGTCGATGGCGTGCTTCGCAGCCTCACCACCGGCTTCGTCTATGTGGGGCACGACCTGTCGGTCGATCTCATCGATGAGGCGTACGCGCAGCTCGAGGCGTTCTTCACGCTTCCCCAAGAGCGCAAGGACACCTATGTCGTGCCGGGCTCCAACGGACAGAGCGGCTACACGGGCCTGCTGGTCGAGACGGCGGCGGTCGCCGACGTCCCCGACTGGAAGGAGATGCTCAACTGGGGGGCACCGCTCGGCGATGGTCACCCGCTGCGGGCGAAGTATCCCCACCGGTACGGCCCGCCGACCCTTCCCGAGCACGACCTGCCGGGCATCCACGACCTCTTGATGCACTTCCATCACCGCGTCGCCGACCTGCAGCGTCGCGTTCTGCGGATCATCGCCGAAGGACTCGGAGCCCACGAGACCTTCTTCGACGAGATGCTCACCGATGGCGCCACCCTCACCCGGGCAATCCACTACCCGGCGATGGAGCAGGCCCCTGGTGAACAACACGTTTGGGCCGGCGAACATGCCGACATCAACCTCATCACGGCGTTGCCGCGCGCCACTGCGGCCGGTCTGCAGCTCAAGACCCCCGACGGCGAGTGGTCCGACGTCGCTCCGCCGGAGGGCTCCGCGATCATCAACACCGGTCTGATGCTCGAGCGATTGACCAACGGCATGATCCCGTCCGGGATCCATCGTGTCGTGTCGGGTGCGGGCCAGCAGGGCGATCGCTATTCGGTCGTGCAGTTCGCCCACCCGACGCCATGGACGATTCTGGCGCCGATGCCGAGCACCGTCACGGCAGAGAATCCGCTGCGTTACAGCGCGATCGCTGCGAGCGACGCGCTCGACAAGGTGCTCTACGAGATCAACCTGGTGGAGGACGGTCGTCGGGTCGACGCCGACGACTGACACCGCCGTTCTCGGGCTCGACCCAACCCTCGTCTTGGGTCACTCCTCGGGTTGTTCGAGGGGCATCCGTGCCGGTTCGAAGGTGATGTCGACTTCGCTCATGACGGTGCCGTCGTCGATCGTCCAGACGCTGATCTCGCCCTCGTAGCGGTCGAGCACGATGACGGGCTGGCGCCAGACACCGCTGCCGTCGACCCGACCCTCCGTGACCCGGATCACGCCATCGTTGACGAGGTCGAGGTCGCCCATCTGGTAGGGCGTGCCGGCGAGACCGGTCGAGTAGATCTCCCGGGCCGCCTCGGCGGAATCCGGGAGGAGTTCGGAGACGAACTGCAGTTCCAGGTAGCGGAGACCGAGGTCGGCGCCGAAACTGTCGGGCGATCGTTCGAAGGAACGAAAGTCGACGGTGGCGAGTCGAGCGCCCGGCGCCACCGGCAGTGCCCGATAGAGCTCCTCGAGCAGCGGGACCAGGATGACGTTCGGCTGGGATTCGAGCGTGAGCTCAACCTGGTGCCCCGGGCGGGGGTCGCCGTCGCGAATGTCGATGTCCTCATCGGCCCAGGCACGCGCCGACACCGGTGTGGCGTCGATGTCACCGAGGCGAAACGCGCCGTCGTCGTCAGAGAACGACCAGTTGACCGATTGCGGACCTCCGCCACCGCTGCTCGGATCGCTGATCACCTGGGCGGCGTTGGACCAGCCGAAGGCGCGGAACTGTGGGTCGAAGTGCAGGCGTCCTTCGATCGTGCCGGGTCCGCCCTCGGGAAGGTCGGCGTCGATCTCTTGGACGACCCCAGGGGCGGCGAAGCTCTCGTAGGTCCATTCCCACCGCCACTCGCGGGCGGTGTCCTCACCGAAAAGCCGCAGGTCGACGCGGTAGGGGGCCGATCCCGGGGGCGGGCCGATCTCGAGTGGGAAGCCGATGAGGCGACGGGCGATCTCGAGCGGGTCGCCGTCACCGGTGCCCCACTCGCCGATCAGGTCGGGGATCTCCGCGAGGTCGATCTCGGGAACGGGCGCCGGCTCGAGAGGAGCCTCCGTTGTGGTAGTCGTTGCGTCGGCGACGGGGTCGTCGGGTGCTTCCGTGGTGGTGGTCGGAGCCGCGGTCGTTGTCGATGCCGCGATCGTGGAGGTCGTGGTCTCCATCGGAGTGGCGGTCGTCACTGGAGTGGTGGTGTCGTTCGACCCGCCGCCACAGGCGGTGGCGACCCCCGCGATGAGAGCGAAGACGGCGATGAGGCGAGCGTGCACAGCGGATCTCCAGGTCGGGGCGGGCCTCGGTGCCCATCCGGAATCATCGAGACGTTGCTGAAGCTATCGCTGCCGAGTGGCCCGGAATCAGATGAGAAGCGACGTGCCGAGCACCGACAGGCCGGCACCGATCCAGGCACCGAGCGCCGGAGGTTTCCTCGTGATCACCCACAGCGCCGGCAACAAGAGGACCGGCGTGGTCGACGAGAGGATCGTTGTGATGCCGGCGTCGCCCTCGCCAAGGGCATAGAGGACGAGCGACTGGCCGATCACCATGGCGATCGTGCCGGACACGACGATGATCACCCAGTCTCGCGGTGTGATGCGGCCGTGTCGGGTGGCGCCCAACTGGCGATCGCTGGGGCGGGCGACGATCCACATCGCCACCGTTGCGATGATCGCCCGAGTCGCGGCAACCGCGAGCGTGTCGGCCCCGTCGTCGAGCACCGGCTTCGCAGCGAGCGCGCCTGCAGCCTGCCCCACGGCGCCTATCAATCCCCAGAACGCGCCGACGGGCAACGAGCCCTCGATCTTCTCGAACGTGTCGCTCGCGCCGGCTCGGTTGCCGTAGACGACCGCAAGCAGGATGCCGACGACCGTCAGCACGGCACCGGTGCCCGACACGAGGTCGAACGTCTCGCCGAACAACCAGACACCGCCGATTGCTGCCATCGGCGCGTTCGCAGTGAACAGCACCGAGGTCCGTCGTGGACCGATCCGGCTCATCGCCGTGAACAGCGCAATGTCGCCGATCGTGAGGCCGACCAGGCCGGACAGCCCCACGAGCCAAAGGTCGTCGACGGCGAGGGTCTCCCAACCGCCACGGATCGTCACGATCGTGCCGAGGAGCACGCACACCACGACCATGCGGACCCGGGTGAAGCGCGGTCCGCCGATCCGGCGCACGACGTCGGTGGCGATGATGCTCGAGGTGGCCCAGAGCGAGGCGGCAATCAGCGCTGCGAGCTGGTACGGCATGCCGGGACGCTATCGACGCAGCGAGCCGGATCAGGCCATCGTGAGGCCGCCGCCGACCGAGAGGGTCTGGCCGGTGATGAAGAGGGCGTCATCGTGGGTGAAGACGGTGGCGCCGTACGCGATCTCGTCGGGCTGAGCCATCCGACCGATCGGCATGGCACGGTCGAGCCCGCCAACGATCTTGGCCGGGAGCTCGCCCTGCTCACCCATCTCCCGGATGAGCGTCGTGTCGGTCGGGCCGGGACACACGACGTTGCACGTGACGCCCCTCTTCACGGTCTCGCGGGCGATCGTCTTGGTGAAACCGATCACGCCGGCCTTCGCGCCGGCGTAGACCGATTCGAGGGAACTGCCGACCCGAGCCGCATCCGAGGCGAAGTTCACGATGCGGCCCCAGCCGCGTTCGGTCATACCCGGAAGGACGGCGTGGCAGGTGCGCAGGGTGCCCTTGTCGTTGATGTCGATGATCGTGTCCCAGAAGTCCTCGTCGGTGTCGACGAAACGCACGAATCGATCGAACCCGGCACAGTTGACGAGCACCTCGACCGGGCCGAGGTCGGTCTCGATCGCCGAGACCATGTCGCGTACGCCGTCGGAGTCGGTGACGTCGCAGCGGTGGGCGCGGCCGTCGAGCTCGTCGGCCAGCACCTCGGCCTCGGTGGTGAGCAGGTCGGCCAGTGCCACTCGGCGGCCCTGGGCGTGGAGCCGGCGGGCGACGGCGTCACCGATGCCGCGAGCGCCGCCGGTGACGAGCGCGACTCGAGGTTCAGTCATGGTGCGACCCTCCCACAGGCCGTCGGTGGCGATGCGGACCAGCACCCGCAGCGCCCCGAGCCGAGCGCGTGCGGCGACGAGGGTGACCTACGATCGCCGCATGGAGATCCAACTGCGACACAACCCCTCGTTCTCGGTGGCGCGCGCCATCCTCGGTCCGTCTGAGGCGATCCGAGCCGAATCGGGCGCCATGATGGCGATGGCCGCCGACCTCAATCTCGACGCAAAGATCGAGGGCGGCCTGATGAAGGGCCTCAAACGCAGTGTCCTCGGCGGCGAGTCGTTGTTCATGACGACGGCGACGGCCGCAGCCCATGGTGGCTGGATCGACTTCGCGCCGTCGTTGCCAGGCGACGTCACCGTCTTCGACGTCACTCCCGAGACGCCATTGCTCATCCAGAAGGGCTCGTTCTTGTGCGCCGAGATGGGTGTGGAGATCGACACCCAGTGGGGTGGGATGCGCAACCTCATCGGTGGCGAGGGCGGGTTCCTCCTGCGTGCGAGCGGCCAGGGCAAGGTCGTGCTGTCGTGCTACGGCGCGCTCGACCGCTTCGAATTGCAGCCCGGTCAGCAGGTGGTCGTCGACACGAACCACATGGTCGCCTTCGCCGAGAGCGTCCAGATGGAGCTCACTCGGGCGAGTGACTCCTTGATGAAGTCGGCCAAGACTGGCGAGGGCCTCGTCTTTGTGTTCACCGGCCCGGGTGAGCTGATGATGCAGTCGCGCAACCCCGACGAAATCGTGCAGTACATCTACCGCAACATGCCGGCCAGTCGTAACTGACCGTCGCTTCCGGCCGATCGCCGATCAGCTGACCTTCAGCGAGAAGCGCAGGGGCTCACCGCCGACGGTGGCCTCGTGCGTCGACACGTCGTCGGGGCCAGCGCCCATGGTGATCGACGTGCCGAGCACCTGTTCGGCGATGTAAGCCTCGTGCGTGCCGATCGCGGCGGCGACGGCGTCCGAGGCAGCATCGATCCAGAGGCCGATGCGGTCGGTGACGACGAGATCCTCGGCCTTGCGGGCATTCTGGATCTCGCGCACGACATCGCGGGCCAGACCCTCGGCTTCGAGCTCGGGCGTGACATCGGTGTCGACCGTGACGACGGCATCGTTGGAGCGCAGCGCAGCAGCGACCACACCCTCGGGCGACTCGAGCGCCAGTTCGTACTCGTCAGGCTGCAGCACGTGGCCGCCGACATCGACGGTGCCGTCATCATTGGCGGTCCAGTCCCCGGATCGGGCGGCGCCGAACACGACCTGCACGTCCTTGCCGAGGCGGGGCCCCAGGGCCTTGCCATCGGGGCGAAGGATGAAGGTGGCGAGGTCGCCGATCTCCTCGGTGACGTGAACGTCCTTGACGTTGAGTTCGTCGCGGAGCAGGTCGGCGAACGGCTCGAGGGTCGACGCGTCGCGACCGGCGATCGTGACCGACGCGAGCGGGAGACGGACACGAAGACCTTGATCCTCACGAAGGCGAAGGCCGGTGGAGGCGACGTCGCGCAAGCGGTCCATCGCAGCGACGAGGTCGGGATCGTCGCAGTAGGTCGCGGCGGCGGGCCATGTCGACAGGTGCACCGACGAGGGCATGGTGTCGTCGCCGTCGCACAGTCCCGACCAGATCTCCTCGGTGATCATCGGAAGGAACGGCGCTGCGACCTGGGTCAGCGTCACGAGCACGGTGAAGAGCGTGTCGAGTCCGGCGAGATCGGCTCCGCCCACTCCCGTGCCCCAGAAGCGGTCACGGCTGCGGCGGATGTACCAGTTGTTCAGGGCATCGATGAAGGCCTGGATCTCCATGGCGGCGCCGGGGAGGTCGTAGTCGTCCATGCTCGCCTCGACCGCGGCGACGAGGTCACGGGTCTTGGCGAGGATGTAGCGGTCGAGCAGATCGGCGTCGGGTCCCGGGTCGGGCGTGAATGTCGCTCGGTGGCCTTCGACGTTCGCGTACAGCGTGAAGAACGAGTAGGCGTTCCAGATCGGCAGGATCACCTGACGCACGACATCGTCGATCGCCTGATCGGAGATCCGGGTGTCGCCGCCGCGCACGATGTTGGTGGACATGAAGTACCACCGCAGGGCGTCGGAGCCCTGGTTCTCGAAGATCAACTCCGGCTCGGTGTAGTTGCGGAGCTTCTTGGAGAGCTTGGCGCCGTCGTCGGCGAGCAGGATCCCGTGACAGATGACGTTCTGGAACGCAGGACGGTCGAACAGCGCCGTGGCGAGCACGTGGAGCGTGT
>Ga0181594_10001700_pt1 | contig 20333 bp, 16 predicted proteins | sample 071ome_18_FD_145603 | JGI IMG/M metagenome (GOLD analysis project Ga0181594, IMG submission 145603) | Coastal salt marsh microbial communities from the Groves Creek Marsh, Skidaway Island, Georgia - 071413BT metaG (spades assembly) | ecosystem: Environmental > Aquatic > Marine > Intertidal zone... | reverse complement strand
GAGTCCCCTGTCTGTACAGGGAGGGAGATCAGGTCTCTCCCGCTCAATTTAGCCGGCACCTCCTCAGGGTCGAGCGGCGCCTGTCCATAGGTGACAGGCGTCCCCTCCCCACGCACCCCATGGCAGATCCCACAGTCCGCCGCGAGCCGGTTGTGGAGCTCGCTTTGATAGAGCGCCCAGCTCTCAGCGTTTACGTCGAGCGCTGTACCCACACAGCGGGTGTTGACACAGACCAAGCCCTCTTCACAAGCTGAGTCAGTCAGGCACTCAACAGGCTCCTCACAGCCCCATGAGGAGAGGGCGCTGAGCGAGATCAACGCCGTGAAGAGCGCTATAAATCTCATGGCTTTAAGGTGATCTAATTGAAGGGTTAAGCGCTTCATTTGTCCTCCATATCCCTTGGTTGAGAGGCGACACCCCATACACATGACGCCCGTGTACTGTCCTCAGTGTGGTGATTGTTTGTCAAGAGAACTTCAGGTTCTGAGCTTGGTTGAGGAGCTTCGGCTATCTTTTCGAGCGCAGGGAACCTCTCAAGGATCACCCTGTCTGCCTTTGACAGTTGAGCGCAGATCACCCAAGGTGCACTTGGGAGGGTCACCCTCCTGCCTTATGTGACTGCTGACCCTGCGCTAAGGAGCCCTTTATGTCTATCAGCACCTCCTCACAGAGGTATATCTCCTACCTCCACTTAAGGTCGACGCGTACGATTGTGTCATGGCTGACTTGCGTCGCGCTCATGTTCAGCTCGCCACACGTCGCCGAGGCGGGCGAGTGGGGCTATCAGGTGACGCAACAGGTTGAGCCGGGTAAGCAAGCGACCTTCACGCTCTCACCTGGCTTCACGCTCAAGAAAGCCCAGCTCGTGATGAGCTCTGGATCAAAGACCATAAAGAGGCGATTTAAGCTCCTCAAGGCTTCGACCCCCTACCGCGTTAAGTTTAAGCCACCAAAGGGAGAGTCGACCTGGTCGGCGGAGCTGAGCGGGCTCACCACAGATGGTCAGACGTACTCAGTCAGCTTTGAATTTACTGTCTTGAGCGCCAAGGCTCTTCAGGCGCAGGTGATCATGAGTGAGAGCTCACTCGAGGCCGGTCGAGTGATGGTGGCGTCTAATAACCCCCTCGATCACGCTGAGCTAGAGGCCTATGGTGATGAAGGGGAGCAGCTCTGGGTTGATCATGTGACCTTTAAGCCTGTCTCTAAGTCTAAAGGTCGCTATCTCGCGCAGTATGACCGTAGCCCAGCCCCTCGGCGACTTGATGTAAAAATCTTTGACGCGTATGAGAGCTGGGTTGGGATCCGGCTCGTCCGATGGTATGCGGACATCCCGCACGCGGACGTGCTCTTCGAGAGCTCCTCCTCAGAGCTCAAGCGCTCAGAGGAGGGGAAGATGAGCGACGCCATAAGCGCGGTCGCTAAGGAGCTGTTACGCTACCGGCGCGCGATCGGAGACTCAAGCGCTCAAGTCGACCTCCAGCTCTATGTGGGTGGATACACAGACTCCGTAGGGAGCGCCCGGGACAATCTGAAGCTGAGCGAGGCGCGCGCTCGCTCGATCGCCACTTACTTTAAAAAGAACCGAGTCGAGATCCCGATCTTTTACGCTGGCTTTGGTGAGCAGGCGCCCCTCGTCCAGACCCCTGACCAAACGGACGAGCCTCGCAACCGCAGGGCGCTGTATATCGTCGCGAATTTCCCGCCCACAGGTGAGGGTTTCCCCAACGCTCGCTGGCGTAGGCTCCCATAAGCGCCCAAGGAGGACAACATGACGAACGGTATTCAGGACCTTCAGCACCAGCTTGAGGAGCGCTTAAGCGCCGAACAGATGAGCGCTCTGCGTGCAGACCTAGAGGGGGCCCGCGTGGGTGGAGACGCGATCCACTCTACCCTGACGATCGCCTCGAAGCGGAGCGGTCGTCGTCACCTAGTGATGCGCTTCGCTGAGCGGACCCAGGCCACGGTGCGCTGTGCGTATGGGTCGCTTAAGGTTGGGGCCTGGCGTCTCGACGAGGCGGTTAAGGTCTGGCTCCTCAGTGAGCTCGCCACAGAGGTGCCTGACCCGAACCGCCTCCTCTTTGAGGTCTACGCCAAAGGAGACACAGAGGCGAAGGTCGCGTGCCTGAGAGCTTTAAACTTCACCTCAGGCTCTGTGGAGGCGGGGCTAGAGCTGGTGCATGACGCGGGGCGCACCTATCTTAATGAGCTGATGGAGGCGGGCTGGCGAGACAGCCCATTCTCAGCGAGGCACCTCAGCGCAGAAGAGTACCGAAAGGCGGTCTTAAAGGCGCTGTTCTGTCAGGTCGACATCGAGGGCTTCATCGGCCTAGAGGAGCGCGCGGATGAGGAGCTCGCGAGGAGCCTGTGCGCGTATGCAAACGAGCGAGAGGCCGCGGGCCGTGAGGTCCCGAGCGCCCTGTGGCCTGTAGCGGCCCGCTTCCCAAGCCCTGGGCTCGTCGCGAGGCTGATTGGTCGCCTAGAGCACCCCTCTGCCGTAGAGCGTGGGATCGCCGCGCGGGCCTTGCTCGCCGCCCGTGATCTGCGCGCCCACCCCTTTATTCAAGACAGGCTGTCTCGAGAAGAAGACGCGACGGTTAGGGGAGCGCTTGAGGAGGCGCTCAACGCTCAATAGCGTGACCTAGCTCTCGAGCCACAGGTCAAAGGTGAGCTCGTCTGGTTCAAGGGTTGGACAGGTGACCTCTGCGTTCAGCTCCCAGTAGCCTGGCATCGACAGCTCAAAGCCCTCGAGCGCGTAGTGTCCAGGCGTCGACTCAAGCTCTACGCTGTCGACCTCGTTACTCCCATGACCGTGGTCCGGCATGAAGGGTACGAGGTGGATCGCGCAGCCAGTCAACGCCTCACCCGCGTCACTCGTGAGGGCTACCGTCCAGGCGTTGCTCCCCTTCAGCGGTGAGCTGGGCTCTGCCTCGATGACCTCCGCGGTGACGAGCGCACCGCTCACCGCCCAACCGAGGCGAAAGCACTCCCCGCTAGGCGCAGAGCAACCTCCGCTTGTTCCGCCTTGTCCACTCGCGTCCGCTTGATCGACGTCATCACAGCCAAGGGTAATGGAGCTGAGCAGGGCTAGGAGTAGGGTGAGGTGACGGGTCAACATGATGAGGGCTCTTTCGTAAAATCGTCCATATTTTCATCAGCTGTATCATATCTACATGGAGTCGACCAAGCGGACACAAAGCAGAAGAGGTGACATCAGTTGAGATTTACTGAGACTTCCGCTTAGCTCTTATCCTCCCTCACCTGTACAGATGCCCTCGAGGTCCTTATGCGTAACCGTCCCCCAAGCTCTCGCGCTCTGCAAAAGCTCTTGAGCGTTTTGATGATGCTCTGCGTGAGTAGCGCCTGTGATGATGACCCTTCAACTCTTGTGGGTGAGGGTGAAGGTGGGAGCGAGGGGGCGGGGGGAAGCGCAGGAGCTGAGGGGGGAGGAGCGCTGACGCTCAACCCAGATGAGTGCGTCACCTACAGCTATGACCTGAGCCACAGCGCCCCACAGACCTTCCCAGATGACGCGCTCACCCGGGCGAGCGAGGAGCGCGTCACAGGTCTCCAGCTTCAGGTCGCCTCACTCCCTTGGGTAGAGGGCCAGAGCGACTTTGTTCAGCGTCTTATGTCCGACCTTGATCAGCTCGACGGCTGGGGGATCAACGCAGGGGTGATGATGCGCTTTAGTGAGCCGATCTCTGGCCTCCCGAGCGGGCCTGAGACCGGCGCCCCAGACAGCGCTGTGCTCCTCGTGCGTGCGGATGGGCAGGATGAGCCCCCACTCTACCCTCGGCAGGTGGCTGTCGAGCGACGCGCGATCGAGGGCGGGAAGACCCAGATCTTTGAGCCCATGCGCCCCCTTAAGCCCGCGACCCGCTACGCGCTGGTGATTCGACAGCTCAGCGAAGGCGACCTCGGAGAGGGGGCGTGCCTCGCGCAAGGCCCGGATGTTCAGGCGCTCCTACAAGGGGAGGCAGACGATGACCGTCACGCGTACTCGCTGAGCGAGGGGCTCGCTGAGGCGATTGAGGTGACGGGGGTCCCCCCGAGCCAAGTGGCCGCCGTGACGCTCTTCACGACACAGAGCGAGCCCCTCTTGAGCTTTAAGATCGCTGAGCACATCCGCGCTCAACCCTACGCCTGGCATGATGAGCCCACCTGCGAGCCTGACGGTGACTACTTGACGCTCTGCACGCGCTCCTTTATGGCGAATGACTACCGTGGCGAGGGGGTCATTCGGGGCGCGTCTCCCAAGGGAGCGCACCTGATCAAGGTCTATTTTTGGAAGCCCAAGAACCGCGTCGATGAGCGCCCTGTCGTCCTGTATGGACATGGCATCGGTGGGGATGTCACGAACGGGTATGGGGTGCTCGAGATGCTCAAAGAGGAGCCGATCTCCCTGATCGCCATTGACGCGGTCGCTCATGGTGAGCACCCGGACGCCCCCGAGGGCTCTGGTGACACCTCCTTCCAGACCGTCCTCAATTTCTTCGCGCTCAACGTCGCGAGCCAGAGCATCGAGAGCCTCAAGGCGCGAGATAACTTCCGTCAGTCGACCTTTGAGAAACTTCAGCTCATCGAGCTCCTTCATCAAGACCCTGACCTCAACGCGGACGGACGAGCAGACCTAGACGTCGCGAAGGTCGCGTACTATGGCCTCAGCCTAGGTGGGATCATGGGGGTTGAGCTCCTCGCGCTCGAGCCACGGGTGAGCGCGGGGCTCTTGACCGTCCCTGGCGCTCGCCTCGTGAGCGTCTTAACAGAGGGCTCGATCATTGAGGGCTTCCTCCCGATCATCCACAGGCTCGTGGGTGGAGAGGAGGCCTTTGACGCCTTCACCCCGCTCGCGCAGGTCTTAATCGACGGCGCTGACCCAGGCTCTTTTGCGCCGATGGTCTTACACCACCGTCTCGATGACGCCTCGCCTCCTCACGTGTTGATGCAGATGGCGATTGATGATGAGACGGTCCCAAACGCCTCTAACCGAGCCCTCGCGAGGGGCTTAGGGCTCCCACACGTGGGGCCTGAGTTTCAGGAGGTAGGCCTCCTTGAGCGAGCGGAGGCCCCGGCCTCTTTAAATGTCACGGCGGGCACGTCGGAGCGGACCGTTGGGCTCTTTCAATACGACCGCGTCTCTCGTGGCTTAAATCAAGTCCTCCCCGCGAGTCACGTCAACATGCCCTATGGCCGAGAGGCGACGCTACAGAGCAAGCGTTTTCTGGTCCCCTGGTCGGAGGGAGATGAGCCTGAGATCATTGACCCTTATCGAGCCTTTGGGATCCCCTGAGCTCCTTGAGCTCCCTTTAAGCTATCTCGGTGACCGCCTCTCTAGCGCCACTGAGGTTATCTAGTGCCTCGAGGGGGCCGCGCTCTTGACTTGAACCACCCACGGTAACGAGCCATGAGCGCGCGCTGACCTTTGGGCGCGTGACGGGCGCAACCCTCGAACTCTGGGGTCCCCTCTTGTGCGCCCCAACGGAGCTCGACGCAGTCATTTGGGTTATACGCCATCTCCATCCGCTCCGCCCGCTCAGTGAGCTGTTGAAGGGTGAGGGTCTGGCGTGTCCCATTGGTCTTCACGTACTCGAAGCTCCGCGCTTCGAGCGCCTCTCGTAGGCTCACGCGGAGCGCTTGGACCGCGGACGCTAGCTCGTCCTTTGCGACCCCAAAGCGCTCAGGCGTCCTCTTTAGGGCCTCAGGCAGGTCGAGCACCGTATCAATCGCGATTAAGAGGCGCATGTCCCGCGCGGGGGTCGCGAAGTCCTCCCAAGGGCCGGCGGTCTCGAAGATCGAGTAGCCCCTCGGCATCTTGACCCTCCTGCGACGCTTGTTCATGAAGTCCTCTCCATTTTGAACCGACAGCACACGCCTACGAGCGGACTCATGAAGCGCGTCTACCAGCGAGCTCAGCTGAGCCTTCACCTCGATCGGGCGAGGGCTCATGAGCGCGCCGACCTTGTCGTAAAAGTCCTGCTTTGTCCCTTGGTACTGCTCCTCACTGTACGCGAGCGGGCCGAGCCGAGCGCTCGTGAGCTCGCTGTTCGAGAGGGCTACCCACTCCGTTGGCTCATCGCCCTCTGCGCGCTCACCTCGCTTGCTTTTGAGCCCACCCACCAGCGGACGAAAGGCTTTAAAACCAGCGCCAACGAGGGTCCGAGCGGGGTCGAATAAGAACGAGCCTTGCCAGAAGCGTCGACGGCTGATCGTGCCGTCGGGCTGACCATCAGCGCCGATGAGCACCCCATAGCCTCCAGCCTCTTGTGGCGCCCAGCCCGCGATCAGCAGCAGGTGTCCATAAGGGTCAGCGAAGACGACCCCAGGGCGCATCGCCTCTCGGCTGAGCGCGATAGGGTAGAGGTCTGTCTGCTCATCCTCAGGGAGCGTACGGGCGCTCGCTGAGTGGATGTGCCCCGCGATCCCCTTCCGGGCGAACCACTGGAAGTCATCCCCATTGCCACGGCCCTCTCGTGGCTGAGTGGAGTCTGTACGGCTCCCACAGCGTGGCGGTCTACTCTTGCTCCCTCGAGTGCAGCTCATGTATGCCATCGGGAGGCGCATCTTCCACGCAAAGTAGGCGCGTAAGGTGTAGGGGAGGTCCGCGCAGTCTGGGGTTAACTTCAGGCGTTGATCCTCTCCTGCGCTGAGGTGATCAAAGAGGAGGTTGTGGTCAACGACGTTGATCAGGTCTTGGAGGTTACTCCAGCTCTTATCCTCATTAATAGGATAGTTAAAGAGAAGCTCGACAAAGCCGGCATAGAGCGCCTCGGTGTGCTCTGACCACTCCTCTTTTGGGGTCCAGAGGGCAGGGTCCGCCCCCTCTCCTTTGACCTTCGGAGGGGCCCTGCGCGCTCGAAGCTTGAAGTGGGTACACGACTCCCAGTCGCTCCCCTCCCCAAAGGTGGCCACCCAGGTCCCCGTCGCCTCCTGAGGGGGTAGCTCAGCGTAGAGGACATATGGAGGGCCACCGAGCTGTGTCAGGCTTGGGGTGATCGGTGCCCCTCCATGGGGAGGATAGAGGGTCAGCTGACCCGGCCCGCTCGCTTGGGGTCGAGTGACCATCACCTTGAGCGGTTGCTTCGCGTTCGGTCGCGCAGGTGAGGTGAAGATCCGCGCGCGGTTCTTTGTCCCGCGACAGCTCGCGCGGGTTGGCTTGGTGATCGTAGCAGGGGCGCGCACTGTGGCGAGCGGGCGGAGCGCGGGGCTCGGTCCCGACCCTAAGACGACAATCTTCGTCCCACGCATGAGATAGGCGCCCTTGGTTGAGCCCTCACCTAAGCGGGTCGTAGTCACCGTGGTCTTGAGCACCCGAGCGACGCTCTCGTTGTCTGGGTCAGGTCCCTGCTCAGGCTGGGCCTCAGGGTCACAGACCTGCTGATAATCAGACATCGCGTGCAGGAGCATCGGCTCCCCTAAATGATCACGGCCTAGGTAGGTCGTGAGGTGCCCCGGTATGTAGTACAGGGTAGGCCCGTGCTTCAGGGCCTCATCCAAGAGCTGAAGTCGCTCCTTAGCTCCCATCTCCTTGGGGATGTCAACGGAGAAGGTCCCAAACTCGGCGAGGTGACCAGAGTAGCGGGGCGCCTTGAAGCCCATCGTCTCTAAGACGTTGACGGCGAGCCGTGAGCAGTCTGTGCCTCCCGCGTCCCCTCCAAGCCCATAGCGCACCCCAATATAACGGAAGAGCTCGGTGAGGAAGGCGCGACGGGTGAGCGCTTGATATTGAGGTCGATGCGGGACAGCTTGGCCCTCAGGTAAGGTGAGCTCGGCGACGCCGATCGTGTCCGCGATGAGAGGAGGAGCTGAGGCTAAGGCCTGACGCATCTCCTTAAGCGCGCGCCCCCTGAGCGGGCGTCGCTCAGGGCCGGGCGATGGGGGGAGCGCTCGGGTAGATAAGGGGAGCCTGAGCCCTGGTGAGAGCGACATGCCGGCGGCCTCGATGGAGGCCGTCAAGAAGGTGAAGGGGCCCTCTAAGTAGCGCTCAACCTGCTCCGCGTTGAGCGCGGGGCTCAACCGAGCCGGCGCCCCCTTCGCTTGTGGCGGTAGCCAACCTAAGGCGAGCCTGCTCCGGACGAGCTGGAAGCCACCTGGCCACTCCGCTAAGACCTGAAGGGGGGCTTGAGCCTTTACGCGGGTACAGCTGTTTCGGTTAATCCGCGTGTCTCCCGTCGTCTTTCTGATCGGGGGGCTGAGCGGAGCGCAGAGGAGCTGGAGCTCTTGTAACGCGACATGAATGGGCGCCTGACCCAAGCTCGTGAGCGTGATCGGGTTGAGTGACGCGCGCTCTTCAGGGGATAACGGACCTACAGCGCCCGCCTCACGTTCGAGCGCGTAGGTCCCGTCTTTGAAGAGCTTGAGGACATACGCTAGGCGACCCTTGACCTGAGCGTTGAGCGTCTCAAGTGCTGGGAGCACCGAGAGGTCATGCTGAGCGCGTGGGCCTTCAGGGTGCGCTAGGAGCGCCTGGTTGTGGGCGTCGATCGCTCGCTCATCCATCAAGGGCTGGTCTAGGTCATACACCTCACCCCAACGCTTAAGCCAATAGTCGAGCGCCAAGTGCTCAGGGCGCGTACCATCTGTACGCTCCTTGACCTCGAGCTCCTCTGGGCATGTCGGCGCTCGACGAGCGGTGACAGCGGGAGGGCTCGACACCTCAACCGAGGGTGGAGGTGACTCTACTAGAGGGCGCTCAACACTCCCTGTACACCCGATGACCCAGACAGGGAGCGTGGAGCAGAGGGCGGTGAGCGCACGTCGTCGCAGAGCTGGTCGCGCTACGGCGTGAGCACGCATGGGGGAGACATAAGATAAGACAGGACTGAACATCATCTTCCTTTAGTTCAAGCCGAGTGAGGGGCGCGCGTTGGGCCTAGGACCAGAACGCTAAAGCGCGACGGTCGCGTGAGAGGGTCATAAAGCCTCCAAGGGTGAGCCGTGGTGTGGCTCCGCGCACAGGGGTGACGCGGTGGACAAAGTGACCTGAGTCAAAGATCACAAGGTCGCCCTGCTCAAGGGCGACGTGCTCTTTGAGGTAATCGCGCTCAAGCGCGTCTGTGTCTACAAAGCGACTCGGGAGCATCGGGGGTTCAGGGTCTGAGCCCCAGAGCCCATATAGGATCAGCTCTCCCCCCGACTCTGGGGGCTGAAGGGTGAGGAACCAGCTCAAGACCGTGTGACGATCGAGCTCAGCGGGCATCCCCTGGTAGATCGGGAGACGGTAGTGCTGGTCATGGTGCGTGTAGATCTGCTCTCCCTCATCAAGGGCCCGATAGTTGAAGGGGAGCCAGCGACCTAGGCGCTCCTCTCCACGTATAAAGTGTGGCGGTTGAGCCGAGGCGCCATCGGCGAGCTCAGAGAAGAGGTCTTGGAGGTGCGCGACCGGATCTAGCTCATCAAACACCACTCGATTAAGCTCTGGGAGCGCCTGTGCGCTCGAGAGATACGCGCGCTCATCCGGCCCCGTAAACGAGGTGAAGCAGGGGGTCGCGGCGGCGCCTATGGTGCGGATCTCTCCACCCTTCATCCCCTGATTAGGGTGACCCCAGACCCGCTCAGGAGCGGAGAGGCGCTCGCTCACTTGCTCGAGGTGGTCGCTTGGGAGCGCGCCTTTAATCACAAGACAAGACAGCGACTGCTGGTAGAGACGCTCGATCGGAGAGGCGCTCTGGAGGTGATCTCCACAGGGGCGTAAGGGAGGCGCAAACACCTCCTCATATCTCATCACCTCGACAGAGATAGGGTGACCGAGGCGAGCGTGGGCTGAGGGGGGGGGAGCGTGAGGCATGAGGTCTCCTGCTGAACGTCATGTTGAAGAGCCATAACACAAGACGAGAGCAGAGGTAAGTGTAGCGATGCCTCGCGCCTCGGAGAGCGGTTGGCAGAGCGAGGCAGATCTGATAATGTGTCGCCACCGAGCGACCCTTGATGGGGGAGATGGATTGAGCGCCTCAAGCCTGTCTGTCCAGCGCTCTGTGTATCAAGACCTTAGACACGTAGAGGTAGCGTGCGATGCGTATGATTTTTATTGGCCCGCCAGGGGCAGGCAAGGGGACCCAGGCGGCGCGCCTTGTCGATCACTATCAGATCCCTCACATCTCTACCGGAGACATGTTCCGGGCCGCGGTGAAAGAGGGGACCCCGATGGGCCAAGAGGCTGACCGCTACATGAAAGCGGGCCAGCTTGTGCCAGATGAGGTGGTCATTGGGCTCGTACGAGAGCGCCTCGCCCAGCCCGACACCAAGGTGGGCTTCATGCTTGACGGCTTCCCCCGCACCCGCCCTCAGGCTGAGGCGCTCGCGGAGGCGCTCGAGGCAGACGGCGTCACCTTAGACGTCGTGCTCCTCCTTGAGGTGCCTGATGAGCTGATCGTAGAGCGGATCGTCGGTCGTCGCACCGACCCAGAGACCGGCGTCATCTACCACTTAACCTTCAACCCTCCCCCCGCTGAGATCGTCGCTCGCCTCCATCACCGCAAGGACGACACGGAGGAGGCGGTCCGTCAGCGCCTCGAGGCGTACCACAGCATGACCGCTCCGATCGTCCCTTATTATGAGAGCGCAGGTCTCCTGAAGCGGGTCAACGGGGTTGGCGCGCCTGATGAGGTCACCCGCTCGATCCAGGTCGCGCTCAAGTAGATGAGCAAGCGCAGACCTAAGCGAGCGAAGGGGGGCTCGCTCGCCTCACAGCTCAAGGCGAGCCGTGAGGTGAACGCCCCCCGCCTTGACCCTCTGCTCTATGTCGCGCTTCACACAGGTAACGCGGGTGACGTCTCTTTTTATGTAGAGCGTTGCTTGGGAGCTGAGTCGCTCCACCTCCGCGTGGGAGAGGATGGGGCGCTCCTCGCCCCTGCGCCGAGCGTAGCGGGTCAGGTCAACGTGCTGGAGTTGGGCTGTGGCGCGGGCAGGGTCAGCTTACCGCTCCTCGAGGGAGGCGCGCGCGTCGTGGGCGTTGACCTGCATCAAGGTCTCTTGGAGCTCTTAGAGCGAACAGCGCGAGAGCGTGGCCTTGATCAGGAGCTCAGGCTGATCTGTCAAGACATGAGGACGCTCCAGCTCAAGGAGCGCTTTGATTATGTCTTGATCAGCTACAACACCCTCTATTGCGCGCTCAGCTGGGATGATCAAGTCGACTGCTTAGCTCGCGCGGCGCAGCACCTCAAGCCGAATGGACGACTCATCATTGATGGCTATGCTCTCCCCGACCCAGGGGAGTTTGTCTACGAGAGTGATGAGGTGTACGAGCCCCTCACCGTCGTAGAGCTCCCTCAGCTGACGAGCGCAGGTGGCCTCCCAGATGAGCTGTGGCGCCTCGGGTCGCTCCACTACCTTCCGCTCACCGATGAGGGTGAGGCCTCTGCTGAGCTCACCCCTCCAGAGCGCTCCGAGGACAGCGTCACGCTGAGTGAGGCGCTCGCGACACAGGCGCTCGAGGGGCTCGAGCCGCTCGACTTGGGAGGAGAGGAGGAGGCGCTGAGCCCTGAAGAGGAGGCGAGGCTCGTCGGGGTTGAGGAGCGAGACACACACGACCAGCCCGCTCAGCGCTGTGACGTACATTACCGCTTTCGGAGCGCAGATGGATCAACGCGTGAGGAGGTGATTAAGCATCGCTACCTGTACCCTGCTCAGCTCCCTGAGATGTTAGACAGTGCAGGGCTGAGCCTTGACGCCTGGTGGCCTGATTTTGAAGCGGGCTCCGCTGAGGAGCTTGAGCGCTGTGAGCAGTGGGCCTTGAGCGCTACGTTACGTGGACAGAGGGGGCTACGGTGAGGAGGCTCGTGATCACTAGGGGCGCCCAGGGCTTGGGGAAGTCAACGCTGATCCGTGGGCTGGGTTTAGACAGCTTCACCTTATGTCCGGACGACCTGCGAGGCCTCTGGGGTAGCCCGGTGATCACCCATGGTGGGCGCTGGGAGGTTAACCATCAACATGAGGCCTCCGTGTGGGGATTTTTGGGAGAGCGCTTAAGTGAGCGCATGAGCAGGGGAGAGCTCGTCTTAGTAGACGCGACCCACACCTACATCCCTGGGCTACAGGGGTACCTTGAGCTCATGGAGCGCTATGGATACCGAGGGCTCTGCGTAGATTTCTCTCGAGCGCCCCTCGAGGAGGCCCTCGCAGGTAACCAGCGCAGGCCATGGCGTAAGCGCGTCCCAGATGAGGCCGTGCGCAGGGTGTGGCGCGTGACCCAAGCGCCTCTCCCTGAGGAGATCACCCGTGGCTTTGAGTGGCTATACTGGAGGGGGGCCGGCTCACTTGAAGAGGCACGCTCATGGCTTCGCTCTGAGGAGCGATCACTTGGAGCGCTCGACCCTAAGGTGCTCTTTGGGGTGAGCGACGTGACGGCTGAGTCACTCAGCGTTGAGGCGCTCCATGATGTGCTTGAGCTTGACGATCAGAGACCAACGGTGTGGATGAGCCCCCTCTTGAGCCTCCTCTCTCCGGCGGAGCGCCACCAGATGGAGCTCAATCAGCTTGAGGGGGCTCGCCTAGAGTCCATTGGGTCTCAGCTCAAGGCGCTCTGCGCCCGAGCACCACAGCTCACTCTGTTGAGAGGCCCACTTGAGGCCAGCGACCCCTCATGGTGCGCCTCTATTTTTGAGGACGCAGCGAGGTGGCTCAGCGCTGAGCGTTGCTTAGATGTGCACTGGGCTCCGCTCGCGCTCCCCCCCCCCTCGCTTGTGTGCGTGAGCTCTTCTCAGCTCACGGAGCGGGAGGCGAGCTGGCCAGCTCCCGCTCAGACGGGGCGACCGCTTCATGAGCTGAACCCAGGTGAGTGGGCCTCTGAGCGTGCGGGGGCGCTTGGGCTACAGCGCGACAGAGACATCACGCCCCCACGCTGGGCGTCGATCACGCGCGCCTCATTCCCTGAGACGCTCTCCGAGCTCTCTTCACGAGACTTTAAGCCTCTGAAAAGCTAGCGATTCGGTAGAGAAGTTGAACAGTGACGCTTGACTCTGTGTTATGGCTCTCGTTCACATGTGTCAAAATCAGACAGTAAGGAGCCAAGATATGTCACGTCTTTACTCTGCAGTATCCAGGCGACTCGTAACGACAGCCCTCCTGTTGTCCTGCTCTCCCTTGAGCGTCACCGTCGCGCAGGCCTCGCCTAAGGCACAGGTCGCGCCGACGAACGCAGTCGCGCCTCACCCTAAGCACTGCTTAGATGAGCGTCAGTGGATGGGCGCTGAGGCGCACCACCCGCTTAATTTATTTGAGGGGAAAGAGCGCCTCTGGGTGCCTTGTGGCTACGCGCTTAGAGACGCAGGCTATAGCGTTAAGTTTCCGCTCGCTCAGCCCGTTCAGATGGATGGCTTTAAGATCAGGCAGTCTCTAGTCAGCGCTGTGCCTAACCCAAAGAGCCGAAGGAAGGAGCTGATCGAGCTCCCTCGTAAGCGCATGGAGAAGCTACAAGTGCTGTTCTTCAACAGTAAGCTCTCTACCCGCTACCCAATCTATTTCCATGAGGTCCTCTTTGAGGGCCAAGCTGAGGTCTCTGTTCGCTATGAGGAGCCTCTAGACTGGAACCCGATCCTGCTTAGAGACGCACAGTTTGATGAGCGGAGGAGGGCGTTAAAGCTCCCCGCGACAGAGCTGATGGCGCCGATTGAGATTGACGCTGTAGGAGTTGTCTTTTGGGAGCGGAGCCCTGGAGAGGCCCCCACCGCGCTTGAGGAGCTTGAGCTCACGATTGGTGGGGTGAAGATCCCGGTAGACTTTAAGGTGTTGAGGTCCGCTCGGACCACGGTCGCGAAGCGGATTGAGGCGGGCTACGCAAAGGCGATCGTTGGGAGGTTGTTGATCGGAGAGGAGCGGAGCTTAGTCTTTGCCAAGACGGGGACGCTCTGGGGTATGGAGGGGGAAGAGGAGACCCCTAAGGTGATGGGCCGGTGGCGGGTTGATGGGGGCGCGCTTCAGGTCGCGTTAGGGAAGCCCAAGACTCTCAAGCGCTTAGAGAAGAGAAAGAGGCTCCCCTGGGTCGCGTTACACAGTATTATCGACGAGGTGCCTGAGCGCCTGATCATTAAAACTGACCGCCTCGCGGGGGACTATCAGGTCGCGTCTCTCAAGCCTCACGCGCCACCCAAGAGCCTCCTTGAGGCGCCGGAGGGCGCAGGGGTCACGCGAGGTACCCCCGTGAAGGTGAGCGCTAAGCCTAAGGGAGAGCGCCCACCTACCTTTGAGCCCGAGGGCTGGTGATGAGCGAGCGCGACGCGCTCCCCTCTGGGCTCTTAAGCGTCGCGGAGCGCTGTGAGCTCGAGATGGACCCCGTGAAGGGCTCACGCTTTATTGGGGTGATTCAGCCGAGCAGGTCTGCTACCGACGCGCTCGCCCTCGCGGAGGAGCTCTGGTCACTGCACCCCAAGGCGAGGCACGTCTGCTGGGCTTTTAGAGGGCGTGGCCCGGATGAGCAGAGGTGGGCTGACGATGGTGAGCCGACCGGCACGGCGGGTCGACCGATCTTGAACGTGATCGATGGCGCTGGCCTCTCATGGGTGACCGTCGCGGTGGTCCGCTACTTTGGCGGGACCAAGCTCGGGACAGGTGGACTCGCGCGCGCCTACAGTGAGGCGACGAAGGGGGTGATCGACGCGACTCCGGTCGTTGAGCTTCTCCCTAAGGTCGACCTCAAGATGACGATCGAGTATCCGCTAGAGGGGAGCGCTCAGCACCTGCTCGCGAGCCACGAGGCGAACGTCATTGAGGCGCGTTATGATGATCAGGTCCACCTCCACGTCACCTTGTGCGCGACCCGCGCAGACGCGGTAGTTGAGCTGCTGACAGAGCTCAGCTCAGGGCGAGCGCGGGTTGAGCGCTCTGAGGTCTACCTCGGTGCCTAGCGTCACAGCGCGCAGAGACGACCTCGCGCTCGAAGCTCGCCGTGCGTCGCTCATCGCGCTCAAGGCGCTCGAAGGAGCGTGGTCACCTGTAGAGGGCCTCACGCGCGCTCAGGTTCAAGGTCGCTGGACAGACCTCACAGGCGCTCCCCCCTCTAGCGCCCTCTTACAGGCGCTTGAGGGTGCGTTTATGGCGCCAAGCTGGCTTGATGAGCAAGGTGAGGGCACGCGCGGACAGCTCTTAGAGAGCCGTATAGCGCTGTGTGGACGCCTACATCATGACCTTGAGCGCGCGCTCCTCCCTGCGTCTCGACGCTGGCGAGCGCGGACAGCTCGTCAAGGCCTCCCAGAGGCGCTGTGTGCCGCGCTCCCTTATCTTGGCGTGAGCGTTGAAGATGAGCAGGGGAGACCCTTCCTCTGTAGACCGAAGGAGGCCTCACGCTCACTTCGCGAGGGTCTCTCGGGCTTCGCGCGACTTTTTCATACCTCTGTTGAGCGATCAAAGCCATTTAACCTTAGACCCTTATCGCAAGAGGGCCTTCAATTTGAGGCGCTCATCCTCTGCCTTTTGAACATCCCCGCCTCGCTCCTCTGTGCGCTAGACGCGCGCTATGAAGCCCTGTTCAGCGAGGTCCCGAGCTGTGAGCTGATCGCCCGCCCGACTGGCTTATATGATGACCTCGCGCTGAGCCGTGACATCTCATTGAAGCGGAGCCCCGACCACGCGCGAGGTCGACCTGGGGCGAGAGGTTGGCTCCAGGTTGGCATGTCCGCGCTTAAGGGTGAAGCGGAGCGCAAGGCACACAGCGCGAGGCGACAGGGGAGCGCTCAAGCCATCACCCCTCATCACTTAGCGCGCTCCTGCCCGGAGACACACGCGCTCTGGAGGTATCATGACCATGTCCCTAGAACACATGAGGGCAGGGCCCTCGCCATTAGGGGGATGTTCAGGAGGGCGCTCGCGGTCCGCCCAAGCACCTCAGCTGACGGGGCGCTCCGAGCGCTCTTCGCGCCTGTACTGGAGCTCCCTCCCCCCCTCGTTTGGCAGTTGATCTGTGACGCCCAAGGGCTTATTGGTCGCCCTGCGCTGAAGGTGAGACGCTCAGCTGACCCCAGTTCAGCAGACAGTGGCTGATCTCACCCGCCTCTAAGGCGCGGAGGTCAGAGTCAGCGGGATTATAGCGATAGTCCCAGTCGCGCGAGAACTCAAACGAGAGCCTCTTGTGCCCCTCCCCGACCTGAAGGGCCTTATATAGGTTAGGCATCGTCGCTCGCGCGAGCTGAGTACGCCTCACGGGTGAGCTTCGTGAGACGGCAGGGGGGAGGTTAATGTTATGCACATGAAAGGGCAGGGTAGGCTCGCTCAGCAGGGCCTCAGTGAGCTCAAGACAGCGCTCAGCTGCGACGCGCGTCACCTGGTCTCCCGCCTCATCACGCCTCCCTCGCGCCCCGCTCACCTCCGCGAAGCGCTCACCTGGGATCGCGAGCGAGAAGGCGATGGCCTTGAGCCCCGCAAAGGAGCCCTCGGTCGCCGCGGCGACGGTCCCTGACCCTAGGGTGAGGTTGAGGGTGATGTTCACCCCAAGGTTCATCCCTGAGATCACGGCCTCAGGTCTCCTCTCTGGGCCGAGGATATGGTGGAGCCCAATCTGGACACAGTCAGAGGGGGTGCCTGTCACCGACCACGCCTCACAGGGCCAGCCCTCCATCTCGGTCGCGACAAGCTCACCACGGCGGGTGACCGCTCTACCAATCCAGCTCTGTTCGGAGTGAGGCGCGACCACGACCACCTCATATCGCGTACAGAGCGCCTCGACGAGCGCCCTGAGAAAGAAGGAGTCTAAGCCATCATCGTTGCTTACTAAGAGGAGGGGTCGATCGGACATATGGTTACTTTCAGCTCATGGTTACGGTGACCACAACAGGTCGCTGTGGTAGGTCACAACAGGTAGAGGACGCAGAGGAGCGCACACAAGGTTAAAGAGGACGCAAAGGCGCCACGGAGCGCCTCCTTAAGCTGAGCTTGACCCGAGCGACCCTCGGTGGACTCAGGTAACCCAAGCGTGGCCCCCGAGCAGGTCAGCAGGAAGAGGAGATAGGGGAAGCTCACCTCAAAGCGCTGCGCTTGCGTGAGGCTCAGGGGTGGTGAGAAAGCGTATAAAACCAGCGGAGAGAGGGACACCCATGCGCTTAACATCAGGCTCTCTGCGCTGAGCGCTCTGAGCTTCGAGAGGAGCTGGAGTGGTCGCTGAGCGACCTCCACCTCATAGACCCGCTCCTCAGCGTTCAGCGAGGCACGATCTCGCTCAGCGAGCTCAAGGAGCGAGAGCGTGAGATAAGCGCAGAGGGCCCCCGCCAAGAGGAGCGAAGAGGAGAGCCCGAGCGTCTCTTGAGCGGATCGCATATATAGTAGCGCTAAGTAAAGCAGAGGAGAGGCGATCAGGAGCGTCACGGGCGTCGGTCGGAAGAGGACCTGAATGTAGAGGGCGGTCCCTGCGCAGTACAGCTCGAGTGGGCTCCAACCCGTCAGCGCCTCGCTTGAGGAGGGCGTAGCGTGTAGCTTGAGGATGAGATACAGGTACAGGCCGGCTCTATAAACAGAGCGATCACCCCACTCCAGCCACTCTCGCAGGAGACGAGCGGTGAGGGCTGACGCCTCACAGGTCGCCCTCATCCCCCTGAGTATTAGCCTGATCATCTCCTGCTCCTAACGCGCGACTCTGTGTTCTGAAGAGGTGAGCTTGCCACGTGACCCAGTGTAGTTATACTGTCCGTGCTCACGGCTGTCATCTGACATCATTGAGATCAATTCTGTGAACCGAACGGAGTGCAAATGGACCCTAACATACACGCGAGCTACCCAAGCGCTGCCCATGTGTTAGAGCTCTTAAATCGGGTCGCTCATGGGGTCGCGATTCACCGCGCGGTAGCCTCTAGGCTTGAGCGCACTGACGCTCCACAGCCCGCGCTCAGCGCCGACGCAAGGGCGCTGATCCCTGCGCTCACAGGGGATGGTTTTTTACTGATCTCTCCCTTCCAAAGCGACCTGAACAAGGCGTTAGAGGGGCTCGCTCAAGAGGAGGAGCTCAAGCAGCAGCTCAAGCGGACCGTCGCGAGGCGAAAGACAATCGAGATGCAGCTCCGTAACATCGCTCAGGAGCTCAACAAAGGGGGCCTGTTTCGAGGTAAAGCGAAGCAAGAGCTAAGCTTGAAAGGGAGCCGACTTGAGGCTCAGTTGAAGCAGATTAACCAGGAGGCTGTCGAGCTACAAGATCGGCTCGGGGTGACAGATTACCTGCTTAAAAAGGTCGCGACGGAGTCTGTAAACACGCCGGGGCTCAGCGAGGCGACGTGGCTTGAGCTCGATCAGCTCAGCCTCGCGCTGACGCCACCAGGGCGATTCTTACTACAAGCGCTGGAGGGGCTGTCTCCGGCTCAGCTCACAGGGCGTAGCCTCGCGCACGCGCTCACGACCCCAAGCGTGACCTGACTCGCAGGCGCGACCTACGCAAGCGCTCCGGTGTCTAGTGCAGGAGCTGACTCGGAGTGTGATCATGACCGCTGTGCCTACGCCACGCCTCCTCCTGTGTGATGAGCCCCCGCTCTTGATTAAGGGTTCAGACACGCGCGTTTTCTTGAACCGGCTCCTCACGATCAACGTCCGCGCGTTAGGTGAAGGAGAGGGGCAGGCTACCCACCTCTTAAACGCGACTGGGCGCCTCAGCGCCTCTCTCTTCCTCACCCAGCTCGGAGGCGTGAGCTGGCTCGCGATACCAAGGACGCTGAGCGCGAGCGAGCTCTTGCAGAAGCTCGACCTGTACCTCTTTGGAGAGGACGTCCAGCTCATGACCTCTGATTGGGTGGGGGTGAGGTTGATCTGTAGCCCACCACAGCTCGACCAGCTGACTGACGCCTTAGGGCTTAAAGGCGAGCCTGCAGTGAGCCCAGTCACAGGCGCTGAGCGAGGCTGGGCTGTGCTACGAAGCGAGCTCGAAAGCGAGCGTGAAGAGGCAGAGGTTTTGCTACGCGCTGACCGTTGGGCGCGCGACCGTGGCCTCATCGAGCTCGAGTGGTGGGGGGCAAGGGCCCGCCGTGACGAGCTCGTCGCCACGCTTCAAGCGCAGGGCGCACAGCTCCTGAGCGCGCAAGACGCGGAGGACCTCAGGCTTCAGCTCGGGGCCCCTGATCGCCCTGAGTACCAAGAGCGCTACACCCCCTTAGATGTTGAGGGCTCATCAACCCTGCTGAGCGTCAGTGAGGGGAAGGGCTGTTACCCGGGGCAAGAGGTCATCGAGCGCACCTTAGCGCTCGGGCAACCCGCTCGACAGCTCGCTCACCTCCGTGTCGCAGTAGACGGGGACTCACAGCTCGTGAGCTCACTGGGGAGCGCCCCACTCAATCACCCGCTCTACAGCTCACCAGAGCGCTCACTTGAGGTGGGTGAACTCACCTCAATCAGCCCGAAAGTCAGCGCTGATGGCGCGCGTTACGGGCTCGCGCTCCTGAAGCGCAAACACGTAGCGCTTAAGGAGCTTTACACCGCTCAAGGCGCGAAGCTGATCGTGGTCTCCACTCCCCCTGTGGCCTTAGGTGAAGGCGAGGTCAGAGATGAGCGATGACGGCCAGCGAGTTGAGACGAGCCGCTTAAAGCGCGCCTTCAAGCTCGGCTCATTAAGCGCGAAGGTGACAGGGGGCTTTGTCACGGAGCGCCTCAAGCAACGCGTCGGGCTAGGCTCATCAGAGGGGAGCGCGGGCGCGCTTCACGTCACAGCGAAGCGAAACATGGATGAGATGGTGCGGGTCATGGGTCAGCTTAAAGGAGCGGCGATGAAGGTAGGTCAGCTCCTGAGCGTCGACCCTGACCTGATCGACCCAGAGTTTGCGACCTCATTAGCTACGCTTCAGCGTGAGGCTCCCCCTATGCCGTTCTCCCAGCTAAAGGCCTGTGTCGAGGAGCGGATCGGCCGACCGCTCGAGGAGATCTTTGACGTCTTTGACCCCAGACCTCTCGGGGCCGCGAGCATCGGCCAGGTGCATCGCGCGACCTTAAGAGACGGGCGAGAGGTCGCGGTGAAGGTCCAATATCCTGGGGTGAAGGGCTCCTTGCACAGCGACCTTAAAAATATAGAGACCTTACTTAAGCTTGGCTCGAGCGTGCTCACCAAGGAGCGGGTGAAGGGCTTCATGGCAGAGCTACGGATGGCGCTAGAGGGTGAGGTTGACTATCTCGGTGAGGCGCGCGCGCTCAGCGAGTTTAAGGCTCGCTTCGAGGCTGAGCCATTTGAGGGGGCAGCGCTGATCCGAGTCCCCGAGCCTCTGATGGAGCTGTGTGGTCCGGAGCTCTTGGTGATGGAGTTTATCGAGGGGGTCCCCTTCCATATCGGGGTGAGTGAGCTACAGATGAGCGAGCGACAGGCGCTCGTTCGAGCCTTTATTGAGGCCTTTGTCTACATGTTTCATGACCTCAACTTGCTCCACGCAGACCCACACCCTGGTAAC
>Ga0181594_10001699_pt1 | contig 20338 bp, 14 predicted proteins | sample 071ome_18_FD_145603 | JGI IMG/M metagenome (GOLD analysis project Ga0181594, IMG submission 145603) | Coastal salt marsh microbial communities from the Groves Creek Marsh, Skidaway Island, Georgia - 071413BT metaG (spades assembly) | ecosystem: Environmental > Aquatic > Marine > Intertidal zone... | reverse complement strand
TCCACAGCGCCTTCTTGTACCACGCGTGCAAGGCTGGCATGGACATGGGTATCGTGAACGCTGCTCAGGTTGAAGAAGACAAGTACGAGAAGATTGACAAGGAGCTTCTTGAGTACGTGGAGGATGTCCTCCTGAACAGATGCACAAATGCCACGGAGCGCATGCTTGAATTCGCGGCGACTCTTGACCCGAAGTCTACCCCGTGCAACTTGCGGAAGAAGGGAGCTGCGGGAGGGGTGGCTACCAAGAAGGCTGGTAGCGGCAAGGAATGGAGAAATGAACCGGCTGAAAAGCGACTTGAATACGCCTTGATTAAGGGTATCGATGAGTTCTGCATCGCGGACACTGAGGAATGCCGCACATGCGGCAAGTATCCCACTTGCTTGGAAATCATCGAAGGTCCGCTCATGGATGGTATGAATGTCGTTGGTGACTTGTTCGGTGCTGGTAAGATGTTCTTGCCGCAAGTTATCAAGTCTGCTCGTGTGATGAAGAAGGCTGTCGGTCATCTCATTCCGTTCATGGATGCTGAGAAGGCGGCGAGCGGTAGCACGGAGGCCACCACTGCTGGTACTTTCTTGATTGCGACCGTCAAGGGTGACGTGCATGACATTGGCAAGAATATTGTTGCTGTTGTCTTGGGTTGCAACAACTTCAAGGTTGTCGACATCGGCGTCATGTGCCCGTGCGAAAAAATTCTCGACGCTGTGAGAGAAAGCCGGGCAGACATTTTGGGTTTGTCTGGTCTGATTACGCCGTCTCTGGATGAGATGGTTACGGTTGCCAAGGAAATGGAAAAGGCTGGTATGAAGATTCCACTTCTCATCGGCGGTGCGACGACATCGAAGATGCACACCGCTGTGAAGCTCTCGCCGAACTATTCTGGAGGTGTCATTCATGTTCTCGACGCGTCTCGGGCTGTGCCGGTGGCGCAGACGTTGATGGATGCTCAGAAGAGCTTAGACTTCTTGGATGACATCAACGATACCTACTCCGAAATGCGTGAAGAGTTCTACGCTGGATTGGAGGATCGCAAGTACCTTTCTTTGGACAAGGCGAGAGCGACTGTCAAGCCTGTTGACTTCACCATTGCTCCGCACATTCCTGTCACGCCGAAGTTCTGCGGCGCCAAGGCGATTGAGGTTTCCATCGATGACGTTCTCCCGTACATCGATTGGAACCCATTCTTCCAAGTGTGGCAGCTCCGTGGTCGCTACCCGAACCGTGGTTACCCGAAGATTTTCAAGGATGAGACGGTGGGTGCGGAAGCCAAGAAGCTTTACGATGAAGCCAACGCCATGATTCAGAAGATTAAGCAAGGCAAGAGACTGAGCCTCAAGGGTATCTTCGGTTTCTATCCAGCCAATGCGGTTGGTGATGATATCGTCATCTACACCGACGAATCGCGCTCGACGCCGTCTCACACCTTCTACACTCTCCGCCAGCAAGCGGAGAAGGATACCGATGAACCATACATGGCTCTCAGTGACTTCATCGCTCCGAAGGACAGTGGCGTGAAGGATTACCTCGGTATGTTTGTGTGCTCGGCTGGCTTCGGCTTGGATGAGCTCACGGCTGAGTTTAAGGCGGCGAACGATGATTACTCGTACATTATGGCTGAAGCTTTGGCTGATCGCCTCGCCGAGGCGTTTGCCGAGTTGCTCCATGAGCAAGTCAGAAAGGATCACTGGGGTTACGCCAAGGACGAGTCTTTCAACTGCGAAGACTTGCTCAAGGTTAAGTATCAAGGTATTCGCCCGGCTCCGGGCTACCCGTCTCAGCCGGATCACACTGAAAAGGCAACCATGTGGGATTTGATGAAGGTCAAGGAGGAGATTGGTGTCGAGCTCACCGAGACGTTTGCCATGCTCCCGTCGGCTTCCGTTTCTGGCTTGTACTTTGCGGGCGCGTGCTCGCAGTACTTTAACGTAGGTAAGATCACCGCCGACCAAGTCGAGTCTTACGCTGATCGTAAGAAGACGGAACTTACGGAAATCCAACGCTGGCTTGGACCGAATCTGAGCTATGAGCCTTAAAACCATTATGAAACCTCTTTTGCTCCGTAGATTGGTAGGAGTTTAATTTTGCCGCCTATTGTAGTTACGATTTTTGATGTTATTTCAATCAATTTGCATTCATTCATCTAAGTCTACGCGAGCCTTGAAGGAAGTCCGACAGTCGCACCTTCGTGAGAATGTTCAGTGACCCATCCGAAGCTGTGGATTTGCGAACGTCAGTCTCCTCCAGTTCGCCCGTCGCCCGGTATCGATGCTCGTAAAAGCACGATGAACCGAACGGACACGCTCCATCGCCTCCGTCAAAATGCCTGCATGGTATTTTCGAGAGTCGATCTCTGTATGCGTCAATCATCTTGGTTTTTTCTTCCTCGTTTCGAGGCCAGAGAGTTGAAGGCGTGATGAAGTGCGACACGACTCGACAGATTGGACACTGTCTCGCCTGCTCATTACTCGCCGCTGAAGCCTCTACGCCTCGCTGCGTCCCTCCTTCACGCCAACCGCGAATGCAATTGAGGCAGAATATGTGATCACACGCATTCAGTAAGCCAAACCGTCGATCCGCAAGTCGAGGCTTTGCCATGACCACTTCGAGACACACCGCGCACTCGACGGTTGAAGAAGCTGCGAACCACTCATCTTCCGCCGCGTTCTCAACTGGCTCTACAAAGTCACCTTCACCGTTGATTTCTTCAACATTAACCTACGAACCGATAGAAAGAAACAGATTCGTCAGCCACTCAGCAAGACTTTTAAGCGATGAATCATTACAAGTCGGTACACAGTTATCGCGAGCGGCGTTTTTTGTCACAATAACATTCAACTCACCCCCTGTTCTTCTTCTTGGCTCTGAAGAAAATCCCCAGCTTCGCCTTCGAGTGAAATCCAATTCCCAGCCTCGTCAAAGTAACCCCACGAGTTATCACCCGTCGGCCCTTCGCTCGTCAGCCCAAGCAGCTCGTCTTCATCCGGAAGCTGCGCCGCGAGAAACTCCCTCGCCCCCTCTCCCTCGTCATCGAAAGACACCCAGTTCCCAGACTCATCGACGTATCCCCAATCTTCATCCTCTTCAGCGTAGTCGTAGTCGTACCCCCCATCCTGTCCCGCGAGCCCTCGCGGCGGTCCGCTCGCCCACGGATTTCCCCCCGCCGGCGCTCCTACCCCCGAGCCGGACCCGCCGAAACCGCCACCGACGCCACCGACGCCACCGGGATTAAACGCCGACGCCGACGCTCGCATACTACCTCGCATCGCACCCCCACCACCGCCTGTCGTCGTTCCGGGGTGTTCAAACCGGCACTTATCACCGTACGAACACTGTCCACTGAGAAAGAAACGACAAACCGTCGTCGTCGTCGTCGTCGTTCCCGTCGGTGTCGCGTCGTGCGAAAACCTACACGCGGCACCGTTTCGACACGACCCAGACGCGAACCATCGACACGGTTCCGTCATCGTCGGTCCGTTCGTTTCCGCGGTCTCACCGCGCGGCTGCGTGCGCGTGCGACTGTGACGACGCGTTGCCCATGGTGCCCTTCTGTTGAGTTTGATACCGTTGTATGGGTAAACAGTACGCGTGTGGGATGGATTTGGATGGACGCGCGACGGCGTTCGCGTTCGTTACAACGACTTGACGCGGCGGTAGAATCTACAATGTAGGGAATCATCGGTCGGTCGGTCGGTCGGGAAATATCGAGGCGTTTGCTTTCACGACGCGTCCGCGGGGTAAACAGAGTTGTAGTGAACCTCGGCCCAAAAGGAAATCCAACACACGCGAGAACTGCGCTTGACCTTCGGTTGAATTTCGACGACGAAGTTATCTTTGTAGGACGAGATGACGCACATGGCGACGCCGTAAGCGTCAGCCGCGGCTTGAAGAGTGATGTGGTCACCCCAGGTGGTGTCTTTGCGCATGGTCTCGACGTATGTGTCGTAGTCCTCGGGGACGTACGGGGCGTATTCCTCGGCGGCGCGTCTGAGCTGGTTGATGACTACGGTTCGGCACTCTGCGTGACGCTCTTGGTCGCGGAAGAGTTGGTCGGCTATGGCGCGGAACTGACAGTTTCCGTCTCCTCGAACAACTTTCTCTCGCAGACCGTAGAGTTTGAGTCGCGTGTCCAGGCGCGTATGATCCGTCGCCGCTTCATCTGTCGTCGGAACTTGAACAATGACTTTTGGCTGAAATTCCACGCTCGCCGCGCTAGGAATAATACTTTGCGCGAAAGCGTCATCCTCCGCCGGAGGGGGCGCCGGAGGGGGTGGAAGCAAAGAGTGCGCGTGCCTAGGTCCGGTGCCGCTCGAAGACGGCGCCTTCTGAGACGGTTTCGGACCCTCGCCGACGTCGCGTCTCGGCGTCGCGTCGCTCCCACCCGTAGCGTTCGCTGCCGCGCTCTGAACCCCATGCGCCGTCTCCGCCGCGCTGGGTAACCTAGAACCAGCAAACATTGAATGTTTTGCTTTCACTTCACCGCTCAATACTACTCCCACGCTCGCCGGTGCCTCGCGCCTCGTGCCTTCCTCTCCCGATGCCACACCAAGTCCGCCGCCCAGATTACCCGACCCGCGTCCCGTCCCCTCCACCGGCGGTGGCCTCTCCACCGCCGCCGGTCTCGCCACCGCTACCGCCCTTTTCCACTCCTCCGCCTCCGCGTCTATGATCGGCTGAAGCACCTCCATCTCCTCCAGCGCCGACTTGGTCCTCGCCTCTTCTCTTCGCACCCGTTCGGCGAACCGTGCACTAGTCCAATCCCCGTGTTCGCTCATCGTGTCCAACACGATGGACACGTACGCGTACAGCAACCGGTACAACTGCGGGAGGTTATGTTCCGCCCTAAACACTTTCGCTTGAAGCGCGACGTGCTCGGCGGTTCGAAAGTAGACGTCGAGAGAGACCCGGGCATCGACTCTTTGGGTGCGCACGAGCTTCTGGATTTCACTCGTCGTCAACGCGTGAATCGGGAGCGACGCGGGCGGCGACGACGTGCCGGGTGCAGACGCCGGGACGTGTCTCACCATGGTGTCGCGGTGGGTTATCGACCTCGCTCGCGAGCGTCGATGCCGTTCGTGCGAAGCAAGAATCTGCGAACCGCAATGACGGTTACGTGTGCGTTCGGGCACCAGCAGTGGAAATAACGAACTTATCGTATGGGTAAACAGTATATGATAACTAAGCGATGCTACATGCAAATACTCTACACTCTACTCTCTGCTCAGTCTTCAGACGACGCCCTGAGGACGAACACGGCGTCGTCGAGGACGTACGCGCCGAATTTGTGATCACCCTCGGAAATGTACGGAACCCGACTGAGACGAACGAGGTCGAAACCGGCGGGTTTGATTAAGTTGAGCCAGAGCGCCTCGACGCCAGATTCCCAAGACCCAGAGCTAGGGACGTCGACGGTTTCTGTCGGTTTATCTCGCGACCCGTCGGCGCGTTCGACGAATGGTCGAAACGGGACGACGATTGCGAGGATTAAAATCCCGGTGTGGGGTTTGAGGGCGTCCCTGAGTTGACGCATGAGGGTGATTGGGGCGTCTACTCTGTCCACCAGGTTGAGCGCGGTGATGACGTCGAAACCGCTCGTCGATAAATCTTCACCCCCGGGTGTCGCCCTCACTCGATCCACCACGCCTTCGATTGAATCACTCTCTAGTACTACGTTAAACCCACGCTCTCGAAGCCTCGAAGCCATCCCGCTCGAGCTCTCCGTCGCGCACGTCTTCTCAAACATCCCCGCCAGACTTTCCGTCACCTCTCCGCAACCGGCGCCGACGTCCAAAAACCACTCCCTACCCGTCCCTTCACCGCAGCTCTCCAACAACGCCTCGGCCTGTTTCTTCGAAAACACGTGCATCGCCCCTCGTCCGAGTATCGCGTTCGCCTCCGTGAGCGACATCGTCTTTCTCAGTTCCGTGCACGCCGCCGCCAGCCGCCGGTTTTCCAACTCGCCGCGTCTTCGGCTTCGCAACAAAAACGCATTCGTCTCCTCGTCTCGCTCCAACGCCGCAAACTTTTCCCGCAACACCGAAGCGCCCTCCTTCTCCGACGAAAACCTCGAGACGATGGCGCCGTAATCCAGCGCGCTCGGGGTGAAGACGGCGTCGCAGTGCGCGCACACGATGGGGAGCGTCTCGAGCGCCTGGTCACTCGGGCGTCCCATGAGTCGACGCAAACGCGAGTCTTCCCTCGGATCGATCGTCCCCGCGGTCGCGAGTGTCGATCGACGGCAAAATCGACTCCCGACCCCGCGCGTCGGCGTCGGCGTTCGTTCGATCGCGAGTGCGCTTCGCATCCGCGTCGCGCGCTGCCGCGTTCCGCTTTCGAAAAGATTTCCTGCTGCCGGGGTCGTGGTGGTTTTATGGGTCGTGACTCGTCGAGATGAGAGGGGGTCCGGTCGGATCTCAAAGGTGTCTGCGCGCGAAAGCGAAAAGGCGTCAGTGTCGCACCGAAGAAATGCCGTGGCGCGACGAACGGCGGACCCGATGGAGGGTGGTTTTAATGACGACCGCAGTCGTCGCGATCGATGCGATCACGGGCGCGCGCGCGGGTATGGTGCGCGTCGAGACGCGGGCGATGCGGGAAAGGCTCGAGCCGTTGTCTCTGGTAGAGGTGAGATCTCAAACGTTTGAGACGACGTACGCGTCGGTGGGCGTCGATGAGACGCTCGAAGACGCGATGAAAGACGCACTCGGGGTGCGTTCGACGATCGAGCGGGCGCGCGAGGGGAACGCGGCGGTGGTTTTGGAGGGACGGGGCATCGAGGACTTGGTTGAGCTCGCGTACGCGCACCGGGAAAAGTCTGGGGAGGTTCGTGGGGAGGTTTTGCGGCGGATTCGAGGGGGTGAGGGTCTTGAGGCGACATCGGCGTCGTCGACTGGGGGGTCGACGCGGGTCGGGACGTTCGCGCCGAACGCTCGAGGTGGGGTTAGAACGGAGTCGATCGCAGCAGCGACGGGAGCAGGTTGGACAACTTTCGCAGACGCCTCTTGTGGAGAGGCTATAGACGGCGTTCGGGTCGAGCAGAGCGCGCTCGATGCGTATTTGCGAGTGCGCGAAGAAAGTCCCGAGCGCGTCGCTAAGGCGTTGGTGATGGCGTGCGAATTAGACTCTGCAACAAAGCCGGGCGAGGCTTTTGCTGAGGCATTGGAAAAGATTGAAAAGGCTGGCGTTCGTGCGGTCGGTATTTTCTACGGTTCAGAGGATGCGCACGACGTCAATTGCGACGATGAAATGGCTAGTACGACCCGTCGGGCGCTTCTCGCGCTCGAGGAATCCGAGACTCAGCAAGAGTGTGGTTTGCTTTGCGAAACGCAAGCGGCCATGATCATGGGTGTGCTCATCTTTTGGGGTCTCTTGATCACCCTCCTCTACGGATGGGGTCTCATGACTGACTTGGACACCCCCGCGTACTTTGGAAAACCGATTGATGAGAAGAGTGATTGATCCTTTTAGCAAATATGTAACAAACAAACGCTGAGACTAACAACCGTCTAAACGCTTCCCCCGCTTCCAATAATAGAATCTCCTCATTAATCGTCGCCGCCATGTCGCGCGCACGCGATGCCTTGGAGACGATCGAGGTCGACGACCAGAGTACTGCTCCAACAAAGGTGCTGAGCACGTACGGAGGGATCGACACGAGCACTCAGAATTACTTTTTCCATGTGCGTTTTGTCTCGCATTGTCTGTGTTGTTCCAAATTTATTTTATGATTTCGTCCACCAGGTTGTCTTCATCGCTTCGGTCCTCCTTTTGATTGTCAGCCTGCCTCTGGCATTTATTTATGTTCCTGCGCTGAGTCCCATCTCTGATTATAAGATTGATCGGGGAGGCAAGTGCTGGGTCTCGAACAATACCGTGTGCGAGAACCACCTTCGGGTGGAAATTTATTTATGGAACATCACCAATCCGGCGCAAGTTCTCAGCGGTACTCAGCCCCCTGCTCTACAGGAAGTGGGGCCATACGTTATGACGAATGGCACGACTAAGCGACAAAACATCAACTTTTCGGAAGATGACAAGCAAGTGTCCTTTGTATCCACGCTTTACGCCGACGTGGATGTCGATGGTTTCTGCGAAAGCTGCACATTGAGCGACGAGGTGCGCAACTTGAGAATAAACTTCCTCCACTTTGAGTAACTGTGATTAGTAGATTGTATCGTTCAATCTGGCGTACGCTGGACTGATCAAGGCGGCTGGGAGTGAGATGAATCTTTTAGTCACGTCTTTGCCACAGACACTCGAAGGATTGGTCGATGGAATTTCAACATTGTTCGCAGGGATTGCGAGCAACCCGAGTCTCGCCTCATTTTATCCAAACTTGGTCACCGCTTCGAGTTCCGGACCGGAAGCTCTCCGAGCCTTGGCTCTTGAACAAATCTTCACCGCAGGCCCTCTCGGTGGTATGTCAGTGACTGATTTGGCATCTATTGGTGTTCCGTCATCCTTTCTCGAGGCATTTCCCACAGCTCCTGAGTACGCTTCTTGGGCTTCGACCCAGTCTGGTCTACAGATATCTGCGATTCAAATCGATTCTCCAACCTCAGATGCCCTTTACGATGGCGTTGTCGCGGATTCTACCGGTTTGACTGCTGCTGGTATACTTCAGATGGATGCGACAACTCTGGCGGCGGCGTTCTCCCTGCCCGGGCCTATAGCTTCCCTTTGGAAGGGATATCTCTCCTACATTGTGGGATCCTACGCCTCTGCAGCATTCACCAAAGCTCTTGGACCAGCTCTGGGTCCAGAATCCAGCGGGATTTTGATCAAGCGATCGGTACAAGAGTGGATATTTGGATACACTGATCCGCTGATTTCGCCATCCTTCCCCGAGGGAGACTCCCGACGATTGATCCGCTCCGTCACCAAGATTCGCAACGCTTCCACTGTTGATGAAGATCATGTTCCATGGTCCGTCACTGATACATCACTCTGGGCTCTCGATTACGGTTCGACGCCTTATCACATCGCCACCGGCGTCGGCGCACCGGAGAATGCGACAAACATCGTCAAAAGTTCTGACGGTTCTGAATCCATCACGTACCCGGATACGGCTCACGTCGAACGCGTCGTCGGGAAAGAAATCACCGCTGGTCAGTATCACTCAATCAAAACGAATGGGCTGTCGACCGATGCCATCGCCTGGGCGGATTTCGGGGGAGGGCTCGATCTCAAGCGTTCGTTGCTCCTTCGCCATGTCCCCGACAACGCCGTTCGGAAAAACGACAAAGTTTTGGTCGAGACGTACGCCATTGCGCACGAAAACTTTTTATCATGCCCCGTGAATAAGACTTCGTGTGGGAGGAACACTAAATACCACGGAACGTTCAACGTCTCGGGCTTTACTCTCCTCGACAGCATCTACACTCTTCCACATGGTCATCGTGCCGACCCCAGAGTATTCGGCGGATACGCAGAAGCTTCCGATTCTCCATTCTCACCAAACGCGACTAGGCATGAAGCAAAATGGTTCATTTACGCCCCGACGGGTAACACTTTTGGTATGAGCGTGCCGATCCAGCAAAACTTCAAGATTGAACCCACCGACACGTTCTTCGCCACACTTTGGACTGGAACCGCCGATGGAGGAGGATTCTACGCCCCAATCTCATGGAGCGCGCTCTCTTACGACATGCCTGAAGACTTTTACAAATCCATCAGGGACACTGTGAACCACATTGAGCTCCTCGTGGCGACTTGGACGTACATCTGTCCAGCAATATGCCTCATGGGCATACTATTCAGCGGCATCCATCTTTACATCAGGCGAACCCTCAACAGACGACTCATGGACCAAAGTCGATACGAAGTCGAAGCCGTGAGAAGCGATTCAAAGGCTATTGGATCTTTTTGCGACAAGGGCCTCGTTTCGACGTTGAAAAAGCAAAGCAAGGACGCATTTCCGCGATCGAGAGACCGAGCCGACGTCGCTCCAGCCATTGTCGAAGAAGTCTAAGCCGACGACCATCCATTCCGCGTCTCCCATCTTATCGCGATGGCGATGGCGACGACGAAGAACCTCGCGTTCACTTTTTTTACGGAATAGAACTGGTGTAAACGATCCATCCACCGTTTCCCTCGACGTGCACCCCTCTGGGGGGCGCCGCCAGCCTAACTGTCAGTCGCGTCGAGGGCAACTACCTCCAGCCTCATTACGCGTCGTCGTATCGATCTCTCCTCGCTCGCGAACCGAGCTCGCGATCTCATCGACGCCGTGAAACGCCGAAAACACTCTACTTATCGACCCATTGCATCATCGACGCCCGACCGCGGCTCGAACGACTCCGCGGCTTTGACTGAGAATTAATCCTCTCTTTTCCGTAATGTCTCCCGTGACGGTCTCGAACACCGACGGCGTCGCCGTCATCGCGCTCGCGAACCCGCCGGTGAACGCGCTCGCAATTCCGGTCCTTCAAGGACTCGAAAAGGCTGTCAAGGAGGCGCAGAAGAACCCGTCCGTCCGCGCGATCGTGCTGACGGGTTCCGGTGGAAAGTTTAGCGGGGGATTCGACATTGGTCAGCTTCGAAGGTCTACTCAGGGTAAGCCTTCGAACGATGTGAGTGACTTCAACGCCATCTTGTGTCAGTTTGTGGAAGGAGGAGCGAAACCGACGGTGGCGGCGATCGAAAACTTGGCCCTTGGTGGAGGTCTCGAGGTGGCCATGTCTTGCAACGCTCGCGTCGCGACGCCGAGGTCGCAACTCGGGCTCCCGGAACTTCAACTTGGGGTCATTCCTGGATTCGGTGGGACCCAGAGATTGCCTCGGCTGGTCGGATTGGAAAAGTCGCTCGAGATGATGCTGAAGAGTAAGTCCATCAAAGCCGAGGAGGGTCTCAAGCTGGGCTTGGTGGACAAGATTGCGGAGCCTGGCAAACTCTTGCAAGAAGCAGTGGCGCTTGCAAATGCCATCGCAGGAGGGTCAGCCAAGCGTAACTTGTCCATGTACCGGAAAGACAAACTTCCAGAACCAAAGGTTGTCGAGATGGTGTTGAAGGAAGCGGGCAAGAAGGCGAAACGAGTCGCGTCAGTCATGCCCCATGTGGCACTCTGCGTCGACGCCATTGCGACGGGTCTCAGTCAGGGACCCGAAGCAGGTCTCAAACGCGAAGCTGAGAACTTTAAGAAGGCTGTTTCGTCTCCTGCTGCTAAAGGTTTGGTACACTTCTTCTTCGCTCAGCGTGCAACCAACGTTGTCCCGGGTGTCACTGACATTGGTCTGAAGCCAAAGCCGATGAAGTCGGTGGGTGTTGTGGGCGGCGGACTGATGGGGAGTGGTATTGCCACGGCCTGCGTGCTTGCCGGCATTGGAGTGGTTTTGAAAGAGATCAAACAAGAGTTTTTGGATGCTGGGGTTGGGCGTATTCAGGCAAACTTGGCGAGCATGGTTCGTAAGGGTCGCATGACGGAAGACAAGGCAAGGCAAATCATGTCACTTGTCAAGCCAACCCTCACCGACAACGACTTCCGGAACTGTGACATGATCATCGAGGCTGTCATCGAAAATCTTCCTTTGAAGCAAAAGATTTTTGCGGAATTGGAGAGAATCTGTAGACCCGATTGCATCTTGAGCTCAAACACGAGTACGATAGATATTACAAAGATTGCTGCGAAGATGAAGAATCCTGAGCGCATCGTTGGCGCTCACTTCTTCTCCCCGGCACACGTGATGCAACTCTTTGAAATCATTCGTACGAAAGATACCCCTGCCCAAGTCCTTGTCGATACCTTGGGCTTGAGTAAGCAGATCAAGAAGACTCCGGTTGTCGTCGGTAACTGCACAGGCTTTGCCGTTAATCGCGTCTTCTTCCCTTACACGATGAGTGCAACCGCCCTTGTCGACATCGGTTGCGATCCTTACGCTATCGATAAGGCGATCATGATGTTTGGTATGCCGATGGGTCCTTTTAGGCTCGGTGATCTGGTTGGTCATGATGTCGGCGTCCACGTCGGGAAGAATTTTATCGACGACTTCCCAGACCGCGTGTACCAATCCCCGCTCATTCCATCTCTGCTCGCGAGCAAACGCCTGGGTGAGAAGTCTGGTGCTGGATTCTACAAGTACGATAAGCAACGCAAGGCGACTCCCGATCCTGAGGGCGTCGCAAGCTTGATCACTGCCTCTCGAGAACAGACTCGTCTTCCGCTAGATGGGTCTCCCATCCCAAATGGTCTTACTCCTCAAGAGATTGCTGAGATGATTTTTTTCCCCGTCGTAAACGAAGCTTGCAGAGTTTTGGATGAAGGGATCGTCGTGAAGGCTGGAGACATTGACACTGCATCGATTCTGGGTATGGGCTTCCCAGCGTTCAGAGGTGGTATCGTTCACTGGGGTGATTCCGTCGGTCCGGCAGTGATCGCCAACAAACTCCGCGCATGGGCCACCAGATACGGTGGTTTGTATCAACCGTGCCCGTACCTCGAGAACTGCGCCATTCAGGGAAGAAGTTTGGCTGAGGGTCCTCTCGACACGAAGATCAAGTCTCGTCTTTAGATCCGTAGAAACGATATGTATTACAAAAATTTTCAGGCGATGTATCCAGTTCCTATCGCGACCAAGGCGGCAAGTGTTATCTGTAATCCATTGACGACGTCGTTTGTGAGCCATTCAAATCCTTCTTTACCTTGAACGAGCGCTCCCAGCATACTTTCGAACGTCGTGGCAACGAATGCAGCCATGACGCAGGTCAACACCTCTCCGGCACCGTCCAACTGGCCAACAGCGTATGCCAGTAACCCAAAAGCTCCCGATACGCCAACACCAGCTAGGGTCCCTTCTATGCTAACAGCGCCTTCCGTGCCTCGTGGAACGAGCTTGAACGGTGGCGTGCTCATGTAGGTCGTCTTACCGTAGGCTTTACCAATCTCGCTGGCGGTGGTATCGCTAAGTTTGCTGCAAAAGCTGGCTACAAATCCAACCCGCCAGAGCTCTAGTGGCACCGGTGTTAACCCAGAAATAGCAGCCAGAGCGCACAAGATACCTGCGGTACCACTGCCCCACACGCTTCCAGGTCCACGTAATCCACCTCGAGCCTCAGCAATGCCCTCCATCTCCTTTTCCTTCATCTTCACCTTCGTAACCGCGCTGCCGACGATGAAGTATGCGCACACGAGCGCATAGCCGCCAACTCCGAATGCCGCCATCACAACCTAAAGAACGGGTAACGTATGGTTAGCAAGTATCATGACACGTCGTTCTGAGTCGAAAATGTAAAAAAGTAGCGCGGGATCAGATTGAAAACTTAAAATTATACTCCATCATCGAGTGGCCGTCGCTGGTCCGGTTGAGAACCGCGTTGCATCACACTCGGAAGTATCTGTATTCGGTCATCATTTCCCGCAACATCACGCGTTATAGAGAGAAAATGGTATGAATAAACGTTTCGCATGAGTAAGCATTCAGTCGAGTCGAGGGCGTACCGTTCCTAAGAACCACGAGTGTGCAATACCGGCGAGAGTCAAGCCCAACCTTAAAACACTGAAACCAGTCGTGAAAACGGCGGTATTCGCGATCGACGCCGAGATCAAACCAGGCGAGGGGTTGGACACAAACACTTCGAGGGTTTGTAAAGCGTCACTTGGATTGATGGCCGCCGTGACGATGGATTTGCGAGCGCTTAACCGCGTGAGGTGCGCATGCGCTAAATTCGAGTGATCTCCACGATCTTCCGTCGGCTTCCTGATAAGCGACGATGCATCGTCCACCTCACGCTTGGTACGAAACGAACACAAATGAGGACTTCTTAGCTCTGTCCCACGGGCAACGACGGCAGTAACCGGCATAGTCGTAAAAGGCGGCGTTTGACGTTTTTCCACGGACGGACGCATAACTTTCTCCCTTCAACGTTTTTTGATCGATAAAATTGAGTTTCAACATTAATGCTGAAAAACAAAGGTCTGATGATTTCGATTGGAACGAATCACCGATATGTTTCAATTGAACCAAAAAAGTAGGCTTCAATTTTGACGGTCGATTTCATGGTTCAATTAATTTGAAAGGCGTTTCGGAAAAAACGAGACGTCACCACTCTCACTTTTTCCCGTCGATTCACGCTCGACACTTCGAAGCGACCGAACGGGAGCCACATGGCGGTCGCCGCAACCGCGACGCGAGCGACGAAACCAATATCTCGAGCTTCTTCGTTCCGGACGCACCTTTCTCGCGCGTCGACGACGAGTCGATCGGTGGGAGGCGCAACTGTTCGCAGACGTGCTTACACCCCTGGACTCGACGGCGGCGACGAAAGCGCCGACGAACAGAGCTCGATCTACGGTGAACAGGTGGACTTTGACGTGGATTCGACTGATGACGAAAACATTCTCACGACGGTGCTGAACAAGGCTATATTCTCGGAGGATTACGCGCTCGCAGCTAAGGCGTCTACAAAGCTGAAGGCGCTGCAAGGCTTGGAGGACCCGCGAGAGCAGCTTCTCGATTGGCGATCGCTCGGGATGGCGAATTGGATCGCTTCACGGGCGGAAGACTTGGGTTTTAGGTATCCGACCGCAATTCAGCGTCGAGCCGCCTTGGCGATGATGAACGTGAACGACATCGTCATATCGAGTCAGACAGGAAGCGGAAAGACTTTGGCGTACCTGATGCCGACCATCGATGGGATGAACTTTGTGGGCCGAGGAATGCTGCAGTTGCTCGTGATCGTACCCACGCGTGAACTGGTGGTCCAAAACGCCATGCTTATCTGGCGGATCTTAGGAGGTAACGTTTCCAGGCAAATGCCGGGGGATACAGCGAATATCTTTCGTTACATTGGTCCTCGCGGAGTAAAGGTGAAGGGTGTCTTCGATCATGAAAAACACGTCATGAACCCCGATCCAGACACGACGATCGCGGAGATAGTCGTGGGGACTCCCGAAGAATTGAGAGATCTCAAGTTACAAGGTGATTTGGAGGTTGATTTGGCTCAGTTTATCGTTGCTGATGAAGCAGATGTGTTGTTTGAGAAGCATCCGGAAGCAATGGACATTCTTCTCAAGCCTTCCCCGTACGAGCCCGTCATGGAAGATCGATGCATTTGTCTTAGTGGAGTGGCGATTGGCGAAGAAATTGTCAAGAGATGCGTCAATAAAGGATTGATGAAGGAGCCCATCATGATCACAACGGGTGGTGGGAGACGTGTTCCGCCTGGAATTACTCATAGAATGCTTGTCGTGAAGGATCGATCGAGAAAGCTCATAGCGCTCACGCGCCAGCTTCGTAAGGACCTAGAAGAAGCAGGGCAGGATGCACCGCCACCCAGAACTTTTATATTCGTCCCCAACTCAGCCGCGGCGAAGACGACTGCCGGACCAGTTCGCAAGGCTTTGTGGGGTGACCACAAACTTCTCATGCTGCTTCCAGAAGGCGTGGAAGCCTTGCGCACCGTCCAAGACTTTAAGAACAACAAGGCAAGCATACTCGTGTGCACATCCGAATCCGAGCGTGGATTGGACATGCCGAACATTCAATATATTTACAGTCTAGACGCTCCCTCGACGAGCAGTTACTTGCACCGAGCTGGACGATGTGGCCGGTTGGGGGCAACGACACCCGGGGTTGTCACCTCGGTCGTCAGTGAAGATGAGGTCAAGGCACTCAAGCAAGCTTACATCGATCTAGAAATCAATGACTTCATCAGACTGGAAGAACTCCCTGCCCGTGAATATGAGACCGACGAAGAAACGCAACAGGCGCTCTTGGATGATCTCTTTTTCCTCATGGATACGAATGCAGATACCATCAACGCATTGGAGCAAATTTATGAAGGCGAAGACGCCGCGGTAGAGGAAGACTTCGACGACGATGACGACGACGACGAAGATTAAACGCATAGAATGTCCCAGTTTATTGTAATGGGCCCAGCTTTAGAAGCTTTATTGATTGCGTGGCGTACATATTTCAAGTAATCTAAAGTGTCTATCCACATCCTCCAGGGCCTTTTGGGATTTCGTTTTCGTAATCTCCTCTCGCCCACTTTTTGAAGTCCTCGATCATTTCCTTCGGCTTGTTCGGAATACTTTCGATGGCGTTGAAAATATCCAACAGGTCCTGATTCGGGTCTTCCATACCTTGCTTGGTCGGGATACCGCGAATGGGTGCGAGGCGCTTGCGAACGGCAGTCATTGTCGCACCAATTAGCTTCTTCTCCGACATTCTCAATTTTGCCGCTTCGACTTCGCGGACGCGCATTTGAGCCGCAGTCTTCAATAAATTGACTTCATCCTCTTCGTTTGTCTCGTACTCTGACATCAACTCTCTGCAATCACCCATGAGAAGCTGCAAAATTTCATACTCATTCATCGTAGATACCATCTTATCCTCATCAAAAGACACAGCCATCATCTCCCCTGGGTCTTGAACACGGGAGAAACGAAGATACGAATACAATTGCATCGGCATTCGATCTTCGTACACGGGGAAATACTGATCCGCAGGACTAAAACCCATACCTTCAAGCACTTGCTTCTTGGCGGTGAACAACCGGTCAGATGGCTGCAACTCAGCCTTCATGTATATGTAATCGCCTGGATGCGACGAATCCACGCAACCAGTATTCAAAAAGAGTTCTCCATTATTCCGAGCCAATGGATCAATCTGAATCACTGCCGAGTTCGCAGGAGCTTTGCTGGAAGCTTGCAGCACAACCGACGCCGTGTCTACGTCATAATCAGCCGGACCACACCTGACGCGACCATCGCTCGCCGACGGCGGTCGCACACCCGGAACTGGGGCCCCACAAATCTCAATCAAATCTAGCAGCGGTACCATGGCATAGCACGAGGCGGTGGGCAACCAAGTCGCCTTGGCACAAACCGTCGCCAACGCGTCCACAAATCTCTCCCTCGTCAAAAACTCGTACGCCTCCGGCGGATAGGCGCTCGGATCAGCCTTCATAACTGAAATGATGGACTCATACTCCTCCTGTGCGCTCTGCGCTCGTTCAGCGGCGTCCGGAGCGATCGGAGATCCCTTCAGCAGCGCAAAATCCTCTGCGCTCGCCCAGAACAATGGAGCGTCTGGGTTAGCTTTAAGCGTCCGAACGTACGGTGCCCAGTCTCCCGCATCACCCTTGATTCTCTCCGCGCACAGCCACAGGGCGAGTCCCACCAACTCGGGACGTCCCGCAGCGAGACCTGAAACGATGGGATGCTCCGCAACGTCTACGGACGTCACCGCCACGTCTTGTGGAGCTCTGAACACCACCTCGCCTGCGTCCACATCCTTGGTCAAAGTCACTTGCATCGTCCCGTGCGGACCCTCCTTGAACGCTAGCGCGCTCGCAGCGACGCCCCGGTCGTAGGATAACCATGCCGCGAGTTCGCGCGCGTCTTCCGCAGACGCAGTCGCCGCCGAGGTCGCTCTCGTGGTGACGCTTCGAATGGGTCGGGTTGCGGTGGACGACGCGCACGATGGTCGTCGAGCGGCTGGCGCCAACGACTCTACGGTCGCGATTCGTATCGCGTGTGGAGACATGAGTCGCGTCAGAGGTATTCTCCGCGTCGAGGGGGAGAGTGCCGAGGTTTTGGCGTCAGTCTCTGGCGCGTAGGGCGTGGGGGTGATTTCACAAGATGATAGCGAGGGAGGGTCTCGTCTCATTGACGAGAAGTCAAGACGAAGTAGGGAGAGACTCGAGCAGACGGAGACGGTGTGAGAGGAAAAGAAGGAGGAACAGATGTAAAGAGACACTTGAATGTGCTGCGTTAAAAAGTGATTTATATAATGGATGAAAGAGAACCGTGTTGTTCTCTACAGCGTGCAAGTCTTGAGGGAGACTCGAGTCGAAGTTTTTCAACAACGCATCGAGTTCTCCACAGGCTAGCAACTAAGAACGGTAAACCGCTTAGTAGAAGCCGAAGCCCTTGGCCGCGTTGGTGAGGACGTTGGAGTGAACCGGGTCCGCAACGTGGGATTGCCAGTTGGCGATCGGGCCTTCTTGGGTGGCGAGCGCTTGGAAGATGCAGCCCAACCACGCGAACATGGAGAGGCGGCAGTGCTTGAGCTCCTTGATCTTGAGCTCTTCGAGGTCGCCAGACTCGGCAAGGCCGAGCGGGTCGAAGCGTCCACCCGGGTTGACGTCACCGACGGTGAGGCCATCATCGAACGGAGAGTCGGAGATACCGGTACGGTAAGCTTCGGCGCCACCGACGAGGATGACTTCAATGGCGAGGACCGCCCAGAAGGACGGGTAGCCAGAGCCTTCCGGAGCGAGCGGGGCAACGGCGCCCGGGAACTTGTCCGCAACGGCGGTGCAGTCATCCGGGGTGCAGAGGGTACCGGCGGTGAACCACGGGATGCCGGTGCCGTTTTCGGCGGCCCAGGCACCAGTGACACCGAGCATCGCCCAGCGGCCGTGGATGACTTCACGCTCAGCGTTCTTCTCGTCACCGAACGGGATGATCGGGGACTCGCCACCACCCGGGTAGGTACCGAATTCCGGGTAGATGTCAGCCTTGACGGTCGTGGAGACAGACTTGGCCTGTAGAAGGGAAGAGAAACGCGAGGAGGGGAAAAAATCAGTCAGTCTCTCAAATGAGCGAAATCTTTCACATTCCACGAGTCTTTACTCGTCAAAGCACCGACCGAGAATCTAGCGACCACGGACGGATGAGGGATTGGATTGAGTATGCCAGCCCGAATCCGGAAGTCACAACGACTGTTTACGCATACAAAATCCGAAAACGCCATCGAAAACGCCACCTCGTCACGACGCGAGCCAGCGCAAAGCTTCTTCTTCGCCCGCGCCGACGCGCGGGCACCGATCGACGTCTGCGCCCGGTCGGGACGGGACGATCGCTCGAGGAAAATTCCAGCGCATCGTTCACTCGACGATCGAATCAATCGTCACCGTCGCGACCGGTCGAGGCGGATCGCAAACTCGACGAGCTCGTGGAAGCGTATCTCGTTCGTTCGATCGGCGCTCTGGCATCACGTCTCCAGCGTCCGCGAACGCGCTGCGTCCGCCGCGTCCGCGTGTCTTCGCGTCGATAGAATGAAAAAATAATCTATGAAATACGTACTTGGACCTTGGTCGCCTTGAAGGCGGCGACGCGGCCGACGAAGGAGGAAGCGAGGAGGGCAGACATTTCGACTGTGTAGTGTGCTTGAATGACGCAATTACGCGCGCGGGCGGGCGATATCGCTCGACTGTTTTTCCTACAACTTTCCGTTTGTCCGACCGATCGCCAGCGTCATTTTCAGCTTCGACCCGGGACGCATCCTTCGATATATTTCACGCATCGAACCCATCGATCGATGAAATCATCGATCGATCCCGGCGCGCGTGGGGTGAGAGACCGCAAAGCGCACTCGCGCGATGGATCGAGGAGGAAAAAAATATCCTGGGCACCCGGAAACCCATCGATCGAGATTATTTGATCGATAAACCCATCGATCGAGCGCATCGAGCGCATCGATAAAAATACCGATGGAATGAAATACATCGCGCCCGGATCCGGCGGATCGTATCTCGGACTTTGCCCTCTTGTGTCGAGTCACGAACCGAAATGACGCTGGCGATCGGTCGGACAAACGGAAAGTTGTAGGAAAAAAAGTCGAGCGATATCTCGCCCGCCCGCGCGCGCAATTGCGTCATTCAAGCACACACACTACACAGTCGAAATGTCTGCCCTCCTCGCTTCCTCCTTCGTCGGCCGCGTCGCCGCCTTCAAGGCGACCAAGGTCCAAGTACGTATTTCATAGATTATTTTTTCATTCTATCGACGCGAAGACACGCGGACGCGGCGCAGCGCAGCGCACCTCGCCCGATGGCTTCTTATCTCTTCCAGCGAGACGACGGCGATCGCGGGCGAGGGGAACTCGCGGTTAGGATGCGCGGCCGAGCCTGGACGGCTCGAGAGCGGTTCGATGGACGTGAATCGCGGTAAAAAGATGAAACGAGTAGTATTCTTCTGTTTACGGGATCGTCGACATCGCGGCGCGCGGTGGAAGCGCGCGTGGTCGAGGAGATACGACACGCACTCGAAGACGCGATCGGGAGAGATATCTTCGTCGGATCGTATCGTATCCCCTGGATTGGATTGGTGGTCTCGTGCTGGTGTAGTATCACGTATGCGTACACAGTCACGAGCGGCGATGGACCGATTCAAGTCGGATACCTGAGCGAACGCTTAGACTCGACGACGTCGAGCGATGATGCGATGAACGAATGACTGACCAATTGTCTCTCTTTCCCTTGTGTTTTCGTTTCCCTTCTACAGGCCAAGTCTGTCTCCACGACCGTCAAGGCTGACATCTACCCGGAATTCGGTACCTACCCGGGTGGTGGCGAGTCCCCGATCATCCCGTTCGGTGACGAGAAGAACGCTGAGCGT
>Ga0181594_10001696_pt1 | contig 20355 bp, 16 predicted proteins | sample 071ome_18_FD_145603 | JGI IMG/M metagenome (GOLD analysis project Ga0181594, IMG submission 145603) | Coastal salt marsh microbial communities from the Groves Creek Marsh, Skidaway Island, Georgia - 071413BT metaG (spades assembly) | ecosystem: Environmental > Aquatic > Marine > Intertidal zone... | reverse complement strand
GAGCGCGCTGCACGCGGCGGGCTACGTGGCCGATCCGCACAGCGCCCTGGGCTGGCAGGCTCTGGTGGACCAGCTGGAGGAAGGAGAAACCGGCGTGTTTCTGTGCACGGCCCACCCGGCCAAGTTCCGCGAGGAAGTCGAACGCGTGCTCGGGATAGCGGTAGAACTGCCGGAAAGCCTGGCGCGGGTCGCAGACAGGCCGGTGCTGTCTCGGACCCTGCCCCCCGATATGGAGGCGCTCAGGCCTTTGTTGTTGGAGGCCGCCTCATAGTCTCCAGCCTCCGGAGTCACAGCTTTTATCGTTCTATGATTTCTTCAGACAGCAGGGCGGAGGCGAATTCGCTCATGTCCCTGCGCAGGGTCTCTGTTTCGATTTCGAATTGTGATTCCAGGCACTGAATCAGCTGCTCGAACGTTTTTTCACCATCACACGCCTCAAGAAACGCCGCGCCTGTTTCGTTCAAAACCAGGGCTTCATTCTTGTCCTCGTGAATGACGACGGCCTCCTCGAAAACTCGCCGGAAGCGCGTTTTGCGGTTGATTCTCAGGACATCTTTTGCCTGGATTTCCATCATTTCCGTCCCGTGAAGTGAGTGGTTGCTTGGCCGTCAGAATAGACAGCCGCGAATGACATCGCAACGCGCAAAAGATACTCAGGGGTTGTCCGCCCTCAAAGGCTTTGAAGATATATCGTTGGTTTTACTTGGCGCTTGGGGGTCAACAATGCGCCAATGTATATCGGTTTTGCTTTTGGCTGGGAGGATGAGCCAGTTCGTGCTTTCATTGAGCAATGCATTGACCGTGCGGGCACCCGCGGCACGCCCTGGAAGATGTGCTTGAGCCGTTCGCGCGCAGAGGCCAGAGCGTGGGTGAGTGGAGAAATGGACCCGCCAGGGGGTTGTGACCTGGACCTGTCTCTGAGCCCGTTTCCGCCAGCCGCCCCGTCGACGGTGTGAAGAAAGGGCTGTTTTAAGGGGTACTCCGGCCTGAACTGTTATCATGCGCGCCATGACCAGGCGCAAACACATGCTGTTGGCGATCATCGCTGCCTGCTGCAGCGTTTCCTGCGCGGCAGGTCAGCCCTGGGTTGAGCTCAAGGGTCAGAAGTTCAAGGTGGAAATTGCCGACAGCGAGCAGGAGCATGCCCTCGGCCTTATGTTTCGGGATCAACTCGCCCAGGACCATGGGATGTTGTTCGTATTCGGTTACGAGGCGCCGCGCAGCTTCTGGATGAAAAACACCCGAATACCGTTGGACATCATGTATTTTGACGCGAGCCTGACACTCGTGAGCATGTCGCAGAACACGCCGCCATGCAGGCAGCAGCAATGCCCGGCCTACCCCAGTTCGGGGCCGGCTCAGTACGTCCTGGAACTCAACGCGGGCAAAGCCTCAGAACTGGGAGTGGTGCCGGGTGACCGGCTGGTCTTGCACATCGATTGATCGCGCGAAGCGCGTCCCGAACCCTCAGCACGGTCATCCGCCAAGCTGGTCGGGTGACATTGCCTCGAGCGGTTCCCGCCGCTAGATAGTGAACCATGAATGCTTCCGTCAGGCATCCGCGCGGGGCGCCGCCCATCCGGCTGGTGCAGTTCAGTGACTGCCATGTGCGGGGCACCCCCGGCGCTGTCTATCGGGGCGTCGATTCGCGCCAAACCCTGGCCGAGTGCCTGGCTGTTGTGCGGGGTTATGGGCCTGATCTGCTGATCGGAACCGGCGATCTCAGCGAGGACTACAGCGAGGCGTCCTATCATTATCTGAAACACGTTCTCACCCCGGTCGGTTGTCCGTTTCTGACGCTGCCGGGTAACCACGACGACGCGTCGTCACAGCAACGAATCATGGTCCATTGTCCTGTGGACCGGGCGCTGGTCCATGACGTGGGCTCGTGGCGGCTGGTGCTGCTCAACAGCGCAGTCAGCGGCGAGGTGCCGGGCTCATTGTCGCGCGAGATGTTGAGCAGCCTGGAAACTGCGCTTGGCAGCAGGCCAGGCCCCAAGGCCGTTTTCCTGCACCATCAGCCCTTGCCGGTGGGGAGTCCGTGGATCGATCGGTATGCCCTGAAACACCCGGAGCGGCTGTGGGAGGTGCTGGATGCGGCCAGCGATATCCAGCTGGTGGCGTGGGGACATATTCACCAGCCATTCACCGCCGTGAGGAACAAAGTTCGTTTGCTGGGTTCACCCTCGACCGCGGTGAACAGCCTGCCCGGCCGTGAAAAACTGACACCGGACCCACGTGGGCCCGCGTGCCGTTGGCTTGAGCTCGCTGATGACGGCAGCTTTGAAACGGGTGTGTTGGGAAAGGGCTGGAGTGAGGACGTTTAATCTCGAGGCAGCAGTATCCACAAAAGAATATAGACCAGGATTCCCGGAAACGCCACGGACAGTATTGAAATCACCACGTAGGCGACCCGCGTGCCGGTTATCGACCACCCAAAGTGCTCTGCAATGCCGGCGCAGACACCGGCTATCATCGCGTTGGCCCGGGAGCGGGTCAGGTGCCGCGTTTGGCGCAACTCAGATTTCCACCATCTCGAAATCTTCCTTGCCCGCCCCGCAATCGGGACATACCCACCATTCAGGGACGTCTTCCCACCGGGTGCCGGGCTCAATGCCCTCCTCCGGCAAACCTTTTTCCTCATCGTAAATCCAGCCGCAGATGATGCACATCCAGGCCTTGTAATCGCCGACAGACTGATCGCTCATTGGGTCGCTCCTTGCATTGAGGGTGATTTTGCCATGGTGGCCGACCCCCCCAATGTAGGGGTGATGGCCGCCCGGGACAAGACTAGAACGTGGCTGCAGATATCGTAAACAGGCGGCAACGAGGCCATGGGTGCGCAGACAAGGGCCCCAATCGCCAGGGTCAGGTGAACAGATGAGCCGCCCCCAACCCACGGCTGATTGACCCAAAGCAGTTGTCTTGCCCTCGCCCTGAACGGAAAATAGGTGGCTGCACACACCGACCGGATAAACCCTATGCCCACCAATTCCGAATTGCTCGTCCGTGCCCGTGCCCGTATCCCGGGCGGCGTCAACTCGCCCGTGCGCGCCTTCAATGGCGTCGGCGGCGACCCCCTGTTTTTCGAACGCGCGGAAGGTTCCCGAATTTACGATGTGAAAGGTCGCGGCTACATTGATTATGTGGGCTCCTGGGGACCGATGATTGCCGGTCACGCACACCCGGATATTGTTCGGGCGGTTCAGAACGCGGCAGCCAAAGGGCTCAGTTTTGGCGCGCCTGCGCCGTCCGAGGTGACCATGGCAGAACGCCTGTGCGACCTGGTCGAAGGCATGGACCTTGTTCGCATGGTCAACTCCGGTACCGAGGCCACCATGAGCGCCATCCGGGTGGCCCGGGCGGCCACAGGCCGAGATCGAATCATCAAGTTCGAAGGCTGCTATCACGGACACGCCGATGCTTTTCTGGTCAAAGCGGGCAGTGGGGCGCTGACCCTGGGCGTGCCCAATTCACCCGGCGTGCCTTCGGTGACAGCGGATCTTACCGTAACGTTGCCTTTCAATGACGCCGAAGCCGTTCGTCAGTGCCTGGAGGTGCAGGGTGACGATATCGCCGCGGTCATTGTCGAACCGGTCGCCGGGAACATGAACTTGGTGCCCCCGGCCGAGGGCTACCTCGACGCGCTTCGGAGCCTGTGTGACCAGTATGGGGTGGCCTTGATTTTTGACGAGGTGATGACCGGTTTTCGCGTGGCGCTGGGGGGCGCGCAGTCCTTGTATGGCGTGACGCCTGACCTGTCTACGTTCGGCAAAGTCATCGGCGGCGGCATGCCGGTGGGCGCGTTCGGAGGAAAGCGGGCGTTCATGGAACTGGTGGCGCCGTCCGGGCCTGTGTACCAGGCCGGCACACTGTCTGGCAACCCGGTTGCGATGGCCGCCGGCCTGGCCAACCTCGACCTCATTTGCCAGCCGGGTTTTTACGAAACGCTGAGCGCGCGCACCGAATCGCTGGTGCAAGGGGTCAGACAAGCCTCCGAAGATGCCGGCGTTCCGATGGCGTTCAGCCAGGTTGGCGGCATGTTCGGTATGTTCTTTACCGACCAGCCATGCGTCCAGACATTCGAGCAGGTTATGCGTTGCGACGTGGACGCGTTCAAGCGCTTTTTCCACGGTATGCTGCAATCAGGGATCTACCTGGCGCCATCGGCGTTCGAGGCGGGCTTCGTCTCTGCCGCCCATAGCGAGGACGACATCCAGGACACCGTGAACGCGGCCGGGGATGTCCTGCGCTCATTGGCGGGATGATTTGGAGATTGCGCTGATCGGGTCGCTGGTCGGGTGCTGGCGCAGGCAGGCCAGCGGTCACTCGTCGAGGAATAGATCTTTCATCAAGGGCTGTCCCGGCTCAACGGCGTAGCGCTCGAAATCCGTGACGCCTTCCGCGCGCAGCACGGGTTCATCGAGGAAGAAGTGGCCGGTGCACTCGGTGGATTTGCGGCACAGTATGGCGTGCGCGGCGTCTGCCATGATGGCTGGTGTGCGGCAGTTTTTGGCGTCCACGCGACCGCCGAGCATGTTGATCGCCGCGGTAGCGATGACCGTGCGCGGCCACAGCGCGTTGACGGCCACGCCATAACGTTTGAACTCCTGCGCCATCCCCAGCACGCACATGCTCATGCCATATTTGGACATGGTGTAGGCCACGTAATCCTTGAACCAGCGCGGATTCATATTCAGTGGCGGCGAAAGATTCAGAATGTGCGGATTACTGCCTTTGGCCAGGTGCGGTACAGCCGCCTTCGAGCAGGCGTATGTGCCGCGGACATTGACCTGGGACATCAGGTCATAGCGTCGCATCGGCAACTCGGTCGTCGGGAGCAGGGTGATCGCGCTGGCGTTGTTGATCAAAATGTCCAGGCCGCCAAAATGGCTGACGGCTTTTTCCACCGCGTCTTCGACGGCATGGTCGTCACGCACGTCGAGTTGGATCGCCAGGGCCTGACCGCCGGCGGCGACCACTTCCTCCGCTGCAGTATGGATCGTTCCTTCGAGTTTCGGGTGTGGTTTGTCCGTTTTCGCGGCGATGACAACATTGGCCCCGTCGCGGGCGGCTCTGAGCGCGATCGATTTGCCAATCCCCCGTGATCCGCCCGTGATGAACAGTGTTTTGTTGGCGAGATTTGACATTAGTTTGAACGGCTCTTGTCTGTCGGGCGCAGCACCCGAGGCTGCTGTGAAAATGGCATATCGCTCACCGTGGATTATCATACCCCAGTCCGGGTCATTTTCATCTATCCCAGGTGGCCCGCAGGAGGTTGACGCGTTGGAAACCGGCTTTGCCCAGGATCTGTTGAATTGGATTTCGGATAACCCAGCCTGGGCCGGCTTGCTGATCTTTCTGGTGGCCTGGGTCGAATCCCTGATCGTGATCGGGATTATTCTGCCCGGCATTTTCATTCTCTTCGGCATCGGCGCGATGATTGGCCTGGGCGCGCTCGAGTTCTACCCGGTTTGGCTGGCGGCCACCCTGGGGGCTTTTCTGGGTGACATCATCAGCTATGGGGTTGGCTATCGGCTGAAGGAGCACCTGGCCGATTTTTGGCCGTTCTCCCGACACCCCGCGATGTTGGACCGGGGCAAGTATTTTTTTCATCGCCATGGCGCAAAAAGCGTGATCGCCGGGCGCTTTATAGGGCCCCTGAGACCCGTGATTCCGGCGACCGCGGGCATGCTGGCCATGCCGCCAAAGCGATTTCTGGCCGTTGCTGTTCCCGCTTGCGTGCTCTGGGCCCCGGCTTATCTATTGCCCGGAATGTTATTTGGCGCGTCATTGGAGGTTGCCGCGGAATACACGGGTCACCTGAGCCTCGTGCTGATCATCTTCGTTTCGGTGCTCTGGTTGATCTGGTGGCTGATTCGGTCCAGCTATGAGTTTTTCGTCGCTCGCTCCGCGCGGTGGATGCGACGGGCCATCAACTGGACCCGGCGTCACCCGTTACTCGGGCGGCTGACAGGCCCGGTGCTGGACCCTACGAGGCCGGAGCTGCTCTCGGTCAGCATGTTGGGCCTGCTGTTGGTACTGATGGTCTGGGCCCTGATCCTATTGCTGTTTCTCTCGCCATTCTCGGTACAGCCGCGACTGGCCGATCAACACTCGCTGGAGTTGGCGCAGTCCCTTCGCAATCACGTGGCCGATCCGGTGATGGTGGCCATCACCCAACTGGCTCGTTGGAGTGTTCTTCTGCCAACGGCCGGTGCCGTATTGCTATGGCTGCTGGGCGCGGGCAGACACAATGCTGCCGTCCATTGGCTGGTTGCCATCGGTGGCGGGCTGGTGCTGCAATTTCTGCTGAACTGGACCCTGCGCTCAACGCCGCTGCTGCAGGGGGCCAATGGAATCGATGGCTGGGTGCCCGGCCCCGCCATCACGCTGGCAGTCGTTGTTATCGGCTACTTCTCCATCATGGTGGCCAAAGAGTTAAGGCGAAAACACCGCCAATGGCCTTACTTGCTGGCGGCGCTTCTACTGTCCTTACTGTTGATGGCGCGGCTTTACCTGGGGCTGGACTGGCTCAGTGGCGCACTGGTCGGGCTGTTCCTGGGGCTGGCATGGACCAGTATCGTCGGCATCGCGTATCGGCAGCGGGCCCTGCTGCCCTTCTCCGGGGCCATCGCGACGACCATTTTTTATGGTTCGCTCACCCTGATGCTCTATTGGCAGATCAACCAGCACCTTGCCAGCGACCTGGAAGAGATTCGGCTGCCACTGCCCCTCCAGGAAATGCAGGCCGATGACTGGTGGGCGCACCGTTGGGGCGAGTTACCGAGCGAGTTGAGCCGAATCAGCAGCCTGGCGGCGAGGGACTTCAATTTTCAGGTCGCGATGGAGCCGGAGACTTTTGCCCGGGCACTGGGCGGGCAGGGCTGGGTGCCGGATTCAGCCGCTGACTGGACATGGTTGATACGGTCGCTCAACCCCAGCCCTGATCCGGCAGCGCTTCCCATGTTGGCAAAAGATTTCCTGGGTCGCCCGGAAGTTCTGCGGCTGCGGCGACAGGATGCCGCCGCGGGCCGACAGCAACTTTTGCGTCTCTGGGACTCGGGGCTGCGCTTGCAACCGGGCGAACAGGCGGTGTACTTGGGGCAGGCCACCGAGCAGGTGCCGGTCAGGCGTCTGCGGGCCTTGTCTTACTCGCGCTCGGACCCGGCGCTCGAGGATACGCTGCGATCACTGTTTGAATCGCTGGGCCGCTTTCAAACCCGTGAGGTGCAAAAACATCTGCTCCTGGTCAGACCCAGGCCAGAGGATGTCGTTTATTCCGGGCGGTGAAGTTGGGGCAGTCTTTCCAGCAGCCGCTGCAGCCTGATCTCCGGGTCTTCCAGTCCAAGCAACGACTGTTTTTCGAGGTTGTCCAGCGGCAACCATTCAGTCAGTCGGTAACCGACCCAGTGACTGTCATCGAGATGCTCTTCGCCCCAGTGCGGATAGTCGTCCCTGATTTGCTCCATGATGCGCTCGAGCACCCTGGGCAGGACGGCATATTGCTCAGGAAGAGGGCGAGAAGGCCCATCATGCAGCCACTCTACCTCGCCCACCAGCAATCCGTTGTCACGGACTCGGGTCCGGTGAACCCTGAATCGTGTCTCACCTGAAGCTAGAATGCCCAGCAATCCGTTGGGGAGCGTGTTGAAATCTTTGATCCGCGCCATGGTCCCGATGCCGGCATGCTGAGGCGGGGTGCCCGCCTCGGAGCCCTCCAGAATCAGGCAGACGCCGAACCCACTCTCATTGCGCGCACACTCGCGCACCATATCGAGATAGCGCGGCTCGAAGATCTGCAAAGACAGGACACCACCGGGCACCAGCACGGTCCGCAGCGGGAACAGTGGCAGGTCAGCGTGTTTCAAGTTGCTCGATCGCGTGACCGAATCGGGCCGGGCAGGCGTCGAATCCACCGTTGCTCATAAAGACCACGTGATCGCCTGGACGGACCTTCTCCAGCATCTGCATGAGCATGTCCTCGGACCGGGTCACGACCCGACAGCGCCCTTCCAATGGCGCCAGTGCTACTTGTGGATCCCAGTCAATGCCTGCGTGGGTTTTCAGCCAGACATGATCGCCCGGAAGCAAGGCGGGGCCGAGTTCATCGGCGTGCACGCCAGCGCGCATGGTATTGCTTCTGGGCTCCAGGGCAACCAGGATGCGGTCGTTGCCGACTTTTCGCCGGAGCCCCTCCAGCGTCAGCCGGATGGCTGTCGGGTGATGGGCAAAATCATCGTACACATAGACCCCGTGCGCTTCGGCAATCAGTTCCAGCCGCCGTTTCACGCCCTTGAAGGATGACAGCGCCCCGATCGCGACATCTGCCTCCACGCCCGCCGCAACGGCGGCGGCGACGGCCGCGCAGGCGTTCATGGCGTTGTGACGCCCGGACATCGACCACTCGGCCGTCCCTATGGATTCACCCTGGCGGAAGAACTCGAGCTCGCTGCCATCGTTCTTGAGCATGCGAACCTGCCATTCGGTCTCTCCGTCCAGGGAAAACCGTTGCAGCTGGCTCCAGCAGCCCATGTCCAGCACCGCCTCGAGCTCCGCATCTTTGCCATTGCTGATGATGACCCCGTTGCCGGCGATGGTTCGCACCAGGTGGTGAAACTGGGTCTGTATGGCCGACACGTCGGAAAAAATGTCTGCGTGGTCGTACTCCAGATTGTTGAGAATCGAAATCCACGGGCGGTAGTGAACGAACTTGGCCCGCTTGTCGAAAAAAGCCGTGTCGTATTCGTCTGCCTCGACCACGTAGTAGTCTGTTCCACTCCGAGCCGACATGTTGAAATTCAAGGGCACGCCGCCGATCAGAAAACCAGGCTTCAATCCACCTGCCTCAAGCAGCCAGGCGACCAGGCTGGAGGTCGAGGTTTTGCCGTGGGTCCCAGCGACTGCGATGGTGCGTTTGCCACGCAGATAGTTTTCGCCCAGCCAGCGTGGCCCCGAGGTAAACGGAATGCCCTGGTTCAACACCGCCTCCACCGTCGGGTTTCCGCGACTCAGTGCGTTGCCAACAATCACCAGGTCCGGTCTTGGTTCCAGCTGATCGGTATCGTAGCCCTCGAACAGCCGGATTCCCGCGGCTTCGAGCTGTGTGCTCATGGGCGGATAGGTGTGCTGATCCGCACCGGTCACTGTATATCCGGCGCGCTTCGCCAACAGCGCGAGCCCACCCATGAATGTGCCGCAGGCGCCCAGGATGTGAATGTGCATCTAGAAAAAAACCTCTGAAAAAATGTAGCTCACGGCCAGCAGCATCACCGCCACCAGCACGCCGGCCGACATATTGATGGCCAGCGCATGTCGGTATATGTGCGCGTCTACCGCGAGGCTCCAGCCCACCAGCAACAGGTAGGTCAGTCCCAGCAGCGGTTGGTTGACCTCCGGATCGGCCTGCAGCAGCAGCCCAAAAGCCAAAGCACCCAGTATGATGCCTGTGCCGGCCAGCGCTGACAGCGTTTGTGGCATGCGTTCCGGCAGTTTGCGCACCTGAAGCAAGACGATGACCGCGACCACTTGCAGCGTGTTGAGCGCCAGGCTTCGGGCCACCGCATTCTCCCCGCCCAACGTCTCACCGATGTACATACCCATGCCGAAGGAGACGGACAGTAGCAGCGCGGCCAGTGCCCATGACTGCGGCAAATCCTGGGGCCCGGACCTGAGTTTCAGCATGAGCAGCAGGCTGGTTAAAAGCCGGCCCATCATCAGCGACGAGTCCCGCCCTTGCCTTCAGGGTACGCGTGGTTATCGCCGTCAGCCGCGCGCGAAGCGATGGGGAATTCAATCATTCAGGTCGAGCACGCTAAGCAGCAGGCGGTTGACATCCTCTGGAGATCCGTGCCCCAGGATTCTGGTGAGCAGGCCTCGTTCGGCGTAGTAGTCGGCCACGGGTGCGGTTTGCTCCTGGTACACCCGCATGCGGTGAAGGAACACCTCCTCAGAGTCATCACTGCGATGCTCCTCGGCCGCCCGCCGCAGAATGCGGGCGAGGATCCGCTCTGGATCCACATCAATCTGTATGGCTTCGTCGATGGGTTTTCCAAGCTTCTCGAGCAGGGCGTCCAGCGCTCCGGCCTGCGCCAGATTGCGCGGGTAACCGTCCAGCATGAATCGGTTCTCTACATCCGGCTGGCTGAGGCGCTCTTCAATCAGGCGCAGCATGATCTCGTCCGGCATGAAATCTCCGCGATCCAGAATGTCCTTGGCCTGCTGGCCAACTTCGGTCTGATCTTTCACGGCGGCGCGCAGCAACGCACCGGTGGAGATGTGCGGCAGATCGAGTTTCTCTTGCAGAATGGCAGCCTGGGTTCCCTTGCCGGAACCCGGAGCGCCCAAAAGTACGATTCGCATAAGACGCAGCACGTCCTCTAAAATAGACAATCCGCGTATTGTAACAAGGCGGCGGCGCAATTCAGGATTGAATTGTGCTCTTTTTATGTCTACGACGAGTCAATCACTGGAGCAGGGCATCTAAATATCATGGCCAAAAAGAATTTGCTGTATGCGCAATCGGGGGGCGTCACCCCTGTCATCAATGCCACCGCCTGCGGTCTGATAGAGACCGCGCGGGCGCACCGGGACACCCTGGGCAAGGTTTATGCGGGCAAAAACGGCATCATCGGCATCCTCAACGAGGAATTGATCGATACCAGTAAGATCCGCAAAAAGCAGGTCGCACAGTTGCGCCATACACCCGGTGGCGCCTTTGGCTCATGTCGATTCAAACTGAAGAGCATCGAGGAAAACAAGGCCGAGTACGAGCGTTTGATCGAGATTTTCAAGGCGCACGACATCGGATATTTTTTCTACAACGGTGGCGGTGATTCGGCCGACACCGCCTACAAAGTCTCGCAGATCGGTAAAAAGATGGGTTTCCCCGTGCAATGTATCGGGGTGCCGAAAACCATCGACAATGATTTGCCGATCACCGATACCTGTCCCGGATTCGGCTCGGTGGCCAAGTATGTGGCCGTATCCATTATGGAAGCCAGCCTGGATGTTGAGTCGATGGCATCGAGCTCTACCAAGGTCTTCGTGCTCGAGGTCATGGGGCGTCACGCCGGGTGGATTGCCGCTGCCGGCGGTCTCGCGCAACAGGAAAAAGGCGATCCGCCGCATGTGATCCTGTTTCCTGAGATTCCCTTCGAGCAGAAGGCTTTCCTGGAAACAGTGGATGACGCCGTTAAAAAATGGGGCTACTGCTCGATCGTGGTGTCTGAGGGCGTGCGCGACAAGAAAGGCAAGTTTCTGGCGGATGCAGGTACGCGCGATGCCTTCGGCCACGCGCAGCTGGGTGGCGTGGCACCGGTGGTGGCCAACCTCGTTAAGGAGAAATTGGGATACAAGTACCACTGGGCGGTATCCGATTACCTTCAGCGCTCCGCGCGTCATGTGGCTTCGAAAACCGATGTCGAACAGGCCTACGCCATGGGCAAGGCCGCCGTGGAGCTGGCCCTGGCCGGAAAATCCGGGGTCATGCCCATCATTGAGCGCATGTCCGATCAGCCTTACCGCTGGAAAGTCGGTGAGGCCCCGTTGAGCAGGGTGGCCAACCGCGAGAAGATGATGCCGCGGCGCTTTATCAGCAAAGACGGATTCGGTATCACGCCTTCAGCGCGCAAATACCTGGAGCCTTTGATTCGCGGGGAAGACTATCCCCCGTACAACAAGCACGGCTTGCCGGAGTATGTCAGGCTTGAGCATCAGCTGGCGCCCAAGAAGCTGCCGCCGTTCAAGCACTGACCGGGCATTATGAGGAATATCCTGGGTGTTTCCGGCAGTAGCCGACCGGGAAACTACACCTCGCAAGCACTTGGCATCGCGGTGGACGAGCTGCGAGCACTGGGAGAGACGGTCAGCGTCATCGATGCCCGTGACCTTTCCCTGTCTTTTCCCGGCCAGCCGGAAACTGCTGACGCCGCGCGCTTGCGCGAGGCGGTCAGCCAGGCATCGGCTGTGGTCATCGCCAGCCCCGAGTATCACGGTGGGATCGCCGCCCATACCAAGCTGATCATCGAGAACCTCGGTTTTCCTTCTGCCCTGGCCGGCAAGCCGGTGGCCCTGCTGGGTGTCGCCTCGGGTCGGATCGGGGCGATCAAATCGCTGGAACAGACCAAGGGCATCATGGGGCACGTGGGTGCGGTGGTGGTGCCTGGCGCCGTTTCCATCGCAGGTGTTCAGCAGGCGTTCGATGAAAACGGACAGTGCCTGGATGAAGGCACGGGCCGGTCGCTGCGCAAGCTGGCGGAATCGCTGCACGGGTTTCTCAACGACTATGTCTGCCCGAAATTCGAGCTCGAGAGGATGGTGCGTAATGAGGGCGAGCCCTGGTCAACGAACTTATGAGCGGCCAGGCCGGTCTGCGCCGGTTGGGCAAGGGGCTTTTGTTGGCAGTGGCGTGCGCAGCGGCGTCAGGCGCGGCAACCGCATCCGACCCGGAGCAGCGGGATACTCGTCTGGAGGCGCGTCTGCGGGCGCATATTGAATTCCTGGCCAGCGATTTGCTTCGCGGACGGCAGCCGGGGACCGCAGGCTATGACATAGCCGCCGCCTACGTGGCCAGCCAGATGGCCCAGGCCGGGCTCGCCCCTGCGGGCGAACAGGGAGGCTGGTATCAGCAGGTACCCTTGCGACGGGCCTATCTCGTGAACGAATCGGCCACGATGAGCGCCCGAAACGGTGATCAGAGCGCGGCGTTCACATTCCTGGAGCATTTTTTTACCGGCCCGGACGTCGATGCTGAGTCCAGCGCGGTTACCGCGCCGACGGTGTTTGTCGGCTATGGCATCGAGGCCACCGAACTGGAGCACAACGACTACCAGGGGTTGGATGTCGCAGGAAAAATCGCGGTCATCCTGTCCGGCATGCCTGCTGAATTTCCCAGCGAAGAAGGCGCTCATTTCGCGTCCTATCGTGAAAAGGACAGGGCGGCGTTCGCCCATGGGGCGGTAGGCGTTATCAGGGTTCACACACCGCGCCGCGATCGCCGGGTGGCGTGGGCGCGCTATGCCGACCGGGTGGGCGCGCCCTCCATGGCCTGGATCGGAGCCGATGGCGAGCCTTATGCCGGGGCGCCTGATTTACAGACCAATGCCATCCTGCATCATTCGGCCGCCGCGATGCTTTTCCATGGCGCGCAACATTCGCTGGAAGAGCTGATTGCACTGGACGAGGCCGGCGCGCCTTTGCCGACGTTTCCGCTTCAGGCGGAGGTCTCAGCTGCCCAGCGTTCCCGGCACGATGCATTGACCAGTGCCAATGTGGTTGGAATGCTTCGGGGCTCGGACCCCCGGCTCAACGGCGAGTACCTGGTTTACCTCGCGCACCTCGACCATATCGGAGAACTGACGCACGCAGAGGAGGGCGCGGACGGGATTCACAACGGCGCATTGGACAACGCGTCCGGCATCTCCGTGATGCTGGAGACGGCGCGCATCTTTGCCGAGGGGCCCGGAACCGGCAGGTCGATCCTGTTCCTGGCAGTCACGGCCGAGGAGAAGGGGCTGGTGGGTTCGGAGTACTTTGCGCTGAACCCCACGGTGCCGGTGGACAGCCTGGTTGGGGCTGTCAATCTCGACATGCCTCTGCTGCTCTACGATTTTGGCGACGTGATCGCCTTCGGAGCAGAGCATTCCTCACTGGGACCGGTGGTGGGCCGCGCCGCGGGCGAGATGGGCATCGAACTGACGCCTGACCCGATGCCTGAGGAAAATATTTTCGTGCGCAGCGACCATTATCGCTTCGTGCAAAGGGGCATCCCCTCGGTGTTCCTGGTCACCGGGCCGAAAGCCCGCGACGGAGTGACCGATACGGGTCCAATCTTCCAGGGTTTCCTGCAAAAGCATTATCACAAGCCCAGCGATGACCTCAGCTTGCCCATCCACTACGGCGCCGCCGTACGTTTTACCCGGATCAACCATCGAATCGGTGAAATCATCGCCAACGACCCCGACCGGCCGGCCTGGGTGGAGGGTGACTTCTTCGGCCGTACCTACGCCCGCTGAACCGAGTCCGCATCGCCCGCTATTGCTGACTTTCGTGCTAGAATGGCGCGTTTTCACGGGGCCCGCCGGGAGAAAGCTGTGATGAAACGGGTCCCGCCACGCAAAACCGTTACCTGGATCCATGATGGGTCGGTGACGCCTGTACGGCCCTTCGAGCGCGGCTGACGGGAACCCACCCGGGTTCCGGTCCGGGCCTGCGGGTGCTGCGTGGACCTGACGCGTTTGCAAATCTGGACAAGAGTTCCAAAAGGAGAAACTGATGAGTAATGAGATGGCACTCTGGCTCGCTCTGGGCCCCGCCATTGCCGCCATACTGTATGGCATCTGGGCTTCACGCTGGATTCTGGCGCAGCCTGCAGGCAACGAGAAAATGCAGAGCATCGCCGCGGCGGTTCAAGAGGGGGCCAAGGCCTACATGAACCGTCAGTACAGCACCATCGGGATAGTCGGTGTTGTACTTTTTGTCGTGGTCGGCTTTCTGCTGGACTGGGCCACGGCGATTGGTTTCGCCATCGGCGCTGTCTTTTCAGCGCTGGCGGGCTATATCGGGATGTTCGTCTCCGTTCGCGCCAATGTGCGCACGGCGGAAGCAGCCCGTACCGGCTTGGCGCCCGCACTCAACATCGCCTTCCGTGGCGGCGCCATCACCGGGCTGCTGGTCGTGGGGCTGGGTCTGCTGGGCGTGGCCGGCTATTTCATGGCGCTCCAGTCCATGGGAATGGCGCAAGACGACATCATCCACGCACTCGTGGGCCTGGCCTTCGGTGGCTCGCTGATTTCCATCTTTGCCCGGTTGGGCGGAGGTATCTTCACCAAGGGCGCTGATGTCGGTGCTGACCTGGTGGGTAAGGTGGAAGCCGGCATTCCGGAAGATGACCCCCGCAACCCTGCGGTGATCGCGGACAACGTGGGTGACAACGTGGGTGACTGCGCGGGCATGGCGGCCGACCTGTTCGAAACCTATGCCGTGACATTGATCGCCACCATGCTGCTGGGCGGCCTCATGATCGAACAGGTGGGCGAAAATGCGGTCATGTACCCGATGGTGCTGGGCGGCCTGTCGATCATCGCTTCTGTGGTGGGCACGTTTTTTGTGCGTACCGGCAAGAGCGGTTCCATCATGGGCGCTTTGTACAAGGGCGTGATTGTTTCCGGTGTGCTTGCAGGCATCGCGTTCTATCCCGTCACCAACATGATGATGGGTGAGGGTGCGACCAACCTGTACTTCGCAGCCCTGATCGGCCTCGCGCTGACCGCGGCCATGGTCATCATCACCGAGTACTACACCGGCACCAATTTCAGCCCGGTTAAGAAAGTGGCTGAGGCGTCCACCCTGGGACACGCCACCAACATCATTGCCGGCCTGGGCATTTCCATGAAGGCGACGGCTTTGCCGGTTCTGGCCGTGTGCGCCTCCATCTGGGGTGCTTATGAATTGTCCGGTCTGTACGGCATCGCCATTGCGGCCACCACCATGCTGTCCATGACGGGCATGATCGTGGCGCTGGACGCTTTTGGTCCCATCACAGACAACGCCGGCGGCATTGCCGAGATGGCTGAGTTGCCGGAAGAAGTGCGGACCACCACCGACGCGCTGGACGCTGTGGGCAACACCACCAAGGCCGTCACCAAGGGCTACGCGATCGGTTCGGCCGGCCTGGCTGCGCTCGTGCTGTTTGCCGACTACACCAACTCGCTGGCCAAGGCCGGCAAGGCCGATCTGACTTTCGACCTTTCCAATGAAATGGTCATTATCGGTCTGTTTCTGGGCGGCCTGATCCCCTATCTGTTCGGCGCGATGGCGATGGAAGCAGTCGGCCGTGCTGCCGGCGCCATCATCACCGAGGTGCGTCGCCAGTTCAGGGACATGCCCGGCATCATGGAAGGCACCACCAAGCCGGATTATGCGAAATCGGTGGATCTGCTGACCAAGGCGGCCATCAAGGAAATGATCGTTCCGTCGCTGCTTCCGCTGCTGGTGCCGATCATCGTCGGCGTGGTTCTCGGCCATCAGGCCCTGGGCGGCCTGCTGGTGGGTACAATCGTTACCGGTCTGTTCGTGGCCATTTCGATGACCACGGGCGGCGGCGCCTGGGACAACGCCAAGAAGTACATCGAGGATGGCAACTTTGGCGGCAAAGGCACCGAGGCCCACGCGGCCGCGGTGACGGGCGACACGGTGGGCGACCCCTACAAGGACACCGCAGGGCCTGCCATCAACCCGCTGATCAAGATCATCAACATCGTGGCGCTGTTGATCGTCACGCTGATCTGACGGCATTTCCCAGGGGGCAAGCCCCCGGGCGCAACGAAGCGCCGGCCCCACAGTATGAGGCCGGCGCTTTCTTTTTCGGCTCCGGCAAATGGTGATGTGCCGGTCAGGTTCGGGTGTTTTGCACCGATAGGGCGCAAGGCATGGGCGTCCCGCGCCACCGCCTGTCGCGCACCGCTGCCGCAATGACTTTGTGCAGGGGTGAACAAGCCTCGATCCTGCTAGAATCCGGGCACTTTTTGTCGTGGATAAGCCTCCGCGATATTCAGAAACCAAAACCAAGGTTGGACATCATGAAATTAACTCGAAAGATGCTTTTTGTGCTCCTGCTGGCCTTGCCCCTGTCCCTGATTGCTCAGGATGAGGGCGGCAGCGGTGACGGGGAAGAAGCCAAAGAGGAAGAGAAACCCAAGACCATCGCTGAACTGACCGAGGGCGCTGAGCGCCTGGATGGCCTGTTCACGCTTTTCCGCGACCCCAAGACGGGTGAGACGAGCATGCTGGTGCGCAAGGACCAGCTGGATAAAGAGTTCATCTACTTTATTCATATCGCCAATGGCGTGGTCGATGCCGGCTTTTTCAAAGGCGCCTACGGGCCCAGCTTTATCTTCACCTTTGAGCGAAGGTTCGACAAGCTTGAGGTTATCCGAGAGAACACCAGCTTCTATTTCGATCCCGACAACGCCGTATCGCGCGCCGCGGATGCCAATATTTCCCGAGCTATCCTGGCGGTCGAGAAGATCGCGGCTGAAGATGAGGCGTCGGGTGACATACTGATCAAAGCGGACAAGCTGTTTATGTCTGAAGCATTCGTGCAGATCAGTCCAACGCCGAATCCAGACGCCGATCCGAAAACCGACTTCAAACTTGGCAAACTGGACAAGGACAAGAGCCAGATCCTGAACCTGCGCAGCTATCCGCTGAACACCGACGTGGAAGTGGAATACGTTTTTCACAACGCGACCCCCGCTGTTGGCGGCAATGAGGCTGTTACGGACGCCCGCAACGTGTCTATCCGTGCCCTGCACAGCCTGATCGAGGTGCCGGACAACGATTATCAGCCGCGCATGGCCGACCCCCGTGTGGGCTCATTCGATGAGCAGATTACAGACCTGACCTCTGGTGAAGCAGCGCCTTATCGTGACCTGATGACCCGCTGGCACCTGGTTAAGAAAAACCCGGACGCGGCCGTTTCAGACCCGGTCGAGCCGATCACCTGGTGGATCGAAAACACGACGCCCGTGGAATGGCGCCAGCTGATCATGGATGCCGCGCTGGAGTGGAACAAGTCATTTGAAAAAGCCGGTTTCAGCAATGCCCTGGTGGTCAAGGTCCAGCCGGACGACGCTGATTGGGACGCGGGTGACATCCGCTACAACGTGCTGCGCTGGACATCCTCGCCCAACCCGCCGTTCGGTGGCTATGGCCCCAGCTTCGCCAATCCGCGCACCGGTCAGCTCATCGGCGCGGACATCATGCTGGAGTACTCTTTCTTAACGCGCGTTACCCTGGCGCAGAAGCTGATTCAGGGCGATACGCTGCAAAATGGCGCTAGCCTGAACGACCACTTCGCTGAGCACTACTGCGCCCTGGGTAACACCCTGGCCATGAACGGTATGTTCGCCGAGTTGGCGGCCGATGTCGCCGGCATGAGCTCAGAGGTATCCAGTCAGCTGACCCGGGACGAGATGCACTACCTGATCCTTCATGAACTGGGTCATACCCTGGGCATGAACCACAACATGAAGGCGACCCAGTTGTTGAGCCCGGAGGAATCCTTCTCCAAAGAGGTATTGGAGACGGGCATCCTGGCCGGCTCGGTCATGGATTATCCGGCCATTAACTTCGCCGGAAGCGAGGAAAAGCAAACCCTGTTCTACACCATTACGCCGGGTCCGTATGACGACTGGTACATCGAGTACGCCTATTCAGAGGGCCTGGACGATACGGAGGCGGAAGCCGCCCGCCTCGATGCCATCGCAGCACGTTCCAGCGAACGCGAGCTCGCCTTTGGTAACGATGCGGACGATATGCGCTCGCCCGGCCGCGCGCTGGACCCGACCGTCAACATCTATGACATGAGCTCTGACGCGGTCACTTACGCGGCCGACCAGATGGAATTGATGCGTGACACGCTCAATCGCATGGCGACCTGGACGCCTGAGGCTGGCAAGTCTTACCAGGAAGTCGAACAGGGTGCCGAGATCATGATGCGACTGTGGGGCCGGCATGCAGCGACCGTCTCAAGGTACGTCGGTGGCGTTTACGTGGACCGTGCCATGGTGGGGCAAAACGGCGGTGGTGATCCGTTCAGCCCGGTTGAGCGGAACAAGCAAAAGCAGGCCATGCAGGTGTTGAACCGGCACCTGTTTGCCCCCGATGCGTTTGCGGTCGAGTCCGGTCTGTGGCGCCGCGCGGCACCGCAGCGGCGTGGCTTCAACCACTATGGGCAGACCGAGGACCCCAAGATTCACGACGCGGTGCTGGCGACTCAGAAAAATGTGCTGAACCATCTGCTGAACCCGGTGGTGCTGAAGCGCATCACGGACACGTCGCTGTACGGTAACGAGTATTCGTTGCGCGAGATGATGGGCGACCTGTCTGAGGCCATTTTCGCTGATGATGCGCGGGATGATGTCAACAGCTTCCGCCAGAACCTGCAGATGGAATATGTCAATCGCCTGGCCGGCATGGTGAGGGGTGAGGGTCGTAAGGCCTACCACACACCGGCACAGTCGCTGGCCCTGTACCAGCTGACCAACATCCAGGATCTGCTTGGCAAGCGTCGTGGCGGCAACACGGCCACCCAGGCGCACACGCAGCACGTTCTGTTGACCATCGAGCGCGCATTGTCGGATGACGTGTAAGCTCGGACCTCAGCCGTCGTAACACGGAAAAGCCGGGCACCGCCCGGCTTTTTCTTTCTCGGCCCGGGGTGCTCTATTGCTCCTGTCGGTCTCGTGGCGGAGCCGGCGCGAAGTACCCCACCACCAGCAGCAGGATACCGACGCCGATAAAGGAAATAATGCGCTCGATGGTGCCGGTCTGGGTCAGGTCCACGGTGAATAGTTTCAGCACCACCAGCAGCATGAAGGCCGCGCCCACCAGCCAAAGGGGCCTGCGCGCTGTGCGTGCCCCCCAGATCATGCCGCCGAACCCCAGTATCGCCCAGTAAATGGACAGCGACGTCTGCACCAGCACCGACTCGAACAGCGACGCCCACCGCCAGCTGCCGCCACCCACGTGGTAGACGCCTCGGACCAGTGCCGCTGTGGTCAGGACGAAAAAGGCCCCGCCCAGAAGCCATCGATAGACCGTGATCTGATCAGCGTTGGCGTTCGCCACCCGGATCAGTCGCAGCGAGACCAGCGCGGCGCCTCCGACCGCAAGCAGCGCCAGGTCGAAGGGATTGAATACCGGCAGGTAGAACAAGGGGTCGGGGTTGCCCGGAGAGACCACGCTTAACCAAGAAAGAAAAGCCGCCTGGATCAAGACCACCAGCAACGCGCTGGAGAGATACATACCCGGGTGCGCGCTGACAGGCCAGGCCGGGCCTAGGTGCAAGAAATGGATCACCCATGGCACGATGCCTGCGACTGCCACGGCAGCGGCAATCGACCAGGTTTCCGAGTAGCGTAAGTCGACCTGCCAGAACGTCTCAATGGTCAGCAACGTGGTGAGCAGCAAAACGCCGACGAAATGCCACGCGCCCCAGTCGCGCTCATCGCGCTGGTCCAGGTTCCACAACCACCACACCAGGGCAGCCAGGCTGAGGGGCCAGGTCACCCCACCCAGTTCGAACAGGAAGTGTTGCTTCTCGATGAAGTCCCAGAGACCGACGAACACCATCGAGGCCACGAGCAGCAATCCGGACCGCCGCAAGGCGGACCATTGTTTAAGCTGGTCTATGTACAGTCCCAGCGCCGTGCTCACGGCCATGAACAGCAGGAATCCGTGTAACTTGCCATCGCCATCGATGCGATCGAGGGACTCGAGCAGACCGGTTCCTACCCACCAGGTAATGCCCCAGGCAAACAGGCCGATTGAAGCCAGTCGGTAAGCGGGGCC
>Ga0181594_10001690_pt1 | contig 20386 bp, 14 predicted proteins | sample 071ome_18_FD_145603 | JGI IMG/M metagenome (GOLD analysis project Ga0181594, IMG submission 145603) | Coastal salt marsh microbial communities from the Groves Creek Marsh, Skidaway Island, Georgia - 071413BT metaG (spades assembly) | ecosystem: Environmental > Aquatic > Marine > Intertidal zone... | reverse complement strand
CGCTTCACGCCGGGGCGAGCGTGGCGAGCGATTGACACGCAGTGGGGGAAGGTGGGCGTCTTGATCTGCTTTGAGTCGATTTATCCTCACGCGGGTCGCGCCTTGGCACAAGATGGAGCGCGCCTCATGTTGATTTTAAGCAATGACGCGGGCTTTGGAGACACCCCGATCAGTCACCATATGAACAACCGCGCGATTGTGAGAGCCGTAGAGCTTGGTCGGTGGCTCCTCCGTGTAGGTCAAGCTGGGGTCACGACGCTGGTCAGCCCTAGCGGTGAGCAGGTCGCCCGACTTGGGCTCTTTGAAGCGGGCCTCTTGCGTGGTGAGGTGAGCTTGCTAGATCACAGGACGCCCTATGTCCAATGGGGCGTGTGGTGGCTGTGGTTTTGTCCTCTGGCGCTCACGCCACTTTTGATTGTGAGGCTACGTCATGAGCGCACTTGACAGAACTCATTTCACCTGAGCTTAAATAAGCAGAGTTACTGCGATCTATGAAGCTCAAAGGAGCAGATATGCTGACCTCCAGACCTCTGTCTTGGCTCGAAGTAGGGCTCTTTTTAACTTTACTCTTAACATACGCGTGCGATGATGAGCAGGGCCCTCTGACCCAAGCAGATGGGGGGACTCAAGCGGGTCAGGTCAACCAAGGGGGTCAAGGGGGCGCGGAGCCCGCAGGGGCAATGGGAGGACAGGGTGGCCTAGACGCAGGCGCCGTAGCTGGGGCAGGAGATGGGGTCGTTGGGGGGGCGCCTCCTAGCCCAATGGGTGGCGAGGCGGGAGGAGAGGCAGGCGCTCAAGCGGGTGAGACCCCTACACCAGTCTCTTCAGAAGACCTCGCGCTAGACGGGCTCGACCCTTCATTGTTTGCTGACTTTGATCAAGCGCAAGCGCACGCTAACCAAGGCGCCTGTGCGTCCCTGTCGTTCTTATACCCTGAGGCGGGGACCGTGATCCCTGCGAACCTCTTTGGGCTCACCTTACAATGGTCAGGCGAGGGGCTAGGGCCTTATCTTGTGACGGCGACCGCTGGAGGCTACACAGCTCGCTGGCTGACCGCTCAGCCTCAGCTCACCCCAGAGGGGGTCACGTGGGAGCTCCTCAAGAGCAACAGCGTGGCCTCTGAGGTGGAGTGGAGGCTGTCCGTGTTAATGAGTGAGGGGCGTTGTGACGGTGGGAGCACGAGCATTGAGGTGGACCCATCAGAGCTCTCTGGCGCTGTATATTATTGGTCAACGGGGGACATGGGGATCATGAGGCTCGCGGCAGGGGAGCGAGCGCCTGAGCCTCTGCTCACCCCCGCGGTCTCCCCTGAGCTCAACTGCCCTGCGTGCCACGCTTTGTCTCGAGACGGCCAACGGATCGCCTTCACCCGTACTACCTTCCCACCCTTTGGTGACCTGAGCGTCTCTAACGTCGCGACCCCACGCGAGCTGCTCTACGACCCGATGGGGGTTGAGGGCTACTTTCCAAGTTTCTCACCAAACGCGGGCTACCTCGTGGCAGGGAGCAGCGGTCGAGTGGTGCTACGTGACAGCAACACAGGGCAGGAGCTCAACCACCTCACCCTCCCTGAGGCGACCGTGGGCGGGGTCCCCGACTGGTCATGGCAAGGGGACAGGATCACGGCGGTTGTTGGCCCCGCTGGGCTCCTTAACTTCCTGCCTAATGAGGGGATCAACTCGGGGGCGATCTATGAGTGGGTGAGGGTCGCTGGCGAGCGTGGTGAGCCGGGGCTGACCCCAGAGGACTGGGGGAACCCTACCTTGCTCGTCGCCCAGGAGGGTGAGCTGTCTAATGACCGACCTGCGTATGACCCTACAGGTCGTATGATCGCCTTTAACAAGGAGGGGAGTGACCCGAGCGCGGGTGAGGGGATGGGCAACCGAAACGTCTCGCTGTGGGCGATCCCTGTAGGTCAAGAGGGCGCTACCCCTGTCGAGTTAAGTCGCGCCAACCAAGGTGAGCTTCGGGGTAACAGCTGGCCGAAGTGGGCTCCGAGCGACCAGCGCGGTCGGCTCTGGCTCGCCTTTAGTAGCTTTAGAGACTACGGTCACATCCTCCCGGATAACGCGAACACTGTCCGCCGACCGCAGATTTGGGTGACCGCGATCGACCCCTCTGCTCCTCCGGGAGCAGACCCCTCCGCCCCCGCGTTCTGGCTCCCCTTTCAAGACGTGAATAGCGGTAATCACATCCCGTACTGGGCGGCTTACGAGAAGAGATGACCCCTAGAAATGAACCCTCTATTGAGAAAGGAGCACGCTCAGATGCTTATGAGACGACCTCACCCGACGAGCTGTTTAGCCGTATTTCTTATATTCATAGCGAGCGCGTGTTCCTCCGGAGAGGCGCTCACCCCAAAGCAACAACAGCGCTACGATGAGCTGACCGTAAAGCATCAGGCGGTCCTCAAGGAGCGCGCTGAGCTTCATCAGCGACTTGAGCGACAGTATCGCGAGAACTCGAAGACGGAGAAGGGCAAAAACGCGATCGTGAAGGACGTGGCGGCCTGTGGCGTCTCTGGGACCTCAGCTAAGCTCAACCTCCAGACCTTCAAGAAGCGCCCAGGGCGCTTGAGCTTTAAAGGAGGCGGGAGAGGGAAAGCGGGCTGTGATGGGCTTAAGGCTCAGGTGAATTGAGAGGCATGAGATGAAGCAAACACAACACAAGAATAACCGATCATTCAGCCCTCCATGGCTCCTTGCCACGCTCACGCTCAGCTTTTGGCTAGTAGGGTGTGGAGGGGCGCCCACGACCACAGACCTCAAAGAGCTGAAGCGCGCGTACCGTAGCGACTCATCACAGCTCAAAGCGACCCGCAACGCAGTTCAGACCAACAGCGCGTACCAAGCTCACCTCAAGTCAGGCCAAGGGGACGCGCTCCTGATTGGAGCTAGAGGCGCGACTGAGATCATCAAGCAACGCTTACCTTATCCCTTCAAGGGGAGAGAGGTAATGAAGAAGTACCTCAGGGGTGACTTTCAGATTACAGGCGTGAAGCACTTCGAGTACTTATCGGGGAACCGAGCGCGCCTCACGCTGACCTTCACAGGGAAGAACATCAAGGTGAGCGTCCCTAAGCAATATCGACGTTTTGTGAGTAAAAAAGAGATCGCGAACCTCAAGAAGGGGCTCAAGAGGGGTGAGATCGACGTGGTGGTCACAGCCTATATCTCCACAAAGAAAGACGCGCTTGTCCTCGCCCCGAGGGCGTATGACGCGCGCCTCGCGACGAACATCGGCAGTCGTAAGGGGGACCTGATTAAGGGGATTAACCGTAAGATCCTTGTCCGTAAGGCGCTCCCTTTTGAGGGGTCGCTGAAGGGCTGGCGGAGCTTGCTCACGACCGCGCATCACCTCATTTTAATGCCTAAGTGAAGCGCTTGAAGAGCCCCTGCGAGCCTTAAAGTCCCCTCGGTAACAAGACCCAAAGCTCCCGAGGGCTTAAGCTTGACGTACAGACTAGGCTTGGCCTCCGCTGGGTGATCACCAAGAGCTGATCTTGGAGCCAAGCGCCTAGCGGAGCGAGCGATCTAGAGCAACGGATCTCACCCCAGATGACCCCTAGTTGAGGGAGCTCAGCGGGGTAGGCGCGGTCGTCTAGGAGGGTCAGGAGCTCACAGCGCTCCTCCCACTCCGCTTGCGTCAAGACCTGGAGCGCCCGTGGCTTGAGCGCTCGAAGCAGACGAGCGACCTCACTCAGCGCGCCCATTTCACTTCTCAAGCAGAGCTCAAGGCCCTGCGCGAGGGCCTGAGCTCTCTGAGCTTGGGCTTCGCGGGTCGCGCTCCCGCGCGCTACGCGAAGCGTGAGGCTTGGCTGTAGGGAGAGAGAGAGGGCCTCACGGCCCTTGACCTCCTCTAAACTTCCACCCATAAGCTCACAGCGAGGGTAGGTCGCCTCACCTCCAAGGAGGCAGCGCTCAGCGTCGCTGACGGCTCCCCACAGCGCTAACTTGAGCAGGTCACTCGGCGCTAGAGGCCCCCAGCTCACGAGTGAGCCAATGTGCTCTTCAAGAGGCATGAGCTGAGCGTTGATCTGGATAAACCCTGCGAGAGACAGACGCTTGATGAGCTCCTCTGAGAGGGCGTGATCATCACACTCTAGAGTGATCTGCCAGCCGGAGGGGTCTCCGGAGGGCGCAGGGCGGTCGCTAGAGACCTCAGGGATGGACACCATAAGCTCCATGTCATGGAGACCCCAGAGCCTTATCCACTCGGTGGAGTAGCCCTCGCGTGCTAGATACCAAGCGGTGATCGCGAGCACCGCCCGTGGCGCGCCCCCATAACGGATGAGCGCCTGCGTTGGGTGAGCTCGGTGAGCGTGGATGCCACCGAGTCCGAGTGGCTCTAAGCGTCGCTCTAAGCGCCTCTGAAGCTCTATGTTGGGTCCCTCAAGGGTGAGCTGGCAGGATGAGGCCCGAGTCAAGAGTTCTGCCCCCCCGAGCTCAAGCGTCACGGTGTAGACCGTGCGCTCAGTGTGCTGTCTTCGGCTAAGCTGTAAGGGCGCGAGCGCCTCCCATAAGGGCTCATCTTGAGCTCGAAGCTCACGATATAAGGCTCGACAGCGCAAGGGGGTCTCAAAGCTGAGGGTGACCTCATAGCCAAGCGAGCTCAGCTGGTCACGAAGGTCATGCGCAAAGGAGGTGAATGGGGTGATGATCTGTACTGAGCCACGCACGTCTCATCTCCCTCGTTCAGCTCACTCTGCTTGAAGGGTCTTAAGTAGCTTAGCTCCCTTCTTGACCCCCTTAGTCTTGAGGTCCTTAAGGTGCTCTAAGGTGTCCTCGATATGATCCTCTCCACCCTCGTAATTGCGACCCATGTAAAACCCGGCGCCATAGACAGCGACGATGAAGACGAGCTTAAACAAAAAATTCATGACAGAGCTCCTCGCTCAATAACGTAGACGACACCTGTTAACCTAGCGTCTCAGTGTGCTCTTCCCTCAACGAATAACAAGCGAACAGACGCTATCACAGCTCATCTCAATACGCTACACTGACCACGCTAGCCACCGATATAGAGCGCTTACCATGACAGAGCTCACAGCCCATGAACATGATCTACCTCACGCTCGTCACTCGCGATGCGCTGTCCCGGAGGGGACAATCGCCTACGAGGTGAGCGGTTCGGGGCCTCCACTGATGATGATCATGGGCTACCTCGCGCGCGGATGCGCTTGGGCTACACAGCGGGCCACCCTTGAGCGACACTTTACCGTGTTAACCTTTGATCACCTTGGGGTAGGCGACAGCGTTGGGGTGAGCCCAAACCACATGAGTGGCTTCGTGAGGGTCTGCCTCGCCCTCCTAGACGCAGAGGGGTGGTCTAGCGCCCATATCGTTGGGGTCTCGATGGGGGGGATGATCGCACAACACCTCGCGCTCACAGCCTCAGCGCGAGCCCGAAGCTTGAGCTTAATCGTCACACACGCAGGGGGGCTCAGGTCGGTGATCCCACCTCTCCGAGGGCTCCCTTACTTCCTTAAACTCCAGCTGGCGAGCGCCTCAAACAGCCGTCACCGTGCGCTTCTGAAGCTCTTGATCCCCGCTGAGCGACTGAAGCGCCTAGATCAAGAGGAGGCGCTGAGACAGCTCGCTCGTGACTTCTCGCCACTCCCACCTAGGCAGGTGCGCCTGGCTCAGGTCAGGGCGGTCCTCGGGCATCGCACAGAGGAGCGGCTGAGTGAGCTCACGCTCCCAGTGCTCCTCATCAGCGCAGATCAAGACCTCCTCGTAGCGCCGAGACATCAACGTCGTCTATTACGCTACCTCCCGCACGCGACCTTGATCCGATACCCTGAGGCGGGACATGGTCTGATACGACAGCAAGACTTAGACTTACCCGCTCAACTCACGAAGCACATCACGCGCGCAGAGCTCGCTTGGGCTGAGTGATGTAGTTGAGCGACATGAGCATGTTAGGTGGGATGAGAGGGTGGCTGTTGTGTTGCTGGACCATCTTAGCGCCAGCGTGGGGGCTCAGCGCGCCCACCGCTCAGGCGCGCTATGAGCGTGAGGTCAGCTTAACGCTCATTGAGCGGGAGGGGTGGTCTCTTGACCTTGAGCCTGACGGGAAGCGGGTGCGCCAGGTTCACACGCTCCGTTTACCCGTGTTCCTAGCGGGTGAGGGCGCGTGGCTCACGGGCTTGAATCACCTCCATGTGACCACAAAGCCACACATCATTTCACGAGAGTCGAGGCTCTCTCCCCAAGGTCGCTACACCGCTGAGTCCGCGTTAGAAACGGAGCGAAACCTCCGTGGTACAGGCCTCTTTACCTTTGTGCAGGTCGTCGCGGCTCAACCACGGCGTCAACATGACGCTCCGCCGGTGACGTCATCAGATGAGGTCGACGTGCTGATCGTCACACGGGAGCTGTGGAGCCTGAGGTTAGAGAGCTCATTTGAGTACCTTGGAGAGGGGTTAAACAGCCTCTCACTCAGCCTCACCGAGCGTAACTTAGCGGGTCAAAGACAGCAGTTAAGCCTCCAAGCGAGCCTCACCCCTTTCACCATCAGCACAGGGCTCTCATGGATGGACCCACGCTTTGGACCTGACCTCAGCGCGGGGGTGAACGCAGGGGTGATCTGGGGGCGAGAAAGTGGAGCTCGTGAGGGTGAATACATCGGCTTAAGCGTCGCTCGCCCCTTATACCATCAAGATCAGCCCTGGGCTCTGAGCGTCGCGGCGCAAGGGGTTCAGCGCCTCTCAAGATTAACGCGGGGCGTTGAGGTCTTGCGTGATGAGCCTAACGAAGCAGGCGAGGCCCCGTTACCCATCGAGTGGTATGCTCGGAGCTACAGCCTCTCGTTAGGGGCGACCCGTCAGTGGAGCGGTCACCTCCAGAAGCGCTTAGGGCTCACCTTGGGTGGAGGGGTCACCGAGCGAACGTTACCGAGCACATTAAGTGAGGAGCGCGCCAGGGTGTGGCGACGTGACTACCTTGCCCCTGATCGAGTCCAGCTTGGGCCCACGGTGAGCTATCGACTTTACCAGAGACGCTTCACGGCCCTGAGCCACGTGAGTAGCTATGGGCTGAGTGAAGATCTTCAGTTAGGAGGGAGCGTGAGTGGCTCGCTCGGCGTGTCGATTTGGGGCGACCTCGCCACGCTCCCCGCTGTGCAAGGGCAGTGGACGGCTCGCTGGGGAGGTGAGGGCGCTCGCGCAGGGTTTTGGCGATTGAGCGTGAGTGGTCAGCTCCGTGGTCAGCCTCGTGACATAGAGCCTCAAGGGGGATGGGAGTGGGTGAATCGCGGGATAGGCGCTCAGTTTGTGGGAGCGAGTCCACAGCTCCCGACGGTGGGTGGGAGGTTCGTGTGGAGTGGAGTGTTGGGGGGGCTCTGGGGAGACATAAACAACTCGGTCGTGAGCCTTGGAGGGAGCCAAGGTCTGCGGGGATATCCAGCCCAAGCGCTCTTTGCCCAGAGCGCTCACCAAGGTCGAGTGAACGTGGAGTATCGTAGCGCGCCTTGGGCGTGGCGTTTTTTGCATCTTGGGGGGGCGGTTTTTTATGACGCGGGCTTCGTGGGTCGCACAGCGGAGGACGCCCAAGCTGGTCAAGCGACAGGGCTCGGACTAAGGCTCCTGTTCCCACAGCTTAACCGGAGCGTTTTTAGGCTCGATATCGCCTCACCGATCGGTGACCTTGGGTCACCTCAGGTCAGCTTTACCTCTAGTCAAGCCTTCGCAGTGATGCCTTGGGAGGTGATCTTGTGAACAAAGCGTACTGAACAGCGTTCACGCTCGTCAAACACCTCATATTTCGCTACAACCCTTCAGATTTCTTAAGTAGGAGAGCTAGCATGTGCACACAACCTCTGTGTTTCCGTCCGCTTTTGAGAAGCGCACGATATAGGGTGATGATCTTCATCTGTAGCTTTGCCATGTATCTACCCAATGTAGGCTATGCTAAGGGGTGGAAGGTGGCTAAGAAGGAGCAGGGGGTCGTGGTCTCAACCCGTGATGAGCCAGGGAGAGACCTCCCGTCCTTTAAGGGGACAGGGCGTGTCAAGGCGGGGATGTTTGAGCTCCTCGCGGTCCTCCGTGATGGCAGGAGACGTAAGGAGTGGATGACGCGGAGTGGCGTCACCCGTGTGCTGAAGCGTGTGAGCGTCTGGGAGGCGGTCTCCTATCAACAGACCTTAGCCCCATGGCCTGTCTCCGATCGCGACGTGGTCATGAGGACGAGCGTCTACCAGAGGCCAGACACTCGCGAGATCATCGCGACCTTTAACTTTGAGCGTTGGACCGCGCCGATTAAAGGGGTTGATCGGGATGACTACGTGCTGATGCCCTACTTAAAAGGCTACTGGCGCCTCGTACCGATCAGCGATGAAGAGACCGAGGTCACCTACATGGTAAACACAGACCCGGGTGGGCTCCTGCCCAATGTCTTGATCACGCGGATCTCAAGAGACCTCCCATACTGGACCCTCTTGGGGATGAGAAAGCAGGCGAAGAAGGGCTTCGGTCGATATAAGAGCTTCCTTGACAGCTATGACCCTAAACGAGCGGGTGACAAGGTCAAAGCTCGCCCCCCCGCACCTCCCTCGGGTGTCTTAAAATACGTTCTTAATTAAACACCTACTCTCTTTGGAAGGTGCAGGTGTGCGATTTTTTGTTCAGCGTGAGCAGATGTCAGACGCGGGACGCGCGTGGGTGTGTTAGCATGAGCAGGTGAGCTTCAGGAGGAGATGGGTAGCATGCTACGTCAAGACGATGACCCCTTTGTAATCCAGAGGCTGATATCGAGCCTTAAGGGTGGGCTCATGTGGCTGTCAGAAAACCACCAGCGTGAGCTTCAGTTATCTCCATCTGCCGAGGTGCTGAGCCTCCTTCGTGACCCTCAGCGAATGGAGTCGCTCATCACGTGGGTTAAGCGAGACACACAGGCGCGTCTCGCGCGTCAGGCTCAAGTGAAAGCCACTCGGCGAGACCTGAGCTCTGTGCGCGTCTCTACCGAGGAGGAGAGACTAGGCACACCACAGGAGCCCCCCGCACAGGTTAAGCTCACTGAGCTCCCAGGTGTAGAGCTCACAGTGGAGATCTGGGGATTAGACCGCTGTAGCTCTTTTGAGCTACCCCCTCCAACGCTTGAGCGACCTCCCAAGAACGTGGTGGAGGTGATGAGGCCTATCGGCGCGCTGGGTCGACGGTGGGCGGTCCTCTATGGAGACGGGCTACCAGCGCCTTCGGATGACCCTGTGGTGACCTCTATGTCGCCCGAACCTGAGCCACCAAGCGCAGGGCTAGCCTCAACATCCAAACCAGCGGGGTCGGGCTTTGGTAGCTGGCTCAACGCGCCTACAGCGCGCCCATCGCGCCCTACTCAAGCGCCTCCCCCCTCGGTGGCCCCAGCCGCGCCCCCCCCACAGGGCCCTTTGAGCGCTGAGCGAGTGGAGTCACCGACACAGGTCGACGCTCGCCCTGCCCCGAGCGATCACCCCACGACCGCGCTCCCTGTGCTCCCTCCTGTCGCGCCACCATCCGACCTCCCGCCGATCGAGCTTGATGTACAGGTGAGCACAGCAGAGGCCTTCAGCGCTTGGAGCGCTTATGAGGCCTCGCTTCACACCTGTCACGCCTGTCCCCGTTCTCAGCTTAGAGCTGAGCGGGAGTGGGTGATCGTAGGTGGAGTGGGGTCAAGGAGCCCCACGGTGATGTTTGTAGAGTCTCACCCGAGCCGCTTCGCCTGTGAGAGTGGTCTCCCCCTCGCAGAGCCCGAGGTCGCCCAGGCCTTCAGTAAGACCCTCACATGGCTCGGGCTCTCTCGACACAGCGTCTATACGACCTCGCTCATGAAGTGCTCTGTAACGGAGCCATCCCCTGCTGAGTGGGGCGCGTGCCGGGTTCACTTTGAACGTGAGCTCAGCCTATTACAGCCTAAGATGATCGTCGCCCTTGGGACCCTCACGACTCAGATCCTCTTAAATAAACCTACCCCCCTCGTCGGGGAGTGGTTTGAGATCAGCGGGATCCCAGTGATCGGAACTCACCACTTTAGTGACGCGATCGTCCCTCAAGCAGACCGCCTTAAACGCTCGATGGGGGATCACCTTAGGAGGCTGAAAATTAAGCTAGATCAGCTCCAAGTTGACAGCTAAGGGGCGCTTTTATGACGCGTAGAAGATCGCAGCCTTAGGGTTGAAGAGCGCCTGGAGCGTTGAGAGGGCCTCAGGGGGGCTCGTGAGCTGGACGCCCACACCACAGCCGAGCCGATCTTCATGCTCGGTCTTTGCTCGGCTCCACGCGACCAAGCCCTGAGCGATCATTGGCGCCTTACCTTGACCAAGCTCAATCGTCACCTCAACACGCTGACCGACCTCAAGCTTCATCCCTGTCTCTACGAAGAGCCCCCCATCACTCAGCACTTCATGGAACCCTGTGTAGAACTGAACACCACGGGGGCTACTTAAATCCATGTGCAGACTGACCTGCTCATTGGGGAGCGCTTGGGGAGGCTGGCTAGAGGGCTCACGACGCTGAAGAGATGCTGACGCTGTGGCGCGATCGGCGCTGTTTGAGTGGGCGCTGTTTGAGGTGGGCTGTGCAGGCGCCTCAGGCTGAAGGCGTGGGCGACGCGCCTTGATCGCTGTGGGGACATCTGAGTAGTTCACGGCGCGTTTGGTGTCTGTTGCTTTAGCTTGAGCGTTAGAGGCTCGCTTGGCTGTGATCTGGGGAGTCGAGCTACGCATAACGTCTTTAAGAGCGTCGACGACCTCTGGGAGCTTTGACCAGCTACACCAAGCGCTCATCCCCTTCGTCCACACGAAGTGACGAGCGTGAGGCGCGTCGATGACTCGGCGCGCGATCTCAGTAGCGCTCATCGGGCTCTGTTGACCCTGGCTCATATAGTAGATCACCCCATCATGACCCTCTGTCTTGGGAGCGCCGATCAGCTCGTCAACGTCGCCGAGCATATCTACGAGGAGCTCAAAGAGGCTCTCTGTCTCAGGGGTGTCGTCGCTCTTGAGTTGTTGTGGGCGTGTGATGGCGTTCATGTTGCGCTCCTCTGTGTCACCTTCTCTTGGTAGATGCACACAACAGTTGCAAGACGAGCGCCAACGTCACCATGACAGCACCGGAATATGTGCCGCTTTTCACCTAAGTAGCTAACTTTATTTTAATTTTATGCAATAAGATTTTTGTGCCCCCCCCCGCTGAAGATCTTGGTGACTGAGGGGAGGTGGGAACGGTTGTCCACAGCGCGAGGGGGTCGCCCGTCTGTTGTGTCCATGAGTTCTCTTATGGGTCTATAGAGGTTGAGAGCCCCTCGCTCATCTCTGGGCTGTGTAGCGCACCCGCACGCCAGCGCTGGTCTCCATGAGCAGGCCACGCGATGAGCGCCCTGCCTCTCACAGGGATCCAAGAAACAGCGCGTGGTGGTGTACGCTCACCGCGCTCTGTAATGAGCTGATGTAAGTGTCCCTCTACAGAGAAGGTGTGCCCTTGGGCTGAGAGGTTCCTGAGCTCTACCCTTGATTCATGGCCCTGAGGACTCTTGTCTCCACCCGAGACGCGCCAACGTCCAGATCGACGGTCCCCTTGATACACCCATCGAGCGCTCAGCGGTGGGGTTGGGTTTTGTGTGATTGACGCCACGTGTGAGTGACGGTCGCTCGAGAGGACGAGAGGAGGTAAGGCGGTAAAACGCTCTAAGGTAGACCCCGCGTCTAGATCAAGAGGCTCACCTAAGAGCGCCCTGAGCTGAGCGCTCACCTCAGCACGTAGCTGATTTGGGCTGAGGGCGCCCCCGTTGATCCCAAGGGCGCTCAACAGCTCAAGCGAGGGAGGCTGGGGTATAGAGAGCTCTATGAGGGCTCCTCCCTGACCCCAAGCGCGCCCCCCATGTGCGGTCATCCCAAGGGAGTACAGCGTGGTAGAGCTAAGCTCTGAGCTGGTAGCCCAGAGGATCACCCCTTCACCGGGCGCGAGCAGGAGCGCGAGCGGGTGCTGGGTAGGGCGTTGAGGTGAGCGAGGGGTGGGGTCTGAGAGGGTCGCAGGGGCGCTGTCTCCCCCCCAAATTATCACGCCATGAGGCACGTCGAGCAGGGCCGGGATCGAGCTCTGGTTGATGAGGATTTGTGGGACGCTGAGGTCGAGCGACAGAGGAGAGCGCCCTTGTTGTGTCGCGTCAGGGGTGAGCGGTCGAGCGCTCAGCTCACCCCGCTCGACGCGCCAGGGCCAAGGGAGCGCCCGGCGCGTCGCGGCTCGAGCCTCCGCTCGTCCCAAGGTCAGCTGGTGTACCTCAGTCAGAGGCAGAAGCGCCTCAGGGAGGCTCACGAGCGCGCCTCGCCACAAGCGCTCCTCACGCCTGATCTCATAGCTCGAGGCTCCGTACGCTCGTGGAGACAGCGTGTAACGCTGTTGTTCACCTGGCTGGATCGGGACGCTAGGTTGATCTTGCGCCCACGCGCTCTGTGTGAGGAGCGCGGGGTCCGACTCGGGCCCGAGGTGAGATACGCTGAGGTTTAAGCTGGCCTCAGGCTGAGCTCGTAAGGTGGGGAGAGGCGCGATGAGTAATGGGTCCCCTTCAAGCTCCTGCTCAAGGTTCACCCCTTGGGCAGTGAGCTCAGCCTTGAGCTCTGCAAGTGACGCCTGTCCCTCTGTATTGAGCTCTATAGCGATGTCTACCTGACCCTCAAGAGGCGTTGGGTAGCTCGGTCGCTCGTCGGTGGAGCCCGCTTGTTCATACCCTACGACAGCGGTCGCCATCACCTCATCACGTAGCGTCCAGCCACGCTCCTTCGCGAGCCAGAGCGGGTAGGGACGATAGATGAGGTGACCGACCGCTGTAGGCGCTTCACAAGAGCCGCTAAAGAGGTGCTCACTCCGCCAGCGCTGACCAGGTTGGAGTCGGTTGTCACGCGTAAGGTCTGTCGCGACGAAGTGCGGGACCATCTCTTGACCCGCTCGGTTGATGAGGACGCGAGCGAAGGTGAAGCCTCCGCCACCCGCGAAGCCCTCACCGACCTCATCTCCTTGACGCTGATGCCAAACTCGATCCCCTCGTTGACCCCAGAGCTCATCAACAGGCTCCCCTGAGCGGTCACTTAAGCTTAAGCGTCCATCCTCGGAGATCGCGGTCACCCTAAGCTCGCCTACCGCGTGCTCTACTTGAAGGCCACGCTCCTCGTCGCTCAAGAGCCTCCCTACCCACTGCGCGGACTCAGGTAGTAGCGTCGCCCTCTGATCAGCCATCGAACCAAACGGCCCATATCCTTCATAAGAGACCCACTCAGGGAGCGCTCGGGTGACCCTCAGCAGGTCTCCGACTTGAGCGTCTGGGACGCGGAGCATGCTGAGCGGTTGCCACTCGAGCGCCGTGAGCGCCCCACCAATCCCATGAACGACGTCCCCACCAACGAGCTCAGCTCGCTCTCCATCACATAAGAGCTCGATAGACAAGATCAGGTGCCTCATCGGCTCACCGGTGGGGAGCCCATGACCTGCCCCAATGTTCTCACTCACAGCGCGCACACGCCAGAGCTGTGCTCCTCGCTCAATGAGCTCCTCTACGCGCTCAAGAGAGGCGCCTAGGCGTCCTGTCTCACTCGCCTCCATGAGGTTGAGCGGGGTGAGCTCGAGGCTGAGGCCCGCCACGAGCCTCAGCATCCCACCCTCGGGCTGGCGGGGACCCCACCAGCTGTGCTGTCGGCTCGCGCCATGTGGGCGAGGCCAGCCTCCTTGAACGCCGACATCTGCGCTCTCGAAGCGCTCTAGGTTGGCGCTGTTCATCACCCCCGCTAAGGGGGGCATATGACAGCTGTTACAGGTCGCGATGTCACTCACAGGGCTCTCTCGCCACTCCGCGTATGTGCTCTGGTTCGGGAGGGCGCCTTGAGGCCAGCGCTCCTCATCCAGAGGGTCAAGCGTGTGCTCGTCTTGATGGTTATGCTGGTGACAGCCACCACAGAGCTCCCCGTTACGGAAGTGGGCTCGAGGTGAGATCCCCATCCTCGGGTTGCTCACGTCTGGGCTAGGTCCGAAGCTGAGCGGGAGGTAGCCCCCTCCCCCTAACGTGATGGGGCCGTCCTCTGAAGGCCTCCAAAGAGAGAGCCGGCCCCCTACGCCTGCAGGGGCGCTCCAGTCGACTTGAGCGACGTGGTGACAGAGGTCACATGAGACCCCATAGTCAAAGGCGTGCCCACGGGCGGTGAGCAGGTCTTGGCTACCACCACTGACGCCGTTGATCGCGGGGGCGTGACAGTCTGCACAGCCTCCCCAACGCTCAGGGCTCCCCTCCTCTCTTGCGAGCGACCGGGTGTCACATGGTGGGGTGACACAGCGCTCATTAAAGGCGCCGAGCGCGCTGATGTCTTGAAAGCACTGCCAGGCCTCCTCATCTGTACCCTCTCGCTGAGCGAGCGCCCACCTCCCCCCTCGCTCAAGGCAAAGCGCTTCGGTGTGGAGCCCAGAGGCCCTCCCCATGTAAAGATCATACACGGTTGGGTTTTGAGCCGCGCGTCGGTGAGGGGACTCGAACCACGCGTCGTTGTTATTTAAATGGCAGTGACCGCACTGTGAGGTGCTCGGGCGCCTGCTAGGCTCCCCAGGGTCAGAGAAGGGGTAGCTTGGCTCATCCCTTGGGTCGGCGGAGCGGAGCTCGAGCTCGACGGGCTCACGCTGAGTCGCGCTGAGCTTGAGCGCCCGTGTCCTAGCGGTCTCATGTGAAGCGAACACCGTCAGCTCATCAAGGGCCTTAAGGTCAAGGCTTATAAAGGCGACCCCTTCCTCATCTGTTCGCCAAGCCCGCGCGCTTCCGCCTTGCTTGATAAGCGCCTCAGGGAGCGGGGCTCCGTCTAAGGTCACCCGTACCCAAAATGAACCATCAACGTCGCTCACTGGAGCCCATGGCGTAGGTGGCTGGGCGTCAGGGAGGCCTAGCTCGCTCGCTCCGAGGTCGAGCGGGTCTCGATCGCTCGCTCCGAGGTCAAGCGGGTCTCGATCGAGCGGGTCTCCTTGATCAGGTCGCTCGCCCCCAAGGTCAGACGCTTGGGTTTGGTGACGAGGGTTAGGCTGATCATCACAGCCGAGCGCGAGCGTACATATGATGAGACATATGAGACACTGGGCTCTGTGCAAATTGTCGTACATGCTAAACTTCTCGAATCATTAGCTTTGTCTTGACCCTGTCAGATCTAGGCTTGCGCGACGGGGTGTGATCACTCAAATAAGTACCATAATGACACATGTATTGGAGATGGATATGGCAAGCTTACGTCGCATGAAGACGCTCGGGCTCGGGCTGATCTTAATGGTCGCTTGTGATGACGCTGAGCGTGGAGCTGACCCCTCGCTAGGTGGACAGAGCACAGACGGAGGTCAGGCGGGGACGACCGCGGGCAGTGAAGGTCCACACGTCGGTGGGGTGAGCGGTGGGCAAAGCTCAGGAGGGATGAACGGAGGGGCAGACGGAGGGACAGGCGCAGGGACAGACGCAGGGACAGACGCAGGGACAAACGCAGGGACAAACGCAGGGACAAACGCAGGGACAAACGCAGGGACAAACGCAGGAGCTGAGGTCGGTGGTGCGGGAGGGGCTCCTGCTGGAGGGGTAGAGGAGCCCTTAGACGCGTGTGCCTCGAGGCACCCGAGCGGGGAGCCTGCCCCTCGAGTTGGGTCGCTGAGCGACCCTCGAGGGGCGGTGCAGGTCATGGTAGAGGGCGAGGGTTGCCTGCGAACCTTTCAGTTAGAGAGCGACGCGCCACGTCGAGCTCCAAGCGCGCCTCGCGTGAGGGCGCTCTCTGAGCGGGAGAGTCAACCGAGCCTAAACACGCACAACCCGCTCACGGACGCCCTGTACGCGTTGACGCTTGAGGAGGTGGATGAGTGCTCTGTAGACGCGATCTCTGATGGCGCCTTCTCAGGAGGCGACGCCCTCCCCTGTGAGGAGGGCGGTTGCTTTGAGACGGGCGCGCTCTGGACGTATGTATGGACCCGAGACACGGCGTACTCTGTAGACCTTGGCTTAGCCCTCTTAGATCCTCAGCGCGCGACGAACTCACTTCGCTTTAAGCTGTCTTCTCCTCGCGCAGGAGGTGGCCTTCAGATCGTTCAAGACACGGGCTCTGGTGGGAGCTATCCGATCTCTACAGACCGGAGCGTGTGGGCGCTTGGCGCCCGAGCAGCGCTCTCGACGCTCTATGGTGAAGAGCGGGCGCGCTTTGAAGCGGAGGCCTATGAGGCGACTCATAACACAATCGAGCATGATCGAGCGGTGGTCTTCGATGAGCGTGACGGGCTCTATCGAGGCGAGCAGAGCTTCCTTGACTGGCGTGAGCAGAGCTATCCGCTGTGGGTCGCGGAGGACGTTGTTCATCTTGGGATGTCCAAGGCGCTCTCGACGAACGTCGCACATTACGCCTTGTTAACCTTAGGCGCTGAGCTAGCGGGGCGAGCGGGTGACGCTGATCGACAAGCGAGATATGGAGGCTGGGCGCTGGCGCTCAAGGTCGCGATCAATGAGCGACTTTGGCTTGATGAGGTTGGGCTCTACTCCACCTTTATCCCTACGAGCTTAGATGACGCGCCTGCGTATCGGTATGACCTGCTTGGTAACGCGCTCGCGGTGCTGACCGGGGTCGCGAGCCCTGAGCGCGCTCGTCGGGTAGTCAGCGCCTATCCGATCCTCCCGTATGGCCCTGCGGTTCAGTGGCCTCAGCTACGAGACGTACCGATCTATCACAACCGAGGGATCTGGCCCTTCGTGACCGCGTATGGGCTCCGCGCGGCGCGAGCCACCGAGCGCCCAGAGGCTGTGAATCGCTTGATGGAGAGCGTCTTGAGAGGCGCGGCGCTGAACCTCTCGCACATGGAGAACCTCGACGCGGGTACAGGGCTCGCGTATGCGGAGGACGGCCCTTGGAGTGGGCCAGTGGTGAACTCTGAGCGACAGCTGTGGTCAGTCGCGGGTGGAGTGAGCTTGTTCCACGAGGTTCTCTTTGGTTTACATCCAAGCCTTGAGGGGCTCCGGGTCTCTCCTTGGGTAACGGAGTACGCTCGGCAACGTCACCTCGGAGGCGCGAGTCAAGTGAGCCTGACGGGCCTCTCTTGGAGAGGAGCCCCGCTCGACATCATCTTGAAGCTCCCCAGCGACTCGATGGTGGCCTCAGGAGAGGCCTCTATCGATGACTTAAGGGTCTGGGTAGCCGATCAGCTGACCCTCAATGGTCAAGCGCTTGAGGGGGACGCGCTCATTACGGATCAGCTCTCGGCGACGACGAACCTGCTGGTTGTGGAGCTGACACAGGTCCAGCTTGAGCCTCCCTCTCAACCCCTTACGCTCGAAGACCCCTCCGATCAAGAGCGATACTATGCGCCTCGAGCTCCCGAGATCAACTCGGCGACGCGCGATGAGATGGGCGTGACCTTGTCTTTGAACCTCGCTGGAGAGCCCGAGGAGCTTAGGGCGCTGAACATCTATCGAGATGGACAGCTGATCGCGTCGGGCCTCCCGCTCTCCGAGCGTTGGGTCGATGAGGGGGCGCCACTCGATCAGACCCTCTGCTACAGCGCAGAGCTCACCTCAAGCGTCTCAAACACGCGCTCTCAGAGGGCGAAGCCGGTCTGTGTGTGGACTCAAATCGAGACGATCTACGCGGGAGACTTTGTGGCGATGGGGGGGGCCCGTGTCGATCAATATGGACGGATCCATTATGAGGGGTGGGGGGACCCTAATGATCAGCTCTCGGTGGAGTGGGTCGCGCCTCGGGGTGGGAGGGCGCTCCTTCAAGCCGACTATGGGAACGGCGCTGGCGCGATCAACACCGGGGTGACCTGCGCGATCAAGCGCGTCGACCTCGTCTCGCTCCCGGAGGGGCAGGCCTCAGGGGGGGGCTATCTCACCATGCCTCACCTCGGTCGCTGGGACCGATGGAGTAGCTCAAATTTTGTCCCTGTTGAGCTTGTTGAGGGGGCCCGTTATCGCCTTGTCGTTCGTGAAGACGAGTGGGCTTGGAATATGAGCTCCCTTGATCATTTTAGTCGGTATACGGGAGGTTCAGGGGGGGTCGATGGTGTCTATAACCGTGTGAACATCTCCGCGTTGAAGGTGCTTTACCTCGATTAGTAGCCCCGTGCTCAGCTCCGTTTGTCGCCTGTCTTCGGTCTGACACGCGTGATGAGAAGTGGTTGAGCGACGTTGTTCACTGTGCTAGTGGGTTAGCTCGAGCCTTGTCTGTTCGGTTGAACGCAAGGGTATTCTTTAACTTAAAGTGACACAACGTCGTGAGAGAGTGATGAGCGCACACAAGACAAAGTCAGGCTCAGGTGAGGTGGAGGGTCCTCAGCAGGTGAAGCTAGCGGTCTTCAGCGGTAAGGGGGGGGTCGGTAAGAGCACCCTGAGCGCCCTGATCGCCTCAGCGGCGGGGGACAGCCTGTTAATCGACTGTGATCCACAGGCGAGCGTCAGCTACTGGGGAGATCTACGTGAAGATGACCCTGAGGTCTTGGCGGTGCCCCCTACACGCATTAAGGCCGCGCTTAAAAAGCGTCAAGAGCGTGTGGTGATCGTTGACACCCCTGGCGCGCTCGTCTCAGGTACGATTGACGCCCTCAAGCAGATGGACTTGATCGTGGTGGTCACCCCCGTCGACACCTTTGAGCTCGCCGCGCTGAATGACACGCTCAACACCGCTGAGCTCGCTCAGGTGCCGGTCGTGATCGTCATCAACCGCTTGCATCCACAGGCGAACGCCGAGACCGCCCGCGCGGTGCTCAGTGAGCTTGGGGTCCCTGTTTGCCCAGTTGTGATGCGAGAGCGCGCGGTTCATCGTCACGCGCTCGCGGATGGCTCAACTTGCCTTGAACGTCAGCCCTTCGGCAACGCGTCAGGTGAGGTGAAACAGCTCTGGTCTTGGCTTTGGTCTCAGATCCCTGCTGTCCAGGCGATGGATGAGGGGTCAGCGTGAGCCCGAAGAAGACGGCTCCGCTCGCTCGACGTCGAGATCAACGGGCAGAGCAGATCCGAGCTGAGTATGCAGAGGTCGCGGGTCATCGAGAGCGTCTAGGGCTCGAGGCGATCGGTGAGCGTGTTCATGGTGACACGCGGGGGCTTGATGAGGCGCACATCGAAGAGCTCTCGGAGAGCATCGAGGTCCTCGGCCTGATCACCCCGCTCACGATTGACACGCGTGGGGCGCTCCTAGCGGGTGGACACCGACGCGCCGCGCTCTCCTCACTACAAGCGAGAAACCCAGCTCGTTTTGAGGAGCTGTTCCCTGACGGTGTCCCGGTGTATCGCCTCGCGCTCGACAGCGCGGAGGACGCGATTGAGGCTTTACAGCTCGAGGTTGAGGAGAACACCCAGCGTCTCAACTACAGCGCTGAAGAGATACGTGAGGCCGCTCGACGCCTTGAGGCGGCTGGCTATGAGCGACTTAAGGGCCGACCTCAAGCGGGGCAACGCTCATTGAAACGGGCGCTTCAGAAAGTGTTTAGGCTGAGTGATCGGCGCATCCAACAGATCTTAAATGAGCCAAGCTCAGGAGCTCAGCAGAGCGCTGAGCTCACCCTGTCGGAGGGAGAGGCGTTTGAGAGGGGGCTGAAGAGGCTCTCAAAGCAGCTCAAAAAGGCGACCTCAGTCGTTCATGATGAAGGGGCGCTCACAGCACAACAACGGCTTGTCTTTAGGCAGGCGCAGGACCTCCTGAGCGCGATCAGTCGCTTGAAGTGACTCATTCACTGGTGTAGAGGAAGACCATGCAGTTAAACTACCAGCATCTTTATTACTTTTGGGTCGTCGCTCGCGCTCCATCGCTCACCGCGGCTGCGCATCGTCTTAACCTCTCTCCCTCGACGATCAGCACTCAAATTAAGGCCTTAGAGGACAGACTCGGCCAGGCGATGTTTGAGCGTAAGGGTCGTGGGCTTGTGCTCACGGAGCGTGGCCGGGTCGCGCTTGCTTACGCGGACGACATCTTCGCGCTCGGTACGGAGCTGTTTGACACCCTCAGCGCGCACAACATCCACCCAAACCACCTCTATAGGCTCCGTGTCGGCTTCAGCAACAACCTCCCTAAGCTCGTCGCGCACAAGCTGATCACCCCTGCGACCGAGTGTAGAGAGTTCCCGATCCACCTCGTTTGCTTACAAGGTGAGGCGGGGTCGCTCGTGGCGGACGTCGCGATCCATCACTTTGACCTCGTGCTGACTGACCAACCGGTGAGCCTCGCGAGTGACCTCCCGATCGTCAGTAAGCTCTTAGGTGAGTGTGGCGTGAGCGTGATGGGGACCCCTGCCCTCGCTGAGCGATATCGGCAGGGGTTCCCTAGCTCACTTCATGGCGCGCCATTTTTACTACCGGACTTAGACTCACAGATGCGTCAGCTCCTCGAGGTCTTCTTTCATGATCATGACCTACACCCACAGGTGATGGGCGCGCTT
>Ga0181594_10001685_pt1 | contig 20416 bp, 14 predicted proteins | sample 071ome_18_FD_145603 | JGI IMG/M metagenome (GOLD analysis project Ga0181594, IMG submission 145603) | Coastal salt marsh microbial communities from the Groves Creek Marsh, Skidaway Island, Georgia - 071413BT metaG (spades assembly) | ecosystem: Environmental > Aquatic > Marine > Intertidal zone... | reverse complement strand
CGGAGTGGACCAGTACAACACAAGGTGCCCAAGAGTGTTGAGCCGCCGTTGCGGGTTTGGTTGCGCGACTACTTTGGGCTGGCGGTTGCTGCCTGGGGCGTGCTTGGGACGACACTCTACATCTTCTTGAGCCTCGTCATCTTGGGGCTCATAAGTCCCACAGCAAAAATCTCTCGTCCCCTACTTTCCCAAAAGAAACCGGGCGGTAACCGCGACGCTGACAAATAGTATCAGGGTGATTCCGAGCACACCAAGCAGTGAGAACACGACACAACTCTCTTTCCAACCAGTCCATCGACTCGAGCCTCAGGCTCCTCTAGTCGGATCGTAGCAGAGGGATTTCGCCACCGCTATTGCGATCAGGACAGTCGGCTCATTCGCCTTTCGGCAGCGTCTGATCAGCGGCCGAACAAGTCGTCTGAAACTGGGTGTCGGGCGACCCGCCCGACCTCGTCGAGTGTTCGCCGCTGTCCGACGGTGTGCCAAGGGGTGACGTCAGCCAGTTCGGGCATGATTTCCAGAATCTGCTCGATCAGTTGGCTAATCAGCCGGGTGGCCTGAACCTTATTACCGACCTGTTCCCGGATGGCTGCAGCAGTCTTCATCAGTTTGACCATCCGCGACCGCGCCAGCACTGGGCCCGAGAGCTGGCCCTCGCCCTCCTCAAGCAGGTCGGACAGCGGCACCTCAAGAACATGTTGCCACCTGAGCAAATCACTAATCCGTAGATCAGCGTCAGGCTGCTCCTGCCGCCGGATGACGGCCATCTCGATGCCTAGCCGACGGGCGACATTTCGCAGAGTCACCCCCTGTTGCTGGCGGACTTCGGTAATCCTATGGAGCCGCCGTGATCGCGAGCGCATTGGCCCGGGGTTCCCGCCGGTAGCGCGTCGCCGGATTCCCCGTGAGGGCTGTGGTTGGGCTGCCCGGCACTCTGCCTCGGCCCGGGCAACGTCGGAATAGGAGGTGTCGGCAACGGCAAGGGGATTCTCGTATGAGTCCTCGTGCTCGTCGTACTCCCCGTGGCGATCGACTCGATAAGGAACCGTGGCCATCGTTCTCTCCTTCTCGTGAGCGGAACCGGCGAAATCTCCACTGAGACCCCCCGGCAACATCCGCGGCCAACCCGACTTCCACTCACTTCGCCTCAGTCACTGCGCAGCATTGGGTGCTGTCAGGCCGAAGGGGATTGTGAGCTTCAGAAAAGTTGGCTTTGGTTGCTCACCAGATCGGACCATGCCTTGCCCGCATGTCCGGCTGATGAAACGATACCCTCGCCGCAGTGACAAGAAAAGAGGCAATTTTGAAAGAGGATTCGATAACCTATTTTCCCGGCGGCGAGTCGATCGTTGCTGCGGTGTCTTTGTTGTGCCCCTTCTACGGAGGACGGCCGCAAACCGTTCACGACTCCCCGGAAAATTTTTCTGCGAGGGCCGGTTTCCTGCCGGGGCGACGCAAGTTGACCGCTATAGTGAAGCGGACAGTTGGTACTGCGGCACGACTGTTCCGTGGCCAGCCGCGTGGAGACACCCATGTCCTCATCAGATTCTCATCCATCGGCCGAATCTGGTTTCTGCTGGGCTGATCTTGGTCGCCACGAACAACTGCTGGTCACTGGTGCTGATGCCGTCACCTTTATCGAGAACTTCACAACTGCGAAGGTAAGCGATCTGCTCCCCGGCGCTGGCTGTGAGGGATTTTTCTGTGATGCCCGTGGCTGGGTGATCGATCTGGTGCTCATTCGCCGAACGAATGACGGGCTGGTGCTTCGGATGGGGCCGGGCCGAGCGGCATCCCTGCGGAGCCATCTTGATCGCTACCACATTCGGGAGGATCTGGAGCTGCTTGATCAAAGCGAGGGACTGCGGAGCCTCCTGATAAGCGGGGCAGCAGCCTCTCGCTGGCTGGAGAATCATTTTGATCAGAGCCTGCCCGCTACTCCTGCGAATTTCGCCGAAGGGTTGCTTACTGCCGCAGTCGGGGCCACCCCAGTGCCGGTACGGCTGACGTTGATCGACTGGTACGGACAGGGTGGATTCTTGGTGGAGACAACGGCGGGTGAGCAGTTGGTGGCTGCGCTTACTGCTGCCGGGCTGCCGCAGGTAGAGACTGGGACGGTGCTTGCTTGGCGTCTGCACCGCGGCTGGCCGCTGGCGGAGGATATCCCAGAAAAGACGCTGCCTCAGGAACTTGGCCTCGATGACCGCGCGATCTGCTTCAACAAGGGCTGCTACCTCGGGCAGGAGACGGTGGCTCGGCTCGATGCACTCGGCCATGTAAACCGGCGATTGATGCTGCTGGCTGTTGCCGGCGATGAGCCTGTTGCCCTGGGGGCAGCCGTTGTCAGTGGTGATAACCAGATCGCAGCGGTCACCTCTGCAACTGCAGCAACGGAGGGTGCCGGCTGGCTCGCTCTGGCAATCCTGCCGCTGAGGCGTGCTGCGGGGCAGTCTCTGACAGTAGCCGGTCGGCCGGCCGAGGTCCTACGGTTTAGCTCAGGGGAGAAAAGCTTCGAATGACCAGTGCAGAACCAAACCCAAGTTGTGAGACCGAGGCCGATGCGTTGCTTGAGACCAGCCGCTTTCGGGTGCTCCGTGTGCACGAGGTCTGTCGAGACGGCAGCCTCCGGCAGCGGGAGGTAATTGAGCATCCCGGTAGCGTGGCGATCGTGCCCCTCGTCGATGAGGATCATGTCTGCCTGATCGAGGTTTTTCGGCGGGCGGTTGGCTGCAGCCTGCTTGAAATTCCTGCTGGCACGCTTGACCGGGTTGAGTCGCTTGAGGAAGCGGCCGCACGGGAACTGGCTGAGGAGACTGGCTATCGGGCAGCGTCTCTTGAGTCTATTGGTCGCCTCTGGATGTCGCCGGGCATCCTCCGGGAACGGATGCACCTGTTTGTTGCCAGCGGGCTGCAACCAGGACCGCAGGCGCTCGAACCGGGTGAGATAATTGAGCCACGAGTGGTGGCCTGGTCAGACGCATTGGCAATGTGCCGGGATGGTCGGATTGAAGATGCCAAGACAGTCGCGGCCCTGCTGCTTACGGCCCAGCGGCGGCGGCCGTCGCTGCTTGGGTGACCGATCGTTTCGGCGTGCGGCGATCCAGAAGAAATAGCCCGCCGCCAATCAGGCCCGTCACAATGGTTGCGAAGAACCAGAGTAGCCCAATCGCCACAGCCTGCTCCTTGCCAATACCCCAAGGAGCCAGCAGGAGGGCCATGCCTCCTTCACGGACACCGACACCGTTGATGCTCAGCGGCAGGACCATCGCCAATGAAATCAGGGGCACAACTGAAAACCAAATACCCAGACCAAGTGAGACTCCGATTCCCCGGGCCAGCAAGGCGACTGAAACGGATGCCCCAATCTGGACGATCAGGCTCCAGCCGATCGCCTGGGTCATCAGGTGGGGCCGCTGCTGATAGGGAAGAAGTTGGCTGAGGAACTGTCGCAGCCGATGCTGGTCTGGGAGTAGATCGAGCAGCCGGTCAAGGCCACCCACGGCAACACGAAAGCCAACGATCACGGCGGCCAGCAGGGCCAGCCCAACCGCAAAGGTAGCCGCTGGTACCAATGCGAACTTAATGGCCAGCAGTGCTGCTCCCGCCAGAATGCCAAGCGCCGAAACACCGGCGAGCCGGTCGGCCAGAATGGTACAGCCGGCAAGCAGTCGGCCCCGGGTTGTCTCAGACAAACGGTAGGCTTTGATCACGTCCCCACCAATCGATGAGGGCAGGCACAGGTTGAAGAAGACCCCTTCGAAAAACTTCCAGACAAACGTGGCGGTGGAATGTTGAAAGCCGATCGGGCGAGCAAGAGCCGACCAGCGAATGCCAGCGATTACCTGAATGCCGACTGCGGTAATGATGCCGACTGTGAACCAACGCCAGTCAAGCGATTTCAACAGGGTTAGCAGGGAAGGCCAATCGATACCGCGGAGTACGAAAGCGACCAGCCCGAGCGTAGCGGCAATCCGTAAGGCAACCCCGGCCCAGCCCGCCAACAGTGAGCGGCCTGAACGTGGCTTGACGGGTTGGCTGGGAGCAGCTGGCAGAGGTGGGTTATAGGATCGCGGTGGCATGGCGGCGGTGGCAACGGGCAGCCGAGCCCTCCGTGGGCGTATTCGGACCACCACTCATCTGTTTCTGGCAAGCAGTTGGTACTGTATCAAATGCTGGACGTCGAGCCCTGACCGTCCGCGGGACGGGCGCTGAAATCGATCATATTCGGATTTGCACCAATGCTCTGGGAATGGCTCACGAACGGGTCTGTCGGATTGCTAGTACTCGATCTGGCGGCGGTCGGATTTCTGGTGGTTTTTGGTGCGAATGTAGGGAGCTTTCTCAATGTTGTTGCCTATCGTGTGCCGCAGGGCATGTCGGTCGTCTTTGGCGGCTCACACTGCCCCATTTGCGACCGAGCGATCAGGCCCTGGCACAACCTGCCGGTTGTTGGCTGGCTGATACTCGGAGGGCGATGTCGGGACTGTCTGGTCCCAATCCCCGTTCGCTACCCGCTGGTCGAAGCGGTGGCGGCAATGGTTATCGGGGGGGTTTCCTCGGTCGAACTCTTATCGGGTGGCATCAATTTGCCGGCTGGCAATGAGGTGAGTCAGGAAATCTGGTGGCGTGGTGTCGATAGCCTTTTGATGCACCCCAACTGGAGGCTGGTGGCAATCTGCCTGCTGCATGTTTCAGGTCTGGCAACACTGCTGGTCTGGTCGCTGATTGAGCGTGATCACCAGCGGCTTCTGGGGGGGTGGTGGCTGGGCTCGCTCGTTCTGCTGTTGGCTTTGCAGATGGCAGCTCCCTGGCTGCAACCGGTTGGTCCGGGGCTTTTGGAGGATTGGCTGGATCGTGTGACAACTGGGCCTCCACCCGCCTGGCAGACTGCGGGTCTGGCGGGCCTGACAGGAATTCTCGCCGGCGGGCTGCTGGGAGTGGTCCTGAGGAAACTGCAACTCACGGGGAATCTGGCAGGACAGGGCTTGGCTCTGGTCGGCGGACTCTGCGGCTGGCAGGCAACCGTGACGACAGCCGTACTCTGGATTGCCGCGACTGTCCTGCGGCGTGTGGTGGCACCTGCTATGAGGTGGAAGCTGTCTTCAGAGAGGGACAACTGGCTGGCGATCCCCCGGCTGTTGCTGGCCGACCTTGTGGTTGCCCTGACGCTCCAACTGCTCGCCTGGCGGTGGCTTGATGGATTTTCCCGTGGCTTGCTTGGACGGCTTGTGGTGATGCTCGAGTGGTGACCAGGGCAATACTCACTCGGCCAGCCGTTGTAACCCGCCGTGTGCAAGTACAAAGCTGCGGGTGCGCGAGGCACCGTCAAAGCGGACGACACCGATGGCCCGTGGTCCACTGCCGCTGATCCGCTCGAGAGTGCCTGGCCCGTAGGTCTCGTGAGTGACGCGTTCACCGGTCTGCAGAACAGGCGGGTCTGCCGGGGCCCCAAGCTCTGAAGCCAGGCGAATGGCCAGGTTAGCTGCCTTCCGCTTTCGCCCTGTCGGTTTTTGTGCAGGCGGCGAATCTGCTGCTGGCCCCTCACCATCGACTTCGAGGACGAGGCCATCGGGACGTTCCAGTCGATGAGCTGGCGCAGGATTTGGCTGTTCAACCGGCAGGTCATCGACCGCATCGGGATGGCTCTCGAAGCAGTCGGCGAAGGAATCGGCCGGGTCGGCATGCCAGTCAGCATCATCAAAGGAGGTGGCAGCCTGCCCCAACGCCGGAGCTTCGGGGCCTGTCAGCAGGGTTTCTTCCCCAAGCATTTCGGTGAGAAAAATGCTCGGGGCTGAGATGCGGCGGCTGCCGCGGTAGTCACGGATGCGGGCAGCGCTGGCATGCACCTCCTGCTGGCCGCGGGTGATGCCGACAAAGACCAGTCGGCGTTCCTCTTCAAGCTGGTTGTCGTCATCGAGGCTCCGCTCATGCGGCAGGATGCCGTCCTCCAGAGCGACCATGTAGACAACAGGAAATTCCAGCCCCTTGCAGGCATGAAAGGTCATCAGCGCTATCTGGTTGCCGGCTGGATCCCAGATGTCGGTGTCGGCCACCAGTGCGGTCTGTTCCAGAAACTGCCCCAGCGGGTCATCGTCGGGTAGCACCGCGGTAAAGGACTCATCTACCTGTCGAGCCGCAGTCACCAGTTCTTCGACGTTGGCCAGCCGTTCGTCCCCTTCTTCCTCTTTTTCAGCCGCAAGCAAGTCGCGATAGCCGGTCTGATCAAGAATCGCCTCGACCAAAGGAGCGACCGCACCATTGCTCCGTTGCTGGAGTCGCTGCAGGTTTTCGACCAGTTCTCCAAACTGGCCGTAGGCCTTTATGGCCCGTTTCGAGAGGCCAGGCACGGCCACCGCCTGACGGGTCGCTTCAAGCCGGGACAACCCCTGCTGTTCAGCCCAGGCAGCCAGCCGGTCGAGGGACTGCTTGCCGATGCCTCGCGGCGGCACATTGACAATGCGAAGGAGGGCCTCGTCGTCGCGAGGGTTTTTCAGCAGTCGTAGCCAGGCCACCACGTCGCGGACTTCTCGCCGTTTAAAGAATTCAAGCCCACGGATCAGCTGGTAGGGCAGTTGCCGGTTCCTCAGGGCGACCTCGAGTGATCGAGAAAGGGCGTTCGTGCGGAACAGGATGCAGAAATCACGGGGCTGCCGGCTGCCGCTGCTGACCGCTGCGGCAATTTCGTCGGCGATTCGATCAGCCTCGTCGTGGCTACTGCTGTCGAGCACGATCCGCACCTGGGGCCCGGGCTCGGCATCGGTTACCAACCGCTTTGGCTTGCGGCGGCTGTTGTGGGCAATGACACGATCAGCCGTGCCGAGAATGTTGGAGGTGCTGCGATAGTTCTGTTCGAGGGTGACCACCGTGGCGGCAGGATAGTCACGTTCAAACTCAAGAATGTTGCGGATGCTCGCCCCGCGCCAGCCGTAGATTGCCTGATCGGGATCGCCGGTGACTGCCAGGTTCTGATGATCCAGAGACAGCCCCCGAAGGATGCAGTACTGGACCGCGTTGGTGTCCTGATATTCATCGACCAGCATCCAGCGGTAGCGGGCGTCGAGCTGACGGCGGAGATCTGTGTTGTTCAGGAGCAGCCGTGCGACATGAACAAGCAGGTCGTCGAAATCGACTGAGTTTGCCTCGAGCAGCATCTCTTGATACAGCGGCCAGACTTTGGCAACCACCTCGTCCGCTGGCCGGCCCCAGCGGGGTTCAAAGGTTTCCGGGGTGACCAGATCGTTCTTGGCACGACTGATGGTGCCGGCAATGCGGCCAATCGGAGTATGCGTCAGCGACAGCCCTAGTCGCTTGGCGGCTCGCTTCAAAACCGAATGCGAGTCATCAGGGTCAAGAATTGAATAGTCGCTGGTAAGCCCCACAAGCCGGGCCTGAGATCGCAACAGCCGGGCGGCAAAGCGGTGAAAGGTGCCCATTTCGACCGGTTGGGGGCCGACCAGATCAGTCACCCGTCGCCGCATTTCGTCGGCCGCCTTGTTGGTGAAAGTGAGCGCAACAATCTGGTGGGCGGGCACACCCTCCTGAATCAGATTGGCGACTCGGTGGGTGACAACGCGAGTCTTACCGCTGCCAGGGCCTGCTAGCACCAGCAGCGGTCCCTCGACGTGGGTTGCCGCCTGCCGCTGGCTGGAATTCAGGGAATCGAGAGAAATTCGCCGCACGGAACCGAAATACTGTCGGTTGAAGAGGACTGGTAACGGGCTCGCCACAGGCGGCTACGAATCAGGAAGCGCCAGCTGCCGGAACGCTGGTTGCCACTAAGTTGTGAGAATTGAGTATATTCCGCGATAGCCACGAGCGGGACATCGAGTGTCTCGCATGTTGGTCGGCGACGGCAGGTAGGCCGCCGCCTGTGATTCACGGGCTTCCCCCGGCACAGGTTCCGGGAGACCCGGTTCATTTCACCACCCATTGCAGCACGGGAGGGACCCCATGCCCAGGATTGCCTACAAGAGCCTGACGAAATCGGATGAGCTCGCGGAAAAGCTCGAAATGAGTACCGCCGAAATCGGACTGTCGGTCCGGACAACGAACTGTCTGGAAGAGAAGGGCATTTTCACGGTGCACGATCTGCTCAATTGCACCAGGGCCGATTTGTTGAGCATCTCCAACTTCGGTGAAAAGACGCTTGAGGAGGTCTACAAGGCCCTCGAAAAAATTGGTTTTTTTCGCAAGCAGGCTTCCGCCGACGATATCGTGGTGACCAGGAAAGAGATTGCCTCCAACCTGCCGTAACAAACGGTGGAAGGGCCATGGCAAGCTTGTGTCACAGGCAACTGGACCTCGGAACGGGTGACTGGGAGAAGCGGGCGTGAGGCTGCCCATCTTTTTCAGCAAGAAACGAGGTGATCGCCGCACGGGTTCGCCGGCCTGGGGGTCGTTCGGTGAGGGATTTTTCTATGCCAGTCTCCTCACTGCCGGGCTGTTCGTTGGTGGCCTGATGCTCACCGGTGTGGCCTTTCCCGAGTGGCGGATCAACAACCATTTCACAGAGGTCGAGGGGCGGCTGGTAGGGAAGGGCCTAGCCCGTCGGACCACGACCGACCTGTTCGGTAGCCGGCGGCAGTCGTGGCGGCCGGCGGTGCTGCTAGAGTTTCGTGCGGATGGGGAGTCTGTCCGTGCCTGGCACACGAGTGGTTGGGGCGAGGCGACCACGGACCGCAGCCTTGCCCTGCGACAACTGGATGGCTGGCGGCTGGGGCAATCGATTCGGTGCTGGTATGACCCAGAGCGGATTGAAACGGTCGTGCTGAAACGCGGATACAGCTGGTGGTTATGGCTGCTTACCCTGTTGCTACCCGGAGCGTTGGTAGTGTTTGGAGCAACCGGACTTGCCCAGGCGGCCAGTGCCTGGGGGCGGTCTGAGGAGCGTCAGGCTGCGGAGATCGGCCAGCTGCTCAGCCCGCTCGTCCGCTCGTCACCTGATGAGGTGGGCTTTCCAACAGTACCGGCCTGTGCCGACCTGATGAATTCACCCGGTACGATCCAACGGTTTCGGTTGCCGACTGAGAGCCCCGAGGCCTGGTCATTGCTCGGGGCTGGTCTGTTTGCCTTGCTCTGGAATGCAGTTGTTATCGTACTTGCGGTGGCGGCCGGCTTTGATCTGGCGGGCGGGCGGACCGACTGGTGGCTTTTTGGATTGCTGGCCCCTTTTGGTCTTGTTGGCTTGGCGGCGATCGGCCTTTTTCTGCGTCGGTTACTGCTGGCAACCGCCATTGGACCGACCCACCTCGAGATTTCTGACCATCCCTTGCGGCCAGGGGGCACCTATGGTGTTCATCTCTCTCAAGGAGGGGCCGTTTCATTCCGGCGGCTTGAACTGGTGCTGGAGTTGGAGGAACAGGCGACCTTTCGTCAAGGCACCGATGTTCGAACTGAAAAGCAGGTGGTCTGGCGAGAATCGATGTGTTGCTGGGATCAGCTTGAGCCCGTCCCCGGCAGGCCGTTTGAGGCAACCCTTCAGTTCCAAGTGCCGGCTCGGGCCATGCACTCATTTCGTTCACTTCACAACACCGTTGGTTGGCGGTTGGTGCTTCGTGGCGTCTCTGATCGCTGGCCAGCCTTTCTACGGGTCTTCCCGCTGGTGATCGTTCCGGCTGGCCCAGATGCTGCTAGGGCCGTCGTCCGCCAGCCGCTGCGGGAGGTCGTGTCATGACTGAGCGGACAGCTGTTGCCGAGGCCTTAGCGACAGCCACATTACCTCGGGTAACCGTCTCTTTTGCGCCTGACCAAGCCGAGTATGCCCCCGGTGACATGCTTGAGACGAGCTACCGGGTTGCTGCGATCGATCCGGCGACAATCACCGCCGTTGAGCGTTCGGTTGTCTGGTACACCGAAGGCAAAGGAGAAGAGGATTTTGGCGTTATCTTCTTTGACCGACTGATTGCCGACAGCTCAGGCACTGTTAGCGATGAGCCGACTGCTTCAGCCGCAGCCGATTGGCCAAGTGGCGGCTTCAGCATTCGGTTGCCGTCCAGCCCACTTTCATACGAGGGCTTGATCGTCAAAATTCGATGGTGCATCAGGGTGCGTCTGTTTTTCTCAAGTGGACGAGATTTTGTGTCAGAACACGTCTTCTTCCTGGGCGATATTCCCGTCGCCCGGCCGCTGAGGCATCCTGTCCCATGACAGATCGCAGGCTGTGGAGCAACCCGTTTGCGACCCGCTATACTCGTCCAGGGGTGATCGCCTGGCAGCCCACGCCAGACTCACCCGAGGTGTTGCTTGAACGACTCGACCGATCTGGCGGCCGGGGGCTGATCTGCGGCCCACATGGCAGCGGCAAGTCAACACTGTTGCGGCATCTGATGGCGGCAGCGGCTGGCCGTGGTTGGAAAACACGGGTGGTTGCTATCAGGTCCAGGGCTGACTTCTGGCCTGCACTGAGGGCAATCGTTGCAGCGACTGGCCGCGGACACTGGCTTGGGATAGACAGTTGGGAAAAGCTTGGGCCTGCTGGTCGACTGCTTGCACCGCTGGCTGCGCGGCGTGGTGGGCGAATCGTCCTGACAGCCCACCGACCACAAGATGGCTGGCCGATTCTGCTGAATTTGCAGCCTGATGCACCGACTTTCCGTCGGCTGGTTAGCCGCCTGCTCTCGCAGGTCGACGGTCCGGGCACGATGGCCGCCGAGTTTGCTCCTGACCAGCTTGACGCAATCTTCTGGCGGCATCGGGGCAACCTTCGGGAAGCATTCTTCGAACTTTACGATCACTTCGAGCGAGACACTCGGTCGCTGATCGGTGAGGTCTGAAGGAGCTTCAGATGATGTGCACACTTCGTTGTCTTGTGACGCAGAATTTTGCGTGGCTTCCAGCAGCCACTCGCGCCGGCCAGGAAAGACCGTCCGATTGCAACGGCTGAATGGCATGTAACGACTTTGCCTGCTGAAAAAAGATTTTTCAGGAAGTGAAAGCCAATTTTTTTGAGGCGGTGCCGTCGGACAGCAACCTAGGTTTAGGGGTGTCGACGTGAGAACCCGGCGTGTTTGCCTGATCCGTCGATCCTGAATCAAGGAGAGTGTGATGCGTTCGCGGCAAGTTTCAATGAGTGCTCTGCTGGTTGCTGGAGTGGTTTGCAGCGTACCTGCAGTTTCGCAGGCGCAGTGCTGCTTGTCGGGTTTGTTCTCCGGAGCTGGCTGCGGCTGTTTCAAAAAAGCCGCGCCCGCATATGCGGTTGCCCCGGTGCCAGCCCCGCCACCCGTTGCTGCTGTCGCGGCGCCAGTTGCAGCACCAGCACCACCGCCGCAGCCGGTCATGGTGCCAGTGCAGCAGGTGAGCTATGTGCCCGAGACGACGTACCAGACCCAGTACAAATGCGTGCCGGTCACCTGTTATCGGCCAACTTGTGAAATCGATCCCTGCACTGGCTGTGCGGTTGAATGTGTTGAGCTGGTAACGAACTATGTGCAGCAGCCAGTCAGTGTCCCCGTCACACAGTACCGGGCGGTCTACACCACCAAGTACGTTCAGATGCAGCCCGGCGGTAATCCGCAGGCCTATACGGGGGCAGCGGTCGTGCCGCCAAATGCCGCTGGAGCAGCCGCCAGTCCCTTTGCTTCTCCACAGACGACACCCCAGGCATGGGGTGCTGCCGGCACAGCAGTGCCACCGTCGGTTCCGACCCAGCAGCCTGTGCTACCGCCAGCAACTGGTGGAAGTACCTATCAGCAACAGATCGTTCCGCAGAGTGGCACCTTTGCTGCCCCTCAGGCGCCGGTGCAGCCACAGCCGACCAGTCCGCCGGCGCTTGCACCGACGCCCTCGCTGAGGCCTATTCCGGAGCTTCCGCAGCAGCCAGCCAGCCAGCAACCGCAGCAACGGTCTGATGCGAGTTCGCCTGCAGCCACTGACCTGCGTGATCCCGGGACCGAGGGAACAAGCCCCGCGCCGCAGCAATTTGGCCCGGCGGTGACACCGCCTCCTTCGCTACGGCCGATTCCACCCGCGAGCAGCGGTCCGACGAGCAGTAGCCGCAGCTCTTACGGAACCCCCTTGCGGGGCGACAGTGGCATGCCGGTCCTCCCCGGAAATGGGCCGAGCAGTTCGACTCGGGCGTTTCCCAAACTGCTGGAACCGACCGGCCACACCACCTCTTGGCGTCCTACCCGAGTTGCAATTCCGGGCGGACAAGCCCCGGTGAACGAACTGTCCGGTCAGCAGACAACGCATCATCCGTCGATTTGGCAGCCGGCGTTCACGCAGGCCCCTGCTGGTCCTTATGCTCAGGGGTGGCAGCCGTCTTATCCGACGGCCGCACTTCCCACTCGTTCCCAGCAGTAGCTGCCGTGACCAACGCTGAGATCGCCGCCGTCTTTGATCATGTCGCCGATCTCTTGGAGTACCAGGGGGGCAATGTCTTCCGGGTACGGGCTTACCGAAATGCTGCCCGCCTGGTGAAGGGAACAGTGGAGCCCTTGGCAAAAATCTGCCAAGCAGCCGACCGGTCGCTCACCGATCTTGAGGGTATCGGTAGTGATCTGGCGGCAAAAATTGAGACACTGCTCAGCGGCCAGCCGCTTCCCCTCCTGAAGCAGCTTGAGTCAGAGGTGCCGCAAGTTGCCTTTGATCTGATGCGGGTGCCGGGCTTGGGCCCGAAGAAGGCAAAGCTGTTGGTCGACTCCCTGAAGATTGAATCTCTTGATGATCTCGCTGATGCCTGCCGGGAGGAACGTGTACGCGATCTCAAGGGCTTTGGTGCCAAGACGGAGGCGACCATTCTTGCAAATCTGGCCTTTGCTCAGGATCCGGAGCACAGCCGTCTGCTCTGGAGCGAAGCCGATGAGATTGTGCAGGAACTGCTCATTTGGATGCGGCAGTGTCCGGCAGCCAAACGAGTTGAAGCGGCCGGTAGTTGGCGACGGGGCCGCGAAACGGTTGGCGATATCGACCTGCTTGCTGAAAGCAATGAACCGGCCCAGGTGATGGACCGGCTGGTCGCGTGGGAGTCAGCGGGTGTTGTGATGCTGCGGGGAGAGACCAAAACGAGCATCCGTGGCCCCCGAGATGTGCAGATTGATCTGCGGGTGGTCCGCTGCGAGTCATTTGGGGCGGCCTGGCAGTATTTTACCGGTTCCAAGGAACACAATGTGCGGCTCCGAAGTCGGGCTCGTGATCGGGGACTGTCGATCAACGAATATGGAGTGACCCAACTCGACGGGGCTGCTGCGGCTCTGGCCGGCGCGACCGAGGCAGAGATTTACGCAGCGGTCGGTCTCCCCTGGATTCCACCGGAGCTCCGTGAGGGCCGGGGCGAGATCGAATGCGCCGAGGCTGACAGACTGCCTGAGCTGATCACCCTCGATGACATTCGCGGTGACCTCCACATGCACACCACCGCAACCGACGGTGAGGCAACACTCTCCGAGATGGTCGCGGCGGCTATTGAGCGGGGGCTTTCCTACATTGCGATCACCGATCACAGCAAGCGGGTGACGATGGCTCATGGGCTTGATGCGAGACGGCTTCGCAAGCAGTGGCTGGAGATCGACAAGCTCAATGAATCACTCGCCAGTGGCGGCAAGCCGCCGGTCGTTATTTTCAAGGGGATTGAGGTCGATATGCTTGAGAAGGGGGGGCTCGATCTGCCGGATGATCTACTGGCTGAGGCCGACTGGGTTGTGGCCAGCCTGCATTACGGGCAGCAGCAGTCCCGCGAGCGGATCACGTCCCGGATTCTCGAAGCAATTCACCATCCGGCAGTCTCCTGCATCGGTCATCCCACAGGCAGGCTCATCAATCGCCGCCCTGCCTACGAGGTTGATATGCAGCAGGTCATTGAGGCAGCAGCAGTCACCGGCACCTGTCTTGAGATCAATGCCAACCCTTGGCGGCTCGACCTTGACGATGTCCTCGCTGCCGCGGCGAAGCGAGCCGGAGTCACGCTGGCAATTTCGACTGATGCCCACTCAACGCGGGGGCTCGACCTGATGCGGTGCGGTGTCATCCAAGCCCGCCGGGCCGGCCTGGAGGCCAAGGACGTGGCGAACACGAGGACACTGACCGGATTTCGCCGACTGTTGGCAAAGAAGCGAGCGGCTGCCAACTCAAGTTGACCGGTCGGGCTACTCGGCATCCCGGACGCAGCGAAACCCAACATGGTTGCAGCCGGAAGAGACCTCACCCTTGCCTCGAGTGCCCAGAATGTACCGTGAGCAGTACTGCTCGGTGCAGAGGAACGATCCCCCACGCTGAACCCGTTTGGGAATGCCTGGCTCCTGGGGATCAAAGCTGGCAGTGGGGCCCTCGGGATCATCCGTCCGCAGTCGGCCGGCAGCCTGTTCGGCATAGGTATCGGGCCGGTACCAGTCCGCACACCACTCCCAGACATTCCCTGAAACGTCATAGAGTCCGTAGCCATTGGCAGGAAACTGACCAACCGGGGCGATACCGGCAAAACCATCTTCCGCGGTGTTTTCCACCGGGAATTGCCCCTGCCAGGTATTGGCCATCCAGCGGCTCTCAGGCTGAAACTCATCGCCCCACGGATAGAGGCTGCCGGCTAGTCCACCACGGGCGGCAAACTCCCATTCAGCCTCGGTTGGTATCCGTTTGCCCGCCCAGGCGGCGTAGGCTTCTGCATCTTCGAACGCTACATGGACGACCGGAAAATCTTCATGCCCCTCGATCGAAGATTCTGGGCCGAGTGGATGCCGCCAATTCGCGCCGGGCACGTACCGCCACCACTGGAGGTGATTGCCGAGTGGAACAGGAGTGCTTGGTGGCGTGAAGACGATTGAGCCGGCTACCAGGTTTTCCGGCGGTGCGCCTGGAAAATCTTCTGGCCGCGGAGGTTTTTCGGCCACGGTGACGTAGCCCGTCTCTTCAACAAATGCCGCGAACTGCCGGTTGGTCACCTCGGTGGTGTCGATCCAGAAGCCCTTTACCGTTACTGGGTGAATGGGACGACTGTCGGCCATTGGCTGATTGCCTCCGTGAGGCAGCCCACGCGGATCGACACAGCCAATCGAAAATTGTCCACCCGGGATCCAGACCATTCCCGCCGCCGGCTTTCCAGGCGGTGGATTTTTCGCCGGGATGGTTGGGCCGAAGTCACCGCCAGCCCGAGTGTTCGCGGGAGCGGTTGATCGGCCACCCGGGGGACGGATTGCCAGCCGCGCAAGTCCCCAGAGCAGAACAGCTGCGACCGCACCAAGACCGATGATCGCGACGGGTGAACGAAGCAAACCGCCACCTTGAGATTGACGGGCTGCAGCGGTTCGATGCGTTGACTGACGGGAATGGTTCATGATTGCAAAGCTTCCCGAAAGAGTGTCCTTAGTTTTTTTCGGCGACCAGTGGTCCACCAACTGTCAAATCGACGGTGGGCCAGTCGGGCCAACTGATGCTCTTCTCGACGGAGTGTATCAATCAACAAAATTGTCGCGGGGTCGAGAGATTCTCGGGTTAAGTCAGTTAATCGATCAGCAGCTGCAGCATGATCGGTGAAGTCACCCAGGGCTCCCTGTATTTTTTTCAGCTGCCTCAGACACCGCTCACGAGGTTGCGGAGCGAGGACATCAGCGAAAAGGTCGAGACTGTATCGCAGCCGCTTGCCCATAATCCGAAACTGGTGAACTTGCTCTGCTTTTCGAAACGGTCCGGCGGCGGCAAAAAACTTCCGACCGAGGCGTCGTAGTCGTTTACGGGCAAATTCGCCGTAGCGTTTCTGACTGCCGAGGGCGACCGTTCCGAGTAACTTATCCTGTCGAACCGGCCACTCCCAGGCCAGGAGTTCAGCCTGACAGTCACGAATCGGTCCTCGACTGCCGATCTGTTGGTCGCTGAGCAGGCCGATCAAACGTTCTGGAGGGCTGTTGACCAGAGGATCTTCGCCAGCGGTCGGCCACTGTTGCCGAAGCCGGTCAATCAGTACGTCGAGATCACGTGCTTCACTAGCTGCCCGCCTGACCTGTCGCAGCCGCCGCTGGAAACGCCGTCGATTCCGGGGCGAGATGAGCGGTGCGAACGCGGCTAAAGCGGCCAGTGAACGGCGGGTTGCCACCCGCAGGCGGTGCACGGCTTCTGGGTCGGCCAGCGGATCACCCGCCTCTCCGATCTCCCGCCAGACTTCCCCAAGCTCCGCCCTCAGCTTTGTGACAGCGACCGTGCCCGCAGGCAGACGCCCAGGTTCTCTGACGGCACTGGCAGCAGTTGCTTCGACAGCTAAGAGCACGCCGCTGCCGCGACCATCCCCTTTTCCACCGGGACAATTGCCGTGAGCCTTGCGTCCGGGTCGTGTGCTCATCGAGTTGTCCTCCCACCAGTCTGATGCTCAGCTGGTGGCCTCAGGCACAAGCCGAGTCAAACCCAGCCCTACTGCAAGAGAACAGACTCCCCAGCTGCTCAGAGCCCTTCGCTCGACTCCTCCGAGGCTTCGGGCACATCACCAAAAATGTCCAAGCCCGGTCCCTCACTGGCCAGCATATCTGCTTCAGCGGCCAGATCCTCAGCAGTTGGCTCGGCTGCCTCCAGCAGTGGGAAGTCTCGGGCCAGCAGATCCTCTCGATCTATCCGGAGGGCTTCGAGAGCTTCTGGACGAACCCGCACTTCGGACGACTGAAATGTATTGAAACCAGTTCCAGCCGGAATCAGGTGGCCGAGGATGACGTTCTCCTTGAGTCCAACCAGGTTGTCGAGTTTGCCGGCGAGGGCAGCCTCGGTCAGCACCTTTGTCGTCTCCTGGAAGCTAGCTGCAGAAATGAAGCTGGAACTCTGCACGCTTGCCTTTGTGATGCCCAGGAGTTGGGTGCTGGCAGTAGCTGGCTTGGGCTTACTCCCTTTCGCAGGAGATCCACCAAGCGCCTCGATGGTCTCATTGGTCTGAGTAAGCACATCTTTTGGCACGATACTGCCGACCTCAAACTCGCTGTCGCCCTTGTCGGTAATCCGCAGGCAGCCGGAGAGCCGTTCGTTGGCCTGTCGGAATTCGTGTTTGTCGAGCATGCTTCCCGGAAGCAGGTTGGTGTCACCGACGGTGTCAATCCGAACCTTCCGCAACATCTGAGAGACAATGATCTCAATGTGTTTGTCGTCGATTTCCACCCGCTGGCTGCGGTAGACGTTTTGAATTTCGCGGACGAGGTAGCGCTGAACCTCTTCCTCTCCCGAAATTCGAAGAATGTCGTGCGGCACGAGGGGGCCATCAACCAGTGCCTCACCTGCTCGCACGATGTCACCAGCATGCACTCGCATGTGTTTGCCGTGCGTGATCAGGTGCTCGCGTTCCAGACCTGATTCGTTGCGGACAATGATCGTCCGTTTGCCGCGGCGTTTTTCTCCGCTGACCTCAACCTTCCCGTCGATCTCTGCCATGATCGCCGGATCCTTCGGCTTACGGGCCTCAAAGATCTCGGTGACTCGGGGCAGACCGCCGGTGATATCCTGCGTTCCGCTGGCTTCACGGGGCGTCTTGGCAAGCACATGACCGGCCGCGACCTTTTCGCCAACCTCCACCTCGATGTAGGCCTTTTCGGGCAGGTAGTAGAAGTCGAGGATCTTGCCGGTATCGTCCTCGAGCACAACCTGGGGATGGTAAACCCCCTTGTGCTCCATGATCATTCGGCGAATGTGACCGCTGGGATCCTTTTCGACTCGCAGGGTTTCACCCTCGACGACATCCTCGTACCGAACCTTACCAGCAACCTCCGACAGAATCGGAATCGAGTGCGGGTCCCACTGGACCAGTACCGCTCCCTGCTTCACCTGATCATTTTCAGCCACCTTCAGGATTGCACCGGCCGGTATCTCAAACTTGTCGACTTCCTGGCCCTTTTCATTGATGATGGCAATTTCGCCATTGCGAGCGAGGACGATCTCCTCACCCTCTTCGTTCTGCACTGTTCGCAGCCTGGTGAACTTGGCGGTGCCAGCACGCTTGGCCCGGTACTCGTTCTCTTCGACTGCACGCTGGCCGACGCCACCGATATGGAAGGTTCGCATCGTCAGCTGCGTGCCAGGTTCACCAATGCTTTGGGCGGCAATGATGCCAACAGCCATACCCTCTTCCACCAGTGAGCCGGTTGAGAGGTCCATGCCGTAACAAAGCCGGCAGACACCCAGGGGAGCTTCACAAGTCAGGGCACTACGGACCTGGATTTTTTCCAGCCCCAACGCCTCTACCTGTCGGGCAGCCTTGGGCGTAATCAGTTCGTCTTCTTGGACGACCACTTCGTTGGTGATCGGGTTGGCAATATTGGTCCGGCTGACACGGCCACGAATGCTGTCGGCCAGATTCACCTCGACCTTTTCGCCTCGGTAGATGACGGTCTTCTCAATGCCCTGCGTGGTACCGCAGTCGTGCATTGTTACCACCACGTTTTGGGCCACGTCTGCCAGTTTCCGGGTCAGGTAGCCCGAGTCGGCTGTCTTCAACGCCGTATCAGCGAGCCCCTTTCGGGCACCGTGGGTAGAGCTGAAATACTCAAGTACCGTCAGTCCCTCGCGGAAGTTCGCCTTGATCGGCGTTTCGATGATCTTGCCCGAAGGCTTTGCCATCAGCCCTCGCATGCCGGCCAGCTGGCGAATCTGCTCGACACCACCTCGAGCTCCTGAGTGGGCCATGAGGTAGATCGGATTGACATAGCCACTTCGGCGGGCATCCCGAGCATCGGTGTCCTGCTCAAGTTCAGCCATCATCTCCTTGGTGATTTGCTCGCGAGCATGGGTCCAAGTGTCGAGCACCTGGTTATACCGCTCGCCGTCCGTAATCACGCCTCGCTGGTAGAGCTTGAGGATTTTCAACACCGCTTTCTCGGCGTCCCCGATGATTTTGAGTTTGCTTTCAGGAGTGATCAGGTCATCGGTCGCGAACGACAGTCCGCTACGGGTGCTCCAACTAAACCCAACGCGGTTCATGTTATCGAGCAGATCGATCGTCTTGCGACGGCCCAACAGCTGGTAACAGTCAGAGATGACGCGGGCCAACTCGCTCGACCGCATCGGAATGTTGTAAAAGAGCATGCCTTCTGGGAGGATCGAATTAAACAGCACGCGGCCAGCCGTCGTCTCAATAACCGCCCCAGGTTCGGAGTTTGAGTCATCGTCCGTCTTGAGCTGTCGATTTGCAGGCAGCTTTACTTTGATCTTCGCATGCGTGTCGACTTTCCCCAGGGAATGGGCAAGCTCGACTTCGGCAAAGTTTCTGAATGCCATCCCCTCGCCGCGTCGACCCGGCACCGACATCGTCAGGTAATAGCAACCCATCACCACGTCCTGTGACGGCGAGATAATCGGGGCGCCGTTGGCGGGGCTGAAGATGTTGTTGGTTGCCAGCATCAGGGTGTGCGCCTCAACCTGGGCTTCGATCGACAACGGCAGATGAACTGCCATCTGGTCGCCGTCAAAGTCGGCGTTGAAGCCCTTGCAGACGAGGGGATGCAGTTTGATGGCATGGCCTTCAACCAAGACCGGTTCAAAGGCCTGAATCCCCATTCGGTGCAGGGTGGGAGCACGATTCAGGAGGACCGGGTGGTTATGAATGACCTCTTCGAGAATGTCCCAGACCTCGGCATCCTTTCGCTCGAGCATCTTTTTGGCACTCTTGATCGTGTCGGCATGCCCAAGGTCCTTGAGTCGACGGATGATGAAAGGCTGGTAAAGCTCCAGGGCGATCTTCTTCGGCAGGCCGCACTGATGGAGCCGCAGAGTGGGGCCGACGACGATCACACTTCGGGCCGAGTAATCGACTCGCTTGCCCAACAGGTTCTCTCGGAATCGGCCCTGCTTACCCTTAATCATGTCCGTCAGGCTCTTGAGCGGCCTGTTGCTGGAAGCGAGCACGGGCCGCTTGCAGCGATTGTTGTCAAAGAGGGCATCGACCGATTGTTGGAGCATCCGCTTTTCGTTGCGGATAATCACCTCAGGGGCATTGAGATCGACCAGCTTCTTCAGCCGATTGTTTCGGTTGATAATCCGGCGATAGAGGTCGTTAAGGTCACTGGTGGCAAAGTTGCCGCTGTCAAGCATCACGAGAGGCCGCAGATCGGGCGGGATCACTGGGATCACATCCAGCACCATCCACTCGGGCTTGTTCTCGCTGTCACGGATCGCCTCGACAATCTTGAGCCGATTCACCAGGTCCTTCTTCTTTTGCTTTGAACCGGTGGTGGCGAGTTCCTCGCGCAATTCCTTCGACAGTTCAACCAGTTCAAGGCCAAGCAGCAGTTTGCGAACCGCCTCGGCACCCATTTCAGCTTCGAATGCAGTTTCGCCGTACTCCTCGCGGGCCTGGCGGCATTCCTCCTCGGACAGCAGTTGCTGCTTCTTCAGCGGAGTGTCCTTGGGGTCGAGTACGACGTAGTCCTGGAAGTAGATCACTTTCTCCAGGCTGGTCGTCTTCATGTCGAGCAAGGCACCAAGCCGGCTGGGCATTGCCTTGAAGAACCAGATATGAACGACG
>Ga0181594_10001684_pt1 | contig 20425 bp, 19 predicted proteins | sample 071ome_18_FD_145603 | JGI IMG/M metagenome (GOLD analysis project Ga0181594, IMG submission 145603) | Coastal salt marsh microbial communities from the Groves Creek Marsh, Skidaway Island, Georgia - 071413BT metaG (spades assembly) | ecosystem: Environmental > Aquatic > Marine > Intertidal zone... | reverse complement strand
GCGGACTGGGGCCTCGATACCGGACGCATCGCCGTCGGCGGCGCGTCGGCGGGTGCGAGTGTCGCGCTGGGTGCGGCGATGGAGCTACGCGACAAGGGACGCGGCGACCTTCTTGGCGCGGCGCTCTCGCTCTACGGTGTGCTCGACTACAACCTGGAAACCGACTCCATGGCCGAACTCGGCGGCGGCGATTTCATGCTGACGACCGAATACGTGAGAATGGTTTATGACGGTTACGTGCCCGACCTCGACGACCGCGGCGATCCGCGGGTCTTTGCCGTGAAAGGTGATCCTGCCGGCCTTCCGCCTGTCTTTATAGCCGCGGCGCAGCTTGACCCCATTCGTGATGATTCCATCGCGCTGGCCGAAAAGATGACCGCCGCCGGGCATCCCCACAAGCTGGAGGTCTATCCTGGCGTCATGCACGCGTTCTTCGGTTTCTCCAGCATGATCGATGAGGCCAGGCGCCTGATCCAGGACATCGCCGGTTATCTCGACGACACGCTGGGCCGGGGGTAGAAATCTTGGCTGTCGCGCTCCTCGCGTTCTTCGTAGCGATCGTCCTGATCTTCGTAGCGCCGCCCGTCGGCATCATCGCCATCCTGCTGACGACTATCTGGGTCGTGGTCGCCTTCTGTGTGACGGTACTAGGCTGGACCTTCGGCCTCGGAAAGAAATCTGGCAACAAGTAGTCCCTTGCAGTGTCGCGCTGCTTCCCTTGAATCGTGGCATCCGTCTAATGTCACGACGGAATGCGGACGCTCTATCATCTCTGGCTCTGCCCCTATGCGCGCAAGGTTCGCATTGTTCTGGCTGAGAAAAAGCTGCCCTTCGAACTTGAGCTTGAAAAGATCTGGGAACGGCGGGACGCGTTCCTGGCGTTGAACCCAGCGGGCGAGGTACCCGTCCTGATCGAGGGCAATGGTGACGGGGTTGGCGGAGAGGATACGCCGCCGCGCATCATCGCGGATTCCGTGGCCATCTGCGAATACCTTGAGGAAGCTGTGCCCAAACCAGCCCTGCTCGACGGGGATTCGGGCACACGAGCTGAAACCCGCCGCCTGACGGCATGGTTCGATCAGAAGTTCCAGCGCGAGGTAACTGTTAATCTCGTGGACGAGAAGATCAACAAGCGCTTACTTGGCCTCGGTGCGCCGTCGTCCGCCGCCATCCGGGCGGGTCACACGAACATCGCCACCCACCTGGCCTATATCGAATACCTGATCGAGCGTCGGAACTGGCTGGCGGGCGAGACCTTCTCGATGGCGGACATTGCCGCCGCTGCGCAGATATCCTGTGTCGATTATGTCGGCGATGTGCCGTGGGACGGCTTTCCCGAGGCTCGTACCTGGTATGCGCGGGTCAAGTCACGCCCCAGTATGCGGCCGATCCTGGCAGACCACATACCAGGTATCCCGCCGCCGAAGCATTACGCAGATCCGGATTTTTAGGCCTGCTACGGCTTTTTCCTGACGTCGATCTTCTCAAGGTTCTGACGCGCGGCGTCGGCAGCCGGGGAGTCCGGTGAAGCCTCGATGACCTGCAGCCAGACGGCGCGGGCGTCGTCCATTTCCCCAGCCTTGGCGTGCAGCATCCCGAGTTCGAGAAGTGCACTCGGCTGTATCGGTGCAGCGCTCAGCACCTTGTCCACATCGTCGCGCGCGAGGTCCGGCACGTTGAGCACCCGATAGGCCGTGGCGCGAAAGAGCAGGGCTTCGATATGGCCCGGCGCACGGGTCAGTGCCTCGGAGAAGCTGTCCACTGCATCCCAGAGCGCGCCTGTCTCGGCGAGCACAATGCCATGGTCGATCCAGTGCTCCGGGTTCTCCCCGTCGAGTTCCAGGGATTTCTTGAAATTCGCATCGGCGCGGTCGAACTTGCGCCGGCTGAGCCAGGCATTGCCCGCTTGGTTGAGGATCGCCGCGCGCTCGCGGTTGGAGGCGTCGGGCATGTCGAGTGCCAATTCCTCCAGCCTTTTGGCTGCCTCCTCTACCTGGCCCAGCCCGAACAAGGCCAGGGCAACGCAGTGCAGCGCCGGGGAGCCGCCACCTTCATCACGCCAGGTGATGGCCGCCTCGAAACCGATTTCTGGGGTTTCTTGTGCGATCTGCGTGCAGACGCGGTAGTCCTCGCCCTTGTCCAGATCGGACAGACGTGGCGGTGTCTGTGCTCCGGCCGACGCCGGTGCGGCGAGGGCGGCACATACGGCAAGGATCAGGATTGGACGGCGCAACAACGTGGCCTTTATGGTGACTTTCTCGTATTACTGCGGTCTAGCAGGAAGTTGCGGACTGCGCAAAAGCACGAATGACGGATTTTGTTCGAATCTCCATGAACACTTTGTTCGTATTTGGGCTGGGTTACAGTGCCTGCGCGCTTGCTGGGCGTCTGATGGCGCGCGGCTGGTCGGTGCGCGGCACCACGCGCGACGAAGGCAATCTGGACGCGCTGGCTCGGGGCGGGATCGAGGGGTTCGTGTTCGATGGAGATGCGCCGCTGGCCGATCCGGCGGCGGCGCTGGATGGTGTGACGCATTTGCTGTCCTCCGTCCCGCCGGGCCCGGACGGCGATCCGGTGCTGGTCCATCATGGGAGCGATATCGCGGATCGTGCGGGCAACTTGGCCTGGGGGGGGTATCTCTCTACCACCGGGGTCTATGGGGACCGTGGCGGTGACTGGGTCGATGAAAATTCAGACCTGCGCCCGGCGACGGAACGCGGTGAACGCCGGGTTGCCGCCGAGGCCAGATGGTGTGCCTTGTGGCGCGAACACGGCCTGCCGGTGCATCTGTTCCGCCTGGCGGGGATCTACGGGCCCGGCCGCAACGCGCTTGCGACGGTGCGTTCGGGCCGCGCGCAGCGGATCGTGAAACCCGGCCAGGTGTTCAGCCGCATCCATGTGGACGATATTGCCGCCGTGCTGGAGGCCTCCATCGCCCGGCCGAACCCCGGTGCAGCCTACAATCTCTGTGACGACGATCCGGCGCCGCCGCAGAAAGTGATCGCCCATGCCTGCGCATTGCTGGGGGTGGAGCCGCCCCCGGAAATTCCCTTCGAGGATGCCGAGCTTTCGGACATGGCGCGCAGTTTCTATGCGGAATCCAAGCGGGTCTCGAACACCCGCATCAAGGACGAGCTGGGTGTCGAGCTGGCCTACTCGGATTACCGGGCCGGGCTCGCGGCGCTGTTGTCCGAGATCTGAAGGCACAGGCATTCCACCACCCGGATCAGCCGGTCGAGATCATGCGGCTCGGACAGGCGATGGTCGCCGTCCTTTACCAGGATCAATTCAACATCGCGTGACGTCAGCGCACCCATCAGTTTCTTGGACTGGGTCCAGGGGACGTCCGGGTCGGCGGTGCCGTGGATCAGCCGGGCGGGTATATCCAGTGCGATGGGGCCGGAAAGCACCAGGTGGTTGCGTCCATCCTCCAGAAGATCACGGGTGATCACATAGGGCTGGTCGGAATATTGTGAGGGCGCCTCGAAAACCCCCTCAGCTTCGATGGTAGCGAGGGTGTCCGGTCCCAGCCGCATAGGTAGCAGATCGTCTGTGAAGTCGGCCGCGGCGGCAATTGTCACAATGCCCGCCACCTTCTGCCCAACGATCTCCATAGCAGCCAGCACCGCGATCCATCCGCCCATGGACGAGCCGACCAGAACCAGGTCTCCGCCCAGGCCGGACACGGTGGCGCTCGCATGGCGGATCACCGTGACGGCGTCTGATAGCCAGCGTCCGATGGTCCCGTTGCGAAACGCGCCGCCGGACATGCCATGGCCGGAATAGTCCAGCCGCAGGAATGCCCGGCCTGTCGCGCGCGCCCAGTCCTCCAAAACAGTTGCCTTCTGGCCGGTCATGTCGGACATAAAGCCGCCGAGAAACACTACGCCCGGCCCGGCACCCGCGCGGGCCGCCGGGGTGGCGACGTAGGCGAGCGGGATTCCGTCTTCGGCATTGATGAATTCGGGTGCAGGGTCTGCGGTGGTCATGGAACAAGTTTGTAAGCGAAATGAACGACGGTCCCGAGTCTAGCACCGCGCCCGAGATGGTGCGCAACGAGGCGGATAGCCGCGTCGAGACCGCGCGCCGCTTGCCGGTCGTCCTTCAGGTCCTGCCGTCGCTGGACGTGGGCGGCGGCGGGGTCGAGCGCAGCGCTATCGATGTCGCCGAGGCGCTGGTGCTGGCCGGAAAGAAGGTCGTCGTGGCTTCCGAGGGCGGCCGCCAGGTGTACGAACTGGAACGTCGCGGTGCGAAACACATCGAGCTGCCGCTGTCCTCCAAGAGCCCGTTCGTGATCCGCCAGAACATCAACCGGCTGCGCGATGTGATCGCTCGCGAAGGCATCCAGCTTGTCCATGCTCGTTCCCGCGCGCCCGCGTGGAGTGCCCACGCGGCAGCCGCGGCAAGCGGCGTGCCGTTCATGACCACCTTTCACGGCACTTACAATTTTGGCACCGGTTTCTTCGGGAACCTGAAGAAGAAGTACAACGCGATCATGACGCGGGGCGACGCGGTGATCGCCAACTCGCAGTTTATCGCCGACCACATCGCCGCGAACTACGACGTTCCGGCGGCGCGGGTGCATGTCATCCCGCGCGGGATCGATACCGCGCGTTTCGACGCCGAAGGCTTCAACGTCAACCGGATTATTGAACTGGCCAGCCGCTGGCGCGTGCCCGACGGGAACGCTATCGTAATGCTGCCTGGCCGCCTGACCCGCTGGAAAGGTCAGCTTCTGTTCGTTGAGGCGTTGGCGCGGCTGAAGTCGCGCATGGGGCCGGATGATTTCCGTGTGACCGGCCTGCTGGTCGGCTCCGACCAGGGGCGCGAGGCCTACCGCCGCGAACTGGAGGAATGCATCTACGAGAACGGGCTGGGCGGTGACATCCGGATCGTCGGCCACTGCGCCGACATGCCGGCGGCCTACATGATGTCCAATGTGGTGGTGTCGGCCTCCACCGATCCGGAAGCCTTCGGACGCGTGGTCGCCGAGGCCCAGGCCATGGGCCGTCCGGTTGTCGTGGCCGATCACGGCGGCGCTTCAGAACAGGTGATCGAGGGGGTGACCGGCTGGCGCTTCACGCCGGGCGACCCGCAGGCCATGGCCGAGGCGCTGGAAATCGCGCTGGCGATCGGTGACAACGCCCGCGCGTTGCTGGCTGAATGTGCCGCCGAGCATGTCCGTGCGAACTTCGCCAAGTCCGGCATGTGCGCCGCCACGTTGCGCGTCTATGCGGATCTGTTCGAGACGGCAAAGCCGTGAGCACCGGCATGTCGCGCATTCTCGTCATCAAGCTGGGCGCGCTCGGCGATATCGTTCAGGCCACCGGTCCCATGGCAGCGATCAGGGCGCACCATGCCGATGCCCACATCACGGTGCTCACCAGCAAAACCTATGCGAGCTTTCTGGAATCGTCGGTTTGGTTCGACGAGATCTGGATCGACGAACGCCCTAACTGGAAGAACTGGCGTGCCTGGTTTCGGCTGCGCAACCGCCTGCGCGGCGGCCGGTTCGACCGGGTCTATGACCTTCAGACCTCCGACCGGTCGAGCGGCTATTTCCACCTGATGCTGCCGGGCGGGCGTCCCGAATGGTCGGGTGTTGCAAGGTTCGCCTCCCACCCCCACGCCAACCGCAAGCGCGACGACATGCACACGGTCGATCGACAGGCCGAACAGCTCAACATGGCCGGGATCGCGGATGTGCCCCCGCCGAACCTCGACTGGGCAACCGCTGATATCTCCCGCTTCGGTCTGGGCGCACCTTATGCGCTACTGGTACCCGGCGGTTCAGCCCACCGCCCGGAAAAGCGCTGGCCCGTCGGCCGCTTCACCGAACTCGCCCGCCGGCTGGTGGCGAAGGGAGTGACCCCGGTGCTGATCGGGGCCGGACCGGACGCCCATGCCACGGGCACGGTGGCATCCTTCTGCGACGGCGCGGTGGACCTGACGGCGGACACATCCTTTGCGGAAATCGCGGCGCTCGCGCGCGACGCGGTGGGGGCGGTCGGCAACGACACCGGCCCCATGCACCTGATCGCGACGGCGGGCTGCCCTTCGGTCTCGCTCTTTTCCTTCGCCTCCGACCCGGCGATCTGCGCCCAGAAAGGACCGGACGTGACCATCATCTGTAAGGATATGCTCGACGAGGTCTCGGTCGATGAGGTTGAAGCGGCGCTCAAGCTGGACTAAATCCCTCGCGTGCGCCCGTTTGGTTGAACCGGGCGCTTGAATTTTCACGCAATAACCTTGTTGGGAAGACAGGTGCTGACATGTCACAGGCCGCATCCGCTGAACAGATCACGATCACGCTGCCCGACGGCAGCGCGCGCACTCATATGCGCGGCGTGACCGGCGCGGACATTGCGGCGGACATCGGGCCTGGCCTCGCCAAGGCGGCACTGGCCGTGAAGCTCGATGGCGAGGTTCGCGACCTCAACCGGCCGATCAATGTCGATGCGAAGCTCGAGATCGTCACGATAAAGGATGACGATGCGCTGGAACTGATCCGCCACGACGCGGCCCATGTCCTGGCCGAGGCGGTACAGGAGTTGTTCCCTGATACGCAGATCACCTTCGGTCCAGCTACCGAAGACGGCTTCTATTACGACTTCCACCGCGACACGCCCTTCTCCACGGAAGACTTTGAGGCCATCGAGAAAAAGATGGAAGAGATCGTCGGCCGTGATGAGGCGATAGTGCGCGAGATCTGGTCGCGCGAGCAGGTTCGCGAATTCTTCGCGAAGGAAGGCGAGACGTTCAAGGCCGAATGGGTCGGCGAGCTGCCCGAGGGCGAGGACATCACGATGTACCGCCAGGGCGACTGGGTCGATCTGTGCCGTGGCCCGCACCTCCCGTCCACGGGCAAGCTGCCGCGTGCGTTTAAGCTGATGAAGCTGGCTGGCGCCTACTGGCGTGGCGATGCGAAAAACCCGCAGCTTCAGCGCATCTACGGCACGGCATGGCGCAACGAGAATGAGCTTAACACCTATCTCACGATGCTGGAGGAGGCCGAGAAGCGCGACCATCGGCGCATCGGCCGCGAGATGGGGCTGTTTCACATCCAGGAAGAGGCCATCGGTTCCGTCTTCTGGCACCCGAAGGGCTGGACGCTCTACCGCGTCTGCGAGGACTACATGCGCGCGCGGTTGGACCGGGCAGGCTACCGGGAAGTGAAGACGCCGCAGCTTGTGGATCGAGTGCTGTGGGAGAAGTCCGGTCACTGGGAGAAATTCCGGGAGGCCATGTTTGTTGCTGAGGTAGACGAAAGCGATCCTGCGGCGCATGGCCATGACCATGATCACGACGCGCCCTCGACCCAGGCCAACCGGATGTTGGCGCTGAAGCCGATGAACTGCCCGTGCCACGTGCAGATCTTCGGCAACTCCGGCATGAAAAGTTACCGCGACCTGCCGCTGCGCATGGCCGAGTTCGGCTCTTGCCACCGCTATGAGCCGTCGGGCGCGCTGCACGGCATCATGCGTGTGCGCGCTTTTACCCAGGACGACGCTCATATCTTCTGCCGGGAGGACCAGATCGTCTCCGAGACCAAGGCCTTCTGCGAGCTGCTCCAGTCGGTCTATCGCGACTTCGGCTTCGAGGAAGTGGCCGTGAAATTCTCCGACCGACCCGAGGTGCGCGCCGGTGACGACGCGACCTGGGACCGAGCCGAGAAGGCGCTGATGGATGCGACGAAGGCGGCCGGGCTGGATTTCACCCTCAACCCTGGCGAGGGCGCGTTCTACGGCCCGAAGCTGGAATTCGTGCTGCGCGACGCCATCGGTCGCGACTGGCAGTGCGGCACGCTGCAGGTCGATTTCGTGCTGCCGGATCGTCTGGACGCCTCCTATATCGACGAGAACGGCGACAAGGCGCGCCCGGTGATGCTTCACCGCGCGATCCTTGGTTCCTTCGAGCGCTTTATCGGTATCCTGATCGAGAACTTTGCCGGCCGCTTTCCGCTCTGGCTGGCGCCTGTGCAGGCGGTCGTCGCGACGATCACGTCGGACGCTAACGACTATGCCGAGGAGGTGGCGGCGGCATGCCGCGCTGCCGGCCTGCGCGTCGAGGTGGACATCCGTAACGAGAAGATCAACTACAAGGTGCGTGAGCACTCGCACCAGCATGTGCCCGCTATCCTTGTGGTGGGCCGCCGCGAGGCCGAGGAAGGCACGGTTGCCGTGCGGCGTCTCGGCTCGAAGGATCAGGAAGTGCTTGCGTTGGCCGACGCGGTCGGCAAACTTAGCGCGGAAGCACGCAGTCCGGCGGACTGATGCGCGACGCAATTGTGTTTGAAAGAAACATCCAAGGAGAACGGTAATCGCTAGACGACCGGTAGATGTGACCCCTCCGAAAAAGGACGGGCCACGCGTCAACGAAGATATCGGGGTGCCGCAGGTGCGCCTGGTTGACGAAAATGGGGAGCAGGTTGGCGTCGTTTCGATCGACGAGGCCCTCCAACGCGCCGCCGATGTTCAGCTAGATCTTGTCGAGGTCTCGCCCAATGCCGAACCGCCGGTGTGCAAGATCATCGACTACGGCAAGCTGAAGTATCAGGAACAGAAAAAGAAGAACGAAGCGCGCAAGAAGCAGAAGATCATCGAGGTGAAGGAGATCAAGCTTCGCCCGAACATCGACACGCACGACTACGACGTGAAGATGCGCAGCGCGCGCCGGTTCATCGATGACGGCGACAAGGTCAAGGTGACCCTTCGGTTCCGCGGGCGCGAGATGGCGCACCAGGACCTGGGCGCGCAGGTGCTTGAGCGGGTCCGCGAGGAACTCGACGAGATCGCCAAGGTCGAGCAGATGCCGAAGATGGAAGGCCGCCAGATGGTGATGGTGATGTCACCGCGCTAGGCGCCCCGTCCACAGCAACACACGAAAGCCCCGCCGGCTCGCCGCGCGGGGCTTTTTGTTGGAAGGGGGACGGGAAATAACCCTCTCCGCCCTTCAGGGGGGAGAGGGTGGCGAGCGTCAGCGAGCCGGGTGAGGTGGGCGGTTGCCGACCGTCAGGAAACCGAAAAGGGTGGGAAGAACCCCACCTCACCCCGACCCTCTCCTCCCCCGATGGGGAGGAGAGGGGGGACCACTGATTGAGGGTTCAGCAGTATTCCGCCGCCAGTTCCAGCAGGATGTCCGCCACCTTTTCCGGCGCGCAAAGCTGGGGCGCGTGGTCGGTGTCGAGCGAGTAGAGCTTCTCGACCGGTGTCTCCGAATACATCCGCCTCTGAAGCTGGTTGAACACGGACTGGTCGCGAAGCGTCTCGATATAGACCCGCGGCACCGTGCCGTAGCGTTCCTTGCTGAGCTGCAGCCGCGAACGGCGGGACGATTCCGGCTGCGGGGTCAGCCGCGCGGCGGCGGCGCGGGCATCCGCGGGATCGGCGGTGTTGTAGAACACCTCGACCGCGGCCTCGGGATCGATCATCGACACATGGCCGTCGTCGGATTTGGTGACGCGGGCATGGGCCCCGGTCATCCAGTCCTCCCAGGCGCGGGCGTAGAAATCGATGCAGGAATCCCCGTCGGGCAGCAGGAAGGCGCACAGATAGACGGCGAGCGCCACCTTGTCGGGCCGCAACTCGCTGGTCTGGGACGCGACCGTCCCGCCCATGGAATGGCCGACTAGGATCACCGGCGATGTGGCCGCATCGACCAGCCCGGCGACCTTTTCGGCGCAGAGCATGGTGGTGACGGTCTCTGGCGGCGTGGCGTTCTCCGGCGCTTCGTGCCCGTCGCCGGGCAGGTCCACGCCGATGGCGGTGTGCCCGGCGGCCTCCAGTAGCGGGACCAGCCGGTCCGCCGCCGCGCCCGCATTGTCGGGCGGGGTCGCCACCCGGTGCGGGTTGGACACGAAGCGGTCGTTGGTCCAGCGCATCATCAGGTCGCCGATATTGATGACGAAGGAATCCTCCGGCGTGGCGACGTCGATCCAGTCGCCCGCCCGGGTGCGCACCTGCAGTCCGCCGGGCCGGTTCTCGCTCAGCAGGATGGTGAAGGTGCCGTAGTCGGTGTGGGTGCCCGCGCGCAGCTGGCCGGGCAGGGGCGTCGCCTCGGTGGGCGGGTAGCGGATGATGCGCAGCGCGCTGATCTGCCGGTCGGTGTATGTCCGGAAGAAGTCCGGCGGCAGATCCAGCGCGCGGGCGAACATCTCCTCGATGGTCTCGCCCAGCTTTTCCAGACGATGGTAGTAGGCGGTCGCTGCCGCGCGGAAGGACGCCGGCTCATCCGGATAAACATTCTCGATGAAGTGGGCCGCCGCCGCCGGATCGGTGTGATAGGCGTCCGCGGGGAAATCCGGCGGGCCCATGTGGAAGACTTCCTTCAGGTCCGGCGGGGTCTCCTCGCCCGACCCGTAGGCCAGCCCCTCATCGCCGATGGCGCGATAGCCGCGCGGCACGCCGGGGGTGGGGTGGACGGCGGACTTCTTCTCGGCGGGTGGGCGGGCGAAAAAGCCGCGCGCATTGCCGCGCAGTTCCGCGATGATCTCCGGTTCGACGCCGTGGCCGACGATGGTGAAAAAGCCGATCCCCTCGCAGGCTTCGCGCACCTGCCGCACCACATCGTCACGGTCCCCCGCAAGGAACGGTGCAATGTCGATCACGGGAACGGACTGCGTGCTCATGGGGAAATGTTAGCGCGGAAATTGGGCCTCGTCATTGCTTGAGAGACCCAACACCCCCACCCCGGCCCTCCCCCATCGAGGGGGAGGGGGAAAGGCTGCGCCAGGTGAAGATGAAAAGTCCTCCCCCTTGATGGGGGAGGATTTAGGAGGGGGTGCGAACAGCTACCACGCCCGCGGCGACCTCGAATGCTGGCCGCCGTCGGCCATGATGATCGTACCCGACACCCACATGGCCTTGGGGCTGGCCAGATAGGCCGCAAGCCAGCCGATTTCCTCGGGCTTGCCGGGGCGGCCGGCGGGCAGGTTCTTGTGGGTCTCGCGCCAGCGCTCCTCGTCGCCGAACATCATGTCGGCGTTGATCCGCGCCTGCCGCACGAGACGTTCGGTCTCGACCGGGCCGGGGTTGATGCCCAGGACGCGCACGCCGTGATCCATGCTTTCCGCACCCAGCGCGCGGGTGAGCTGCATCAGCGCGGCATTGCCCATGGAGCCCGCGATATAGGAGGCGCGCGGGCGCTCGCCCGCCATGCCGATCACGTTGATGATCACCCCGTCACCGCGCTCGCACATCTTCGGATAGATGCCCCGGACCAGCCCGACGAAGCCGAACACCTTCAGGTTCCAGGCGTCCTTGATGGTCTGGTTATCGACCCGGGTGATGTCGCCGGACGGGATGGCGCCCGCGTTGTTCACCAGGATGTCGCAGTCACCGACGGCTTCGACCAGTTTCTCGATCCCGGAATCCTGCGACAGGTCGAGCGCGTGCACGGTGGCCTGCGCACCGAAGCGGGTGTTCAGGTCGTCGCGCACGGCATTCAGGTCGGCCTCGGTGCGCGCAACCAGATGCACCGAGCAGCCTTCCTCGGCCAGCACCTCGGCGATGGCCTTGCCGATGCCCTTGCTCGCGCCGGTGACGACGGCGGTCTTGCCGGTGAGTTCGAGATCCATGGATTCCCCCTGCCTGGACGTAACGCTGTTTTGCGCAGGTTACGCCAGGCGGGGGTTATGAGGCTATCGGCGAGCCAGAAGGGGTGAGCTTATTGCGGCGGGCGGGAATGCTGGCCGCCATCGACCATGACAACGGTGCCCGACACCCAGGATGCGCGCGGTGAGGCCACGAAGACCGTCACCGCCGCCAGTTCCTCCGGCGTGCCGCCGCGGCCCGCAGGCAGCCCGGACATGGTTTCCTGCCAGCGTTCCGGGTCACCGAACTGGCGCTCGGCATTGGCGCGGGCCAGAAGCTGGAACCGCTCGGTCACCGTCGGGCCCGGGTTTACGCCCACCACCCGCACGCCGTGGTTCATGCTTTCCGCGCCCATGGTGCGGGTCAGGTGCATCAGGGCGGCGTTGCCCATGGAGCCCGCGATATAGGCGCCGCGCCCGCGCTCACCGGCCATGCCGATCACGTTGACGATCACGCCGTCACCGCGCTCGCACATCTTCGGATAGAAGTTGCGGATCAGGCCCACGGTGCCGAACACCTTGAGCTGCCAGCCCTCCTTGATGTCATCGTCGCTGAGCTTGGACAGGTCGCCGCCGGGAATGGCGCCGGCGTTGTTGATGAGGATATCCGCATCGCCCGCCGCTTCGGTCAGGGCCTGGACCGATTCCGGCTTCGACAGGTCCAGCGCGTGCACGGTGGCCTGCGCCCCGAAACGGGCGTTCAGGTCGTCGCGTACGGCATTCAGGTCGGCCTCGGTGCGCGAGACCAGGTGCACGGAGGCACCTTCTTCGGCCAGAACTTCGGCGATGGCCTTGCCGATGCCCTTGCTGGCGCCGGTGACGATGGCGGTCTTGCCGCTGAGCTGCAGATCCATGGAAATCCTCCCCTTATGATTGGTTGCCCGCAAGCTAGGTTTCCGTCTCCCGAAAGGCAATCCGGATGCCCATAAACCCGGGGATTTGCCCTTGTCAGGCCAAGTCCTCGCCGCTATAACCCCGCGGTTTCCGAACAGCGACGGTGCGGCCGGGCGATATTGAACGCCCAGGGCATGCCCAGCCGTCGAGCATGGCGCGAATGCGCCAAACCGCAAACAAGCGAGGACAAAATGCCCAAGATGAAGACGAAGTCGTCGGCCAAGAAGCGATTCAGCTTCACGGCTTCCGGCAAGATCAAGATGAAGCCCTCCGGCATGCGTCATGGCATGCGCAAGCGCTCCCAGTCCATGAAGCGCAAGGCGCGGAAGATCGGCACCATCGCGAAGGTCGATGAGCAGATCCTGAAGCCCATGATGCCGTATTCGCGAAAGGGCTGATCACATGTCACGCGCAAAAAGCACCGTCCAGCGCCACGCACGGCGCAAGAAAATCCTCAAAGCCGCCAAGGGTTACCGGGGCCGGAACAAGAACGTCTATCGCGTCGCCAAGGAGCGGGTCGAGAAGGGCCTGCAGTACGCCTATCGCGACCGCCGGGTGAAGAAGCGGAACTTCCGCGCTCTCTGGATCCAGCGCATCAACGCAGGCGCGCGTCAGAACGGGATGACTTATTCCCAGTTCATGGCGGGCGTGAAGCAGGCCGGCATCGAGATCGACCGCAAGGTCCTCGCCGATCTGGCCGTGCGTGAGCCCGAGGCGTTCAAGGATATCGTCGAACAGGCACAGAACGCCCTCGGCGCTTCTTCCTGACGCCGAAAGGGCCACCAGGGCTGAGAAAGCCGACGGTGAACCATGACCGCGCCTGATCCTTCCCAGTTGCAGGACACCCTGCTGGCGGACGTCGCCGCAGCGGACAGCCTCGATGCGCTCGAGGCCGTCCGCGTGTCCGCGCTCGGCAAGAACGGGGCGATCACCGGCCTGATGAAGGGCCTCGGCCAGCTCGACGGGGATGCCCGCCGTGAGGCCGGCCAGGCGCTGAACCGGGTCAAGGATGCGGTCGCCGACGCCATCGCGGCGCGGCAGGCCGAACTCGACGCCGCCGCGCTGGAGTCCCGGCTCGCCGAGGAGACGGTGGATGTCACCCTGCCGCCGCGCCCGCGCGAGACGGGGTATCTCCATCCGGTCAGCCAGGTGATGGAGGAGTGCATCGCCATCTTCGGCGAGATGGGATTCACCGTCGCCGAGGGCCCGGATGTCGAGGACGACTTCCACAACTTCACGGCGCTCAACATTCCGCCGGAGCATCCCGCCCGGCAGATGCACGACACCTTCTACCTGAACGCGGAAGCGGGGCGCCCGGCCCCGGTGCTGCGCACCCACACCTCGCCGGTGCAGATCCGCACGATGGAGACGTCGAAACCGCCGATCCGCATCATCGCGCCGGGGCGCACCTACCGCAGCGATTCCGACGCCACCCACACGCCGATGTTCCATCAGATCGAGGCGCTGGTCGTCGATGAGAAGACCCATATGGGCCACCTGAAGGGCTGTATCATCGATTTCTGCCGGGCGTTCTTCGACATCCCGGACCTGCCGGTCCGTTTCCGCCCGAGCCACTTCCCGTTCACCGAACCCTCCATGGAGGTCGATATCGGCTGTTCGCGCGAGGGCGGCGAGCTGCGCATCGGCAATTTCGGCGACGGCGCGGACAACTGGCTGGAGATCATGGGCTCCGGTATGGTCCACCCGAAGGTGCTGGAATATGGCGGCATCGACGCCCGGAAGTATCAGGGTTTCGCCTTCGGCATGGGTATCGACCGCATCGCGATGCTGAAGTACGGCATTCCCGACCTGCGTACCTTCTTCGACGCCGACATCCGCTGGCTGAAGCACTACGGCTTCGTGCCGCTATCCGTGCCGTCGATGGTTCGCGGATTGTAGGGGCGGGCCATGAAGTTCACCCTCAGCTGGCTGAAAGACCACCTCGACACCGAGGCGTCGCTCGACGAGATCGTCGAGACGCTGATCCGCATCGGCCTTGAGGTCGATACGGTCGAGGACCGCGCGGCGGAGCTCTCCGCCTTCCGCGTCGCCCATGTGATCTCTGCCGAGCAGCACCCCGATGCGGACCGGCTGCGTGTCTGCACCGTCGATACGGGCGAGGGCACGGTGCAGGTGGTCTGCGGCGCGCCGAATGCGCGCGCGGGCATGAAAGGCGTGTTCGCGCCGGTCGGCACCTGGGTGCCGGGCATCGAGGTCGAGCTCAAGGCGGCGAAGATCCGCGGCGTCGAGTCCAACGGCATGCTGGTCTCCGAACGCGAGATGGGCCTGTCGGACGAACACGAAGGCATCATCGACCTGCCTGAGGATGCGCAGATCGGCATACCCTTCGCGGAAGTCCTCGGGATCGACGATCCGGTTATCGATATCGAGCTCACCCCGAACCGCCCCGACTGCACCGGCGTGCGCGGCATTGCCCGCGACCTGGCCGCCGCCGGGCTGGGCGCGCTCAAGCCGTTCGACGCGGCTGCGCCGGTGGCCGGCAGCTACAAGTCGCCCGTCAGCTGGAAGATCGCGGATGACGGCAATGCCTGCCGCTACGTCGTGGGCCGCCACTTCAGGGGTGTGACGAACGGCCCGTCGCCGCAATGGGTGCAGGACCGGCTGGTGGCCGTGGGCCTGCGGCCGATCTCGGCGCTGGTGGACGTGACCAACTACGTCTCGCTGGATCTGGGCCGCCCGCTGCACGTCTTTGACGCGGGCAAGCTGGACCACAAGACGCTGACCATGCGCCGTGCGCGCGACGGCGAGAAGTTCATGGCCCTGGTCGAGCGCGAATACGAGCTGGACGGCGAGATGACCGTCATCGGCGACGGTGACAAGGCCGAGGGCCTGGCCGGCGTCATGGGCGGGCTCGATTCAAGCTGCACGGCGGAGACGACCGAGGTGTTCCTCGAGGTTGCGCTGTTCGATCCCATTTCCGTCGCCGCGACGGGCCGCAAGCTGCAGATCGAATCCGATGCGCGCTACCGCTTCGAGCGCGGCATCGACCCGGAATCCGCCGAATGGGGCGCCGAGGTTGCCGCGCGACTGATCCTCGAATTCTGCGGCGGCGAGGCGAGCGAGACCGTCAGCGCCGGCAAGATGCCCAAATGGCAGCGTGAGATCGAACTGCGTTCCGACCGTGTGGCGACGCTCGGCGGGGTCGAGGTCTCCCACACGCGCCAGAGCGACATCCTCGAACGCCTCGGCTTCGATCTCTCGCCCAGTGATGAAGGGGTGTCGGCCTCGGTGCCGCCGTGGCGCCCGGATATCGAGGGCGAGGCGGACCTGGTCGAGGAGATCACCCGCATCTACGGCTTCGACAGCATCCCTCCGGTCTCGCTGACCCGCGACGCGGCCCTGCCGTCCGTGGCCATCACCCCGGAACAGCGCCGCGCCAGCATCGTGCGCCGCACGCTCGCCGCCCAGGGCCTGAACGAGGCTGTCACCTGGTCCTTCATGGGCCGCACGCAGGCGGAACTCTTCTCCAAGGTGGCCGACACGCTGGTGCTCGCCAACCCGATCTCCAGTGAGCTGGATGCACTGCGTCCCTCGATCCTCGGCAACCTGCTGGTGGCCGCTGGCCGCAACGCCGACCGCGGCTATGGCGATGTCGGCCTGTTCGAACTCGGCCCGGCCTACCGCGACGCCACGCCCGACGGCCAGATGCTGGTCGCCGCCGGTGTACGCCACGGCAACGCCCACCCGGCCCACTGGTCGGGCACAGCGCGTGCCGCCGACGCGCTCGACGCCAAGGGTGATGCGCTGGCCGCGCTGGAGGCGGCGGGCGCGCCCGTCGGCAACGCGCAGGTCGGCCGCGACGCGCCGGACTATTACCATCCCGGCCGCTCGGGCAGCCTGCGTCTGGGCAAGAACGTGCTGGCCTGGTTCGGGGAAATCCATCCCGCCGTGCTGCGCGGCCTCGACGTGCGCGGCCCGGCCGTCGGCTTCGAGGTGTTCCTCGACAACATCCCGGCCCGCAAGGAATCGAAAAAGGGCGGCGTCGCCCGCCCGCCGCTGCAATTGTCGGCCTTCCAGCCGCTGCGCCGCGACTTTGCCTTCCTGGTCGATGCCGATGTGCAGGCCGGCGACCTGCTGCGCGCGGCGCGCGGCGCCGACCGCGACATGATTTCCGATGTGTCCCTGTTCGATGTCTATGAAGGCAAGAACATGGAGCCGGGCAAGAAGTCGCTGGCGATCCAGGCGACCATCCAGCCGGTCGATGCGACGCTCACCGACGCCGAGATCGAGGAGATTTCGGCGAAGATCGTGGATGCGGTGCAAAAAACTACGGGCGGCACGCTGCGCGGGTAGGCGCTGTCATCCACAAAGGCCTGTGGATAACATGGCAAAACGGTTTCAGCGGCGGCGTGGCATTGTGACAGCCTGGGGAAAAGCGCTGAATATCGTTTAAGTTGCTGGTAAAAATTAAAAATATACGTTTCCCGAACTCTCACAATTCGGGGATAAGATCGGGAAAACGACTTGTGGAGACCGGATTGTGACAGTTATCCCCGATTGTCACAGACCGTATGACAGCCATTGTGACAGGGCCTGTTCCTGAATTGTTCACACGTTATCAAGCGCACCCATGACCGACCTTTCCCACATCCGCAATTTCTCCATCGTCGCGCATATCGACCACGGCAAGTCGACCCTGGCCGACCGCCTGATTCAGGAAACGGGCGGGCTGACCGACCGTGAGATGTCCGAACAGGTGCTCGACAACATGGAGCTCGAGCGCGAGCGCGGCATCACCATCAAGGCGCAGACCGTGCGCCTGAAGTACGAGGCGAAGGACGGCAAGACCTATTTCCTGAACCTGATGGACACGCCGGGCCATGTCGATTTCTCCTACGAGGTCTCGCGCTCGCTCGCCGCGTGCGAGGGCGCGCTGCTGGTGGTGGACGCCAGTCAGGGCGTGGAGGCGCAGACGCTCGCCAATGCCTATCTGGCCATCGACGCCGATCTGGAACTGGTGCCGGTCCTCAACAAGATCGACCTGCCCGCCGCCGAACCCGACCGGATCAAGCAGCAGATCGAGGACGTGATCGGGCTGGATGCGTCCGACGCGCTGGAGATTTCCGCCAAGACCGGGCTCGGCATTCCCGATGTGCTGGAGGCCATCGTTACCAAGATGCCACCGCCCGAGGGCGATGCGGATGCCGAGCTCCAGGCACTGCTGGTCGATAGCTGGTACGACCCCTATCTGGGCGTGGTCGCGCTGGTGCGCGTGAAGCACGGCACCCTGAAGAAGGGCCAGCGCATCCGCATGATGTCCAACGGGCGCACCTATCCGGTGGACCGGGTCGGCGTGTTCACACCCGCGCGCACCGAGATCGGCCAGCTCGGCCCCGGCGAGATCGGGTTCATCACCGCGTCCATCAAGACCGTGGCCGACTGTAATGTGGGCGACACCATCACCGACGACCGCAAACCCGCAGCCAAGCCGCTGCCGGGCTTCAAGCCGTCGGTGCCGGTGGTGTTCTCCTCTTTCTATCCGGCCGATGCGGCGGATTACGAAGATCTGCGCGACGCGCTGGGCAAGCTGCATCTGAACGACGCCAGCTTCGAATACGAGCCGGAAAGCTCCGTGGCGCTGGGCATGGGCTTTCGCTGCGGCTTCCTCGGCCTGCTGCACATGGAAATCATCCAGCAGCGCCTCGACCGCGAGTTCGATCTGGAGATTATCGCGACGGCGCCGTCGGTCGTGTACCGGATCAGGATGACCGACGGGAAGGAGATCACGCTCCACAATCCGTCGGACTATCCCGATGTCACCCGCATCGACACTATCGCCGAGCCCTGGATCAAGGCCTCGATCATGGTGCCGGACGACTATCTCGGCCCGATCCTGCAACTGTGTACGGAACGGCGCGGCGAACAGCTCGACCTGACCTATGTGGGTGGGCGCGCCATGCTGGTCTATCGCCTGCCGCTCAACGAGGTGGTGTTCGACTTCTACGACCGGCTGAAATCCATCAGTCGCGGCTATGCCAGCTTCGACTATGAGCTGGACGAATACCGCGAGGGCCATCTGGTGAAGGTCGATATTCTGGTGAACGGCGAGATCGTCGATGCCCTGTCGATGGTGGTGCATCGCGACCAGGCCGAGGCGCGCGGACGTCACCTGTGTTCACGCCTGAAGGATCTCGTCCCGCGCCAGCTCTTCAAGGTGGCGCTCCAGGCGGCCATCGGCGGCAAGGTCATCGCCCGCGAAACGCTGGGCGCCATGCGCAAGGACGTCACGTCCAAGTGCTACGGCGGCGACATCACCCGCAAACGCAAGCTTCTGGAGAAGCAGAAGGCGGGCAAGAAGAAGATGCGCCAGTACGGCAATGTCGAGATCCCGCAGTCGGCCTTCATCGAAGCGCTACGGATGGGCGACGAGTAGGGCCCAATCCTTCTTCGTCGTTCCCGCGAAGGCGGGAACCCATAAACTCAAACGCCTGCCAAACTAGGTGCGGTGGTTATGGATGCCCGCCTTCGCGGGCATGACGATGAAAGTATTGTCCCTACCGGAACATGCCACCCTTGGGCGGGCGGCGGCGGAACAGCCAGACCAGAAGAACGCCCGGCACGCCGGTCACGAACAGCGCCGGCCATGTCAGGAGCGTGGAGATCACCGGGTGCCACAGCCACGGACCGATCACCGGCACATGCCGGGCGATCGCCGGTTCGGCGACCTGGAGGCTGGTCGGGTGCAGGCTGAACCACAATTCGCCGGCGGCGATCAGCGAGAGCGTACCGGCATCGATCGACGCCAGCGCGTCGCGCACGAGAATGGCGATCGCGGCGATCAGGAAAATCCAGCCAATGACGCGGCCCACGACCATAACCGGGTGAGTTCTCCGCTTCTGATTTTGTTGTTTGTTTTCCGCGTCATACTTAACAGCAGTCGGTGTGTCGGACACAAGTCTTACTCCTGACGGATTTGGTTAAAAGACGGCCTGTTGCCAGCATGGCTCCGGTTCGGCTATTGAACGCCGCGTGCCGGAGGGGTGGCCGAGTGGCTGAAGGCGCACGCTTGGAAAGCGTGTATGCGGGAGACCGTATCGAGGGTTCGAATCCCTCTCCCTCCGCCACTCTACGCTTTCGGCTTCGGGTGGCAGGCCACCTTGTGGCCTGGCGAACGAACCGCTTAGGCGTAGGAGTGCCCGCCGTAGCCTTGGCGAAGGCGGGCTGTCGAAATGTGGTACGTATATTTCCTCAATCTTGCGAACGGCAACACCTACGTCGGCTCGACGAATGACCTGAAGCGGCGCGTCCGGTCTCATGAGCGTGGTCAGGTTCAATCGACGAAGTCGTTCTTGCCCGTTCAGCTCATGTCCTATATCGCCGTGATGTCTGAGCCCAAGGCACGCGAACTCGAACGCTACTTCAAAAGTGGCTCCGGAAAGGCGTTCGCCAAAAAGCGATTCCTCTAGCCGCCTTCGGCTTCGGGTGGCAGGCCGCGCTTCGTGCTCTGGGCGCATCTGTTCGGACAAACGTTCCATCACCCTCACCAACACCGCAGCGTGCTTCACCATTCCCTCGAATGGTGCGCGCGAAATTCAAGCCGATGTGATCGTTCCTGCGATTGCGGTCGGCTGGAAATACGCTGCTACCGCGTTCTCGAAGTTATGAACGGTTTTCCGCGCCCGATGCCTTTGGGTGACCCACGCACTGTGATTCCGGGGTAGAGGGCGAGCTTCCGAGTAAAGGAGCATCTGGCTGTGCCGGGTGGTGAAAGCAGGGATGGGTTCAAACGGTTGGTTGCGCGGATTGTTGGCCGCGGTTCTGGTTTGTGTGTGTCTGGGGGACTCGGAAGCTGTTGCCCAGTCTGAAGAGATCGTCGAACCGAGTGGTTCAGGCGAGGACCAGACAGGCTCGGACGTCGTCGGTTCGCAGGTTGGCGCGACGGCGATTGGCGGGTTCATTGCCGGTGTGGGGGGGCAGATC
>Ga0181594_10001682_pt1 | contig 20434 bp, 18 predicted proteins | sample 071ome_18_FD_145603 | JGI IMG/M metagenome (GOLD analysis project Ga0181594, IMG submission 145603) | Coastal salt marsh microbial communities from the Groves Creek Marsh, Skidaway Island, Georgia - 071413BT metaG (spades assembly) | ecosystem: Environmental > Aquatic > Marine > Intertidal zone... | reverse complement strand
TTTCACATCGCCACGACGCAGTTCTTCAAAGACATCACTGTGATAAATAAGCCCCCAAAAGGCGTGATCCACAATCACTTTCACGCCTAGATCGGTACGCCCTGCCACCATCACCGAGACTTTTTCGCCGGCCTTAAAATGTTGGTTCTCATCCGTGTCGTATAAGAAGTCATCTATCTTGGCAGAGGCTGCGATACGTCGAGTATCATCTAGGTAGATGCGCACCAGCGCTTTACGACCCTTTTCTAGCTTGGTGCGTTGTTCGGCAAACGGGACAAAAATATCTTTAGGTAGCCCCCAGTTCAGAAACACCCCATGCTTATTCTCATCGACTACGTTTAGGTAAGCGAACTCGCCCACCTGAGCCATCGGGGTAAGTGTGGTCGCCACGAGCCGGTCTTGGCTGTCACGATAGATAAACACGGAAATTTGATCACCCACTTCTAAGGGATCTTTAATGTATTGCTTAGGCAGCAGAATCTCACCATCACGACCACCGTCTAACTGAGCGCCCCGAGGCAGCATACGTAGGACGCTGAGGGTGTTTTGACGGCCAATACTGATCATGTGTCTATCTCTTAGGGTAAATCGTGCGGGAGTTGGTTGCTGCGCATTGTACTCTCATTCGGACAAAAGCACCTGTATTTATTCTGGCAGGCCATAACCTTCATCTAAAATCGTTTCGCAAAGCGCTTACGATAGTCTAGCGGGGTCAGGCCAGTTTTGCGTTTAAACAAGCGCCGAAAGGAGCTGACGTCTTCATACCCCACATGATCCACCACTTGCTCAAGACTGTCAGAGGTTTCGGTTAGGCGTTTTTGAGCAACATCCATTCTTAACTGTTGCAGGTATTCGTAGGGCGTAATTTTTAACGCCGTTTTAAAACGACGAATCAGGGTGCGCGTACTCACGTTCAACTGATCTGCCACCGCCTCAAGGCTTAAACCCGCATCCCCATATCGCTGCTGAAACACCCGCTGCGCGCCTGACACAAGGGCATCTTGATGATGCTGTGCCAATGATGCCAACCGATAGGTGAGCTGGCTTTCGCGCCGATAATCGATGACAAATGCTTTAGCGGTTTGAATGGCTTTGTCGTAGCCCATATAGTGCTCGATGAGCAATAAGCCCAGATCAAACCAAGCCAAGCCTCCCCCAGCACAGTAGACCCCTTGATCATGGGTAATGAGAAGGTCGGCCCGTAAATCCACCTGAGGATAACGCTGACTAAAGGCCTGCTGATAGCCCCAATGGGTGGTGGCCGTCGTGTCGTTGAGCACGCCCGCCTCGGCCAATAAAAAAGTGCCCGTGCAATTGCCTACGATGGCAATGCCCTGCTGCTTGGCCCAACGAATTAAATCGAGCAACTCATCATTGCTGGCAAGCACCTTTGAAATGGGACCACCGATGGTGGGTATCACAAGCACATCCATGGACGATGACTGTTTAAGCTCTGAAAAACGGGTTTGCGCGTGAATCACTAGGCCGTTCAGGCATTGAACGGGCTCTCCATCTTCGCTGGCCACCCGAACCTGAAAACCCGGAACAGGCGGCTCACCGGCTATGCGCTGCCAGCTCACACCAGCCAAACACAGCATGTCCACCACCCCAGTGAGGGCAGACGCCAGTACCCCTTGGAATCCGGCCACCACCACATTGACTTGGCGAGATGCGGGCTCGATGGTTGGAGCATCCGCTTGAGGAGCCTGATTTTCAGCCATGCAACTTGTCACTTTTCGCATTAAATGTGGCAATAATGACAATTATGCCGCCTACCCTCAAGGGGCATACTGAAACAAAACAAGAGGGTCATACCATGCTCGTAAATCGCAAAGATCTCGATTTTTTACTGTACGACGTGTTTCAAGCCGAAGCACTCACCGAACTGCCCTACTATCAAGAACACGACCGCACCACCTTCGACGGTGTTATTAATACGGCCCACCGCATCGCCGAAGACCTGTTTCTGCCCCACAATCAAAAAGGCGATGAGCACGAGCCACAGTTTGATGGCAAAACCGTCTCGACCATCCCCGAAGTGAAAACCGCATGGAAACACTTTTGCGAAGCCGGTTTATTGAACCCAAGACACAGCTACGATCTGGGCGGCATGCAACTGCCCTCTTTAGTGCATTGCGCCATGAGCGGCCTGTTCACCAGCGCCAACCCTGGCACCGCCGGTTACCCCTTCCTTACCAGCGCCGCCGCCAACGTGATCGAAGCCTTTGGTAGCGACGAGCAAAAGCAACGCTATTTACCCGGTCTATTTGATGGACGATTCGCCGGCACCATGGCCTTAACCGAACCGGATGTGGGCTCGTCTCTAGGTGACCTTGCCACCAAAGCCATTCCGCAGAGTGACGGCAGCTATCGCATCGTCGGGCAAAAAATGTATATCTCGGGCGGCGATCAAGACATTACCGACAACATCATTCACCTTGTGTTGGCACGGGTGGAAGGCGCGCCTCAGGGTGTCAAAGGCATCAGCCTGTTCATCACGCCAAAAACCCTCGTCAACGAAGACGGCTCATTAGGAGAACGTAATGACGTGCAACTGGCCGGCTTGCTACACAAGATGGGGTATCGCGGCACCACGTCCACCGTGCTGAAGTTTGGCGAAAACGACGCCTGCCAAGGCTTCCTCATCGGTGAAGAAGGCAAGGGGCTCATGTACATGTTTAAGATGATGAACGAAGCCCGCATCGGCGTGGGATTAGGCGCGACCATGATTGGCTATCGCGGCTACCTCGCCTCACTGGCATACGCCAAAGATCGTCCTCAAGGGCGTTTACCTTCCACGAAAGATCAATTGAGTCAGCCGGTTTCCATCATTCAACACGCCGACGTGAAACGCATGCTGCTGGCACAAAAATCCTACGTGGAAGGGTCATTAGCCTTATGTTTGTTAGCGGCACGTTTGGTGGACGAACAAGAAGTCGGTGGCGATGCGGATGCAGGTATCTTGCTGGATTTGTTAACCCCGATCGTGAAAAGTTTCCCGTCCTATTACGGGCCCAAGGCAAACGATCTTGCCATTCAGGTATTGGGCGGCGCAGGCTACACCCGTGAATACCCAGTGGAACAATGCTACCGCGACAACCGCTTAAACCCCATTCACGAAGGCACCCACGGCATTCAATCCCTCGACCTGTTAGGACGAAAACTGTGGATGCATCAAAGCAAAGGCTTGCAATTGCTCATGGCAAAGGTCAACGCCACCCTGGCGAATGCCAAATCCATCGAGGCACTGACACCCTTGGTAGAAATCTATCAAGGCAAACTCAACACGTTTAGTAAAACGGTGATGGTGTTAGGCCAAGCATTACAAACGGGTAAAGTAGATGCCACGCTGGCCAACAGTGCGTTGTTTTTAGACCTAATGGGTAAGATGGTGGTGGCCTGGTTATGGCTAGAACAAGCCTGTGTCGCACACGCACAATTTGGCGACAGCCAGGTTCAAGCCGACCAAGATTTTCTCGCAGGTAAACTGCAAGCCTGCCGCTATTTCATTACATGGGAACTGGGCGAAGTGGAGCATCAAGCGCAATTACTCACGCAACTGGACGACACCTGTTTGGCCATGCAAGCCGACTGGTTCTAATTAACACGGAGTCACATCATGAGCGAAAAATTATTGGTCGACGCGCAAGACCACATTCTCACCATCACCTTTAACCGTCCAGAAAAATACAATGCACTGGACCCTGAAACCTATCACTTATTAGCTAAGGCGTTGTACCGTTTGCAAACGGATGCAGATTTGCGCGTGGCCGTGATTCAAGCCAACGGAAAACACTTCACCACGGGGTTAGAGTTGGACAAATGGGCCAACATCTTTGCTAGCGGTGGCGATGTGGAACTGGCCGAAGATGAAATCGACCCCTACGGTTTACGCGGCGATGCCCTCACCAAACCGGTGATCTGTGCCGTGCAGGGTTTGTGTTACACCTCAGGCTTGGAACTGCTGTTAAATACCGACATTCGGGTCGCCGCCACCGATGCGCGTTTCGCCCAATTGGAAGTGAAGCGCGGCATTTACCCCTGTGGCGGAGGCACCGTGCGCCTGCCCGAGGAAATCGGCTGGGCCAATGCCCAACGTTACATTTTGACCGGTGATGAATTCAGCGCAGAACAGGCTCACCAATGGGGGATGCTTCAGGCCATCGTGCCGGAAGCCGAGGTAAAAACCACTGCCCGTTCCATCGCCGAAAAAATCGCTAAAGCGGCACCGTTAGGTGTGCAAGCGGCCTTACGTTCGTCTAAACGGGCCCGTCGAGAAGGTCATCATGCTGCGCTTGCCACCGTGTTCGAAGATATGCCGAGCATCATTCAAAGTCAGGACGCCCGCGAAGGGGTCATGTCATTTTTGGAGCGACGTGAAGCGAAGTTTGTAGGGTCGTAAGACGGCTGGCTTCACACTGCGGTGCAGCCAGGTCTTTTGATTGGGTGCTAAACAAAAATCCCTCATCCCCGACGCGCCGTGTTTTTCAGCCAACGTAACCGGTTGGACCCCTGCCTGCGTTAGAGTTACCTGCGGCGATGATCGGGATCGCCGAAGGCAACTTTAATCCACTTCTATTTTCTTTCCGTTTTTGAGTGCTTTTTCTGCAAACTCAATACATTGGACCCCTGCCTGCGCAGGGGAGACGCGGAGCTTTAAACACCGGAAAAGCGTCATCCCCGACGCGCGCAGCGCTTTAGAGTTACCTGCGGCGATGATCGGGATCGCCGAAGGCAACTTTAATCCACGTCTATTCTCTTTCCGTTTTTGAGTGCTGTTTCTTCAAACTCAATGCATTGGCCCCCTGCCTCCGCAGGGGAGACGCTAAAACGTTCGGCCAAGTGGTGTAAGGATCAGTTGGGCCCCTGCGTTGGCGACGTCTCTCTTCCAACCTCAGGGAGACGAAACCGGCGCTGCTGACCCTCACACAGAGAACCTACCGTGGAGTGTGTAAAACGTCACACCCGGCACGCAAAAACATCAGACAATATCATTAGATTAACATCGGCAACCTGTCACCTTACGAACCGCTTCTTATAATGCCCTTCTTTTAAAAAACGCCGCCCGTCACTGAGTAAATGACGTGCGACTCCCCACGGCGCTGGCGCCATTCAAGGATGAACGATGAAACGACACGCAATACCCGTTTTTTTATTACTCGGCTTATTGAGCGCCTGTGGTGCAGAAGACAAAGACTCTGACGGCGACGGCATTAAAGACAGCCGAGATAACTGTGTAAAGATTGAAAACCCAGATCAGGCGGACCTCGATAACGACCGCTTAGGCGATGCCTGTGACGACGACTGGGACGGCGACAATGTCCCCAACGGGGTGGACCTCTTCCCTAGAAATGGCGATGAATCCGCCGACGCAGATGAAGACGGCATCGGTGACAACAGCGATCTCGCCCCTAATAACGGTGACCGTTATTACGCCTTAGTCAGCCGTTTACTCGAACACGATTACTTTTCTCATACCTTTACGGGCACTACTGGGTTTGACCAAATGGGGTTAAACCGAAAGGCCGCGGCTTTAGGCGACCTTAATGGCGACGGCATTACCGATTTAGGCTTCGTATTACCGGATGAAGGCGAGTACGTGGGGTCGCCATCCGTCATATGGGATGGCACCCTGGCCGTCTACATCGTGTTGGGCAGCCCCAACATGGCACGAGATTGGACGTTAGACACCATTCGTCAAAACGCCGCGTTCAAAATTACCGATGACAGACCATGGCGGGGGGGCAATTATTTTGATGAAGTTCTGCAGTTGTTTTCGTCTGGGGATGTCAACGGGGACGGGTACGACGACTTTGTGTTAAAAACCGGTTGGATCAACGCGACAACGCACCTCATCTACGGTGCGGCCCAGTGGCCAGACAGCGAAATCAGCCTCCAAGACTTGCCCGGGGATTACGCCCTATCCAGCATCAGTCAAGATTATGTGTTTCAACAGTTTGAGGCCTTTCACCCCCTTGGGGATATCAATAACGATGGCCACCCAGACCTGCTATTCGGCTTTCGGCATATGGTGCCGTACACACCGGAGTTGGGCCATGTATTGCGCCCTCGCATTTGGTTAGGGGACGGCACCACATTAAAGGGGGAATTAAGCCTAGAAGAAGTGAGCGACGAAGGCGCCCTGTACCCGGTTTATTTCGACGTTTTACTCAACGGGGAGCATTTCTCTACCATTCAGTTGAAAGACTCCACCAGAACGGAAGACTTACTCTGGTCAACCTTGGGCGTTCATGTCAGCGCCATCGGCAACTTTAATGGCGACGCCTATGATGACTTCGTTCTCCATGATCAGCCCAGTGAACGTTATTACGAAAACAGCTTTGGCCATGTGTATGTCATCTATGGCGGCCCCACCGAGCAGTGGCAGCAAGACCTAGATTTGGCAACCCTGAGCAAAGACAGGGGCTTGGATATTAGGGGGGAGGCCAGTGTTTTAAATGGGCCGATTGAGAACAGCATAAACGCAGCGAACCTAGTGTCTGGACGCGACTTGAACGACGATGGCTTAAATGACGTGTTCTTGGCCACAAGTTTTTGGGGTGGCTTTAAGAGTTTTAATACTCTACCAAGGGGCGGTGTGGGCTTTTTCATTTACGGTAAGGCCGGCGGCTACAGCGACGCCGAATACGCGTTAACCGATTGGTTGCAGCAGACGCCACATTTTAAGCAAGAACATATGCCCATTAAATCCAATGGGGTGGTGTTGTTGGACGACATCAACGGCGATCACTTGCCAGAAATCGCTATGAGCCGATTTTTTTACGCCGATTTTGAAGACGGATTAATGACAGATATTAAGGCTGAAGGAGCCATGCAAATCCTGTTGGGCAGTAAAGATTTCCCGAACGTGATCGATGTATCGGACATGTCCGACGGCAAAGGCTATTTTATTTATAACGACCTTTTTGATGCCAGTTTGAAAGAGGAGTATCAGGACGATTGGTTCAGTCGTGAGCTGTTTCTGATGCGAGGTTGGGGCGCGGATCAAACCTTAATGATCACCGTGCCCTACATGGGCGACGAGGTGTACGGTGATACAAGTTTGGTAAAAGCCGGGCACGGAAAGATTTACCTCATGCCGATGGAGAAGCCCCTGTATGAATAAGTGTTTCGCTATGGTGCTGTGCATCCTCAGTGCCGCCAGTTACGGCTTTGATCGTTGATGCGGGCGATTCATTTTAGATGGCGCGCTAAACAAAAAGCCGTCATCCCCGACACGCGCAGCGCTTTAGAGTTGCCTGCGGCGATGATCGGGATCGCCGAAGGCAACTTTAATCCACTTCTATTTTCTTTCCGTTTTTGGGTGCTGTTTCTGCAAACTCAATACATTGGACCCCTGCCTGCGCAGGGGAGACGATACAAAACCGCTCCGGAAAATACCTAAAACCGTTGGACCCCTGCCTGCCCAGGGGAGACGAAACAAAACCGCTCAGGAAAATACCCAAAACCGTGGACCCCTGCCTGCGCAGGGGAGACGCTAAAAGGTTCGGCCAAGAGGTGCAAGGATCAGTTGGGCCCCTGCGGTGGCGACGACTCTCTGCGAGTCGCAGGGAGACGCCGAATGTTAAGCGTCGGCCGTTCATCAACGGGCCTTTTAGTGAGCCTTTTAATGGGCCGTCAGGCCATTAGTGGTGATGGCCACCCACGCCGTGAACATGGCCGTGGGCCAGTTCTTCCGCTTCGGCTTCGCGCACGTCTTCGATGTTAATATCAAAGGTGATCGTCTTACCGGCCAATGGGTGGTTGGTATCCACGTCCACATTAAAGCGACCCACTTTCACCACGACCACATCGCGCATACCTTGATCGGTATTCACTTTCACCGCCATGCCCGCTTGCAACTTGCCTTTGGTGGCGAGGTGTTTGATGGGAATGCGCTGAATCGATTCTTCTTTGCGTTCGCCATAGGCTTCGGCAGGGCTTAACGTAGCCTGAAACTGCTCGCCCGCTTGCTTGCCTTCAAACGCTTTTTCTAACGCTGGCAAAATATTATTGTGACCATGCAAGTAGGTCATAGGATGACCATTGGTGCTGGTTTCGAAGGCGTCACCATTTTCGCCTGTTAGGGTGTAGTGAAAGTACACTACCTTGTCTTTTTCAATGATCATAACTAAACCTTGATGTCATTTGCCGGCGCATTATATCCCCAATGATTGGCCATATGCACCCGCCAAACGACAATTAAAGCGGGTCGATTTTACCAAGGCAAGGCTTGGCCATTGCTGTGCCAGAACCCACCTGTGTTCTCCAGATTCAGCTCTTCAATGCGCTGAACTAACCCTTGTGCCGATTGCTCTGGGGTGATGTCGCCGGTAAAGCCCACCATACGGGTTTGTACATAGCCCGGGTGCAATACCGCCACGGCAATGCCTTTAGGGGCAAGATCCATGGCCAGCGATTTGGTGAAGGCGTTTAACGCAGCCTTACTGGCGCGGTAACCATAGTAGGCACCGCTGGTGTTGTCTTCGATGCTGCCCATGCGGCTGGTGATGTTGGCGACCTTGCTGCCTTCACCCAGCAGGGGTAATAAAGCATCCGTGACTTTTAACGGAGCGATGGCGTTAATTTCAAACTGATCACGAATGGCCTCTAAATCCAAACCCCCTAGGGTTTCGTTTTTAAATAGGCCGGCGTTATTGATCAGCACGTCGATGCCCTCTCCATCCCCAAGGCTTAGCTTCAGTACATTGGGAATTTGCGCTACTTGGTCATCGTCCATGAGGTCGATGCCACTGATCACCTGATCGGCAATGTCTTCAATGTCGTCGGATGTTTCACGACACACCGCGATCACTTCGTGACCTTTTTCCACCCAAATCTTTGCCATGGCCAAACCGATGCCTCGGTTTGCACCTGTGATTAATACGCGCATAATCTCTCCAGTAGTGATGACGCTAATTTTTTGTGCAGTGAATTCGGTTTCGACTCATCGCATTTAGGCAATCATAATGATGTCTATTACTGATTTATCAAGAGAGAATCATCACGAGGAAAAGAAATCTCTGTTCCATGAACAAAATCAAGTGCGCCTTGATATGGAGCGTTGAAAGCAGTGAAGAAAAATAAGACAGCCAACCTCCCTGTTGGCGACGGCTTCCGAGTTGCCGAAAACGTCCATGTATGCCCAGTAAAAAATAGATCCTTGCTAAGGGCTCATGATAAAGATCGATATGTCTGTGTCAGCAGAAAAGAGTCGCCCGTTCGATCTTTCTATTGCACCTAGAAACATCCCTGTGGTTTCTCGTCATGGCAACGATATCCGTAAGCTATCCGTATCCATTGCTCACGATCATCCAGAGCGTTCCTTCTTAGTGCCAAGGTTGCATCCATCAACCTTACTTAGCTTAACGACCGCGAGCACGCTGTCTTTAATAATTTTCATGTATAAAGAGCAACCGCCCTTAAACCAGAATCACTTCAGTTTGACCGGCTCTTTCATCCAAGCTAGATCCAGTTGCTCCATCCAATGAAGTGTGTCTTCGGTTTTGGTGGTGGGCTTGTATTCTGCCGCCACGTAACCGTGGTAATGACTGAAGCGAATGTCTTCGAACAAGGCTTTAAAATTCAAATTTCCGCTGAACGGTTCACCTCGACCAGGTACATCCGCAAATTGAATGTGGCCAATTAATTCACCATAGTGCTTGATGGTTTCATCCACATTGCCTTCCATGATTTGCATGTGATAAATATCAAACTGCATTTTCAAATTCGGGTGATTTATTTCGGTGATTATGTCGTGCATGTGTTCACTGTGATGCACTAAAAAACCGGGCATATCGCGAGTATTGATCGCCTCAAAGGTCACCAAAATGTGATGAGGCGAAAATGCATGGGCCGCCTTTTTTAAATTTACTTTTAAGGTTTTCAAATATTCGTCACGACGGGACTCATCTAAACATCGCCCCGGCAACACATTCACTAATTTCACGTCGAGGGCCTTGGCGTAGGCGTAGCATTGTTTGAGAGCCTGATCGAATTCGTCGATTTTTTCTGGCACGGCGGCCAAACCTTCGCCACCGGACATAAGGTCGCCAGCGGGCACATTGATCAAACACACCTCGACACCGGCGGATTCTTTGGCCTGCTTTAAATCTTCAATGGATTCTTCATAGGGAAACTGAATTTCCACCACAGAAAACCCGGCGTCTTTGGCCGCCTGAAAGCGTTCCAACAAAGGCACCTCGGTAAACATTAACGACAGGTTAGCAGCAAGTCTCATGGTGACCTCTATTTGGTTTTCATTTGTTCATACAAAGTGACAAGGGTCGCTGGATCCTGATCGGCAAAACCTCGACTGGCGTGCTGGCGCATTAACTCTGCGCCCAAGCCTGCCATGGGGATGCCACTGGCCAATTGTTTCGCCAGCGCGTTGGCCATGTCTAAATCTTTTAACAAGGTTTTAACATGCCATTTGATTTCATCGAAATTCTGATTAGCCATTTTGGGGCCTGTTAGTTGAAGCGGTATGCTATCGGCAAAGCCCCCTTTTAAGGCAACGGGTATTTGCGCGGCATCGACTCCGGCTTTCTTAGCAAGGGCCATCACTTCCGCCATCACTAACACATTGCAGCTCACCAGCATCTGATTGCAAATCTTGGTGGTTTGTCCTGAGCCTGCGGGCCCCATGTGGGTCACTCTTTGACTCAATGGGGCAAGCAATGGCATAACGGTTTCGATGACGTTGGCGTCGCCACCCGCCATGATGGCCAACGTCCCGGCTTCAGCCCCAGCGACCCCGCCGCTGACGGGGCTATCCACCCATTGAACTCCCTTATGGCTTAGCGCTGTGGCCAGCTGGCGAGTCGTGTCGGGGTCGATTGAACTAAAATCCACGATAATCTGCTGGTCTTTTAAGTAACCCTCTAACTGTGACACCACGTCTTCTACCGCCTGGGTATTGGACACACAGAGCATAATCACATCCATGTCTTGGGCCAGCGACGCCAGAGAATCCGCCCGCTTCGCTCCTAAGGCCACCAATGGCTCACATTTGACGGCATTGCGGTTAAATACCGTCAAATCCACATTCGCTTCCAGCAAGCGCTGACACATGGGCAGGCCCATTAGGCCAATTCCAATAAACCCCACTCTGGTCATTTTTTGTACTCCAAAACGTATCTGCCTGTATTTTCATAAGTTCACACCCTTATGTCCAATCTCAAGCCAATAAAACCGTTTTTTTTAACGCTCAAAATTAGCGCATCGAAACACAGTGGCCTAAGCTGATTTTAGAGAATAAAGCGAAAGATTTTCTGGGGACCGCGCCTAGTCAGGACGCAACCTAGGCAGTGACATGACAAGGAACATGACATGAATATCGCCTCATTGTTTGAACAAACCCATAATTTACCCAACATTCCAAAAGTGGTTCAGGAGCTCATCACCACCTTTAATAGCGACGATTTCGACATGGACGAGATTGCCAGCAAGATCAGCATGGACCCCGTTTTAACCGCCAAGGTACTCAGGCTGGCCAACAGCGCCCACTATGGGGTGAGTCGCACCGTGGCGAGCACCTCGGATGCGTCTGTATTGCTTGGATTTTCCACCTTACGTACGCTGGTATTAGCATCAGGCATCACGGGCGCTGTCACGACACCGGATGGATTTGATAGAAAAGCCTTTTGGACGGACAACTTTGGCGTGGCCGCGGTGGCAAAATGGATGGCGCCCTATTGTAAGATCAACGGCGAAACGGCCTTTACCTGCGGCATGCTACACAGCATTGGTGAATTACTGATTCAACTGTTACTGCCGTCTGAATCGAAGAAAATTGCGGCGGCGGTGGAAGCCGGTGGCAAGCGCATTGAAGTAGAACAGGCCATGCTCGGCTACAACTACACCGACGTCGGTGCCGAACTGGCCTCTCGCTGGAAGTTCCCAGAGGACATTGTGCAAGGCATAAAAGAGCACGACAAACCGCTCGAAAGCGAGAACCCTTTAGCCGGACTGATTCACCTAGCCGCGTACGTATACCATAGCCAAAAACAAGGTATGGGTGACAAAGCCATTTTGGAAGGCTTTCCTAAAGAAGTGGCTCAGTCCATCAACATGGATACGGAAACAGCCTTAGTGGATTTAGAAAAAATGGACGGCATCGAATCGGGTATGGAATCGCTGCTAGAAGACTTGTAACCGGGTTAAATGATTTTCCTTCGTTGTGTTGTGTTGGGGGCTTCGGCCCCCTTTTTTACGCCGCTAAGCCAAACTGCCTAAGCTGCCTTGCTAAAACGCCAACGGGCCAGCATTACCAAAGCTAAAATTAGCAAAGGTATGGCGAATAAGTTCAGCACGTGCCAGCCATATTGAAACACCAACCAACCCGCACTTAAGCTCATAATGGCTTGAATGCCAAACACGGCAAATTCGTTAATGGCTTGCGCTGAAAACGCTTCATGAGGTTGATAATTTTGTGCCAACAATGCCGTGCCACCAGTAAACAGCCAATTCCAACCCAGACCGAGGCACACAAGCGCCCCCCAATAGCCCCAATAACTTTGATCCCACAACGCAATGGTGATCGCCACCACCATCACCAATAAACCTGCCACCAACAACGTAGCGGTTTTGATGCGCTTTAAAATGAACGGCGTGAACAATGACGGTAAAAACATCGCCATGATGTGGCTTTGAATCACCGACTTGGTTTCATGCAGGGGATAACTTTGAATTTCACTCATGCTCACCGGTGTTGCTGTCATAATTAAACTCATGACGCCGTACGCCGCAGCGGCACACATAATGGCCGCCGAAATACCGGGGCGAGATAAGAGCGTTAGCCATGGCGTGTTCGTTTCTTGGTGTTCAACCGTCTGCAGTTGTGCGAACGGCATCAGACTTAAAAGCACCAGTAACAATACCTGAACCACCGCCAGTAAAATAAACGCACCCGCAAATTCCGCAGCGACTAAGTGCTGCCCTAACATGGCCAGTTCTGGCCCCAGCCAAGCTGCGACAAGACCGCCTAACATAACAAAGCTGGCCGTCACCCCTGCGCGGCTGGCATCCACCCACTCCAATGCTGCAAAACGAAATTGGGCGACAAAGGCAATTTGGACACCTAAAAGAACCGTACTAAAACACAACCCCCAAAAATTAGCCGTATTCACACTGACCACTGCGAGTACCGACCCTAGAATCCCCGTTAGTGTGGCGTAAACAAACCCCTTGCGCCGGCCAATGCGCTTCATAATTAATACAGCCGGCATGCTGGCTAAAGCACTACCCACCACCAGTGCTGCAACCGGCAGCGTCGATAGGCCCTGTGAAGGGGCGAGTGCAAACCCCAAAAAGCCCCCAACAAAAATCACAATAGGTGCAGACATCATACCCAGAGCCTGGGCGAGCGTGGTGAACAATACAGGGACGGGTACCAACACGAGACGTTCCTTTTTCAAAAATAAAAAAGCGCAGTGAACACTGCGCTTTGTTGAATGTTATTCACTGAGGTATCACAGTACACATTAATTTGAGGCTGTGAGTGTATTCAGTTTTTCTGACAATGTCTTGGCTTCATCCATGATTCTATCCACCAACTCTTGCACTGTGGGCTGATCTTCGATTAAGCCTTGGGTTTGTCCGATAAACTGCACGCCTTTCTCTAAATTACCGTCCACCGTCGCAGCTTGAATTTTTTCTGTGGCCGCACCAAATAAACTGAGCAACCTCACCTTATCAAATTGCACGACCAAACCGGCGAGCACTGTGCTCACTGGCATATTAGCGATCTTCGCCGCTTTCACGCTTAATAACGCCGCCTTTATAAACCCCATGGGCTTCTTCATCGCTTTTATAGACGCGGGCGTTCGCATCACACGAGCGTAAAGCCCATCAAAATTATTGCCATAAAGGGTATCGCCTTCTTTGTGGTTCACCACGGCATCTTTGGTATTTTGGTGCAAAGGACTGTCGGATGTGGTGGCAAAGCGCGATCCCATGGCAATGCCTTCCGCGCCCAACGCCAACGCAGCCACTAAGCCACGCGCATCAGCAAAACCACCCGTGGCAATCACAGGAATGGATACTTTAGAAGCAATGGCCGGTACTAATACCAGCGAGGTCACATCACCACCGTGGGCAGCCGCTTCGTGCCCCGTTACCAATAAGGCATCGGCACCGATTTTTTCGGCGCTTTTCGCGTGTTTTTCACTCACCACCGTCGCAATCACTTTGCCACCATAGGCGTGAGCCTGTTTTACGATCCAGTCGCCTTTGCCCAGTGAAAAGTTGATCACGGGTACTTGTTCTTCTAAGGCCACTTTCGCGTTTTCCGTCGCACCAGGCATCATTAAGGTGGCACCGATACCAAACGGTTTGTCCGTTAGGGTTCGAATCTTTCGAATGGCATCTCGGGTTTGCTCTGCATTGAGCGGGCCCGTGGCCAAAATGCCTAGACCGCCCGCATTGGATACCGCCGCCACCAATTCAGGTGTGCTGATCCAGCTCATGCCAGGCAATAGAAGTGGATGCTGTATACCGAATAGTTCTGTGATGCGTGTTTTCATAATGACGCTGCTTCTGTCTTTTTAGTGAATTATAACTATTGCATCTGCAAGTGGAACTGGCTTTAATGAACAACTTGTTAACGAGAGTGAACAGTTTTGTTATCTCAACCCCGCTTTTTTACATCACTTTGGTGGCTACTGGCTCAACGCAGCTAGGGCATCATCGTGGACCCCCGGCTGTATACCAGCCGGTCTTAAACCTCCCGCCTTGGTTATACAGTCGTTCATTCCGGCACAGTACATAAGGAGAACCCTGTGACCATTTCCCCCACTCAATTGGGCTTTGCATTGGCGTTATTGGCGAGCTTTCTATTCTCGCTCAAACCGATTTTTATCAAAGAAGCTTATGCGCTGGGCGCAGACAGCGAAACGCTGATGGTGTTAAGAATGTGGTTAGCGCTGCCGTTCTACCTAGTGATGCTTGCCATTCAGCGCAAACAGCTGAGCCAGCACCTACGACATTTACCGAGCATAATTGGACTGGGTTTTATCGGCTACTTTCTTTCTAGCTATCTTGACTTGATGGCACTCGAAAGCATAAGCGCCCAAGCTGAGCGCATCATTTTGTATGCCTATCCAAGTTTGGTCGTACTATTTAAAGCCGTTCAAGACCGGCAACTTCCTAGTAGTCGAACACTGATCTTTTGTGGCGTGGTGTACGCTGGATTGTTGTTTTTATTACCGGGGGAGTTAAACCTATCTGGATCACCAACTGGCCTGTTCCTGATGCTGGGATGTGCCTGTAGCTTTGCTCTGTACGTGTTATTAAGCAAACCCGTCATTCAAAGTGTAGGGGTAGGTTTATTCACCTCATGTGCCATGATTGCTTCTGTCGGCTTTACTCAACTGAATTTTATCCATATTGATTTGGCCGATATTCAAGCATTGTCTGCGCCGGTATTTGGATATGGCATGGCCTTGGCATTCGTCAGCACCGTGATCCCCAGTTATGCCATGAGTGCGGCCATTCAAAAGATAGGAGCAGAACATACGGCCATTACCGGTGCGACAGGCCCCGTATTCACTACGTTGCTCGCTGTCATCTTCTTAGGAGAAGTGCTAACCATACACCATACAGTTGGCCTAGCATTCGTTATTTTAGGTGTCTATGCCATGGGCCGAAGCCGAGTTTAAAACACGCGCATCAAGGGTTTGCGCTACACTTAGGTTAAACCCTTGATGATCGTCTATGAGTTTTAATCGCTTAAACCCCGCTATTGCTCGTCAGCTTAAGCGCCACATTGTCTTTGACGTCATCGTCATTGCCATTGCGGTAGCACTCTCGTACCAGCTATTTTCTCGCTGGGATGTCTATGAACTCATGCACGGCTGGCTGGAGCACAACGATGACAGCGAGCTCGATGAGCTGATTCCCCTCGCCTTCGTGTTTGCCATCGGCATGACTTACTTTTCTACTCGACGTTGGCTTGATAGCCGCATGCTCATGCTTCTCTACTCTGAGCAGGCCGATAAAGACCCTCTGACGCATCTCTACAATCGGCGCAAGTTGGATTGGGAACTAGAACATCTAGATAAGCAAAACCATCGCTACGAGAGCACGTTCTCCATTCTGCTCATCGACATTGATTTCTTTAAGCAAGTGAACGATCAATACGGGCATGAAGTAGGTGACACGGTACTTGTCAATATGGCGCGGGCCCTGAGAAACAACATTCGCAGTATCGACATCGTGGGGCGATGGGGCGGCGAAGAATTTATGGTGGTGTGCCCTTATTGCGATCAAACCCAAGCCGCAGAACTAGCAGAACGCATTCGCGAAACGGTGGCCAACATCGACTTTAAGCCCAAAGGCCAGGTCACCATCAGTATTGGTGTGTGCGATAACCGTAACCGCACAACGCCTGAAAGCATACGAGAAGCGGACCAAGCGCTTTATCAAGCCAAACACGATGGGCGAAATTGTGTTAGGTGTGCGCCAGAAAAAGACAGGAACTAAAATCTAAACCGATTTTATGTGTTCGGCTAGCTCTAAAAGCATCAAACCAGCACTGTCGCCGTTCATTGCATAAGGGTCAAATGTTTTACCCTTGGAATAGCGCAGGTTAATGTCATCCGTCATCATTTGTTCGGGTACGTAAGCCATGGACCAGTCATTAAAGTCTCGATACACGATTTCTTCATAACCCAAAATCACCACATGATCATGGCGGTCGTCTCTTAAGATTTTCTGATAGGTCATGTTGACTGCAGTACGACCGCCCTCTAGACACTGCAAAAAAAAGTTTCGATTAAAACACAGCATGCCTGTCACGCCGTTTTTACCGTTAAATTTTCGCGCTTTATCTAAGATATCTTCAATGTCATCTGGCTTAAATGATTGGGTTTTCGTGCTGGCATAAATCAGGCGTACGAGGTGCATGGGGCATGTCCGTTTCTATTTCCCTATTGTTGATACTAGACGTAAGAAAGCCCCCTCCATGTTCCAATTGGCTATATTGGGTCGACCCCCTATAACCAGTTTGATTCAGGCATAAAAAAACCAGAGCAAGCTCTGGTTTTTTCGGTTCAACAAGGCTGAGCATTTAAAGGCTCAGTGTCTTCTCACCGCGAGCGATGCCAGACACACCCGTACGCACGGTTTCCAGTACGCAAGCAGGACCAATGGCTTCGATAAACGCTTCCAATTTATCGGTCGTGCCGGTTAGCTGAATCGTGTAAACGTTTGCGGTCACATCCACAATTTGGCCACGGAAAATATCCGCGGTACGTTTGATTTCAGCACGCTGTGCACCCGCAGCCTTCACCTTAATCAACATCAGCTCACGCTCTAGGTGGGCACCTTCTGTTAGATCCACCAGCTTCACCACTTCAATCAACTTGTTCAGCTGCTTGGTGATTTGCTCGATCACGCGATCAGGGCCAGACGTGGTAATGGTCATACGAGACAATGTTTTGTCTTCAGTTGGTGCCACGGTAAGTGTTTCGATGTTGTAAGAACGCTGTGCAAACAAACCGACAACACGGGCCAACGCACCAGGCTCGTTCTCTAAAAGAATAGAAATGATGTGTCTCATTAGGTGCGCTCCGTCTTACTTAACCACATGTCGCGCATGGCGCCCATCGGCACTTGCATTGGATATACGTGTTCTTCAGGATCAACTGCTACGTTCACAAATACCAAGCGGTCTTTGTATTTACCGAAGCAATCTTCCAACGCGCCTTGTAACTGATCTTTCGTTTCTACGTTCATACCGATATGGCCATAGCTTTCCGCTAGCTTGGTCCAATCGGGTAGTGATTCCATATAAGAACTGGAGTGGCGACCTTCGTAGTTCATGTCTTGCCATTGGCGAACCATGCCAAGGTAACCATTATTCAAACAGAAAATCTTAACTGGAATACCGTACTGCAGGCAGGTAGACAGCTCTTGAATGTTCATTTGAATCGAACCTTCACCGGTCACACACACAACCATCTCGTCAGGGAAGTTCAGTTTAATCCCCATAGCAGCTGGGAAACCAAAGCCCATGGTGCCGAGACCACCGGAATTGATCCACTTATTCGGCTCATCAAACTTGTAGTATTGAGCGGCAAACATTTGATGCTGACCTACGTCTGAACAAATGTAAGCGTTGCCATTGGTGGCTTCCCACAAGCCTTCGATGGCTTCTTGAGGCTTCAATAGACCATCGTCGTTCTTCTCGTAACGACCACCATGACGAGAACGCCACTCTTCAATTTGTTTCCACCAGCTTTCAATCGCTGCTTGATCTGGCTCACGCTTCAGTTCATCAATGATCTGCAGCATCTCATCCAAAACGCTGTCCACAGGACCCACGATAGGAATGTCCACTTCAACCGTCTTAGAGATCGAAGATGGGTCGATATCAATGTGAACGATCTTCGCATCAGGGCAGAATTTGGTCGTTGCATTCGTTACACGGTCGTCGAAGCGAGCGCCGATGGCAATGATCACATCCGCGTGGTGCATGGCCATGTTGGACTCATAAGAGCCGTGCATGCCTAACATGCCCAAAGACTGACGATCCGTGCCTGGGTAGGCCCCCAAACCCATTAGGGTTTGTGTCACCGGGTAGTTTAGGGTTCGCGCTAATTGGCGTAGCTGCTCATGGGCACGGCCCAAGATAACGCCGCCGCCTGAATACAGAACCGGACGCTTAGCATCCAGCAACAACTCAACAGCCTTACGAATTTGACCAGTATGGCCTTTTTGAGGTGGCGTGTAAGAACGAATCTTCACCTTCTTAGGGTAAGAGTATTCAAAACGCTCGTTCGGCATGGTCATGTCTTTTGGAATGTCGATCACAACCGGGCCCGGACGACCTGACGTGGCGATGTAAAACGCCTTTTTAACCACTTCTGGAATTTCACGCGGGTCTTTGATGCTGAAACTGTGCTTAACGATCGGACGAGAAATACCCATCATATCGGTTTCTTGGAAGGCATCATCGCCCACTAGGTGACTCATTACCTGACCAGAGATGACCACCATAGGTATTGAGTCGGTAAACGCTGTGGCGATACCGGTAATCGTGTTTGTGGCACCAGGGCCAGACGTCACCATAACCACCCCTGGTTTACCCGTCGCACGAGCGTAACCATCTGCCATGTGTGCAGCTGCTTGCTCGTGACGGACGAGGACGTGCTTGACCGCGCTTTGCTTGTAAAACGCATCATACACATGCAACAAGCTACCACCTGGGTAGCCGTATACGTATTCCACACCCTCTTCATGGAGGGAGCGAACTAACATTTCTCCGCCGGAAAGCATTTCCACCGCTGTTTCCTCTTTTTTCACGTGCTCGCCCGATGCGAGCAGGAATTCACTGATTAGCTTGATCGCGTCTCAAGCGTGCCAAAACCAATGAGGCACCGCTCAACGTCGATCTTCGGTTCGATGCGACAAATGACTTGTAGTCATTTACCTGATTTGCCGGCATCTTAGGCCGTCAAATAGAATTTGGCTGGATCGAGGTCATCGTCTCCAGGAGACCACAAAATCAGCAGATCGGGGGTGGCCGAATTTAAGCTAAATTTTGGGCAGGACATTTTGACATCCAACACCCCTAAGTCAAGCCAAAACCCCCATATAACCTTGATATTCCTTGACATTTTATGAATTGAGCGCCACTTTCCAAATTTTCCCTCTTCATACTCACGGAGTAGCCCCAACCGCAACAGGGTTATTCTCAAGGACGACGCATCAATGGCCCAAACAGTTATCCGAATTTTATGGGCAATCGCCTTCACGGTGGCGATTGCTTTCGCCCTGATATGGACCTTTTTAGCAGACCTCTTAATGGTGGGGGCTAATCATGTTTTGAAACAGCGCCAACCGGATATGTCATTGCACTATGACACGGCACAGATATCCCTTCTCAGTGGCGAACTCCAGTTAAATGGGCTTGCATTACGTCACTCCAAACACCCTGATGCGCTACTTGAGGCCGAACACATCGCCCTTCACCTCCAATATCATGATGAAGGGACAACGACGTTTGAGATCGTCGAAGCACGGGTAGCCGGGTTATCGGTAGAGAGTACATTCGCTGGCAAAACCCTGACCCTAGCTGGATGGCCCATCACCACACCACCTAAAGACACGAGCCCTGAGACCATAAGCAGCCCTGACGCCTTAGAAAGCCCTGACACCCCATTACAACACTGGCATTTAAACGTCGGGCAACTCGAACTCAGTAAGGGATGGCTAACACCGACGCCACTGCAATGGTCGGTGGCTCAGTTTCGCGCACGGGATCTCGCCCTAAGCGAGCGTACCGACACAGGGAGCAAAGTATGGCTACAGTGGGATCAATACATTGCCCACGACCTATCACAAGCTTCAGACACATCGGTACTCAACATCGGCTCGCATACCTGGGCCGGACTGAATCACTCCATAGTGATAAAGCCGGATCACTCCATCG
>Ga0181594_10001674_pt1 | contig 20484 bp, 18 predicted proteins | sample 071ome_18_FD_145603 | JGI IMG/M metagenome (GOLD analysis project Ga0181594, IMG submission 145603) | Coastal salt marsh microbial communities from the Groves Creek Marsh, Skidaway Island, Georgia - 071413BT metaG (spades assembly) | ecosystem: Environmental > Aquatic > Marine > Intertidal zone... | reverse complement strand
AACCTCGAGGGCTCCTCCGACGGTTCGACACGGATCCGGACGAAAGGACCCTGCCGTGTCCCGTCTGCCCGCTCTCTGTCTGCTGTTCGTCCTGCTGCTCGGAGGCTCGCTCTCGGCCCAGGGCCCGGACTTCACCTTCGGTGCGCCCAGCATCACCTCCCAGTACCCGCAGCTGACGGGGGCGCTGGACTTCACCGCGACCCTCACGATCACCGAGGCTCCCGGGGGGACCGGCTTCCCGAACGACACCCAGGGCTTCTCGATGGGACTCGCCCACGACCCGGCGGTCCTCTCCGCCACCGCGCTCGCCGTCACCGGGCCGGTGTCGGCCCTCGACGGCGGCTCGGGGCCGGCGTTCGTCTCCCTCGATCTCTGGTCGAACGGGGTGACGATCGGCACGGTGTTCGACTTCTTCTCGGTGGAGCTCCTCGCGTTCCCGACCGAGACCCCGGTCGTCGAGGTCTCCTACTCCACCGTCGCCGCGAACCTCTCCGGATCGACGAACACGACGATCACCTCTCTCACCTGGAGCGACAGCATCGGCACGCCGCCGGTCGAGAACGTCATGGTGATCGGCGGAGGAAACGCCCAGCCCCTCTACTCCAACGGCATCGTCACGCTGGAGCCGGTCTCCGCGATCTACACCTTCTCGACCCCGGATGTGACCCAGGGCTACCCCCAGGGCTCCGGCCAGACCGGCTTCACCGCCGGGCTGTCGATCCTCGAGGACGCCGGCAACCCCGGCTTCCCGAACGCCACCCAGGGCTTCTCGATGGGCGTCGCCCACGACCCGACCTACCTCGTGGCGAACACGCTCGACCTCGGGGCGGCCCTGCTCGCCCTCGACGGGGGCGGGGGTCCGGCCTTCGCGTCCCTCGACATCCTCCCCGGCGGAGTGACGGTCGGCGTGGTCTACGACTTCTTCGGGGTGAACCTCCTCAGCTTCCCCACGATCACCGAGGTCGCCGTGGTCGACTACTCCGGCGTCACCGGAAACCTCGCGGGAGCGACGAGCCCGATCGTCACCTCCCTGACCTTCAGCGACAGCATCGGCACGCCGCCGGTCGAGAACGTGATGGTCGTCGACAGCGCGAACCTCCAGCCGACCTACGAGAACGCGGTGATCACGCTGGAGCCGCAGCCGCTCCTCTTCACCTTCGTGCTCCCGAGCGAGACGATCCCCTACCCCGAGCTCACCGGAGTCACGAACTTCTCGATCAGCGCGGCGATCGAGGAGGACGCCCTGAACTCGCCCTTCCCGAACGCCACCCAGGGCTTCTCCATGGGGATCGCCCATGACCCCCTCTACCTGCAGGGGATCTCGATCACGCCCGCCGCGGCGCTCGCCGCCCTCGATGGCGGTGGCGGACCGGCGTTCTTCGATGCGGATGTCTACTCGGGCGGAGTCACGAGCGGGGTGGTCTACGACTTCTTCGGGGTCGAGACGATCTCCTTCACCGCGCTGACCGATGTGCTCGACATCGAGTACGAGACGATCCCCGCGAACCTGATCGGCGCCACGGTCCCGACGACGACCGCGCTCTCCTGGAGCAACGCGATCGGCAGCCCGCCGGTGCAGAACGTCATCGTGATCGCCTCCGCCTCCTTCTCGCCCACCTTCGCGAACGGCGCCCTCACCCTGGAGCCCGTGATCGGCGGCTTCCGCCGCATGGACTGCAACATCGATGGCTCGAGCGACATCGGGGATGCGATCGCCGCGCTCTCGATCCTCTTCACCGGCGGCACGATGCTCTGCCAGGATGCCTGCGATGTGAACGATGACGGAGAGTTCAACATCGCGGATGCGATCGCGGCCCTCTCGATCCTCTTCTCCGGCGCCGCGCCGCCGCCGCCGCCGATCGGAGACTGCGGTCCCGATCCGACCCCCGACGCCCTCGAGTGCGACACCTACAACTCCTGCTAGCCGGGAGTGGACGAGCCTGATCGCCCGAGCGGGCCCGGGGGACGCTGCGTCCTCCGGGCCCGCACTCTCATCGCGGCGCCTCCTCGGGGGGAGGGAGGAGGGATCAGCCGCGGGCGGAGCCGCTCCGCGCGACGAGGACCCCCGCCACCACGAGGAGCGCCCCCAGGATGACGAGGGGGCCCGGGACCGCGCCGAAGATCAGCCATCCCCAGAGGGTCGCGAAGACGACCTGAGAGGAGCCGATCGTCGTGGCCGGGCCGGCGGGGAGTCGATGGAGCCCGCGGGTGAGGAAGACCTGGGCGGCCTGCGTGGTGATCCCGACCCCGATGAGCAGCAGCCACTCGAGCGGCGTCGGCCACACCCAGCCGGCGAGGGCGAAGGGCGTGATGACCGGGACGGAGACGAGGGGGAAGTAGAGGACGACGACGAGGGGGGACTCGGTCCGGCCCAGCTTGCGGACCGTGACGTAGGCCGCGGCCGCGAAGAACGCCCCGGCGAGCGCCGTCAGCACTCCGTCGAGGGGCAGGGCCTCCCCCGCGCATCCCGCTCCGAAGAGGAGCGGGGGCTGGGCGACGAGCAGCACCCCGGCCACGGCGCAGGCGAGGGCCAGTCCGTGGCGACGGCGCAGCCCCTCCCCGAGGACGAGCGCCGCGAGCACCGTGGTCCAGATCGGGTTCGTGTAGTGGAGGACCGTCACCTCGGCCAGGTCGAGTCGGGTGATCGCACGGAAGAAGCAGACGAGCCCCATGAGGCCGAAGAGCCCGCGCAGCACGAGGAGCCCGGGGCGGTTCCCCCGCCAGGAGATCCCCGCCCGGCGCAGGAAGTGGATGCTCAGGACGAGGCTCACCACCGACCGGACCAGCACGATCTCCACCGCGGGGATCCGCTCCCCCGCGAGCTTGACGAGGAGGCTCATCGCGCTGAAGAAGAGGGCGCTCGCCAGCATGTCCCGCACACCGGAGGGGGAGGGAGCGGCGTCCTCCGGCCCGCTCACCGGACGCGCCGGGAGCGGTTGCGGATGAAGTCGACGAAGACCTTCTGCTCGAGGTCGCGCAGGCTCGAGAAGTAGGCGCGGCCGCGGTTCGTCTCCGTCATCGTCTTCACGAAGTCGACGAGGAGCGGTTCGCGGGCGAGCATGAAGGTGGTGATCGGGATCTTGTACCGGCGGCACTCCGCCGCCTCGTTCAGGGTCCGTCGGACGATCTTCTCGTCGAGCCCGAAGGGGTTGAGGTACAGCTCCCCCCGCTCCATCAGCGCGGTCGGCTTCCCGTCGGTGATCATGAAGATCTGTCGGTTCGAGTGCTTCTTCCGCATGAGGATGTGGCGGGCGAGGCGCAGGCCGGCGTGGGTGTTCGTGTGGTAGGGCCCGACCCCCGCGTAGGGGAGCTCCCGCAGGGGGACCTCCCGGGCGTCGTCCCCGAAGAGGACGAGGTGGAGGGAGTCCTTCGGATACCGGGTGCGGATCAGCTCGACGAGGGCGAGGGCGACCCGCTTCGCCGGGGTGATCCGATCCTCCCCGTAGAGGATCATGCTGTGGCTGATGTCGAGCATCAGCACCGTCGCCGCGCTGACGAACCTCTCCCGCTCGCGGACCTCGAGGTCCTCCTCGTGGAGCGAGAGGCGATCCCCTCCGCCGGGTAGCCCGGCGCGCCGCATCGAGTTCTGGAGGCTGCGCGCGTAGTCGATGTCGTGGATCTCGTCTCCGAAGGCGTAGGGGCGGGTCTCGGCGAGGGGCTCGCCGCTCTCGCCGGCCTGCGGGATGTCGTGATCTCCGCCTGGCGCGTTCTGCAGGTTGCCGAAGATCTGATCGAGGGAGTCGGCGCGGATGAAGCGCTCCCCCCGGGGGGTCAGGTCCTGGCTCCCCCGGGGACCGCTGACGAGGCGGTCCCGCTCGAGGTCGCGCCGGAACTCGTCCATGCCGTAGCCGTCCCGGAAGAGGCCGTGCCTCTCGCCGAGGTACTCGAGCTGCTCGAGGGCGCTCTCGACATCCCCGTCCTCCTGGATGAGGAGCCACGAGAAGATCCGCCGCAGCGTCTGCTGCAGGTCGAGGAAGCGCTCCTGGCCGTCGAGCCAGTCGAGGTAGCGGACCCGGCTCACCGGCCGACCCTCCGCCCGGTTCCCCTCACCGCATCCCCTTCATCAGCAGGCCCATCATGTCGGTGTAGGCGGCGCCGCGCTGGACATCCTCCTTGGCGACCATCGAGTGCTGATGCAGCCCCTCGAGGACGAGCTCCATCGCCGCCCCCGGCGCGACCGCGAACGCCTCGGGGAGGAACTCGCGGGCGACCTTGTCGAGGCCGGGCACCGCGCTGAGGGTGGCGAGGTAGTCCTCGTCCGACTGGGAGTCGGAGAGCTCGACGCGGTGACCGCCGTTGAAGTGGTCGAGGATCGGGCGGTAGCGGTCCGCCTTCACCTTCCCCTCGGCGTCGCTCGCGCCCTCCTCGACGACATCGGGGAAGTGGGCGTCGAACACCTTCTGGCACGCCTGCCCGATGAGGTGTCGGGCGACCTGCACCGCGCCCTCCTGCTCCCCCTCGTAGACGAGCTCGATCTTGCCGAGGATCGCGGTCGAGAGCTGGTCGAGGTCGACGAGGCGCGGCACGGGATCCGCGCCCTCCGAGAGCAGCGCCCGGCGCTCCACCTGGCTGACGAGGATCTCCCGCGCCGCGATCGCCAGCCGGGCGGAGACCCCCGAGCTCTGATCGACATACTCGGAGACCCGCCCCTCGAAGGCGATCGACTCGACGATGTCCGCGACGAAGGGGGGGATGATCACCGCCGGGGCGTCCTCGCCCCGATCGGACCAGGCCTCCTGCTCGGTGATCGCGTGGGCGCTCGCCAGATCCTCCGGGTAGTGGGTGAGGATCTGCGATGCGATGCGGTCCTTGAGCGGCGTGATGATGCTCCCCCGGTTGGTGTAGTCCTCGGGGTTCGCGGTGAAGACGAACAGGAGGTCGAGGGGGATCCGCAGCGGGAAGCCGCGCACCTGGATGTCCTGCTCCTCGAGGATGTTGAGGAGGCCGACCTGGATCCGGGGCGCGAGGTCGGGGAGCTCGTTGATGACGAAGACCCCGCGGTTCGTGCGCGGGACGATCCCGTAGTGGATCACCTCCTCGTTCGAGAGGTCGAGTCCCTCGTTCGCGGCCTTCAGCGGGTCGATGTCCCCGATGAGGTCCGCCATGTTCACATCGGGGGTGGCGAGCTTCTCCCCGTAGCGCAGCTCCCGGGGGAGCCACTCGATCTCCAGCGCGTCCCCCTGCTCGGCGACGACCCGCTGCGCGAAGGCCCCCTGGGGAGCGAGCGGGTGGGAGCGGAGCGGATCGCCGGGGATGACCGGGGTCTCCGCATCGAGGAGGGCCTGGATCCCGCGGGCGAGACGCGTCTTCGCCTGCCCCCGCAGCCCGAGGAGGAGGATGTCGTGCCGCGAGAGGATCGCGTTCACCACCTGCGGGACGACCGTCTCCTCGTACCCGATGATGCCGGGGAAGAGGGACTCTCCCCGGCGGAGGGCGGAGATCAGGTTCTCGCGGAGCTCGTCGCGGACGCCGCGGGAGCGGATGCCGCTCTCCCGCAGGGCGCCGAGGGTGCTCGGGTTTTCGGCCATCGGTTCACACTCTCCTCTGCCGGCGCGGGACCGGGGGTGGGGTCGGGGTCAGGGCGGCGCCCGGGGACGGGCGGAGCCGCATGATACGAGGTGGAGGGGTGGGGACCACCGCCCCTTCCCGGCTTCGACCGGAGCGGAGGCGTGGATGCGGCGCCCCGTCTCTTCCCCCTGCGGCGGCCCCCCGCTCTCGGATCCGGTCGACCTGACGAGGGTCGGGGTCGATGATCCCGAAGATCGTCCACTCGGGAGGAGCCCCATGTCCGGAGACCATGAGAACACCGCTGCCCCTCCCCTCGCGGGGGTCCGGGTCCTCGAGCTCGGTCAACTCATCGCCGGGCCGACCTGCGGGGCTCTCCTCGCCTCCTTCGGCGCGGATGTCGTCAAGGTCGAGCCGCCGACCGGCGATCCCCTCCGTCGCTGGCGGTCGGTGGGGGAGGGAGACTCCCCCTGGTGGCGGAGCCTCTCCCGCGGGAAGCGCCTCGTCACCCATGACCTCCGCGCTCCGGAGGGGGTCGCCGCCGTGCGCCAGCTCGCCCTCGCGGCGGATCTCCTCATCGAGAACTTCCGGCCGGGGACCCTGGAGCGCCTCGGCCTCGATCCCGCCGACCTGCGCCGGGAGAAGCCGGAGCTCATCGTCGTGCGCGTCTCCGGCTACGGTCAGGATGGGCCCTACCGGGAGCGCCCCGGCTTCGCTTCGGTCTGCGAGGCGTTCGGCGGTCTCCGCCATGTCACCGGTCAACCGGGGGAGATCCCCGTGCGCCAGAACCTCAGCGTCGGCGACACCATCGCCGGCTGGCAGGCCGCCATCGGGGCCCTCCTCGCCCTGCGCGCGCGCGATCGCGACGGGCTCGGCCAGACGGTCGATGCCTCGATCTTCGAGTCGGTCTTCGGGCTGATGGAGGCGGCGCTCCCCGAGTACGACAGCGGGGGCGGGGTCCGGGGCCCATCCGGGACGACCCTCACCGGGATCGCGGGGACGAATGTCTACCGCTGCGCGGATGGCGCCCTCGTCGCCATCGGCGCGAACGGGGACTCGATCTTCCGCCGGCTGATGGTCTGCATCGGCCGCGAGGACATCGCCGAGGATCCCTCCGTCGCCACGAATGACGACCGACTCCCCCGCGCGGAGGAGTTCGACGCGGCGATCGGTGCCTGGTGCGCCCGGCGCCCGGCGGCGGAGGTCCTCACCGATCTCGTGGCTGCCGCCGTCCCCGCCTCGAAGGTGAACACGGTCGAGGACCTCGCCGCCGATCCCCACGCCCGCGCCCGGGGGCTCTTCGAGGAGCACGAGGTCGACGGACGCGCGATCCGCTTCCCCGCGCCCCGACCCCGTCTGGACCGGACGCCGGCGCCGCGGCTTCCCCTCCCCGGAGAGATCGGTGACGATGCTCGAAGCGTGGATCAGGACTGGCTGGGGGCAGGACCCGCCTCCCCGGACCGCTGATCCGGGAAGGAGCCACCATGTCCAATGTCGAGAGGGATGCGCCCGAGAGCGCTGTGCCCGAGGATGCCTCGGGAGAGGAGCGCCGACGCGGGCCGCTGCGGCTGGTCCTCTTCCTCGGCTGCGGCCTCTTCTTCCTGCTCTTCGTCGTCCCCCTGCTGCTCCCCGCCATCATGGGCGCGAAGGACCAGGCGATGGAGAGCCGGGTCCGCTACGACTTCCGCACCATGGAGGCGATGCTCGAGGCCTGTCGAGAGATGACCGGTGAGCTCCCGGCGGACTGGGCCGACCTCGAGCGGCAGTTCCCGGAGTTCCGCGTTCCCCGGGATCCCCACACCGATGCCCCCTATCTCTACCAGCGGACCGCCAGCGGCGGCCGGCTGGGAACTCTCGGGGCGGATGGGAAGGAAGGGGGAACCGGGCGGAACGCCGACATCTGGCAGGAGATCCCACCCCCCTGAGGGCGATCCCCGCCGACGGTCGAGGCGCCTCACGCCTCGGGGCGCACCCCGATCACGATGAACTGATGCGGCAGCGACTCGAGGGGGACATGGGTCGAGAAGCCCGCGTCCCGGAGCTCCTCCTCGATCCAGCTCGCCGGCAGGCGGTGCTCCTTCGGCGGACCCTGGGGAGACTCGAGGGTGTAGTCCACGATGATCACCTGACCTCCCGGGCGCAGTGCGCGCAGGAGCTTCGCTCCGTAGGCGATCCGCTCGGCGATGTGGTGCCAGGTGTTCACGATGAGGATTCGATCGACCCCGCCCTCGGGGAGGAGGGGGTCGCCCGGCGGCGTCATCTTCGCCTCGGCGGTGGAGAGCCCCGCCGCCGCGAACCGCCGCTGCATGTGCTCGATGAGCTCGGGCTCGATGTCGGTGGCGATCACCCGACCGCGCGGTCCGACCGCGGCGCAGAGGTGCGGCACGAAGTAGCCGGTCCCCGCCCCGATGTCGACGACCACCATCCCCCGCCCGATCGCGCCGATGGAGATCACCTCGTTCGGGCGCTGCCAGCGGTCCCGCCCGGGGTCGTCGAAGACGCGCGCCCAGCGCTCCGCGTCGCTGAAGTCGTGGACATGGTGGGAGTGATGCCCCGTCCGGTGGTTGGCATCGGGGCCGCGGCAGCCGCCGGTCACGGGCAGCAGGAGCGCGAGCCCGAGCAGGGCCGCGGCGGCGGGCCGACCGTCTGGCCTCCGGCATCCGCTCATGGCGCGCCCCCCTTCCCCGGATCGATCTCCTCCCGATCGAGCGGCGCTCCGCACTCCTCCTCCGGGACCACGCGCACCGTGATCGAGTCTCCGATCGTCAGGCTCCTCGCCAGCCAGCGCCAGTGCTCGTGGAGGCCGTCCGGGCGGATGACGAGGCCGGCGACGGAGAGATCCGCACCCCCCCGCTCGTGGACCGCGGTCAGCATCGAGGAGAGCACCGCGAGCTCCGGCGCACCGCAGCGCACGGGCTCCTCCCCGTTCACCGACACCTCGTAGGCGATGCGGGGCTCCGCGGGCTTGCTCTCCCCCGGCGCGCCTTCGCTCATGACTGCTCCTGCACGCGTGCGGTCTCCTCGCCCGCCTGCCCCGCGCGGGCCAGCTGCGCCTCCAGCGCGACGACGCGCGCGTTGAGGTCGAGCTGGAACCGGAACATCCAGACGAGGGCGGCGCTCAGGGCGAAGGCGAAGATGACGGAGAGGGACTCGCCGCCGATCGTCATCATGGCGGGGCCGAAGGTGATGCAGGCGGGCATGAACGGGATGAACCAGCGCATGGGGCAGGGCCTTTCCGGTCGGAGGAGGCGCGAGTCGCGTCCGCAGTATGGGCGAGGGGGCGTGGGGCGACAATCACTCCGGTGAGCGCGGCTCAGCGGTCGTCGGCGGAGGTGCGCGCGACGACGACGAGCTGCTTCGTGCAGCGCGGGAACCGGGCGCCGAAGCGGAGGTTGGCGCGGTAGTACCACGCGTGGTTCTCGAGGAAGCCGATCGGCCCCCCGGTCACCACCCCGATCCCCTGCCAGCGCACCGCCTCCGCGTCGATCGCGCCGAGGAGCCGGCGCATTCGGGGCAGATCGAAGAACTGGATCTGGGGGAGGTAGCTGAAGCGGCTCGTCCCCCGCTCCCGTTGGCGTCGCACATGCGCCGGGTGGACGCGCTCCTGCACCCACCGCACCGGTCCCGGGCTGTGGGGGACCGCGAGGAGCAGGGTTCCCCCCGGGCGCAGCACCCGGGCGAACTCCGCGAGGGCGCGGGTCGGGTCCTCGAGGTGCTGGAGCACCCAGCAGCAGACCACCGCATCGAAGGCGTGATCCGCGTAGGGGAGCGCCTCGAGGCGGCCGCGGACTCGCCGGATCGCGGGGACCCTCTCCTGGAGCCGCAGGCGGAAGTCGAGGAGATCGATCCCGTGCCAGTCCACCTCCACCTCGTCGTGATGGTGGTGGCAGTAGCGCTCCAGGCGACACCGCCCGATGCCGGCATCGAGGACGCGCGGCGGACGGCCGAGGCGCTCCGCGAGGGCGACCACCTCCTCCGCGATCACGGGGAACTTCGCCCGGGAGAGGAGGTGGGTGCGGTTGCTTCCGAACACTTCGAAGGCGAGCTTGTCGCGGACCTTGCGGAAGATCATCGCGCTACCGCCCCGCCCCCCCGGTGCGCTCCTTCGTTCCGCGCTCGGGGCCATCCCCCTCCACCCGGCGGCCGCCGAGGTGGACGCGGACCGCATCGAGGAGCTCGGGGTTCGGCAGGTAGGCCGGCGGGTACGCGAGGAAGGAGGCGTGATCCGCGAGGATCTCGTCGGGGTGGATGATGTACGCGGAGTTCCGTCCGACCTGCTCGGAGAAGCCCCGCGTGGTGTGCGGAGCCCAGCGGATCGGACGCCCCTCGGCGGTGGTGCGCAGGCGGGGCGGGCTCTCCTCGGTGAGCGGATAGAGATGGAAGGCGAGGACCGGGATCACCCCCATGGTGCCGGGGCGGAACTCGGGGGCCTTCGAGGTGAGGAGGAGGATCGCCCGGCACTCCCGACCGTCCGGGTCGGTCACGGTGATCGCGTGCTCCCACCCCGGTCCGTCCGGGTTGCTCAGGCGGATCCGCTCGATCTCCGGGTGGAGCGTGACCGGCTCGATCCTCTCGAAGCCGAAGCGCGCGTAGAGGGCGTCCCGCGCCTCGGGATGGCGTCGCGACCAGACATGGAAGGACTCGTGGACGAGCAGCTTGCCGAGCTCCTCCAGCCGGCGGACGACGAGGCGCTCGAACGGCCCCTGCCCCTGGGAGATCATGCTCGCCACGAGGGTCTCCGGGAGGACGATGCAGTCGCCGCGGGTGTAGGGGACGCTGAGCTCATCGCGGCCGGTCGTCCGGAGGAAGCGCCACCGTCTCGGGAGAAGCTCGGGACAGCTCTCCCGCATCGCCGCGGCGATCTCCGGGAGGGCGAGGGCGAGCTTCTCCCGCTCGACCCCCTTCCACTCCGTCACCTGGGCGCGGAGGAACTCACGGAAGCGCTCGAGCGCCTCCTCACGAGGGAGGTCGCTGATGTCCTGGTCGAGGCGCAGCGAGATCTCGAGGGGAGTGAGGTGGGAGAAGAAGGGGTCGGTCTCATCGACGATCGCCGCCCGCCCCTCCTCGATCGTCAGCAGCTCGACCGCGACGGCGGGGTGCTTCCCCGCTGCGGGGATGATGAGGTCGGGCACGCGATCCCCTCCCTCGCAGCCGGGCCGGGGACCGGCGAGGAGTCCGCCGACGAGGACACACGCGAGCAGGAGGCGGGCGAGAGGGGAGCGGGGCATCAGATCTCCCATCGGAGGCGCGCTTCGGATCGGCGTCCCGGCACACCCGGCGGGGGCGCTCGCCGCAGCGTCGACGCCCCCGCATCCCATGGCGGGCGGGGTGGGGATGCAAGGGGTTCGCGGGGTCTCAGGCGGTGCGGTGGGCGGGGAGGGTCAGGGTGAAGGAGGTGCCGCCATCCGCCGGCAGGTCATCGAGGACCAGGTCTCCGCCGAGGTCGCGGGCGAGGGCGCGGGCGATGGAGAGCCCGAGCCCCGCGCCGGGGATCGTCCCGGACTCGTGGCCGGCTCGGTCGAACGGCTCGAAGATGCGACGGCCGCACTCCGGATCGACGCCGGGTCCGTGGTCGCGCAGCCGCAGGGCGAGGCGCCCCTCGCCGCGGGTGACGGTGAGCTCGACCCGGGCGGGGTCGCTCCCCGCCGCGTACTTCGACGCGTTCTCGATCAGGTTGCCGAGGATCTGCTCGACCGCGTCGGCATCGGTGACGATCGACTCCTCCCGCAGGAGCGGCTCGATCGACACCGCGAGGGAGAGCCCCGCCGCGGCGAGGGGGCGCTCGGCGCGCGGACCGACGCGATCGACGAGGGCGCCGACCGCGATCGGCGCGTGCCGCCGCTCGTCCCGCCCCTCCTCCAGCCGCGAGTAGGAGAGGACGCTCTCGACGAGACCGCTGAGCCGCTTCGACTCGCTGCAGAGGGTCTCGAGGTACTCCCGGCGCTGCGACTCGTCGGGGACCATCCCGTCGGCGAGCATCTCTGAATAGAGCTGGAAGGTCGTCAGCGGCGTGCGCAGCTCGTGGGTGACCGCCGAGGCGAAGCGGCTCCGCCGCTCCCCGAAGGCGATGCTCGACCGCAGGGATGCGAAGGCGACCGCGATCGCGCCGAGCACCGCCAGCCAGGTGAGGCCGAGGGCGAGGCGGGCCGGGGTCGCGCCGGTGGCCGGGGCGAGGTCGATCTCGGGGGTGATGATGCCGAGGGGCAGCGAGGCGAGGGAGCAGCCGACCCAGCGCAGCTCCCGCACCGCCTCTCCCACCAGCGGCTCGAAGCGGAGCCCGGGGAGGAGCGGCTCGGCGAGGAGGAGGAGCTCCTGCTGGAGCACCGGCCAGTCGACCGTGAACCCCTGGACCCGCAGCGCCCCCTCGCGGAAGACCTGCCGCAGGAACGCGAGCTGCGTCGACCCCTCGACGCTGCTCCAGTGGGGGAGGAGCAGCCCGGTGTCGTCCACGGTCGGGTTCACCGCCGCGAGGCTGAAGTTCATGTCCTCGATGTCGATGTTCGCGCCGCGCTGGCTGCGCGAGTTCATGCTGACCATGTTGCGGCGCGACTGGGAGAGGGCGTCGATCTTCTGCGGATTCCCGTAGCCGTTCTCCACGTAGCCGATCGGCGAGGGGGTCTTCGCCTCGGGCTCCTCGGCCGCCCTCTCGGTGATCACCGCGTCGAAGCCCTCGTCCGGCTCGAGCGCGATCTGGTTCGTCGCGCCGAGGGTCGTGCAGGAGAGCATCTGGGCGTCGTTGTAGACCTCCTGCAGGTCGTTCCCCGCCACCCACGAGCGCGACTGCGCGACCTTCTCCGGCTCCGGCGAGTTGTCGCAGAAGTCGGGGACCGTCTCGACGAGGGTCGGCTCGCCGACGGGGTTCGACTCGAAGCGGCAGAGGAAGAGGGGACGGTCCTCGGAGGCGAGGGGGGAGGGGAACTCCTGTCCCTCGAGGGGGGAGAACCACGCCTCGCCCGCGCCCCGGTCCGCCTCGTCCGCGAGGATCCGAGAGAGGAAGCCATCGATCGTCCAGAGGGTGTCCCGCAGCCGCTCGCGCTGCTCGGAGACCGCCGCTGCGTGGCGGTTGTCCGCCTCGAGCGTCAGGGTCACCCGGGAGATCTGCACCAGTCCCCCGACGAGGATGAGCGCGAAGAGGGAGAAGCCGAGCCACCAGCGGCGGGCGCGGCGGTCGGAGGAGCGGGTCGGGTTCCGGCTCATGGGGTCACCTCCGCCTGGCGGGAGAGCATGTAGCCCTTCCCCCGCACGGTCGTCACGAAGCTCGGCGCGTTCGGGTCGTCCCCCAGCTTCTCACGGAGCCGCGCGATGTGCATGTCGATCGTGCGCGTGGTGACCCCCCGGGGATCGAGCCCCCAGACCCGCTGGAGGAGCTCGTCACGGGAGATCGCCCGGTCCGGGTGGACGGCGAGGTAGGTGATCAGCTCCGCCTCCTTCTCGGAGAGCGGGACGGCGGTCTCGTCGGCGAGGCGCGCCTCCCGGCGCTCGAGGTCGACCTTGATCCCGTCGCTGACGACCCCGCGGATCGCGGCGGGCCGCTGGGGGGCACGCCGGAGGACCGCCTCGACCCGGGCGAGGAGCTCCCGGGCGCTGAACGGCTTCACCACGTAGTCGTCCGCCCCGCCGCGCAGCCCCTCGACCCGGTCGTCCTCCGCCCCGCGGGCGGTGATGAGGATCACGGGGAGGGGGGAGCGCTCGCGGCGCAGGGCCCGCAGCACCTCGAAGCCGTCGATGCCGGGCAGCATCACGTCGAGCAGCAACAGGTCGAAGCCGCCCCCGAGCGCACGCTCGAGGCCGGCTTCGCCATCGCCGCACTCGACCACCTCGTACTTCGAGTAGGTCAGGGCATCGACGATGCCGCGACGGATCGCGGCGTCGTCCTCAACGACCAGAATCGAGGGAGCTGACGACACTCTCGGCTTCCGTTCCGTTCGGGGCGGCCTCGACGGTGATCCGCACCGGGGTGGGGGCCGGATCGCCCGGGAAGCGGAAGCCCTTGAGGCGCGCCCGCTCCCGCAGCGCCGTCCGCACCGCGGTGTCGAAGGCATTCTCGGCGGTGAGGCTGTTCTTCGCCATCTCGGCCTCGATGAACTTCCCGCGCTCGGTCGAGAGCGCCTGGATCTTCGCCTGGATCGCGGTGCGACGCCCCTGGCACTCGTTCACGCGGGCGATGACCTGCTCGATCGTCAGCGTCCGCATCGCCTCGGGCAGGTCGGTGATCACGATCTTCGTCACCTCGATCTGCTTGTCGCGGACCATGTCGACCAGGTCCCACGAGCAGAAGTAGTTGGAGGTCGCCTTGCAGAGCGTCCGCTCCGCCATCGCATCGCAGTTCAGCGCCTCGTTGTTGTCGTCCTGGACCCACTGGTTGCGCTGCCCCGCCGCGCCGCCGGCGCCGTAGGGGATGTAGGTCTCGTTCAGCTCCGCCGAGAGCTTCGCGAGGGGGTCGTCGAAGGGGGTGGGGATGACGAGGGTCCCGTTGTTCTGGTCGATCGTCGCGAAGTGGCCGTCGGCGAGCATCGCGATCTCGCGCCAGCCGGGGGCGAGGGCGTCCTCGGGGCTGCCGCAGTAGATCGAGCTCACCGAGATGTCGCGGGCGAGGAGCTTCGCGGCGGCATCCCGGTAGGGGACCATCCCATCCTGATCGGCGGTCTCGTTCCCCGCCACGAAGCAGAGGCGCAGGGTCCCGGGGGCGGCGTCCCACGCGAGCTGCTCATCCGCGGCCTTCAGGACGCGGCCGACGAGCTCGGTGCCGCCGTTCGTGACGAAGCTGAAGAGCATCCCGGAGACCGCATCGAGGTCGGTGGTGAAGTCGAGGTGGCGGGCCACCCAGCCGGACTCCGGGTTGTGGCCATCGTTCCCGTAGGTGAGGAGCGCGACCTCGAGGCGCGGCGTCGGCTCGGCGACGGCGAGCTCGTTCGTGATCGCCCAGAGCTTCTGGCGGGCGGAGTTGATCAGCCCCTCCATGCTCCCGGAGGTGTCGAGGCAGATCGCGAACTGCACGAGGGGGCGGGTGTCGATCGCGTCGCCGGGAGCATCCTGGGGTGGCGGGGTCGCCGCCTCCGCCTGGCGCATCTCGACGAGGGCGCGGACCGCGGCCGGGGTGAGGTAGCCGCCGCAGAGCGCGGGGAGCGGACCCGGAATCAGGACGGCGATGAGCAGGGGGAGGAAGATCACGGGGCGCATGGGGCCTCTTTCCACGGGTCGGTTCCGTTCGGGTCCGGAGTTCGGGGGACGCACCGGAGTCTCCCGGTCCTCAGGACCGCGGTTCTCCCGGTGTCGTCGATGAAAGAGTACCGCCCCCCGGAGGGGACTCCGGTCACGGTCAGGTAACGTCGGCTCCCGGGCGATTCTCGGGTATCCTGAGCGTCTCCGGTGGAACTCACCGGATCGCGCTGCACCGCTCCGCTCCCCCCGACTCCCGAATCGAGGCCGCGTGTCCCCCCTCCCGTCCCCGCCCCCGGTCCCCGATCCGGAGATCGCCGCGCGCATCGAGGCGGGGCGCGCCACCGTGGCGGTGGTCGGGCTCGGCTATGTCGGGCTGCCGGTCGCGGCGGCGTTCGTCGGAGCGGGGCTCCCGGTCATCGGCTTCGACATCGACCCCGCGAAGATCGCCGCCCTCGACGGGGGGGAGAAGTACCTCCCCCATGTCCCCGACGACGAGTGGCGACTCCTCACCGACTCGTCGCGCTTCCGGGCGAGCGACGATCCGGAGGTCTTCGCCTCCGCCGATGCGGTGCTCATCTGCGTCCCGACTCCCCTGCGCGCCGGAGCGGATGAGCGGAATCCCCGCGAGCCGGACCTCGGCTTCGTCGCGGCGAGCGCCCGGGCGATCGCCGCGCACCTCCGACCCGGGGCGCTTGTCGTCCTCGAGTCGACGACCTACCCCGGCACCACCCGCACCCTCCTCGGACCCCTCTTCGAGGAGGCGGGGCTCGCGCCCGGGCGCGGGGTTCACCTCGCCTACAGCCCGGAGCGGACCGACCCCGGGCGCACCGACCTCCCCACGGTGGAGATCCCGAAGCTGGTGGGCGGGCTCGATGAGACGAGCCGCGACCTCGCCGCGGCGCTCTACCGGCACGCCTTCACCACCGTCCACCCCGTGCGCTCCGCCGAGATCGCCGAGTCGGCGAAGCTCCTCGAGAATGTCTACCGCGCGGTGAACATCGCCCTCGTCAACGAGATGAAGCTGATCCTCGAGCGGATGGGGATCGATGTCTGGGAGGTGATCGAGGCGGCGGCGACGAAGCCCTACGGCTTCGAGGCGTTCCGCCCCGGTCCGGGGCTGGGGGGGCACTGCATCCCCATCGACCCCTTCTATCTCACCTGGGCCGCGGAGCGGGTCGGCTTCCCCACCCGCTTCATCGAGCTTGCCGGGGAGATCAACACCGCCATGCCGGAGCATGTGGTCGGGAAGCTCGGGGCGGCGCTGACCGACGGCGGGCGCGAGCTCGCCGGGGCGCGGGTCCTCATCCTCGGCGTCGCCTACAAGCGCGATGTGGGAGACACCCGGGAGACCCCGGCCGCGGAGATCATCGAGCGGCTCCGGGCGCGCGGGGCGGAGGTCGCGTACCACGACCCGTGGATCCCACGCTTCCCCAGCATGCGTCGGCACTCCATCGAGCTCGACTCGGCCCCCCTCACCGATGATCTCCTCGCCGCGAGCGACGCGACGATCATCGTGACCGATCACGCCGCCATCGACTGGGAGATGGTCGCCCGCCACGCCCCGCTCATCGTCGACACCCGCAACGCGATGGCGGGGCGGGAGGTGCGGGGACGGGTGGTGAAGGCCTAGGCCCGCGCCCTCACTCCGCCTCGGCGGAGGCGCTCTTCGCCTCGAGCTCGTCCCAGGTCTTCTCCAGGGTGGCGCGCAGGCTCATCCGCTCGTTGAAGGAGACGAAGGGCTCGAACCCCTCGGGGGTCTTCGCCGCGATCTCCTCCCGGGAGAGCTTCGCAGCCCGCCCCGCCTCGACGGTGTCGATCGCCCGGCGGAAGTAGTCCCGCATCAGCGCGATGTCGTTCCGGCGCCCGACGACCCCGTGGGCCGGCTGGCCATGCCCGAAGATGAAGGCCGCGTCGTCGTCGAAGTCATCGTGGATCGCCTGCAGGACGGCGGGCCAACCGATGATCGAGCCGCCGCCGGCGGGGTCGATGAAGGGGTGCGCCCGGTTGAAGACGAGGTCGCCGAGGTGGGCGACATTGGCCTTCTCGAAGCGCACGACGATGTCCCCGCCGGTGTGGGCGGGGCCGTAGTGCTTCGCGTGGAGGGTCTCCGCGCCGAGGTCCTGCTTCCAGGTGGTCTCGAAGGTGGTGTCGGCGTAGACCTGACCCGCCTCGCTCCCCCGGCTCGTCGCCTGCGCCTTCTGCAGGGCGGGGACCTTCGCGTGGGCGACGATCCGCCCGACCCCCTTCCCGTCCCGGTCGCTCCTGAAGATCGCGTTCCCCCCGGTGTGGTCTCCGTGGTGGTGGGTGTTCACGAGGAGGGAGAGCCCCTTCTCGCTCCGGGAGAGGAGCCCCTTGCGGCAGGGCTCGGCGGTGCGCGGGAACTGGCTGTCGATGATGACCGCCCCGTCCGGGCCGATAAACCACCCGATCGTTCCCCCCTGCCCGCTGAAGATCCCCACTCCGCCGCGCAGGTCGCTGAAGTTCGACGGCGCCGGCTGGGCCACGCTCCGGGCGAGCAGCCCGCGGGGATCGGTCGCCAGCAGCGCGGCGGCGGCGGCGGAGGCGGTCAGGAAGGAGCGTCGGTCGAGGGAGGGGGGTCGCGTTGCCATCGGGGGCCTTTCCGGATGGGTCCTTGGAGAGGCGGAAGGGTAGCCGAGGGGGGCGCGGGAGGGAATGCAGGCGGGGGTCGCGCCGCGCGCGCTCCCTCAGAAGCTGAGGCCGAAGTCCACGCTCAGGTTCGCGCCCTCGTCGGAGAAGCCGACATCGATGCGCAGGAGGGCGAGGCGCTCGAAGGTCATGCGCAGCCCGACGCCGACATTCGAGTGCAGCTCCGCGCCCGGGAGGTCGCCGAGGCGGCTCGCCACCGTCCCCGCCTCGCCGAAGAGGGCGAGGCCGAAGCGCTCCACCCGGCTCCCCGCCACCACCTCGAAGCCGCGGGGCAGCACCCAGAAGCGGTACTCCCCGACGAGGTGCAGGGCGGAGTTGTCGGTGAACCGGTCGGGGGCGTACCCCCGCAGGGTGTGGCTTCCGCCGAGGGTCGGCCGCGACCAGAAGGGGAGGTCGCCGGAGGTGTCGTCGAGGCGGAACCCCATCGCGAAGGTGTCGATCGGCGGATGCTCCTCTTCCGGGGAGCCGCCGTCGTGGAAGAGCGGAGGGACGGGGATGACCTGCGAGCCGCTGAGGGAGAGGTGCGCCCCCTCCATCTCGCGGTCCGCCCAGGGGCTCCACTCCACCTCGAGACCGAGGGTCCCGCCTCGGTAGGGGAGGTGCTGACCATCCCGCGTGTCGAAGCGGACCCCGGTGGTGAGCCAGATCGAGTCGATCGCCGCGGCGGCCTCGAAGAGCCCGGGGGCCACGGCGCCCGTGTCGGGGACCCCGACGACATGACCGCTCCCGAGGTTCCGTCGCTCGAAGGCGACCCCGTAGTTCACGACCCACTCGTCTCCCGGGTGCGGAATCGCGCGCTGCTCCCCGAGCCAGAAGCTCCACAGCTCCTCGGAGTAGCTGCTCTCATCCTCCAGGCGGCTCTCCGCCCCGAGCCCGTAGAAGCGACGGGTCAGGGTCCGCTGGTAGCCGCCGCTGAGCCCCGACCAGCTCCGCTCCTCCTGCAGGATCCCGCCCTCCTCGAGCTCCCGCTGATGATGGAAGCGTCGGAAGGTGAGCTGGTAGAGCTGCTGCCCCTCGGTGGTGTAGCTCAGCGCGGCCGAGCCGAGCATCTGTCGCCGGGAGTCGAAGAGGTCGATGTCGGTGAACTGGATCCCCCCGCCGGTGCCGACGTCCTCCTCGAAGGAGAGGATCGGCGTGATGAAGGTGGTCGAGAGGAAACGGTCGAAGATCCCCCCCTGCGGGATGAGCCCTTCGGGGATGTAGCGCCATCGCTCCGGGTGGTGAATGTCCGCCGGGATCTCTCCCCGGGGAATGCGGCCATCCGGCTCGATCCCGGAGGGGAGCGGGAAGGGGAGGGGGCCGCCGCCCCGGAGAGGGGTGGTCCGCCCCGAGTCGAAGTCTCCCAGATCGGTGAGCCACGAGAGCTCGGTGCGCGCGGCGCTCGGTCGCGGCGCGGCACGCTCCATCGAGAGGGGGAGGAAGAGGGAGAGGCGCGGCCAGGTCTCCTCCGCGACCTCACCCGAGGGAGCCGCCTCCTCGGAGGAGCGCTCACCCGTGGGAGGGTCCGTGGCCGAGGTCGGCGGTGCGAAGGAGAGGAGGCAGAGCACCGTGAGCAGGAGCGAGCCCCGGACCCGCCGAGCGGCGGACCTTCTCCTCGGGGCGGGCTGCGCTCTCGATGATGTCGATCTCCCCAGAGTCCCCACGGGCTTCCTTCCGGCGTCGAGCGATCGGCGGAGCGGACGAGGGGGGTGAGCGGCACGACCTCGGAACACTCCGTCTCCTCTTCTTCGGCTCTTTCACCCCCGAGCCCCGCTTCTTTCTCGGAACGAGGGGGGCGAGCCGGGGAGGGCAGGCCGGGGGGCAGAGCCGCCGAGGAGAGGGAAGCGCCTCGGGGAGACGCCGCGGGAGATCGTGCGGTTCCCCGGGGGAAGCCGACGGAGCCCGGGACGAGGACGCGCTCAGCCGGGGGGGCCAGCAGGGGGGCCAGGGAGGGGGCCAGAGAGGGGGAAAGCACAGGGCCGGGAGGGCACAGCGGCCGGGGAGCGAGCCCCGCCGCTCACTCCGCGCTCATTCCCCGGTGGCGGTCTCCACGAAGCGCATCTCGATGAGCACCGCCCCGTGATCGGAGGGGAACTGCCGCTCCCGGACGGGGATCGCGTCATCCTCCCAGACAAGCGGATAGGTCACCGCCGCGACCGGCTCCAGCCGCCAGCGCGCGCGCCCGCTCTCGGGGTGGTGGAGATACAGCCGGTCGATCCGCTCGAACCCCTGCGCCTTCTCCCCCTGGGTGCGGAAGAGGGGGGACCAGGTGATCCCCGGCCGCTGCACCGGGTTCGGATGCACCGCGCGGAAGGTGTCCTCGAACCCCGCCGCCGCCATCGCGCGGCTCACCGGCAGGTCGAGGGGGCGCCGGCGCAGATAGACGCGGGCGGTGTCGAGGGTCCAGTCGAGGTGGGAGGGGGTGTTCCAGTCTCCGCCGATGAGCAGGGGCACCGCGCCGTCGGTGTGCCCGAGCGCCTCGACCCGGGCGAGGATCCTCTGCGCCTGCGGCAGCCGCTGGGAGCGCACGAACTCCGACTCGAGGAGGTCGGCATCGGAGATGTCGGGGGCGTCGCGCAGCGCGCGGGTGATGAAGTCGCGGTAGTCGATCCAGATCGTCCACGCGAGGAAGTCGCGCCCGGCGTCATCGACGAGCCGCGCCCCGACCCCGTGCCACGGCTCGTGGGTGAAGCGCTCGGCGATCTCGTAGCGGGTGAGGACGCAGAGGTGCGGGCTGTCCCCCTGCCACTGGCTCCAGCCGAGCTGCTCCGCGAGCCACGCCCCGAGCAGCGGCCGGTCCCCGTCGATGTCGTAGCTCTCCTGCATCAGGACGAGGTCCGCCCCCGTCTCCCGGATCACCGCGAGCGCCTTCTCCGGCCCGTCGTCGACATCGTTCGAGCCGTGAAGCACGTTCCAGACGAGGACCTTCATCGTGTCCTCCTCCCCCCGCGCGGCGAGCCCGCTGCATCCCGCGAGGAGAGGCGCGAGCGCCAGGAGGAGCGCGAGCAGCGCGGAGCGGAGCAGCGAGGATCGCACGGCAGATCGGCAGGCGGAGATCATCCGGTGGCTCCCGTTTCGGTGGGGGGGGTGACGGTGCGCCCCGAGTCTAGGGGAGTTTCCCCCGCCGCGGCACCCTCTCTCCCCCCCCCCCCCTGCTCTTCCCCCTCCCCC
>Ga0181594_10001669_pt1 | contig 20509 bp, 22 predicted proteins | sample 071ome_18_FD_145603 | JGI IMG/M metagenome (GOLD analysis project Ga0181594, IMG submission 145603) | Coastal salt marsh microbial communities from the Groves Creek Marsh, Skidaway Island, Georgia - 071413BT metaG (spades assembly) | ecosystem: Environmental > Aquatic > Marine > Intertidal zone... | reverse complement strand
AGCCATACCGCCTTTAAGCGCGACGTCCATGACCCCAAAACCGTGCTCGACTTCAAAGAACAGGTGCAGAGCGTCGAGCGTTTGCGGCTTCTGTTGATTCTCACGGTGGCCGATATTCGTGCGGTGGGGCCAGGACGGTGGAACGGCTGGAAGGGCGAACTCCTGCGCGATCTCTACAATGCGACGCGCGATGCGATCACCGGCGTGTTCGATGAACGCACCGGCGCTGCGCGTCGCGACGAAGCAGTCGCGGCCCTGCGCGCGGACCTCGATTGGCCCGTGGCCGAGTTCGAGGCATATACCGAACGCTTCTATCGCCCCTATTGGTTGGGCTTCGATACCGCGACGCATGCCCGGCACGCGCAGTTGATTCGCGATGCGGATGCCCGCGAGCAACGCCTAGCGATCGGTAGCCATGTCGACGACTTCGCCGCGGTGACCGAGCTGTCGGTCTATACGCCCGATCACCCCGGGCTTTTCTCTCAGTTGGCCGGCGCGATCGCCTTAACCGGGGCCAGTATCGTCGATGCCCGCATCCACACTTCCTCCGACGGCATGGCGATCGACACGTTCTGGCTGCAGGATCAGGAGCGTCGCCCCTTCGCGGGACAAGGCAAGCGGGAACGGTTGCGCACGAACATCGAAGAGGTGCTGGGCGGTCGGTTGCGTTTGGCCGAGGCGCTGGCGCGGCGGCCCAATCGATGGCCCGAGCGCGCCAACGTCTTTTCGGTACAACCGCGCGTGCTGATCGACAACAGCGCCTCCCACGTGCACACCGTTATCGAGGTCAACGCCCTCGACCGGGCTGGTCTTCTGTACGACATCACGCAGGCGATTTCTGGCGCCGGTCTGTCGATCGCCAGCGCGCAGATCACGACCTACGGCGAACGCGCGGTCGATGTCTTTTATGTCAAAGACGTCTTCGGTCTGAAGATCACCCACGAGGGCAAGCGCGAGAAAATCCGCGATCAGATCTTGGGTGCATTGCGTGCCGGGGCCGAACGCGCCGCGCTCGCAGCCGCCGAGTAACGGCTCAGACGGCTTGGCGGCGGCCCAAAAAAGTCATCCGGACAACCAGCGCCAACAGGCCGCTCGCCATCATCACAACGACCAACGGCATCGCCGTGCCGTCGTGGAAAACCCCGACCAAGGCGCCGGCGCCGGCGCCCATCGCAAACTGCGTCATGCCGAGAAACGCCGATGCCGTGCCCGCCATGTGGGGGAACTCGCTCAGCGCGCCCGCGGTGGCGTTGGCCCCGATCATGGTGACGAACAACATCATCACGACGACCGCGCCGATTAGCGCCGCCAAGGGGACGGTGAACAAGCCGGCGAGAAACACCAAGACGCCGCCGACCGCAATGCCAACGGTGCCGGCCGCCAGCATGCGGTCCACGCCGATCCGCGTGACGAGACGGCTGTTGATGTAGCTGCCGACCATCAGGGCCACGACATGGGCGGCAAACAAAAAGCCGTAGAGTTCGGGCGCCACGCCGAACAATTCGATCACCACAAAGGGCGAGCCGGCGATATAGGCAAACATCGCGGCAAAGCTCAGACCTTGGCAAAAGGCGCAACCGAGATAGCGCTTGTTGCCGATCAACGCGCCATAGGACTTGGCCATTTCGCCGACATGATGGGTCGTGCGGCGTTCCGCCGGCAGCGTTTCGCGCAGCGGATAGACCGTGATCGCGAGGCATAGCACGCCGAATCCGGCGAGCGCCCAGAAGATCGCGCGCCAGCCGAAAATCACCAAGACCTGACCACCGAGGATCGGTGCAGCCATCGGCGCGATCGACATGACCACGAACAACAGCGACAGCGTGCGGGCCGCTTCGTCGCGGTCGTAACGGTCACGAACGATCGCCCGCGCCAGCGAAGCGGCGGCCGACCCCCCGAGAGCCTGCAGGAAACGAAACGCGATCAAGATGTCGATCGAGCCGGCCAGCGCGCCGCCGATGCTGGCGGCCACAAAAATGGCTAACCCGGTATACAAGATCGGCTTGCGACCGAATCGATCCGACAGCGGCCCCCACACGATCGGCGCGACGGCAAATCCCAGCAGAAAGGCGCTCAGAGTCTGTTGCACCTGGCCCGAATCGGTCATCAGATCCTGGGCAAGGGTCGGGAACGCGGGCAAGTACATGTCCACCGACATCGGCGCGGAGGCCGACAAAGCGGCCAAGATCAACAGCAGCGTGATGCCGCCGGGGCTTTTGCTATTCAATGCGGGGAGCCGATGTGGTCAATTGAACGCCCGCACGATACCAGGATGCCCCTGAACGCCAAATGCTCATGATCCGACGGTTTCCGCGGAGCGCGCGCCGATGAATCTGGCGCGCGCCGTCGCCACGATCGGCGGCTACACCATGGTGAGCCGGGTCTTGGGCTTTGCCCGCGACATTCTGATCGCGGCGATCTTGGGCGCTGGTCCGGTCGCCGACGCGTTTTTCGTCGCCTTCAAACTGCCCAATTTCTTCCGCCGCCTCTTCGCCGAAGGCGCGTTCAACGCCGGCTTCGTGCCGCTGTTCTCCGGCATCCTCGAGCAAGAAGGCAAAACCGCAGCGCAAGCCTTCGCCGAGCAGGCGCTGGCCGTCCTGTTGCTGACGCTTTTTGTCTTCGTTACCGCGCTGCAGATCGTCATGCCGCTGGCGATGTACGGCTTGGCGCCAGGCTTTGTGGACGAACCGGCCAAGTTCGATCTCACGGTGGCGCTGACGCGTCTGACGTTCCCCTACCTTTTGTTCATCAGTTTGGTGTCGTTGGCGGGCGGTATTCTCAATAGCATCGGGCGCTTTGCCGCCGTGGCCGCGACGCCGATCTTGCTGAACCTCACCTTGATCGCGTTCCTAGGCTTGGCCGCGCAGTCGTTCGAAACACCCGGTCACGCTTTGGCATGGGGCGTTGCGACGGCCGGCGTCATTCAATTCGTTTGGGTGTTCGTTGCCTTGGCGCGCGCTGGCTACCGATTGCGCTTGCCGCGACCGCGCCTGACGCCACGGGTGCGCGAATTGCTGTGGCTGATGCTGCCGGCCGCGATCGGGGCCGGCGTGGTGCAGATCAACTTGTTGACCGACATCATCATCGCCTCGCTGCTGCCTGAAGGATCCATCTCGTTTCTCTACTTCGCCGACCGGGTTAATCAATTGCCGTTGGGGGTGATCGGGATTGCGGTGGGAACCGCTCTTCTGCCGCTCTTGTCGCGTCAGGTGGCGGCGGCCGATGCAGCGGGCGCCGCCAACAGTCAGAACCGGGCCATCGAAGTGGCGTTGTTTCTCACCCTGCCTGCCACCGCGGCGCTGCTGGTCTTGGCGTTGCCGGTGGTCGGCGCGTTGTTCGAGCGCGGTGCGTTCGATGCGGTCGCGAGCACCGCGACTGCCTGGGCGTTGATGGGCTACGTCTTGGGGTTGCCGGCATACGTGTTGATCAAGGTGTTGACGCCGGGCTATTTCGCCCGCAAGGACACCAAGACGCCGGTGCGCATCGCCATCGCCGCGATGGTCGTCAATCTCGTGTTGAACCTGATCCTGATTTGGCCGCTGCAACACGTCGGGCTCGCGTTGGCGACGGCGATCGCGGCATGGCTCAACGCCGGCTTGTTGGCCCGTGGGCTGCGGCGCCGGGGACATCTGACGACGGATGCGCGGTTGCGCAGCCGTCTGATCCGGATTGTCGGCGTCACCATCTTGATGGCCGCCGTGCTGTGGCTTGCCCGCGAGGGGCTTGCCGCCGCCGCTATGATGGACGCGTCGGGCACGCGGATTGCGGCATTGGCCGGTTTGGTGGTCTTGGGTTTGGTTGTTTACGGCGTCGCCGCCCACGTCAGCGGGGCGATGCGGCTGGGCGAGTTGCGCACGTTGTTGCGTCGGCCACGGGCCTCGGCTTGACCCGGCTTTGCCAACCGCGTCATAAACCGGCCTTCTTCTTTCAAGGTGCAGGCCGATGACGGCATCCAAACGAATCTTCTCCGGCGTCCAACCGACAGGCAATTTGCATCTCGGCAATTACCTCGGGGCGATCCGCAACTGGGCGCGCCTGCAAGACGACTACGAATGCATCTATTGCGTTGTCGACCTACACGCCATCACGCAGCCGCAAGATCCCGCCACGCTGCGCGCCAGCACGCGCGAGGTTACGGCAAGCTTGATTGCGTCGGGGATCGACCCCAAGGGGTCGATCGTCTTCAACCAATCGCAAGTGACGGCGCATGCCGAGCTGGCGTGGATTTTCAACTGCGTTACGAAGATCGGTTGGCTCAATCGCATGACGCAGTTCAAGGACAAGGCCGGGAAGAATCGCGAGAACGCCTCGGCGGGCCTATACATCTATCCCGTGCTGATGGCGGCCGACATCCTGGCGTATAAGGCGACGCACGTGCCGGTCGGCGAGGATCAGAAGCAACACCTCGAACTGACTCGCGACATCGCAGGTTCGTTCAACGATACCTATGGCGTGGAGTTTTTCCCGCTGACCGAACCGCTGATCTTCGGCGAGGCGACGCGTGTGATGAACCTGCGCGACGGCACCAAAAAGATGAGCAAATCGGACGAATCCGATTACACCCGGATCAACCTCACCGACGACACCGATCTAATTGCGCAAAAGATTCGCAAAGCCCGCACCGATCCGATGCCGTTGCCGGGTTCGGCGCGCGAACTGACTGAACGTCCCGAGGCCAACAATCTTATCGGGATTTACGCCGCGCTCGCCGACGTCAGTCGCGACGCGGTGTGCGCCGAATTCGACGGTGCGCAGTTTTCGGGTTTCAAGAATGCGCTGGCCGATCTTGCGATTGCGAAGCTGTCGCCGATCACCGCCGAGATGCGACGCCTGTTGGACGATCCGGCTTACATAGACGGCGTCTTGCGCGACGGTGCGGATCGCGCCCAGGCGATGGCGGCCCCGATCTTGCGCGACGTCCAGGACATCGTCGGCTTTCTGCGTCCCTGAGCCGCGGTTCGTCGGCACGCTTGCAGCGAAGGATTTTATCGGTTCAAGTTACCGGGACGTTTCATTGGGTCGCCCGAATATGAACGAAGTCCCACAAGCCCGTCAGTTTCTTGTCGTTGTCGACGACACGCCCGAATGCCGCAAGGCGTTGCGCTTCGCATGGCGCCGCGCGCAGCGCACCGGTGCGGGCGTGACGTTGTTGCGGGTCATCGACCCGGTCGATTTCCAACATTGGTTGGCGGTTGAAGAGCGCATGCGCGAAGAGGCGCGCGAAGAGGCCGAGACGCTCCTGAAGTCGCTCGCGGCCGAGGTGCAGCAACAATCCGAAATACTGCCCGAACTCGTCGTGCGCGAAGGCCCGATCAGCGACGTGGTGATGAAGCTGATCGACGAAGACGCGACGATCCGCATACTCGTGCTCGGCGCCGGTACAGGCTCCGACGGACCGGGACCTTTGGTCAGCCAGCTCGCCGGTAAAATATCCGGCGCGATGCGCGTGCCGGTCACCGTCGTGCCCGGCAACCTGTCGGACGACCAGCTCGATCTGCTGACCTAGGCCCCATCACACAAAAAAAGTTGTGGACAACTTTGGCGTGTTCGCATGGCGGGCGCTCACATGGGTTTTCAACACCGCCCGTTAACCTGTTAACCAATTGGCAATATCTCCCCGTCGATGATGCCCGGATCGGTCAAATGGCCGGTCCACGATAGGGGATTTGGGGCGCTCAAAAACCCTCTGTAGTGGTTGTCCCCCTATCTGAACCCCTTATATTGCGCCTCAGCGATTTTGGGGAATTTTGAGACAAATACCATGACGACTCTTCGCCACGGGTTCGGCGTGACGACGATCAGGGTCGGGGTTGGGTTTTCAGTGTTTTTTGGTTTGGCGGTATACGCCGGCCCTAGTCCCATCGACGAACTTGCCTACGCAGCCCGTCCGGCGCCTGGCGCCGACGTGTTCTCCGCCGTTGCGGCGCCGACAGGTCCCCGCCTCGTGGGTCCGGGCGTGCGTGCGCTGGCCGCCTATTCCGGGCAGGCCGTGCCGGTGCCCGATGCCGCCAGCCTAATCGACGAATACGACCGCCTGGGCTACACGCTCGAATCGGCACACGACGGCGCGTACGAGGTGCCGCGCGTATTCCTTACCCAGTTGCCCAAGGATTTGCCGGCGATCCGCGCGGTACCGGTCCGCAAATCGGTGTTCATCCGCTCGATGCTGCCGCTGGTCCTCCGGACCAACGAAGAAATCCTCGAGGACCGTGCGCGGATCGAAGCGCTACGGGCGCGGCTGTCGGCCGGCGAAACGATCAGCGCCAAGGACGGCGCGTGGTTGGACCGCCTGACCCGGGCCTACGATCTCGACCCCCGGGATCTCGGCGCCTTGCTGCATCGCCACGACGTCGTGCCGGTCGGCCTTGCGTTGGCGCAGGGCATCGAAGAATCCGGTTGGGGCACATCGCGGTTTGCGTTGCACGGCAACGCGGTTTTCGGTCAGTGGACGTTCAGCAAAGGCGCCGGCATCGTGCCGAAAGATCGCGAAGACGGTGCGCGGCACGAAGTCAAAGCGTTTGCGACCCTCGCGGAATCGGTGCGCCAGTACATGCAGAACCTCAACAACCACCGTGCCTATCGCGAGTTCCGTCGCGAACGGGCGGCGATGCGGCAGGCCGGTCGAGAGATCGACTCGCGCGTTCTGGCCAAAACGCTGACGCGCTACTCGCAGCGTGGCGAGAAATACGTCGCGTCGATCCTCGGGTTGATCAAAACCAACAAGCTCGATCGCCTCGACGGCGCGCGGCTTGGGTCGGATACCCGTCCGCCGCTCGACAGCTAAGGGCGTTTTTTCTTTAGGACTTCGACGGCGCGCGGCGCAGCAGCGCCACATCGCTTGTCGTGAACACAAGGCGATAGCCCTGTGCGGCGAGTCGGTCGCCGCCGCCGGGCGACGTTTCGATCGTGCCCAGTACCGCATCCGTCGCCAAGATCGCGCGTTCGGCTTCGGCGCGCAGTGCCTGCACGTCCGCGTCGTCGAACTGCCCCAGCTTGCCGATGCTGCCCGACAGATCCATCGGCCCCAGGAAAAGACAATCGACGCCCGGCACGGCAATCTCGGCGATTCGGTCGACCGCGGCGCGCGATTCGATCTGACACAAGACCATGACGGCGTCGTTGGCGGTGGCCTGATAGTCGGGCCACGCCCGACCATAGCGAGCGGCCCGGATGAAACCTGCGGCGCCGCGGGTCCCCTCAGGCGGATAGCGGCAGAGATCGACGATCCTTTGAGCCTGGGCTCCGGTTTCGACGCCCGGCACCATGACCCCACCGGCGCCGGCATCCAGCGCGCGTTTGATTTCTTGCGGCGCATCGCTCGGCACGCGGACCAGAATCGTGGTCTCCGACCCCTGGGCCGCGCGCAGGTGATGGACCAAATCGGCGACCGTACCCTCGCCGTGTTCGTAGTCGATCAGCAGCGCGTCGTAGCCGGCGCTGGCTAGAACTTCGGTTACCGCCGGGCTGTTGAGCCCGACCCAGCAGCCGATCGCCGTTGCGCCGCGGCGCAGCTTTTCCTTGAGATGGTTTTTCATCCCGCGAGTTTAGCGGGCCGGGACGTAATACTGCATCCCAAACCACCGCCAGCGATCGTCGTGGGCGGGCATGGTGCAGTTGATGCGCCCGCGCCCTGGCGGAATCGGCTTGGCAAGGCGAACTTCGACGCGAGTGCCGCCGAGGCGTTGCAGCGTGAGGTCGATCGCCCCACCCTGCGCAAAGGCAAAGCAATTGAGCCGACCGATATCGCCCGGTGCGGGATCCAAACTAAAACCGAACGCCGGCGGGTTGTTGCCCCGGAGCGTCGGGTCGGCGGGCGTCAAATCCATCGCGCGCAAAGGCAGCGAATTGACGATCAAGTTGAACCGCTCGGCGCCCCCGAAATTCTCGTTCAGCGCAAAGCGTGGCAGGTAGAAGCGGTCGTGTTCGGCAAAAGCGACGGCCGAATGCTGCCCGAAGCCCGCCGCGAAACCGAGTTCGGCGACCAGGTCGGCGATCTTGCGCGAGGTTTCCCCGAACGGATACGCGAACAGGGTCGGGGCAACGCCGAGCTCTTCGGTGAGGCGTGTTTGGGCATTCACGATCTCGCGGCGGACCGCGTCCATGTCGCGATCCGGCAAGTGGGGGTGGGTGACGGAGTGATTGCCGATCGTCACCCCGGCGTTGTGGAGTTCGCGAATCTGATCCCATGTCATGTAGTTGCCGTGCCCGCGATCGACGAGATCGGTCGCGACGAAAACCGTGAAGGGAAATCCGGCCTCGCGGAACTTGGGCCAGGCGATCTCGTAGATCGAGCGAAAGGCATCGTCGATGGTGATCGCGATGGTGCGATCGGGCAGCGCCTCGCCCCGCTTGAAGGCGGCGACGATGTCGGGCAGCGGGAGGACCGTGAAGTTCCCGTCCTGCAGGGTCTTTATATGGGCGTCGAGCTTCGCCAGTTGCACGTTGGTACTGGGATAATCGGTTTCGCCGAAGCGGTGATACATCAAGATCACGGCGCCGTTCTCGGACGCGGTCTGAGCCAATACGGGCAACGCCGTCGGGCCGCCAAGCATCGTCAGCATCACGGCAAGAAGAATGAAAAAGGTGCGGCGCATGGTCTCAGGCCATCATTTGGGTGCCGGCGGCACGGTCGCTCAACAGCGGGTAGCGCCGCGCGTCGAACAGTTGATAGTGCCACCACTCGTTTCGGTAATAGTCCCAGCCGGCCGCCGTCATGATCCCCAACAAGAGCGCGCGGTTACGTTGCGCACCGGGGCCGATATCGGTCCGACCGTGGTGCGACTGTTCGGTAAAGTCGTCAAAAGGCGTCCCCATTTCAAGGGGCACGCCCGAGGGGGTCTCGAGGGTCAGGTCGATCGCCGCGCCCCGCGAATGGGGCGACCCCCGTCGCGGGTCGGCCACAAAGTTCGGATCCGGCGTATGGGACCATAGACGCCACTGGGCCTCTGTCGGGCGGTAGCCGTCAAAAACCCGTAGACGAAACCCCAGTTCACCGGCCAGTTCGATGGCCCGGTCGAGACACGCGGCGGCTTCGTTGTTGAGGAAGCAGACCGGTCGGCTATATATCGGCGCCCCGACAAAATTGTCGGGGCCGGCATAGGCGATTTGCAGGGCGACATTGTGGGTCGCCGGAGAAATCTCGGTCAGGTTTTCACAAGTCGCCATCAGCGCGGCACGCTACCATGGGTTTCATGCAACTTCTCGCATTTGATACTTCGCTAACCGCCTGTTCGGTTGCACTTTGGCGCGACAATAACGTGGCCGCGTCCGAGCGGTTGCCGATGGCGAAAGGGCACGCCGAAGCGCTGGTTCCGATGATCCAACGTGTCTGTGCCCAATCCAATATCGACCCCGGTGCGCTCGAGGCGATCGGCGTGACCCGGGGGCCGGGCACCTTCACCGGCATTCGAGTCGGCCTGGCGACGGCGCGCGGCCTTGCGCTGGCGACCGGCTGCCCGGTCATCGGGGTGTCGACCCTGGTCGCGATCGCCGCCACCGCGGCCTTGCCCCCCGACCCGGCGGCGACCCTGGTGGTGCAAGACGCGCGGCGCGGCGAGGTCTATGCCGAACTTCTGCCCGGCGATCAGGCGGTCGGGCAAGGGCCTCGCGTGCTGGCGGCGGACGATCTGGCGGCCGCTTTTCCCGAGCGTCCGCTGCGTCTGGTCGGCAGCGGTGCGAATCTCGCGGCCGACCGTTTGGCGGGCGAGGTCGTGGTGGCGGCCCGGGAGGTCGTCCCCGATGCCACGGCTGTTGCGGCGCTCGCGGTGGCGGCACTTATGGCACAGGGCCCGGCGGCCTTCGCGACGCCCCCGGGGCCGCTCTATTTGCGCGCACCGGACGCCAAGCTGCCGACGCGATGATCACCATCGCGGCGATCGAGCGACCGGGAAGCGCTGAATTTTCCGCGCTCCTTGCCGCGTTGCACGCGGCTTGTTTCGCGACCCCCTGGTCGGCAGCGGAAATCGCCAAATTGTTGGCGATGCCGGGCGCCTTTGCCGGCATCGCGACGGTCGATGACGCCCCTGCCGGGTTTCATCTCAGTCGCTGCGCTGCGGGCGAGGCCGAGGTCATCAGCATCGGCGTCGACCCCGCCCGGCGCCGGACCGGCCTCGGTCGTGCGCTTCTCCAGGATGTCTTCGCTCGGGCTCTACGGGCCGGCGCGACGACGGTCTTCGTCGAGGTGGCGACCGACAATGCCGGGGCCCTAGCGCTCTACCGCCAAACGGGGTTCGATCAGGTGGGGACGCGACCCGACTACTACGCCACCGAGACCGGCAGGCGCGACGCGTTGGTTCTGCGCGCCGCGCTCGGCCCGATCAGCGGCGCCGGATAAAGACCCGATGCACCGTTTCAGGTGACGTCGTTGGGGGCGGGTCGATCCCCAGCACTTCGTGTCCGGCTTCGCGGGCCGACCGCGGGACATTGTCGAGCGGTTCCCGGCCCCTGAGGTCGACGGCCAAAACGGTGCCGGGCGACATCTTTTCAAGCGCCAGCTTGGTCTTGACGAAGGTGATCGGGCAGATGTCGCCGGTGATATCGATCAAGTGATCGGCTGTATGCCTTGACTTTGCCGTCACTTCGCCCCCCTCACCGATTCTTGGTGGTTGCTTGGCCAGAATTGCGCTCTATATATTGGATATTAGTAGCCGTAAGTAGAAGGAACAAAAACGCGATGGCGGACCAGCCCCGCTCGAGCGAATTGTTGGCGTTGACGACCGACATCGTGGCTTCCCACGTGTCGAACAACACGGTCGCCATTACCGATTTGCCGAGCCTGATCCAACAGGTTTATGCGGCCCTGTCCGGTTTGGGCAACGCGCCCGCCGCTGCGGCGACGCGCCCGCACCCGGCGGTACCGATCAAAAAGTCGGTCATGCCCGAATACATCGTCTGCCTCGAAGACGGCAAGAAGCTGAAGATGCTCAAGCGCCACCTCAAGACGCGCTACAACATGTCGCCGGAAGAATATCGCGAGCGTTGGGGCCTACCCTCGGACTACCCGATGGTGGCGCCGGCATATGCCCAGCAGCGTAGCGATCTCGCCAAAAAGATCGGCCTTGGTACCAAGCGCGGCAAAAAGCGGCGCGCCAAATAAGCGAGTCATGACGCGGCGGTACGATCGCGTTAGATTGAAAAGATGCCCGGCACTATCGAAAAACGCTGCCTCGAAAAGGGGCTGAAAATGACGGAACAGCGCAAGGTGATTGCGCGCGTTCTGTCCATTGCAACCGACCATCCCGACGTCGAGGAGCTTTATCGCCGCGCGGTCGCCATCGACGCCGGTATCTCAATCGCGACGATTTATCGCACGGTCCGCTTGTTCGAAGAGTCCGGCATTCTCGACCGGCACGATTTTGGCGACGGGCGGGCGCGCTACGAAGAAACCTCCGAGGAACATCACGACCACCTCATCGACATGCGGTCGGGCGACGTGATCGAATTTCAAGACCCCGAGATCGAAGCGTTGCAGCAAAAGATTGCCGAACGCCTGGGCTATCGCTTGGCTGGGCACCGTCTGGAACTTTACGGCACGCCGCTGGACGATAAGGACAAAGCCGAGGGCGACTAACCGTGCCGGGTTGTCGATGAATCATCTTCGCGCCGCGGTCAGCCTGGTTGGGATCACCATCGTCGCGCTGACGTTGATCCCGTTGCAGTGGCTCTCGGTGAAGTTCGATATCGGCGACAAATCCTATTTGCCGCGTCTGTTCCATCGTGCGGTGCGTCGCATCGTCGGTTTCAAAATCGTTCAAACCGGCACGATTTCGCAAGATCGACCGTTGATGTTCGCCATCAATCACGCCTCGTGGTTGGACATTACCGTGTTCGGTTCGCTCACGCCGGTGGCCTATGTCGCCAAGCGCGAGGTGGCGAGCTGGCCGGTGTTCGGTCTCTTTGCCCGTCTGCAGCGCACGGTGTTCATCGATCGCACTCGGCAACGTACCGCGGGCCACCGCGACGAGATCTTGCGGCGGTTGGACGAAGGCGAGCGCATCGGCTTGTTTCCCGAAGGCACCAGCAGCGACGGCAATCGGGTGCTGCCGTTCAAAAGCGCGTTCTTTTCGGTGGCGGAACATCGGACCGACGGCAAGCCCTTGCCGGTACAGCCGGTGTCGATCGCCTATGTCGGCCTCAATGGGTTGCCGATCTGTCGCGACGGTCGCCCAACGTTTGCCTGGTATGCCGATATGGACCTAGCGCCGCACCTGTGGGGCGTCTTGTCGGCCGGCCCGCTGACGATCAGCGTTCAGTTCCATCCGGTGGTGACGATCGACGACTTCGGCTCGCGCAAGGCACTGGCACGCCACTGCGAAGACGCCGTGGCGCAGGGTCTTTCCGATGCGTTGTCGGGCCGGCTATCGGCGGTCGACAAGGCGACGACCGACAAGCCCGCCGGTTCGGCGATCATCGCTTGACTCGACCCCGACCAGTGATACCGTCCCCGCCCTCCGGCGCGCGGAACAGCGACCAACGGCTCGAGGACCGAGTGCGCAAGAACGTCTTTATCAAGACCTACGGCTGTCAGATGAACGTCTACGACTCCGCCCGGATGGCGGATGTCCTAGCGCCGCTCGGCTATGGCGCCTGCGCCTCGCCCGATGACGCCGATATGGTGATCCTCAACACCTGCCACATTCGGGAAAAGGCGGCCGAAAAAGTCTTTTCGGAATTGGGCCGCCTGCACCAGTTGCAAAAGGAACGGGCCGACCAGGGCAAGCGCCTTGTGCTCGGCGTCGCGGGGTGCGTGGCGCAAGCCGAAGGCGCCGAAATCGCGCGCCGTGCGCCTTATGTCGACATGGTCTTCGGCCCCCAGTCCTATCATCGCTTGCCCGATATGGTGGCGCGGTTGGGGCGAGACAGCGGCCTGGTGCTCGATACCGAGTTTCCGGTCGAAGACAAGTTCGACAATCTTCCGGCGCCGACCCACCAAACCGGTCCCGCGGCTTTTCTGACGATCCAAGAAGGCTGCGACAAGTTCTGCACGTTTTGCGTGGTGCCCTATACGCGCGGTGCGGAGTTTTCGCGCCCGGTTGCCGATGTGATCGCCGAAGCCCGCCAACTGGTGCGCCGCGGTGCACGCGAAATCACGCTGCTGGGTCAGAACGTCAACGCCTATCACGGTGTCGGGTCCGACGGCGTGGCGGTCGGCCTCGGCGATTTGGCGCGACGTCTTGCGGACGAAGTCGAGGGGCTTGAACGGCTGCGCTACACCACGTCGCATCCGCGCGATGTCGACGACAGCTTGATCGCCGCACATCGCGAGATCGACATTCTGATGCCCTATCTCCATCTGCCGGTGCAGTCGGGCGCCGATCGCATCCTGACGGCCATGAACCGTGGCCATACCGCGGATGACTACCGGCGCATCGTCGCGCGGTTGCGGGACGCGCAGCCGAATTTAGCGATGTCGAGTGACTTTATTGTTGGGTTCCCCGGCGAAACTGACGCAGACTTCGCGGCAACCATGACGTTGATCCGCGATGTCGGCTACGCGCAAGCCTTCTCCTTCAAATACTCGCCGCGACCGGGGACGCCCGCGGCGACGCACGATGCGCCGGTGCCCGAGGCGGTCAAAGTCGAACGGCTGGCCGAACTCCAGGCGCTCTTGGGCGATCAACAGCGCGCGTTCAATCAATCCTTTCTCGGCCGAACGGTGCCCGTCCTGCTGGACCGCCCGGGTCGTCACCAGGGCCAAGTGGCCGGCCGTTCGCCCTATTTGCAGCCGGTCCAGGTCGCGGCGAGCGCCGATCTCATCGGCACGATTGCGCCGGTGGCGATCGACGACGTGCTTACCAACAGCCTAACCGGTCGCCTGACGGCCCCGCCTGACTCAGGAGCGCCCGCTGCCTAGCTCGCCCGCCCCGAAACCGGAGACTCCCGCGCAAGAAACGCCCGGCGTCGAAAGCGAAGCGATCACGTTTGACGACAACAGCGTGCTGCCGGCCCTGTTCGGGCAACACGACCGCCATCTCGCGCGGATCGAACAACGGCTTCGGGTGCGGCTGTCCTCGCGCGGCAATGTCGTCGTGGTCGACGGACCGCCGGTATCGCGCGATATGGCGCGGGCGGTGCTGACCCGGCTTTATAAGAGAGTGAAAGACGGGCTGGACATCAGTCCGGGCGACGTCGACGGTGCGATACGTATGGAAGAAGAACGTCATTCGGGCACGACAAGCCCCCTCACGATTCGGACGCGTCAGCGCAGTATCGTTGCACGCTCGCCCAACCAGCAGCGCTACCTCGAACTGATGCAGTCGAAGGACTTGGTGTTTGCCCTCGGGCCGGCCGGTACCGGGAAGACCTATCTTGCCGTGGCCGCGGCGGTGTCCTCGCTGATTCGCGGCGAGCGAAGCCGCATCATCTTGTCCCGTCCCGCCGTCGAGGCCGGCGAACGGTTGGGTTTTCTGCCCGGCGATCTTCGCGAAAAGGTCGATCCCTATTTGCGCCCCCTGTACGACGCGCTCTACGACATGCTGCCGGCCGAACAGGTCGCCCGCCGCCTCGAAACCGGCGAGATCGAAATCGCGCCGCTAGCGTTCATGCGCGGTCGCACGTTGTCCAACGCCTTTATCATCATCGACGAAGCGCAGAACACCACGCCGATGCAGATGAAGATGTTGCTGACCCGGCTCGGTGAGAACGCCCGCATGATCGTCACCGGCGATCTCACCCAAATCGATCTACCGCGCGGCGAGAACTCCGGGTTGCGCGAGGCGACGAGCATTCTCGAGGGCATCGAGGGCATCGGGCTCGTCCGGTTCGAAAAATCGGATGTGGTGCGGCATCCCCTGGTCGCGCGCATGGTCGAGGCCTACGAGGCTCATGAAAAACACGACGACGCGTGAGGCGGCGCAACTGGCGGATATTCGGATCGATGACGACGGTTGGCAGAGGGTGATCCCCGACCTCGACGCTGCGTGCGAGCGGACCCTCGCGGCGCTGTTCGCGGCGCTAGACCACCCGCCCGCGCCGGTGGGCGTGTTGTTTACCGACGATGCCGCCGTCCGCGCCCTCAATGCGCGCTTCCGCGATCAGGATAAGGCGACCAACGTCCTGGCGTTTCCCGCCGATGCCGACGCACTCCCGCCGGATCAAAAGACGTTTTTGGGCGATCTCGTCTTGGCGCGAGAAACCGTCGAGGGCGAGGCGGCGGCGCAAGGCAAGACCGCGGTGGCCCACACCCATCACCTGATCGTTCACGGGGTTCTCCATCTTCTCGGTCATGATCACGTCGATCCGGCGGCGGCCGAGGTCATGGAAGGGCTGGAACAGGCTATACTGGAGCGCCTCGGGTACGGCGATCCCTATGACGATGTGTCCGAGGCAGACCGGCAATGAGCGAAAACAAACCCACACCCGACACCGACCCTCCGCAATCCGACTCGCCGTTGGTGCGGTCGCTGCGCGGCATGCTGCGTACGATAGGCATCGGCAGCAACGGCGACGCCTCGCTTGAGGACGACCTGCGCGAGTTGATCGAGCAACATCCCGACGGCGCGCAAATGGACTCCGAAGAGCGGGCGCTGCTCCTCAACCTCGTGAAGTTCGGCGATCTGCGCGTCGGCGAGGTGATGATTCCGCGCGCCGATATCGTGGCGTTGGACATGAAGTCCGACATCAAAGATGTGATCGACGTGTTCCAGCGCGAATTTCATTCGCGCATTCCGATTTACCGCGAAGCGCTCGACCACGTGATCGGCATGGTGCACATCAAAGACTTGCTCAAGTACTGGGGCAAAGAAGACGCGCTGCGGCTTGAAGATGTCGTCCGCGAGGTGATGTTCGTGCCGCCCTCGATGCCGGTTGCCGACCTGTTGCTCAACATGCGCACCCGGCGGTTGCATATGGCCATGGTGATCGACGAATACGGCGGAACCGACGGGTTGGTCACGATCGAAGACTTGGTCGAATCGATCGTCGGCGACATCGAAGACGAACACGACGAAGAAGAAGGCGCGCTGATCGTCGAGGTCGCCGACGACGTGTTGGAGGCGGACGGGCGTGCGCCCTCGGTCGAGGTCGAATCGAAGCTTCACGTCGATCTGCTGCCGGCCGAACAGGACGAGGAGGTCGAGACCATCGCCGGCGTGGTGGCGGCCCTCGCCGGTCGCGTGCCGCAACGCGGCGAGGTAATCCAACATCCCCACGGCGTGGAGTTCCAAGTGCTACAGGCCGATGCGCGCCGCATTCGTCGGCTGCGGATCAGCCGGGTTGCCAAGTCCGAAGAGCCGGGGGACTCGGGCGCGTGATGGCGCGCCTCGCCGCAGCGGTTGCGGCGCGGCGAGGCGTACGCCGCTACGGATTGGCGTTCGCCCTTGGCGTCCTGGCGGCCGGCGGGCTCGAACCGCTAAGTCTTTTTCCCCTGCTCATCATTGCCTTTACCGGCTTGGTCTGGCTGCTCGATGGCGCCGAGAGCGGGCGTTCGGCCTTCGCGGTCGGGTGGCTGTTCGGGTTCGGGTTTTTCGTGGCCGGGCTGCATTGGGTGGTTTTCCCGCTGTTGGTCGATGCCGGTCGTTTCGCCTGGATGATCCCGTTTGCGTTGATTCTCTTACCTGGCGGTTTGGCGCTGTTCGTCGGCGCCGCAACATGGACGACGACCCGTCTCGCCGCTTCGGGCGGGCAGCGCATTCTGGCGCTGGCGCTGGCGTGGGCCGCGGCGGAATGGATCCGCGGGCACGCTTTTACCGGGTTTCCGTGGAACCTCGTGGGCTACACCTGGATCGACGTCGCGGCGGTACTGCCAGCGACCGGCCTGATGGGCGTCTACGGCCTGTCCTTTCTGACGATCTTTGCCGCGGCGTCCCCGGCTGCCTTAGTGGGGCGCGCGGCGCAGCGCGGCACCGCCGTCCCGCTGGTGGTGGCGCTGGTCGTGTTCGGCGCGCTCGGCGTTTATGGCGGGTTGCAGCAAGCCCCGTCGCCGGGCGACGAACCGGCACTTCGGTTGCGCATCGTCCAAGCCAACATTGCCCAGAAACTGAAGTGGGATGCCGGCGAGCGCGAAAGCAATTTGTTGCGCCATGTGCAACTCAGCCGCACGCCCGGCCACGAAACGCGCGACCTGATCATTTGGCCGGAGACCGCTTCGATCTTTGCGGTGCGGGACGGCGCCACGGTGACCCAAGTCATCGCGCGAGCGGTTTCGGGCGATACCCGCGTGCTGACCGGCGCTCCCCGTGTGACCGGAACAGGCGAGACGTTTCGTGGGTTCAACAGCTTGGTTGCCGTTGACGGCCAGGCCAACGTGCAAGCCAGCTACGATAAGCACCACCTCGTGCCGTTTGGCGAATACCTGCCCTTCCGTGGCGTGCTGGCGCGGCTTGGCGTCGACAAGATCGTCCAGGGGTCGCCCGTTGATTTCTCGCCCGGACCGGGCGTGCGCACCCTGCATCTTGCCGGTCTGCCCGGGTTCAGTCCGTTGATTTGCTACGAAGCGATTTTTCCCGGTGCGGTAAGCGATGATCGAGACCGACCGGCATGGCTGCTCAGCATCACCAACGACGCGTGGTTCGGGCCGGGCGCGGGGCCGGCACAACATTTCGCGATGGCACGCTTGCGCGCCGCCGAAGAGGGGTTGCCCCTTGTCCGCGCCGCGAACACCGGGATTTCGGCGGTGGTCGATTCGTTGGGGCGGGTTCAGGATCGTCTCGACATCGGACGGCGGGGCATTATCGATGCCGACTTGCCGTTGGCCCGCGCGCCGACACTGTATGCGCGATTTGGTGATCTGATTTTTTTCACGTTGTTGGCGCTGAGTGGTCTGATCCTTGTCGGATGGCGCTGGCGCGCCTAACGACCTCTGCAATTTTGCATAACAGAGGGCCAATTATTGACGCTCACAGAGGGCGCGGTCTAATTAGGCACAACCGCAGCGGGAACTCCGCAGTACCTGTTTAGAGCTGCCCAGGGCCAACCAAGGCGGCAAGTTCACAAGGAGTGATGTGTGCCCCCTAGAGCAAAATCCGATACCGGCAGGCCAGACCCCGTCGACTCGCACGTCGGGAGTCGTGTGCGCCTCCGGCGCACCCTCTTGGGCATGAGTCAGGAAAAACTCGGCAACGCCGTCGGCCTTACCTTTCAGCAAATTCAGAAATACGAGCGCGGGCTCAATCGCATCGGGTCGAGCCGCCTATATCAGTTCAGCAAGGTCCTCGACGTCCCTGTGTCCTTCTTCTTCGACGAAATGCCGGGCGATATGGGGTCCCAGCCCTCCCTGGCCAGCCAGGTGCAGCAAGCGACCTACGACGAAAATATGTCGCGTCGCGAAACCCTCGAATTGGTGCGCGCCTACTACAAGATCGACAATCGCAACACCCGCAAGCGTATCTACGAACTGGTCAAAGCGATCGGCGCGGGCGAAAGCGCCCTCGGCGACTAAGCCGTCTTGGGCGGCACACTTGACCCGTCCGCCAAACTTTTCAATAAATCAGGCCCGCTGCCGCCGCGTCAGTCCGCGTGCGCGCTCTCAACACCTGTCGCCTAATAATTCCGGGGATTCCTGATGACACGATCAAGCTACCTGTTCACGAGCGAGTCGGTTTCTGAGGGCCACCCGGACAAGGTGTCCGACCGGATTTCGGATGCGGTCGTCGATGCCTACCTTGCGGCGGACCCCGGCGCCCGGGTCGCTGCCGAAACGCTGACCACCACCAATCGTATTGTGCTGGCCGGCGAGGTGCGGGGGCCGGCCTCGGTGCTCGATCAGGTCGAACAAATCGCCCGCGACGCGGTACGCGATATCGGCTACGAACAGGAGGGCTTTCATTGGAAGGAGGCCACGGTCGAGGTGCACCTGCATTCCCAGTCCGCCGATATCGCCCAGGGGGTCGATGCGTCGGGCAACAAGGACGAGGGCGCGGGCGACCAGGGCCTGATGTTCGGCTATGCGTGCGACGAAACCCCGTCGTTGATGCCGGCGCCGATCTACTATTCCCATCAAATCCTGCGCGATATGGCCGCGGCGCGTCACGCCGGCAAAGAAAAGGGCCTTGGTCCCGATTCCAAGAGCCAAGTCACGCTGCGCTACGAAAACGGCAAACCGGTCGGCGCCCAATCTGTCGTCGTCTCGACCCAGCATACCGAGGGGCTGACGCAGGACGATGTCCGCGAAATCGTGCGGCCCTATGTCCTCGCCACGTTGCCCGACGGCTGGATGTGCGACGAAGACGAGTTCTACGTGAACCCGACGGGCAAGTTCGTCATCGGTGGTCCCGATGGCGATGCCGGCCTCACCGGGCGCAAGATCATCGTCGACACCTATGGTGGCGCCGCCCCGCATGGCGGCGGTGCGTTCTCGGGCAAGGATCCGACCAAGGTCGATCGCTCGGCCGCCTATGCCGCCCGCTATCTTGCGAAAAACGTGGTCGGCGCCGGTCTGGCGCCGTGGTGCACGATCCAAATCGCCTATGCGATCGGCGTCTCCAAGCCGCTCTCGTTTTATGTCGACCTCGGCGAGAACGCCAAGGTCGATGCCGCGCAGCTCGAAGCGATCTTGCCCAAGGTGATGGACCTCAGCCCGCGCGGTATTCGCGAACACCTCGGCCTCAGCCAACCGATCTACGCGCGCACCGCGGCCTATGGCCATTTCGGTCGCGAACCCGATGCCGACGGCGGTTTTTCCTGGGAACGGCTGGACCTCGTCGACGCCATTACGTCGGCGCTCTAGGGCCGACTTCAGGGGTGGGCCACCCCCGGGGCACCAAGCCCTCCGACCGGCCGCATTTCTACGGTCGCCGTAGCGGCCACTCGTTGGGCCCGCAGCGTCGCGCCAGGCTCGAATCCATGCTCGAGCGCTTCGGCGTCACCGCGTCCGACATGCCGGACGGCGACCCCGCGGCGCTCTTTCCGGCGGGAACGCCGGTGTGGCTCGAAATCGGGTTCGGCGCGGGCGAACACCTCGCGGCCCAGGCCGCCGCCCACCCGGACATCGGCTTTTTGGGCTGCGAGCCTTTTCGCAACGGGGTCGCGACCCTGGCCCGCCTGGTCGACGACGCGGGGCTCTCGAACATTCGGGTTTTTCACGAAGACGTGCGGCTATTGCTGCCGCAGTTGGCGCCCGCCGTGTTCGACCGGGTTTTTCTGCTGTTCCCCGACCCGTGGCCGAAAACCCGGCACCACCGGCGCCGATTCGTCAATCAAGAGAATCTCGATCATTTGGCGCGGGTGATGCGCGATGGCGCGGAATTGCGCTTTGCCACCGATCATGCCGACTATTGTCGCTGGGCGTTTGCCCGGTTTCGGGCCCACCGCGCGTTCGCATGGACCGCCCGGCGGGCGGTCGATTGGCGCCAGCGCCCCGCCGACGCCGTCGAAACGCGGTTCGAAGGCAAGGCCCTGGAAGCCGGGAGGTCACCTGTTTACCTCAGGTTTTTGCGTCGCGCCCGGGCCGCCCAAGGGGCTTGAAGCGGCGCAGAATCACCCTATTATCTGGCCCACAATAATAATACTGCTTGCCTCAGCAGGCCGGGGAGTGGGCGGAAGCCCACTTTTTTTATTACCGGAGCACCGCCTG
>Ga0181594_10001668_pt1 | contig 20522 bp, 14 predicted proteins | sample 071ome_18_FD_145603 | JGI IMG/M metagenome (GOLD analysis project Ga0181594, IMG submission 145603) | Coastal salt marsh microbial communities from the Groves Creek Marsh, Skidaway Island, Georgia - 071413BT metaG (spades assembly) | ecosystem: Environmental > Aquatic > Marine > Intertidal zone... | reverse complement strand
CGCTTCTGGCGCTGCCCGACCCAAGAACTACTTTGAGGTGATTGAATGAGCAAAATCGAAGAAGAGGTCGTCCGCAAGATTCGACAGCGCGCTGACCTCGGCTGGCACAAGTACGGTAAGACGATGGAGCGCAAGGACCTCACCCACATCGAGTGGCTGCGCCACGCTCAGGAGGAGGCCATGGACCTCGCAGTCTACCTTGAGAGGCTCATCCGCGACCTTGAGAAGGAGGAAGACGCTTGAGCAAGTGGGCTTTCTGGAAGCGGGTGATGGACACCGAGCCTACGGCTCCGCTGTCCCGATTCGACGCCTGCCCGACTTGCGGTCGTTATGATGAAAAAGGGTCGCGCCAGACCACGCTTTCCGAGTTCGCCGACATCGTCGGCGGACGTCAATCAAAACTGGAGGAATACGAATGAGCGACAGGGACTGGGCAGCATACTCGAAATCGACGTACAAGTGGGAGCCGGGTCACCAGAAGCACCTACGCATGACCAAGTCGAGCCTGACGAGCGACTTCGACTTCTGCCCCAAGCAGTACGAGTATAAGCGCGTGCATGGCCTGCCGACTCCTGAGACCGACGCGATGCGGAAGGGGACCAACGTGCACAACGCGGTCGAGTACTACTACGACAACGTGTACCCTTACCTCGATGACCTGCTCACCCTCATGCAGCGGGACAAACGCGACGAGGCGCTGGCACTGGCGCTGAGCATCCTGCCCGAAGAAACCTACGAGTTGGGCGAGGAGAAGTCCATTGAGACACGGTTGAAGTGGGACTTGGAGCGACTGCTCGCAGGTGGGAAGGACGACTACCTGCCCATCATCAATGAGACCGAGATTCACGCCTTCACCGAGGAAGAGTTTGAGTTCAACGGCGAGGTGCTGACCATCCCCATCCATTGGGCTGGGAGCATTGACCGTGGGTTCGCCACTGAAAACGGCGTGGCCCTGATGGAACTGAAGACAGGTAAGTGGTTGCAGACGGCCAAGATGGACAAAACTGGAACCGTGACGTGGGAAGACCAGTCATTCAAGGTGCAATCCATGCGAACTGAAATGGCGTTCTACAAGCACTTGCTCCAGATGGCTGACCACGAGTACCAGAACGTCACGCACTGGGGTTGGGTCTACCCTTCCGGTGAGGTGGAAGGGCTCGATGCCTACAACAAGTTCGGGTACGAGCAGCGCAGCATCAATCGCATTTTCTATGAGGAGGCTACCGGACGAAGGTGGAGCGACTACCAGAAGAAGGTGAATCGCCTCAAGGACGCCCTCATCACGGCGTACCTGACTGGAGACTTCCCCCCTAAGCCGAGCCAAGGTAAATGTGCTTGGTGCGACTTTAAGTCGATTTGTCCTTCGTGGGAGGGCAGCGACGACCCAAAGGAATACATCGCCAAGATGCAGGAGGAAGAGTGAATGCACATCCCGACGAAGCACGACATCCGAACACTCACCATGGTCATCGAGCGGCTGCTTCCTGCAGCCGTCGGTCGCCCGGTCGAGGTGAACTTCTCACATCTGGGTGAGGTGGAATACACCGTGGCGATTCAGACGTCCCTCTGGGAGTTCGACCCTGAAACCGAGAGCGGTCCTCTTGGTCCGATGCACCTGACGCTCAACGTCAACCTCCTCACGGACAACGAGGAACTGGTCGACGTCCTCGGACGCATTATGAAGGCGGGCGAGTGAGGTGCGACTGGTCTTCGATTTCCCACGTGAAGTAATGGAACTTGGGAATGAGAAGGGCAGGGGCTTCCGAAAACTGGTTCGTACAGATGAGGAGTTGGAGCGCTACTGGTCGGGCAAGGACGGAGTGTCCAACGCCTACATGACCGTCTACGGCTACCGAGCCCTGCAGCAGCCACACAACAGGCGCGTCGACCTGACCACGCCCATCGTCCGTCACTTCGTGATGGACTTTGACCCCAAGGACTTCAGGCAGCGCGACAGGCCAGACGTCAACCCTGAGAAGGCCCTGCGTCAGACCCTCACCCTGCACAAGCACTTGCTCAAGGAGGACATCGCACATGCCGTCTGGTACAGCGGTGGCGGCTTCCACGTCTGGGTCATGTTGGACAAGCCCTACATGCCCGCCGACGGCAACCACCTGTCCGACGTCAAGGAGGCAGGCATGTCCCTCATCAGCGAGTGGATTCACGAGATGAACCTGTTCTGCTCGGACCCCGCAGTGCCGTTCGACACGAGCGGCATGATTCGCCTCCCGAACTCGTACAACTCCAAGCGCGGCCTCTGGTCCATACCGCTGAAAACCTCCGACTTGGAGGCAGGGCTTGACCATATCATGGTCGAGGCACTGGAGTCCAAATCGGGCATGTTCGCTTACGGGACCAAGGGGGTGTCTCTGGACGTCGTGCGCACCAAGCAGCGCTCCCGCGTCTTCGACCCCAACTCAAAGCCCATCGACCTGCCAACAGCGTCCATGGACGGGGTCATCATCCTCCCTTGCCTAAACTCGGCGGCCTGTCGGGTGGGCAGCAACCCAAGCCACGACGCCCGTGTTCAATTGGTCAAATACCTTTCTAAGCGGCTGCGTAATTTCGTGCCGGTCGAGCGAATCGACCGCTCAAAATTAGCAGAGCACGGCGAAACCATCGTGCAATTCATCAGCGGGCTCGACTGGGCAGATTTTGATGAGGCCACGACCCGCTACCAAGTCGGCACCATCGTGGGCACGGAATACCCTCAAACGTGCTCGATGCTTCACAAGAAGGGTATGTGCCTCGGAAAGTGCAGGTATTGGGATAAGACTGGTGCGATTGACGAAGAGGTGGTCGCTGATGAATGAACGATACGCCTACCTGTCTTGGTGCGGCAAGCGCAAAGGCTCGGGAGGGAGGTCGGGCATCACAAATTCGACCAAACCCGTTCACATGATTCTCAAGCGTATGGATGGCACTGTGAAAGAGAACGATGCTTCCATCTGCGGCATGGTCATTTTCGGTGGACGTGATTGGGAACTTGTGGATAAGAAGCCGGATGAACGGCTCTGCGCCCGCTGCAAGAAGTTCTCTGAGCGATATGAGCACATCAAAAGAAGGAGGGGTCTGGTCGGATGAAGCGAGGTCCTCTGGTCATCGACTCTAACGAGCGTGGCCCTCTCCACGATGCCGTGGTGCGTGCCGCAGCACGAGAGGGCTTCGATGTCGTCAAAGAGCACCTTCAGGGCATGGGCGACTACAAGGCAGGTAATGCGCACATCGAGTGCAAGAGCCTGTCTGACCTCATCCAATCGACCTTCAGCGGCCACCTCATGCGCCAAATCGAGAACCTCGACGCCAACTGCGAGCGCGTCATCCTCGTCGTGCACGGCGACATCGCTAAGCACGTGGCCCTGTCCAAGAAACAGGGTCGCCCCGTGACCTACGCCAAGACGCAGGACATGATTCTGGGCATTTTTGCCCGAATCACAGCGGACTTTGACTGCCACATCTACCGTGCCAAGGACTACTCCGAGGCAGCCATGTTCATCGCTAAACTGCACAGCAAAATGCAGAAGCCAGCCAGCACCCACGGTGCAAGGGCTGTGACCCGCACCAGCACCAATGACGTGCGCGCAGACATGCTGCTCGCCGTCCCCGGCTTTGGGCCGGAACTGGTTCAGAAAACACTGGAGCGGTGCGGCTCCATTGAAGAAATGCTCTATCCCGAGAGCCTTAAACAGGTGAGAGGCCTCGGTCCGAAGTTGCGCCAGCGACTCCTTGAGGTATTGACCTCTGAGGAGCCTGTTCGCGTGACCAAGACCTACGGGAGAGGAGGGAACAGCCGTGATGGAACATCGAGCAGCGAACTATGAATGTACCAAGCAATACCCTGCACTGAGGGGCTACCTTGAACACTTCAACATGTTCAGCAGGAACAACGAGATTCCGGGCCTGCTGTCGTTCTTCTTCATTCTTGGTCAGGCGGCCATCCCGTATGTCCGCATCCCTGTGGGTGGGAGCAACCTTGACCCCCGCGTCAGCATGTTCTGGATTCAGGACACTCGGACGGGCAAGTCAGCGGCCTACGAGGTCATCGAGCGAGTGTTGCTGGAAGCAGGTCTGAACAGCATGGACTACAACTCCGGCAACGACGCTGCCCTCGTGGGCACACTGGTCCCTGACCCCGATTCGGAGGACCCGCGCAACCCCGACATGATGGTGCGCCCCGGCATTCTGGCCGGGCGCAAGGGGCTCAACTTCGACGAAGGAAGCGTCGTCCTAAAGACAGGGCAGCACAACGAAAACACCACCCTCTTCCTCCAGTCCGCTCTAAACTCAGCGGGTACTGGGCGCAACTACCTCACGAAGCACATGGCTCGTGAGACGTTCAGCGTCAAGTCCGAGGTGTCCCTCTGGATTACCACTTTCCCGCCGAAGGGCATCAAGGAACACGTGCTCGATAAGGGTATTTTTCAGCGTGTTCTGACGTATTGGCGGCAGTGGACGCTGGAGATGAAGCGTCAAATCAACTACGAGTTGGCCGACGCTGTGCACGACGACTCAGAGCCTGCGATGTCCTTCGACGAAGTCGTGCAGTTCTTTGCCGACCTGCAAAAGCAACTCAAGCGACGCGTCCTTGACCTTGCCGACATCCCACCGATGGAATGGGATGAAATGTCGGAAGACGACCAAGAGCAGGTCGTCATGGGGCTGATGAAGCGAATGTTCACCATTGACGGCTCGTACAAGCCGGCCCTTTACATGGCGATTGACGAGTACTACAGCATCGTTGAGCCGCTCGGCCCGGACAAGCAGGGCATCTGCTCTTCCTTCGTCATGGGGCTCCAGAACTACACCAACATCCTCGCTCACCACATGGCCATGATTGAGGGTGTCTGGGTTGTACGTGGCGACCACGTCGACATGGCACGCGAAATCCTCTACGACCTCTACGGGAACCTCATTCAGTGGCTTGAATCCGAAGTCAACATCGGTGCGGGCGCCAGTGAGAAGAAGAAGGTTCAGGACTTCTGGCGAAAGTCGTTTGAACAGTGCGAACTCTTCGACTTCGACGACACCCGTGGTCAGGGCTGGGCCAAGAAGAGCGAAGTCATGGAGGCCTTCGGAAAGATGGCCAACTACAGTAGCCACGGGTCCATCAACACGAAGTACAACGACTACGGAGCAGAAATGTTCGTCGACACTCGTGACGGTGTGCGTGTCTACATCAGACTGCGACCTGAGTTCAGGAAGGGTGGTGCTTGATGTGGAAGTTAAGTGCACCGAATGCGTTATGTGCTCAACCCCCGTGGGGGCATTTATCGGAGGCTGGACCTTTGGAAAACATCATGGTCAGGAAGTCGTCATGTGCGACTGGTGCTTCGGTTGCATGGAGGAATGTGTGAATGGTCGTAAAAATGCTGGCTCTGGACATTGAGACTGCGAACTACTCGCACGAGATTGGCGGCTGGGGGCAGACGCACCTGTTTGAGCCCACTGTCGTGGCGACGTGGGACGGCGAAAACGGCGTGGTCTACTGCAACGAGCCCGTCACCAAGGCGCTTCCTGAAGGAACGGTCGTCAAGAAGTTGCACCCACAAATCATCGGCGAAGACCTCGCCGAACACGTCAACCAAGGCGGGCTCGTGCTGGGTCACAACCTCAAGAAGTTCGACCTCCCCATCATCCGCGACGCCCTCGACTGCTGGGCAGCGGGCGACATCCTCGCCAAGTCCGACGAGCAGGTCTTCGACACTTCAGCGCTGCTGCGCGCCATCACGGGGCACGCTGTGCCCCTGTCGGACGCTTGCGAGCACACCCTCCAGAAGGGCAAATTGATGACGAGTCATGACGCGCCCATCGAGTGGCGCAAGGGCAACTTCGGCAAGGTCGCCGAATACTGCCTGAAGGATGCAGAACTCACCTACGAACTTTGGCAGCACGGTGTGACGGAAGGCTTCGTGAAAGCCCGCTGTCGCCACACTGGCGAAGTGAAGGAGTTTGAGGTAGACTGGTGATACAGATGAACGAGACAGAGGGGAACACGAGCGCTGTAGTGCATAACATCCGAGCGGCCAAGCGGGCCGTGTCGACGGTGAAAACGACACTGGGGCCGATGGGCATGGACAAGATGATGGTCGACGCAGGCGGGAACGTCATCGTCACCAACGACGGCGCGACCATTCTGCAGCAGTTGGACATCACTCACCCTGCGGCCAAGATGGTCGTCGAGGCTGCCAACACGCAGGAGGACGTCTGCTACGACGGTACGACCAGCACGGTTGTGCTTGCCGGTGAATTGCTGGGCAACAGCGAACTGCTGTTCGGCAAGGGCCTCCACGCGAACATCATTTGTCGTGGCTACCGCAAGGCAGCCGCTTGGGCCGTTGAGCACCTAAACTCGTTGACCGTCGAGGCGCCTCTGAGCAAGATTGCACGGACCTCCATCACGGGAAAGGCGCTGGAGTCCAGCATGGACCACGTTAGCGAACTGTGCGTGACGGCAGCCAAGAACGCCAACGGCGACTACTCCCGCATCCGGGTCCTTTCGCAGCCGGGTGGCTCGCTGGACGACTCGTACTGTTTCCACGGCGTGGTGCTGCACAAGGAGTTCATGCTCCCGGCCATGCCCGACGAGCCTGCGCCCAAGGTGCTGCTCATCAACACGGGTCTTGGCGACGGGAAGAAGGACGACAACGTGCAAATCAGCCTGTCTTCTGCGCAGGAATACCAGCAGTACCGGAAGCAGTCCAGCCGAGACGAGTGGATTCAGAAGGCCACGGACATCATCAGCATCATGCCTGACGGAGGTGCCGTGTTCTGCAGGGACACCGTCAACGAGGTCGTTGCGGCGGCTCTGGCCAACGCCAACATCGCTGTGGTCCACCGCGTGCCAGAAAGCGACATGACGGCTCTGGCTCGACTTCTGGGCACCACCGTGTACCACAGCGTCGAAGACGGTGGGAAGGTGGCTTCTGACGCCCATATCAGGTGCGAAACCATCGGCGACATGCGCTACGTCATCGTCGAGGGCGAAGGCGAAGTGACCACCCTCGTTCTGCGAGGGGCAACCCGACAGACGCTCGACGAGACTGAGCGCGGCTTTGAGGATGCGCTGGGTGTCGTTTGTTTGGCTCACAACAGCGGGAAGACCGTGGCTGGCGGCGGCTCTGCCTACCTCAGCGCGGCCCTCCACCTGCGCGCTCGTGCGGCAGAAGCCGGTGGGCGTGAGCAGATGGCCATTGACGCCTTTGCAGACGCTCTGGAGGGCATCCCTGCCACCATCGCCGAGAACGCCGGTCACGACCCACTGGACACCATCCTGACGCTGCGCAACGAGCACATGCAGGGCAACGGCGATGCTGGGCCGGACATCGAGAATGGCGGTGCTTGCTCCATGGTTGAGGCTGGCGTCTTTGAGCCCCTTGAACTGGTGCGACAGGCTGTGCAGTCAGCCAGTGAAGTGACCATCAGCATCCTCCGCATCGACGACATCATCGGAAAGCGCGGTGAGTGAGATGTGCCACATCTGTAGGGCTGTAGAGGTCCTCGCCGAAGAGGAAGAGTGAACGCGAAGTCGCATAATCACCGCATTTTCTCAGCCCTATTCCTGAGAAACGCGGAGAGGCGTCCGCCTGCTCGTTTCGACACCGGCTCTGCGCGGCGCTTGCGCTCGCCCTTGAATCCCAGTTGTCCGTGAAACCGCACGTAGGAGCAGAAAGGGCACTCGTGTAGCACGGCCAATTCACCGCTGACGTAGCGACCAGAGATACTACGAGGCAGAGCGATGCGTCTGCAGTTCTCACACTCCTGCTTGAGCAGGTCGACCAGTCGCCCCATCAAGCAGCCATCCAAGCCTGTACCTGAGCAAGCGTAGGCGCGGTGCCGAAGCCCGATGAGGGCCAAGCCGAACTGTCGTATGTACCGTTCACTACCAATGGGTAGTCCACGAACTCTTGATGAGTGAGGTTCGTATTGGCAATAATCGCTTCTTCAACTGTACGCATCAAGACACCTTCCTAATCATGCAGTAATTCTGAAAACCGACAGTCGTTGGTGAGTTCTCAAAGCATTCCATTGAAGCGAACGACATGTTCCAATACACAACAGGTGTGATGATATCACCTGCCTGAAGGTCAAGAACTCGCACAAGGGTATTCTGCATTGATGACGAATACGTCATTTGAACGGGACCGAGTTCGGTCGTCGCTCCCCGCGTGACCCACATACGGGTGTAGTTCGTGTAGGACGAAGACCACGCCAAACCCCAACCCGCCGATGCGTTCCTGAACACGATACTCAGAATCATCTCATACGTTCCCGACGCATTGATGGTAATTTGGCCGAGGCCTGCGTTGTATGTAGGGGCAGTTCCGCTTGATGTACGAGTCGTAAAGTTCGTGAGCGTATTCCAAGAAGCCTTCGTACCTGCCGTCATGTTCACGCCGTTGGAGTCAAGGAGTAGCAAATCAGGGGCAGGTGCGCTGGTCAGGTAACCTGCCGCACCGTGGTCACCCCACCCGTAGGCTGCGTTCCAATTGGTGCGCTCGGCTGATGTGGTGACGAGTCCCGAGCCCGCATTGGTGATGGAGGCTGCGGCTGATGCGGTGAACACAGGGTCCGTCTCAGTCACGGACACACCACCTATCGCAGCGTCGATGCCGCTCAGGTGTCCCTCGACGGTGGCTGCTGAGGGCGTGTAGTTCGTTGCACTTGCCGCAGCGGTCACTTGGCTATCGTCGACAGTCAGCGCAGCCTGATGCTGCGTGACGGACGACTGGGTGATGTTGGCATCTGGCACATTCGCCCACGTCACCGACGCAGTCAGGTCGTTCGTTTCCGAAAGCAGGTAGCCCTGAAGGTCTGAAATCTGCGACTCAGTAATCGAAAGAGCCGCTTGGTGCTGCGTCACGTTGCTTTGTGCGATGCGTGCATCAGCAAACGTACCGCTACCGATGGTGCTCGCCGCTTGAGTGCCAGTGTGCGTGGCCCTGTCGCGCAGATTGGCGTCCGTGTCGTTGGCGGTAGCGCCCGCAGCGATTCCGTCCAACTTCGTGTGGTCAGCGTCTGTGAACACGTTGGAGTCCGTAGCCGCCTCCACTGCGGCGCGAATCTCAGCATCCGTCTGGTCAGCAGTTGCGCCGGTCTCGACCCCGGTCAACTTCGTGCGCTCCGCAGCGGTCATCATCACGTTGGTCGTGCCGTCTGCAAGGTCGTCAGCGTCGAGGCTCACTGCTCCAGTCTGAGTGTTCACCGATGCCACTGGAGCAGCAGCGGCCGCACCCGCAGCGTCAACGAAAGCCGAGTCGTTGGTGAGTTCGCTGATGTTGTCGGAAGCGCGGATGACGGCGTTTGTCCCAATCTTGGGGCGGTTGCTCGCACCGCTGTCGAGCCACAAGGTGTTCCCAGCCACACCGCCGGGGTTGGTGGCCTGCGGGTCCAATTCGAGCCCAGTGGGGTCAATCAGGCCAGTAACGGTCAACTTGCCGTCCACCGTCAATTCTCCGGCTGCACTGTCCCACGACAGGTCTGCGTCGCTGGTAAAGCCACCCGCCCCGTCCGACAATTGGACGAGGCCGGAGGCGCCGCTGGCAGAGGGTGGTGAGGCAGAAGATGCGATGACTTGGTGCCAGTCGGTTCCGTCGTAGACGAAACGAGCAGAGTCGCCGACCGCGATGCTGACGTTGATGGGAGTTGCGCCGTGACCACCTACCGTTGGGTCGAAGGTCAGCGTGTGCGCTCCCGCCTTGTGGTAGATGTCCACGATGTGCCCTGCCGGAAAAACCCCATTCGCAGCAATCGTGCGGTTGGCATCGGTAGTGATGACCCAGATGTTCGCTTCGTCGAAGGTGAACGTGATGTCCGCCGACGTCGTGATGTTTTCCAGCCGGTCGGGTCCAAGCACGTGCACCCCAGTCACAGGCGTAGTGTCCAGATTGCCGGGGACGGCTGCCAGAATGACGCCGTGCTTCCCTCCGGCGGTGTCTTCACGGTGCGTCTGCCAAATGGCACCGAACGTGCTGCCCGTCAGGTCACCGTCTTCGGGGGACGAGAAGAAGGCGTCTGGGTTGGTCAGTGCGTTGGAGGCAGCGACGTCGCCAATACCGCCCTTGGTCATGGGCGTCAGGTAGAGAGGACTGTTCCTGAGGAACGTGCGCCGGTCGTGGATGACTGGGCCGCTGAGGCTTGCGGTCACGTTGGCTGAGCCACCTGCCATGGAGTAGCGAATCACGCCCAGCACGGTCGTTTGGTGGTTGAGGTCTGTGTTGCCGGAAATGCTCGGTGTCGACAGGAAGCGGTTCGGAATGAGAGGCGTGCCGCTGGAAGGCGCTGCAGGCGTGCCCATCTCGTACATCACGTGGGCCTCTGGGGTGTTGCGCCCGACGAGGTAGACAACCACGTAGACGTCGCTGTTGGAGCCCGGCACGCTGGGAAGGTCGCCGCTGTGATTAGCCCCTGCCCCAGTGGTCCCCACGATGAACGTCTCGTAGGAGCCCGGACCGTTGGCAAACTGATAGAGGACGCCGTCGAGAACGCAGTAGCCGCCGTAGACTTTGACCTCTCCCTGAGCGGCGCCAATTTGCAGGTAGCCGGGAGTGTTAGCCACCACGCTGTTCCTCAGCGAGTCGCCACGCGCCCCGTCCCCCAGACGCAGGATGCCGTTTCCGTGCAACCCTTCGTAGAGGTTGGTGAGGCTGGGGCTGGTCAGCCCGTCGCCATCGCGCAGGCCTTGCGCATCGCTACCCATGCCGGTAGCGCTGGTGTGTCCTGCGGTCGGATTGGTCAAATGCTCACCTCAATGATAGCCGAGAACTGCACTTCGTTGTTGCTCGTCTTTTCCACGGCGTTGTAGGTGTAGCGCATGAAGTCGGTCGTGTCGGTTGAGTCGGCGGGATTCTTATATCGAATGACCACTTCTCTGAGCGGGCGCGTGAACGTCGTACTGAGAGGCAGGCGGGCTTCGACTATCAACGTGTTGTCGTCAACGACCCTGACGTTTGGGGTCACGACCACCGCTGGGTTGCCGATGCCCCCATCCTGTTGGGTGGCGACTGTGCCGTCGAAGCCGAAGACCACCTCGTTGATGCGGTCGCGCAGCGTCTCAATCAGAAATCTCGTTCCTTCGTTCAGTAGCGGCATATCATCCCCTCCGGCTGTTCATGTAGCGACTGTGCACGGCGCCGATGCGCAGGTGGCTGTTGCCGACCTCTGGTAGCGGTGCTTCGGACAAGACGAACAACTCTTCGTTGTCGTCCATGGCGTGAACGCTGCTGGACTTGATGACGACCGAGGTGGGCGTCACGGATGCCACGTCGATGTGGCCGAGTTTGTTCCCGTTGCGCTTGAACACCTCTTGGTTGTCGGACGTGAACACGGTGTCGGCAGCCACACCGTCAGTGGTGAACGTCGTTGTGCCCGACGCATAGCCGCCACCGTTGTTCACGAGGACGCCTGTGCTTTGAAGCCGGAGCGAACCATTGATGCCGCTCCGGTCGTGTGTCCCGACCGTCAGTCCTACGCCTCGGTTCATGTCCACGCGCTCGGCAATCTGCCACGACACGCGGAACTTGAAGCCAAACGACGTGGAGAACTCCTCGACAGCGAACTGCCTGTTCCGCTCTTCGTTGGCCTCGATATTGCCGCTGACGTCAATCTCCTGAAACCGCTGAAGGACGTCCTCAAGGGACACGCTGACTGAGTTCACATGGAGATTGCTGGTGCGAGCATCGAGGTCAATGTCGCTGCCGAGCACCACGTATCGCTCGTTGTCCGTGCGCGTCTGGTACGACACCATGTCGCCGGGGTGCATATGCGTCGCACCCACGACTTCGGTCAGGACCTTGGAGCCGGTCGCGCTGTTCGCCATCTTGAGCATGCGCTGCCCGATAGCCTTCGCACTGGAGCGCGTCATCGCTGTAGGCGCATGAATGCCACCCGGCACTTCCAGCACCCCTGCCCCCTGACGACCAAAGTCGTCGACCTGCACGACGTTGCTGTGGTTGTTCGCTCGCGCTCGTCCGCGAACGACGACCCTGTTGGGGGCACTGTCGGTGCTGTCGTCGATTTCACCGCCCAGAACCCTGTTCTCAGCCACGAAGAACTCCCGCTCGATGTTTGACTGCGGGAAGTAGCAAAGGTTGCCGTAGCGGTCGCCACGAGGGCTGTAGCCGTCATGCTTGGACAGGTAACGAAGTGCAGTGAACGCCTCGACGCCGTAGAAGTCGCGGGCCAAAAACGTGCCACTGGGCTGCTTTGCTCGCACGCCGTTGATGGACGACGTGTTGGCTTTCGCTACGCGAACTGCAAGGTCAGAAGTTCGCAGCCCCACGCCGACTTTCTGAGCAAAACGAATGGTTTTGTCGGTGAAGCCGATGGCGCTCAGCCCACTGCCTTTCAGATTCTCCAGTCGATAACGGGTGCCCTTGGTGGCCGCCTCAGACTGCGACAGGACGAGTGCTTGGTCGTGATGCTCGGCCCCGACCGCCAAGGCTGGGAGAGGGGTCGAGGTCGTGACTTTGTCCTCGTCGTAGAACAGCGCACCCTCGTAGCGCATGCTATCCGTAGGGTTGTGCAGGATGCGAACCGTGTCCTCTTCCTCGATGAGGCGGTAGCGTCGCTCTGCGGTAGGGACGAAGTCAGATGCAGTCGGCAACTGCGCCGCGAACCCAGCCTTGATGCGGGTGTACTCGGCATGGCGCACCGCGTTGTCGACAAAGCGAGGCTTGCGCACGCGCTTCATCACGGTACTCTGGGCCGCATCAGCGCGCCCAGTCACGGTGTTCTTACCAAGCGCCATGGTGCCTCACTCTCCGCTATGGTCCCCGGTGTTGAAGGAAGTGTCGCCCTTGCTGCCCTTCGGATGCAGCGTTTGGCTGTGCCGTGGCTGCACGCTGTAGTCACCCTCGTCGTCGTCAATAGAGCGGCGGCTTGCGTCAGCGCGGAAGTGCTCCAGCGTGTTCTCAGACATCACCATGCGCGCAACTGGTGAGCGCACGTCAGTCTTGTCGAAGCCTGCGACGTCGACGCCCTGAATCTTGGGACCGTTGCTGTCCGCCGTGGTGGGCGCATCTGGGTCAACGGTGTAGACGGGGGCATACGGTGGGTTGCTCGGCGTCCCTGTGCGTGCGCTGGGAACGTCGCTGGTGAAGAGGCCGTACTTGCCGCCAGCAGTAGCGCGGAAGAAGTTGGACCCTGTCTGAGGACCTGTCGTGTCGACAAACGGTCGGAACATCTGACTGTGGCGGTAGTCCAACCCGTGCGCAGGCCTGTAGATGAACTGGATGGTGCTGTCCGTGTAGTTCACGTTCTCCTTGGTCGGGTCATGGTTTGCATCCTGATAGGGGTTAGAGGAAGAAGAGGCACCCGCCTTGCCCCAGCCTTTGACGTCAAGGACGCCAGCGTGCTTGCTCCACTCCATGACGTAGGTGCCGCCAAGCGGCCACATCGCGTGCGCATCCGAGTGTCGGACCACACCGGACACCGGCTTGTCGGACCAATCGAGTGCGGTCATGTCGAGGTCGTTCAGCGTGCGGCTTCCGACGTTGTGAGCGCCACGCACGTTTGTGCGCTGGCCAACAGCGCGGTCGGTGTGTAGGCTGGCTGCTTCAGTGGACATGACGATGTATTCACGGCTGACGCCGTCGTTCAGTTCAGCGATGGTGTCGACATCAAGGCCAAGGCGCACGTCGTCCCTGCCCACTGGCTCAGCGCCACGAATGTCGGCCGTCACGGTCTCGATGCCCTCTGCGACGTGCGCTGAGGGCTTGAGGAGGCCATCATCGCTGTTGAGGTCGACGCGGTCGCTGATGCCGCGTTCGATTTCACCGGGCTGAGGCGCAGCGTTGCTTGGGCGGACCAGACCGTTGCCGAAGACTGGTTCGGACGTGCTGTGGCTCAGGACGAGGCCTGTGGCGTCGTGGGCTTCGCTGACGTCCATCAGCAGGCTTTCGTTGAAGACAGTGGGCCAGCGCACACCACGCCCATCCCCACGGTCACCCACTCGCAGAGCGCTGGCTGGGTTGAACCAGTCAACGGTGCCCATGTTCGTGGCTGCGTTATTGTCGCTGTTATCGCAGCCGCTGTAGCGGTCGTTCCCGTCTCCGCCGAACAGACCGTGCGCTGCAGGACGATGCGTGACGTTCGTGTCTGCATATGCGTCCTCTGGGTCCCACGAAGGGCGCAGACCGAAGCCACGGACAGGGAAGCGACGCACGTCCTCACCGCGCGTGTTGCCCCACCAATCGACCATGTAGAAGCGGTGAGCCTCAGCCAACTCTTCAACAGCCTGACCCTCAGCGTCGTTGGGGAACAGGCGCGTCGTCGTCGATGTGTTGCGCAGGGTACGAACCGGACAACCGAACGGCCCGGTCATGCGGCGCCCGTCACTGTAGCGAACCTGCCTTCCCAGTTGGTCCTGACCAAGGAGGCTGGACACCTGCGTAATGCGCTCAAGGATGCCCACGTAAAGGGCGTCGAAGTCCTCGTCGGACTCGTCAGCGTCAGCGCCCACGTAATCCCAGCCGCCGGTCTTGGAGTCTTGCTGGATGAGCGGACCATGATAGTACCCGAGCATGGCGTTGCTGTTGGCCACTTCCAGCCATCCACGGACATATGGCGACCAGCGCGGCCTGTTGAACAACTGGCGCACTGCCATGCGGTAGCCGAAGCACCTGTTACGGTCGCTCGGCAGGGCCAGCGTCGCCACACCTGTCGAATCTTGGTAGGTCTCGCAGTCCATGCCGTAGGTGTCGCTGCCCCACCCGATGAGGGCATGGCCGTAGGTTTCCAGACGGCTAACGCCGCCAGCACCACGGCTGCCGCCGGGCCAGAAGCCTGCGAAGTTGTACTTGTTCGCCCCAACGGTGCCACCTTGGTGGTCGAGCGTGCCAGCGCCATCCACCACAGCGTCGATGGCGGTGGCCGTGTAAATGTCGCCCGTGTGGGCTTGACTGCTGGCTGGCGGCGCGACCCACTTCATAGCGAGGCCGAACGGGCCTTTGCTGGCGACGTAGTTGAAATCGTGGTAGTGGATGGTCTCGAAATGCTCAGGGACGTGGTTGTACGGCTTCTTGTCCACAGGCGCATCGGCTGACCCGTCGTTGGTGTAGAATGCACGGCTTTCGTCGTCGCTGTACCACGTGAAGGGTCGCCCAAGGTTGGGGTGCCACATGCACAGGAATGCGTCTGGAGCGTGCAGCGAGTTGGTGTCGCGGCTGCCGTTAGCGTACTGCGGCAAGTTGCGAGTCATGATGCTGGTCGCTGACTTGGTGAACAGTTCGTCACTTGGTCCGTTGTCGTAGGGCCTGCTCAGTCGCAGAACTGTGGACTCGTTGACCAGACCAGTCCAGAACGCAGCACTGCCGACGACGCCCTCGAACGTCGTGCTCGCTCCGAGCGTAGCGTGGGCGAGCGTACCTGTCCGGTTGGTGTAGGTCGCAGTGTAGCGAATGCCGTCCTTCGTGTACTCCAGCACCTCACCGTAGTAAGGGGCCACTGGGAACAGTGCGTTGTCGTCAACCGTGATGGTCTGCGCACCGGAGTCGTTCGCCAGAACGATGCAGTTCGGATTGAGGCTGCGAGCACGCTTATGCGGCTCGTAAATGTCGAGGTAGGTTGTCGGGTAGCCAGCCAGCGTCATTTGAGAGCCGATGGCGCCGTAGCCAACTCGGCAGAACTCGTAGTAGTTGTCCGGCTTGTGCCACTCCAGATGGCGGAACTTCTCTGCTCCAGAGGAAGTGGCCCCGTCCTTGTGCAGGATGCCCCACCACGGGATGGTGAGCGTGCGGCCCGGAGTTGAACTCTGGAACATTCCCGGTCGGTAGGGGAGGCTGCGGCGCGTGAATGCGGGGCTGCTGCTCTCCTGCACACCCATGGGGTTGAACAGAGCCAACGGAGGCAGGTTTGCGAACTGGCTGTTCGCGTCCGGCTCGATGTCGAGCATGACCTCGTTCAGGATGACCTCACAACCGCGCACGTCAGCCATGATGGCTTCGGCCAGAATGAGAGCCACGGCTCCACGCGTGCTCACATCCCGCTCGATGGCGATGACGGTGTTGACCTGTTGCCCCGTCAGTTCTGTGACCTTGGTGCCAGCCTCACTGGGAGCCTTGGCCTCCTCGCTGTGGTTCTTGTGGAAACCCTGCAGTTGCTGCTTGAACACGTTCGGCTGGATGATGATTTGATAAGCACCGACCTCCAGAGGGTCAGGGAAGTGGTTGCCCAGCGTGTAGGTGTTCGCAGCCTCCAGCACCAGCGTATGTCCGCCCTGAGCGTTCACATCGCCAGCGTTAGCGCCAGTGCTCGCCGCCACACCGTAGCCTTCGTACTTGACCTTGGTTTCCGTGAGCAGGGTGAAGGCACCTCCGTGGATGTCGCTGGGTCCAAACGCTGCGGTTGGCGTCGAGAACCAAACGAGTGGGTCGCGTCCGAAGCCCTCTGACTCGATGGTGGCGCCCGAGCCGCTGGTGCGGGTGTTCTCAAGCGAGCCGGTCAAACTCTGGTGCAGAGGGCTGTAGTTGGAACTCTTGCAGGCGTGGTGCAGGTCGTACAGTCGCTGGTAGGCAGGGTGCGCGTAGTGTCCGGGGAGCATAGCCATGGTCGGCGTGACGTAGTGGTGACCCATGCGTGGAATCGGCATTGGGGTCATCTTAGGAGCAGTCATGCGGGAATAGGGCGCGGAAGGTTTGGTCATCGCGCCTGTGGAGGCGGGCAGGTTGTCGTAGACGTCGAACCAGTCCACCTTCTTCATGTCCGGGCTCGCACCACTGTATTCGCTGTGGTCACGTAGGCGGCGCGAAGCGAACATGCGCGTGCTGCCAGCAGGCATGTAGTAGGAGGGCGTGACCTTGAGCCCGCTCTTGCCAGCGACAAAAGAGGCGAAGTCCGGGCTGAACACGACGCCTGTGAACCCATCGGACTTGGTGCCGGTGTAGGATGCCAACACGCCCTTGTCGGTGCTTGGGTCATAGACGCGCAGGAACCAGCGGCCCCCGCTCTGCTCTGACGCATCTGCCCAGACGCTTGCGGCAGGGGTCGAAGCGACTTGGACGGTGGTTTCCTCGTACCCACTGTAGTCCAACTCGTCGACGTCGTAGCGGTGCGTCATGCTCACGCCCATGCGAGTGACGTGGAAGAAGAGGCTGCGGTCGTGTGGTTCGTAGGCAGAGTCGAGTGGAGCGTTGTCCGTGTGGTCGGCCCAACCCTCGCTGGTGGATGCAGGGAACTTGAGGCGGGCGGCGCTCTTCGTGGTCGAAATGTCTGAACTGTCCTGACTGAGATGCTCCCAGCCATTGTTCTCCCACGTCGGCCAGAGGCGTGGTCCGCTGAACTCACGGTCGAACATTTGCCTGATTTGCAGCCCACCTTGAGCAGGGTGCTGCAAGCCACCAGAGCCCATGGTTTCAGTCTGATACGCCTGAATCCGGTCAAATCCGCTGCGCACAATGATGTTCCCCGGAATCTCATCGGCGTTGGGCAATCGAATACGCAGGTTCGGGCTGACCCCTGCCCCTGCCAAAGCGGGCGCCAGTCCCTCGATGTCGCGGTCGCTGACGTGTCGGAAGTCCAGTATGATAGTGCCCAAGGGCGAGCCGCCCTGCAGGTAATGCTCTTGCCCAGTGTCGTCGACCACCAGCATGCTCTGAAACTGCTGCTCCTCGTTGGGAATGAGCAGCGCGTTTCGGATTTCAAGCGGGTGCTGTTCAGCCAACTGCGGGTGCGCCAACTCCTGTGCTTGGATGATTGGGAACATGGCTGCGTTCGTGGATTCAAAGGAGAACCGCACGTTACCAAGCACCTTTTCACCGACGAGGCGGTAGTCGTCGGCTCCCACCTTGCGCTTGACCCATGGCACCATGCCGAGCCCACGAGCACTCAGGGATGGCATCGTGAGGCTACCGCCATCCATGCGCTTCCAGACGACGTGCTCAGGGAGGAAGTTTCGAGCAGCGAGCCGAGCGTCGTAGAAACCGAACAACCCGTTGTGAGGCGAGTCAGTCGTCGAGGCGGTGATGTCGAGGTAATCGTTGTGGTTGTTCACGCCGATGCACTCGACACCGTAGTTGGACGCCTTTTCGTGCGAAGAAGAGTGAGTGACCACACTCTCATCCCAGAACAGGTCGCCGGTAGGGAAGACGCACGCATCAGCGCGAAGCATGTCGCCGTTTTGAATCGTCCTGTGCCATTGAGCGTCAGTCGCTGCTGACCCGCTCGCCGGGTAATTCGACGACTCTGTTGGGACAGAGAACTGCTTGGACACCTGCAATTCAACATGTGGGCCAGCCGTAGCAGGGCCGACGTAGCGGCTTTTGTTATGCACCTTGTCGTCCCATGCTACCGTGCCAGCGTGAGCGATGTTGGTGCTCTGGACCATGTGCAACCAGTCACCCGTGCAACTCACGCCGTCGCGGTCAGCCTTGGCAATCAGCGGCAGTTCACTTTCGTGGGTCACAGCCACGAGGTGGCGACTTGCGAGCCCAGTCACGCAGTAGTCGCCGAAGAACGCTGCGGCAGGCGAATCGACAGAGCCCTTGGGCGAACCGCCAGCAGCGCAGTTCTCAGAAGCCCCGTAGGGCGCGAATCCCAAGAACGGGTGCCAAGCGCCAAGCCCAGCCGGATAGAGGCCGGAGGATTCGATTTGATACGAGTTCAGGTAGGAGTATGCTTCGCCGTGCCAGCCCACTGCACCCGTGGGCCGCGTCCTGTCGACGGCGTCGTGGAAGCCGCTGAAGTGAACCTGCGTCATGTGGTCCCGCGAAGGAGCGTTGACGTTGTTATGGCGGTGAACGCCAGCCTTGGTCCAGACGTAGGCCTTGAAGTCGGTTGTCGGCACGACAGGGTTGCCAGCCTCGTCAACCACATTCGTAGCGCTGGTTCCGGGGGCCACCGCCAACGTGAACGTAGTGTTGGGAGCGCTGACGCTCTGTGAGATGTAGGGAGCGTAGCCAGCCAAGGTCCCGTTCGACACGCGCACCCACCCGTAGTCAGGAAGCGTGGTGGCTGAATTGGTCACCGTCAGCGAGGCCGGTGTCGCACCTGATTCTGCCGTGTACGACACGACGTCAAGTTCGACCCAGCCATACCTGTCTTGGTTGTGAGCGTTCTGCATGCTCGGCATGAACGTCCCGCCAATAGCCTTCAAGGGGTCAGCGCCGGGGAACGTGTTGATGGCGGCGCTCAGGACCGTGGCCAACTCCTCTGCGTTTTGGCAGCGCGTAGCGTCCACGACAACCACGTGACTATCGGTGTCTTGCTGGCGGTCAGCGGCGTAGTAGTCGAGGTACGCTTTCGCCAGCAGCCCCGCAGGTCGGAAGGAAGACGGGTTGTGCTTGGCCAACCCTCCCACGTTCAAGCGGTTGGTTCCCACTGGGTTGGTGGGATTCTTCATTACGTGGTTGTCGAGGAAGTGGCCGCCGGGATGGTAGCCACCGTCCATGTGCCAGACAACGGACGAACGGCGTGTCTTGGGGTGAGTCACGCTACCAACGAATGCCCCTGCAAGGTCTGCGAAGACGTAGGAGAAGGGGTGGTAGTGCTTCGGTAGGTTGGCTGTCGTGACGGCAGAGCCGTCGAAGTAGAACGCCTCGTTGGATGCCTGAGTGTAGGACTTCGTGGCAGAGGCGCTGGTGGACGGGAAGCCCTTGGTGGGCTGCCAATTCATCACGTAGTTGAATCCTTGGCGGTGGTTCTGCTGGAAGAAGGTCGTCATGGGAAGGTGCGCTGTGGCGCTACTGGTGCGGTTGAATCCAGAGTGTTCAGTTCCGTCGCCGTTCGCCAGTTGGTTGGGAAGGAATGAGTCCTTGGTGGGGTCGCCGCCAATGTGGATAGGGACCGCGCTGTAGCCGTTGCCAGCCGTGACGATGTCTGAGCCCTGCGGCTCGTACTGCGAAGCGCTGTGTGGGAAGGCTTGGCCCGGCCCGAACACCATGTAGGTGGTGTGGTCGGTCGTGCTGCCCTCAGGGGTGTAGCGTGCGTGAGGATGTGCGAAGCGTAGGATGAGGGGAGTGGGCACGTTCGCATGCACCGAATTGGTGCCGTCTGTGTAGGTGAGTCCAGTGACCTTGGTGTTCGCACCCTTGGCCATGTCGAAGGAAAGCATGGCGTCTTGGTTGAAGTACGGAGGGTTGTTCTGGCCACGGTGCTGGTCAAGGTAAGGCGTGCCGGGGAACATCGCCAGCATCGCGTTGGTGTCGATGAGCGCGTAAGAGCCAGCCAGTTCCCCGACGTTTTGCAGCCCGGCAGAGCCCGTGGGACCAGACGAGTAGGGGTGCGTGTAGAAGTCACTGTAGTCGTTCTGCGTACCGTCGTTGATGTCGACCACTGCACCGGAGAAGCCGCCGCCGAAGTAGAGCGGAACCCAGTGGTCTGGACTGTCGCGCCCGCCTCGGAAATAGAGGAAGGGGCTGGATTGCTTGCTCCCTGCCCGACGAATGCCATCTGTTTCGATAGCGCCGCGTAGACCGCTTAGGCGTTTGAACAGCACTTCGTCGGCGCCCAGATGGAACCCACTGGATTTCCCAACGTCGGGGTCGTACTCAAGGTAGTAGACGCTGGTGCTCGCGCCCGGTTCACTTCTG
>Ga0181594_10001661_pt1 | contig 20563 bp, 22 predicted proteins | sample 071ome_18_FD_145603 | JGI IMG/M metagenome (GOLD analysis project Ga0181594, IMG submission 145603) | Coastal salt marsh microbial communities from the Groves Creek Marsh, Skidaway Island, Georgia - 071413BT metaG (spades assembly) | ecosystem: Environmental > Aquatic > Marine > Intertidal zone... | reverse complement strand
TTGAGGCGTTCGCGGACCATTCCCCTGCCTGGGAGGTTGACGCGAATGCACAAGCGCCGGCCGCAGACAACAGGATAGCGCCAAGTGTGGTGCGGGAAGTGGTTGTGTTCATGGTAGTTCCTCGTGATGTCATAAGAGTGGACCGACACAGTGAATAACGGACCTGAGCTCACTGCGTGGATTAACCATCGGTCACACGACACTTTGCAAAAGCCGGGCCAATATCTATAAGTTGTTGTTATATATTAATTTTTTCATTTTTTTCAGGCGCCTGCAGCGCCAGTGGTGCGGATATCAACGCATTTATCAACGGCCGGCGCGCCAAATGAGTGCACTGCCGCACAAAGTTAGCGCGAGGGTCGCGCCGAGGGCTGACGGCATCTGTCAGCGCCGCAATAGGTTGCGCCGCTAGGCACATCTAATCCGTTGCGCCCTGCGACCACGTAAACCACTCAAAGACAAACGAGGCCCTTAATATGAATCACTGTGTGGCGATGGCCTGTGGCCTTACTATTTTCTCAGTGCTGATCGCGCCGAGCGTGTCGGCAACGACAGCGGATTGCGAGACAATCGCCGCGGCTACCGTTTCTGAGCTAAAAGTCGGCGCTGCAGACTGGTGGACAGAGGACACTGCGCGAATGGCGGGTATGGCGGCGGCATCTGCCTGCTTCAAAACGCTCTCAGCAGTGGCTGAGTCAAGCAGTGAGATCGCAGACACGCGGCAGGCGTCGGATGACGACGCCGACTCGGCAGATGAGCCCACTGAGTTTATGGGTCTGGAAGTCCGCCCTCTGAGTGGCCCACCCAGTCGAAAACCCTATGAGCGAACGCGCGACTGAAGTGGGTCCACTATCCCGGTTGGTCGCTACATCAATGCGCAGGTCAGGCTACCTGCCTCCAGAGAAAAATGAGGCTATTTGATCGCCAAAAGAGAAATCGGGCCCCGAGACAGGGGTGAAGAAGCCAAAGGCCCATCCCATCACGCAGCGTCGAGTGGACGCCGCATTACGTTGGTTTCTGCCTTACTCCTCTTCGAGAGGCACCACAGCAATTAGCTCGACGTCGAACAACAGCGTGGCATTAGGGCCGATCATTTGACCCGCACCACCCTCGCCGTAGCCAAGCTCAGGCGGAATAATAAATTTGAATTTTGCGCCGGGTTTCATCAATTGCAAACCTTCAGTCCACCCCGGAATAACCTGAGTCAGGCCGAACGTCACTGTCTGCCCTCGCTCGAAGCTGCTATCGAACACCGTGCCATCAATCAAGCGCCCTTCGTAGTGAACTTCCACCGAATCTGCGGCGACCGGATTCTCGCCCTCACCCGCCTCAACAACAATGTACTGCAGGCCTGATTCGGTCGTCTGCACCTCGCCTTTTGCACTCAGGTCGTCCATATACGCTCTCCCCGCCTCCAAATTCGACTGTGCGAGCGCAGAGCGCTCGGCTTCTGCTTCCGCCTGGCGACGCTCTTGGAATGCGGTCATCTCCGCATTGATTTCCTCTTCGGTCAGCTTGGGTTCTGCACCGGTCATGGCATCCTCAAGGCCTGCGGCATAAGCTGCAACGTCCACGCTCATCGCATCGGCTGCCATTCTCTCGCCCATGCGCAAGCCAATCCCATAACTCAATCGGGCATCCGTAGTTTCCAGCGATACGGCTTCTTCCTCGGGCTTGGCGCCACAACCCACAATCAGTGTGAAAGACAATATGGCCGCAGTCAGGCCCAGGTTGGTCAGGGGAGTACTCATAGATCGCGCTCTCTGTACTTTATATCGGATCGCGGATGTTACGTGGCTTGTCCAAGCAGTACCACCACCTGCGTGCGTTCCGAGACATATTTACCGTCTTGAAACACAGGAAGCAGGCCAAGGTTGGCATTCATCAACTCATCTGCCGGCACCTCGGGTTGGGAGATTACATCGTTCGCACGCCCTTGCGGCACCATCACCCCCTGCCAGATCAGTTCTGCCAGGTGACGCTCGGCCTGCACTTCCAAAGACAGGAGGTGGTGACGCGCGGTTTGGAGAGCCGGCTCAGACCGCCAACGAATCCGGGTTGCCCTAAGCGGCATTACAACGCCCTCCAGCCAATCCTGAGACGCTTCGCCCAAACGCTGCACTGCGCTCGCCTCCCAGGCGAAGTATCGGCTACCTAACCACGCGGCAAACAGCGCTTCCAGCACCACCAGGTCCACATTGGCCTGCAGCGCGAGCAAGTGATCCCGGGTCGCTTCGTCGCTGTAGCGAGCCAGCGACCAATCCCAGAACTCATCTACCGTCATCATGATTTTCTCGCTCGAACGCGCTGACCAGTGCCCATTTTTGCGCGCGACTCAGGCGGCGTAGTGAAGCTTCCTCCTGCTGCGCAGCGGATCGGTTGACACACCGTCGCCACCACACCAAACGCACCGGACGGCGACCACGGGTGTATCTCGCCCCACCCGCGACATGGCCGTTGTGCTGATCGAGGCGTCGCGATAGGTGGGTTGTCACTCCTGCGTACAGCGTGCTGTCGGCACACAGCACCATATACACGTGCCACTCGTTATGCCCCACACGCTCACAAGAGGTTGCCGGTTGGTTGGCAGTAGGATATTTTCTCGCTTGCATCATCCCTATTTCCCATGGACGCGGCTGATGGCCGCCGTCCAACCACTGGAGCCATTATGAGTGCTGATATCCTGCATGTGACCGACGACAACTTTGATGCGGAGGTAATCTCCAGCGATCTGCCCGTTTTAGTCGACTTCTGGGCAGAATGGTGTGGTCCTTGCAAAATGATTGCGCCGATCCTCGAGGAGATTGCCACAGAATACGCGGGAAAGGTCAAAGTCTGTAAGGTCGATGTAGATGCCAACCCCGATATGCCCGGAAAGTTTAATATTCGAGGCATACCCACACTCATGTTGTTCAAAGCGGGTAATGCTGTGGATACCAAAGTGGGCGCGCTGTCCAAAAGCCAACTCAGTGAGTTTGTCGATTCCGCAATTTAGGTCTGTTCGGCGCGAAAAAGGCGATCAGATTTTGCTGGACGTCCCTTTCCGCCGATGCTAAGTTGCCCCTTCGGTGTTCTTTTAAGCCGTGCAGTGCCTCACTTTTCTTACTTTTGATCCCCCACCGCAGCCGCCATTACGGACTAGGTGACCTTCAAATCTTTGGGGAGCGCAGGCACACCGTCGCCGCCCGATTCGCATCAGCACAAAAACGCAAAAAGCAACTTCGGACGGATTTCTCCCCCCTTACTGACAGATAAGCAGCCGGAAATTACTCGTGGAAGATCAAACCAACGCCAACGCAGACGAATTGGATACGCAAAGCAGTGAGCAACCAGCGATCAGCAGCCCCAACGTTGAGGCCGAGGAGGCCGCAAAGAAAAGCGCGCGAACACTAAAACTCAAGGCCAGCGAAGCCGGGGATAGCGGGAGCGTGGCTGAAGCTACGTCAGCACCCGAGGCCGAAACCAAGACGGCTCCTGAGACGGGGTCCAGTGGGGAGGAGGAAGGCCAACAGGGCCGCTCCCGAAGGGGTCGGCAACGACGTCCGAGACGGGATCCAAATACCCCCAGCGCCAACCCGATGAGTCTCACTGAGCTCAAAAACAAGGCCACTCAAGATCTCATCGATATGGCTCGGGAAATGGGCATCGAGAACATGGCCCGCTCCCGCAAGCAGGACATTATCTTTGCCTTGCTCAAGCGTCACGCTAAAAGCGGCGAAGACATATGGGGCGATGGCGTGCTGGAAATACTTCAGGACGGGTTTGGATTCCTGCGCTCAGCAGATAGCTCGTTTTTGGCAGGGCCCGATGATATCTACGTGAGCCCCAGCCAGATCAGGCGATTCAACCTGCGAACCGGCGATACCGTCACCGGGATGATTCGGCCCCCCAAGGATTCGGAACGCTATTTCGCGTTACTCAAGGTGAAGGACGTCAACTTCGAGTCTCCGGAGAGCGCAAAAAGCAAGATTCTTTTCGAAAATCTGACGCCGCTGTTTCCCAATGAGCGCTTGACCCTCGAAAAAGGCAACGGTTCAACCGAGGATTTGACGGGGCGCATCATTGATCTTGTTGCGCCTATCGGCAAGGGCCAGCGAGGACTGTTGGTCGCGCCGCCAAAGGCGGGAAAGACCATCATGATGCAAAACATTGCACAGGCGATTATCTCCAACAATCCCGAGTGCTATGTGATCGTGTTGTTGATAGACGAGCGTCCGGAAGAGGTCACGGAAATGCAACGCTCCGTTGGTGCTCGCGGCGCCGAGGTCGTGGCATCTACCTTTGACGAGCCACCCTCGCGGCATGTGCAGGTCGCTGACATGGTGATCGAAAAAGCCAAGCGACTGGTTGAGCACAAGCGCGACGTAGTTATTCTGTTGGATTCCATTACCCGCTTGGCCCGCGCCTACAACACGGTCATTCCCAGCTCCGGCAAAGTACTTACGGGCGGGGTTGATGCGCATGCTCTTGAACGCCCCAAGCGCTTTTTCGGCGCTGCACGAAACATCGAAGAAGGAGGTAGCCTGTCAATTATTGCTACCGCCCTCATCGATACCGGCTCCAAGATGGATGAAGTAATTTACGAGGAATTTAAAGGTACCGGTAACGCGGAATTGCATTTGGATCGCAAGATTGCGGAGAAGCGGGTCTACCCCGCGATTAATATTCGTCGCTCTGGCACTCGTCGTGAGGAACTACTCACCGGTGACGAGGAGCTACAGAGAATGTGGATTCTTAGGAAACTACTGCACGGCATGGAAGACCTACCCGCCGTAGAGTTCCTGCTCGACAAGCTCAAGGATACAAAATCCAACGAAGAATTCTTCAAGTCCATGAAGCGCAAGTAAGTCGTCCTTATGCCGAGCTTTGTTGACCTGCGGGAATTTATTAATGAGCTCGAAAAACGGGGAGATCTGGTCAGAATCAGCGCCGAGGTCGACCCCAATCTAGAAATGACGGAAATCGCTGACCGAACCTTGCGTGGCGGCGGCCCGGCGCTTTTATTCGAAAACCCAAAAGGGTCGCAAATTCCGGTATTGGCCAATCTGTTCGGCACGGAGAAACGTGTAGCCCTAGGCATGGGTGAGGAATCAGTTGAGGCACTGCGAGATGTGGGTGAGTTGTTGGCATACCTCCGACAACCCGATCCTCCGAAAGGCTTTCGCGATCTGGTTGATAAGGCCCCGCTGCTAAAGAAAATACTGACCATGGGGCCCAACGTTGTGAAAAATGCGCCCTGCCAGCAGGTGACATACTCCGGAGAGGACGTCGACCTGTACCAGCTACCAATTCAAACCTGTTGGCCGGGAGACGTCGGCCCACTGGTCACCTGGCCACTGGTGATCACCCGTGGCCCCGAAAAAGAGCGCATGAATCTTGGTATCTACCGCATGCAGCTCCTCGATAAAAATAAACTCATCATGCGCTGGCTTTCTCATCGCGGGGGCGCACTGGATTTTAGAGACTGGCAGTTGAAGCGTCCCGGAGAACCCTATCCGGTAGCCATTGCCTTGGGCGCAGATCCTGCCACCACCCTGGGCGCGGTTACGCCAGTCCCCGATGCGCTGTCGGAATACGCTTTCGCCGGTCTGCTCAGGGGGAAGAAAACCGATCTTGCGCGCTGCATGACGGAGCATTGCAAAAACAATGAACTCATGGTGCCGGCCCATAGTGAAATCATTCTTGAAGGCGTTATCAATCCCGGAGAGCACGCCGAGGAAGGCCCCTTTGGTGACCACACAGGCTACTACAACGAGGTAGAGTCCTTCCCGGTCTTCACGGTAGAGACCATCACAACGCGCGAAAATCCGATCTACCACAGCACCTATACGGGCCGCCCGCCCGACGAGCCCGCCATCTTGGGTGTGGCCCTGAATGAAGTTTTCGTTCCCCTGCTCAAGAAGCAGTTCCCGGAAATCACTGACTTTTATCTTCCCCCGGAAGGATGCTCGTACCGCATGGCGGTGGTCACAATGCGCAAGGAGTACCCGGGCCATGCAAAGCGCGTGATGTTCGGTGTTTGGTCTTTTCTTCGCCAATTCATGTACACCAAATTCATTATCGTGACCGACGACGACGTGAATGCGCGTTCCTGGGAAGATGTTATCTGGGCGATGACCACGCGAATGGATCCCGCCAGAGATTGCACCATTGTCGAGAACACACCCATAGACTACCTAGACTTTGCGTCACCGGTAGCCGGGCTGGGATCTAAAATCGGCATGGATGCCACCCACAAATGGGAGGGGGAGACGAACAGAGAATGGGGCCGCGTTATTGGTATGGACGAAACCGTTCAGTCAAGAATCGACAGGCTGTGGGATTCTCTGGGGATTACATTACCCGGCCGCTGATTCATGTTCACCGGCCTCTGAACCAGAGCGCAATGACTCCATGAGTACCAGCGCATTAAGTGCTTCCCGTTCTATCGCTGCAGCCCGCGCTTCATCGCCTTGTGATCTCAGCCAACGTGACCACTGTGCGGCGTAAATGGGTAGTTTTCCCAAGGCGTAGGCCTTCTGCCAACACTCTCCCGCCTCCTGAGTTCTGCCATCCTGCTCTGCGATATGAGCTAGCGCGGCATGACATCGCCCGTCGAGATCTTTATCCAGCCATGGGCGAAGCACTTTCTGTAACTTCATAACTTGCCGATCAGGCAAGGCCAAGACCGCATCCAGAGACGCCTTGTCGTCATGGTCTTTGAGGCGTTCAATCAAGACCTTCTGCAACAATTCCCATTCGGAGCGGCGAACCAGATTGCGGATAAGGCTGGCCCAGACCTCACTGTTCTTTTGCTTTAAGGCCTCAGGCGCTTGTCGCCAGAGCGCGAGTAGCTCGGTGGCCGGCCGCTCCTGCTCAGACAACACCGCACTGTAAGCCTCACGCTCCCAACGTTCGATCAAGCCATTGGCTACTGGATAGTAGCCGCGTACATCCGCGATCAAACCAATTAACTCCGACCACGCCTTTGTCGCGTACGCGACTTCCGCGAGGCGCTTTTTCGCGCGAGGTAATGCCCGCTCGGCGCCCGACAATCCGGTGAGTATTTTCCTCGCTTCGTCGTAACGTTGTTCTGCCATAAAACATTCGGCGCGCGCCAGCAGCACAAGATGTTTCGGCGTTCGCCCCTCACGCTCCATCGCGTCCAACAACTTTTTGGCCTGGTCTTGGTGGCCTCTGCGGCCAGCGGCAATAGCGGCATAGATAGGATGGAGTACAGATCTCGCTTCTGAGGAGTGAACCTTTCGCAGTGCGCTCTCTGCCACATCCCACCGTTCCTCGAAGAAAGCGGCTAACCCTTTATCAGCGCGCCGCTGGGCACCTCGAGCGGAGCGCAGGCCCAACCACTGCCTGAGACTCTGGGGAATCCGAAGGGTAGAACGAAGGAACTCACGGAGCAGGACCATCGAGATCAAGATTGCCAAACCCAATCCCAAAGCCAGCCAAACAGAGGTCTCCAGTTGCCACCCCCGCCAGCGGAGCATCACATAACCTGAATCTTCGGCTATCAGGCTGGCCACCACGGCACCAGCGAGGAGACCCATCACGAGATACAGATTGAAGCGCGTCATTGTCAGGGCTCCATCTGCTTGCTGAGTTGCTCAAGCTCGGAATCCAGCAGACTGCGGGTTAACACCATATTGGGTAACTCAGGCGCAATGTCGTAGCGCTGGAGCGCCCGGATTTCCCCCAGAATACTTTGCACCCGTTCGGTGTCGTACTGGGAAAACAGCGCGGTAAAACGCTCGGACCGCTGCAACGACTGCTGATACAGGCTGGCATTGGCAGTCAGCATCGCTATCTGCGACTGCTCCAGCAGCATGCGCAGATTTTGCCGAGCCAAGGCTGCCCATTCAGGAGTCATGAGAGCGGCAACTTGCTCGTTGCTTCGACGAACCACCAGATAATCCGAAAGCTTGCTCATCGCCTGGTGCCAGCTGGACTCAACCCCATCCAACCAAGGCTGATCAGCGGCTTCCTGTTCAACTGCGCGCCGTTCGCTTGTTGCCACCGCCAACCGCTCGTTCACGAGCCGCAACTGGTCAACCTGATCAATCAAGGCCCCCAGTCGCGCGTAAAGACCCACCTCATCAACCTTCACTACGGCGGCCAGGTTGGCGTGGTCCTTTGCTATCGCGACACGTACAGGCTCATAAGCCGGCGCGTCGGTCGCTCGCAGTAATTCATCCGCTTGCACTAGCAAGGCCATCGCCGCATCAATATCCCGGGCCACCAACAGTCGCTGGCTCGCAAGGCGCAACAAAAAGGCCGCCTCGTGACCTAGCCAAGCGCGCCGATCTACCGCCAGTAGACGGTCTACCTGTTGCTCCAGTCTCCCAATTCGAACAGCCGATGGATTGTGCATATCGGCCATAGCGACGTCGATTTCATTTCGAAGTTGCTTGAGTATCTGCGCTTGATCTACCTGCGCAGCCTGCAGCAATGCCCGCGTGCGCGTCTCCACAGCAGCACTCACCGCGGCGGAAATATCGGGAGCCTCCTCAGTGGCCGCTGCAACCTCCTCCAGGCGTTGTTCAAGCTGTGTTACCCGCTGCAATTGGTCTGACACCCAGGGCCAACCCACAAAATAGCTGCCCGCCCCTACTGCGCCAAGGATCAGCAGAGCGATAATCACCAGCCAAACACCGCCGGTTTTCTTGCGGGGGGCGGGCGCTGGCTCAGATGTCTCTCTGGAGATCACTGGTTCTGTCATTTTTCACCCCTGCTCCCAACCCATTGATGCAATGCGCTAATGACCGCTTGATCGCTGGCATCCTCAGCGCACAGGACCGTCCGCCATCCCAGATTAGACGCGATTTCCGCGACACGCTCCGAGGGCACCACCACAGGACAGTGAAAAAGATCGTGTCTCTCTTTTTCTGCTAGCGGCGCCTTTTCCGCAAGCAGTGCCGTTAAGCGGGTCACAATCTCACCACTGCTCGTTTGAAAAACCCATTGATCCGTGCTGCCCTTGAGTATCGAGAGATCCACCTCGGGCCAGCATCTGCGATAACAGGGGAATTCCGTTACCGAAACACCTCGCGCAGACAATTCATTGGCCAGTAAGTCGCGTCCCCCTTCTCCCTTGACAATCACGACGTGGTCGACGCTATCGCTGTTGAACTCGGACATCATTAACAGCCCTTCTGAATCCTGTCGATCAGGCACCCTCGATTCGACGCCACATTGACTGAGGACATCTCGCGTTTTCGCCCCGACAGCGATCACCGTTGGCCCATTGCCTGCCTCTAAAAGAGGGGCAAGAACGGGCAGACCGCACCTCACCGCATTGGCACTGACGAAAATCCAGACATCACTGGGTTCAGGTAAGTCCGGTCGCTCGGCAGATGTCAGTGGAACGATAGTCATGAGCGGCAAGCAAAGCGAGTCGAAGCCCTCGCCGCGAAGTACCTCCGCCAATCGCTGGCTGTCTGGCGTCGGTCGGGTCAGGACAACGGTGGTCATCCTCGGGCGGCGCGAATCAAATCCTGTGCGCCCTGAGAGAGCAACATATCCGCCACCCCCAGACCCAGTTGCTCGGGATCAACGCCACGCGCCTCTGCCAGCAAAAGCCGCGCGCCCTCTGGCGCCCCCACCCGAGCGCGCAACCAAAGGGTGTCTTGCTCCCATTCTGCATAGGCCGCAATCGGAACGTCACAGCCGCCGTCCAATTGGCGGACCACTGCCCGTTCTGCCCACACACGCGTTGCGGTCAGCTCATGATGCAACGGCGCCAGCAAATCTCTGACCCGGTCATCATCCTCTCGAAATTCAATCCCAACCGCACCCTGCCCCGCAGCCGGCAAAGACAGTTGCGGGTCAATGGCGTCGCCTATGCGCGCTTCAAAGCCGAGACGGATCAAGCCGGCACAAGCAAGAATAATGGCGTCAAAATCACCGTTATCGAGTTTGGCAAGCCGTGTATTGACGTTTCCTCTCAAAAATCCAACGTCAAGGTCGGGACGATGCTGCGCCAACTGGCAGCTACGCCGTAAGCTGGAGGTCCCCAGCCGGGCACCCGAAGCTAACGCATCAAAGCTGCCAACCCCCACCAGCGCGTCTCGCGGGTCCTCTCGCTCACAGATTACGCCGAGGGTCAGTCTCTCGGGCAATACCATCGGGACATCCTTCATGGAATGGACGGCGATATCTGCGCGACCATCAAGTAATGCTGTCTCGAGCTCTTTGACAAACAGTCCCTTGCCGCCGACTTTATACAGTGGCTGCTCCAGCAACTGATCTCCCCGAGATGTCATGCCCAACAAGCTGACCCGCAGCTCTGGGTACTCTGCCTCGAGCCGGGCCTTCACATACTCTGCTTGCCACAATGCGAGCGGACTCTCCCGCGTGGCAATCACAATCGTATCGGACACAGTATTCCCCCCGTTGAGCACGAAATTCTATCACGGGGCGACATTTCACCGCTCTCTGGCGACGCCGTGCAACAGTATCCACTGGTAGAATCTCATCAGAAATGCGAGGAACACAGCGCCATGAGCGATCAACAATCAAAGACCGGGCAAGAAATGTGGGGAGGCCGTTTCGAGGAGCCTACCGATGCTTTTGTTCAACGCTTCACAGCATCGGAGTCCTTTGATCGACGACTTGCTGCCTGCGACATTGAGGGCTCCAGAGCGCATGCTGACATGTTGCAGGAGATCGGGGTTCTCACTTCAGAAGAAAACGCCGCGATTCAACAAGGGCTGACTGCCGTTCTCAACGAGATAGAGACGGGTCAGTTTGAATGGCTGGTGGCCCGTGAGGATGTTCACATGAATATTGAGGCGCGGCTGACAGAGCTGATTGGAGACGTCGGCAAAAAATTACATACGGGGCGCTCAAGAAATGATCAGGTGGCGACCGACTTGCGTTTATATTTGCGTGGCGAAATTGACCACGCCATCGGCGAAATTTCGCGGCTACAGACGGGGTTGCTTACCCTGGCCGAGGCGCACACCGAGACCATCATGCCGGGATTCACGCACCTGCAGGTGGCGCAACCGGTCACTTTTGGGCATCACCTTATGGCTTGGTACGAAATGTTGGAGCGCGACTATCAACGTTTATTGGATTGCAGAGCTCGGCTGAACCTGTCCCCCTTGGGTGCTGCTGCATTGGCGGGAACAACCTTTCCCATCAATCGCCAAGCAACGGCCACGGCAATGGGCTTTGACGGCCCGACGCGTAATTCTCTGGACAGCGTCGCGGATCGAGACTTCACCATTGAATTTTGCGCCGCGGCAGCGCTGGTGCTGAACCATCTCTCACGAATGTCAGAAGAATTGGTGCTTTGGACCTCTGCTCAGTTCGACTTTGTGGCGCTGCCTGATCGATTCTGTACCGGCTCCTCAATCATGCCGCAAAAGAAAAACCCGGATGTTCCCGAGCTGGTCAGGGGTAAGTCAGGACGCGCCACCGGCAATCTCATGGCGCTACTGACACTGATGAAATCGCAGCCTATGGCGTACAACAAAGATAATCAGGAAGATAAAGAAGCGCTTTTTGACAGTGTCGATACCTTAAACGATTGCCTCAAAGCCTTCGCCGACATGATTCCCGCTATCGAGGCCAAACCGGCAAAAATGCGGGAGGCGGCCCGTCAGGGCTTTTCGACGGCGACCGATCTGGCCGACTATCTGGTGCGGATTGGCGTTCCCTTTCGAGATGCGCACGAAATTGTTGGTCAGGCTGTGGCCCATTGCATCAAGGCCGAATGTGATCTGGCGTCACTACCCTTGGCGACGCTGAAAGATTTCCACCAAGCCATTGCGGAGGACGTGTTTGACGTACTCACTTTGGAGGGTTCGGTGGCCGCCCGCAATCATATCGGAGGTACCGCACCCGATCAGGTCCGCGAAGCAATCAAAACCGCCAGAGCGACATTGGCATCTCGTTAAGTATCCAGCGCCCTGCGGAAACCAATAAAGAAATTGATGTCAGGGGCCGTCTCTACCACGACGTCCTCGCTAAACCCAAAATCGACTGACCACCTGTCTGAAGCACGCCACCGCATTGCCATACTCAGCAGGCCGGCTGTTTGGTTCAGGGGCTCCAAATGACTGCGGGACAGGCCGCTGTGCGCGTCATATTGAAGTAGTGCAGACCAGCGGGGCGCGAAGGCCCACTCTACCGAAACCCCGGTAAACCACAGCGTTCTGCGCTGTGCATCACCCATTAGCGGGCTCTTCCCAGCCCAGGTGGTGCCAATCTGACCATGCCAGTACAACGATCCATGTTCAGGATAGCGGCCATCGAAACGCAAGAGCGCATAGGTGTCGGTCGTGCCACTTCCCAGCCAATGCCGGGTGCCGCCTGTTGCGCTTTTTATTCCAACACTCGCGGCCAAATGGGCAGACGCCGACCGCAACAGTTCGCGGCTGAGCGCCACTTCGATATCGCCGAATCCCTGGGTCGATCGCTCGAGACTCGATCTGCCGCCCGGCTCATTGAGCGCATAATGAAGCCGGTTTTTTGGGTAGCGATCGCGGTCTCCGTTAGGCAAACCAAATGCCTTGTGCCAGCGTTCGATGGCGTGATCCGTAAACCCTCCGGAATGGTGTAACCAGGGCAGGGTTAACTCGACATCCCAAAACTGGGCGAAACCGTAACGCAGTGACAAGGCCAGTCGGTCGGTCTGCCCGTCGAGATGGAGTGATTCTCCGCCAGCTGACTGGATTACAAAATGATTGGCGATCATGCCCGAGACTGCCCATTGCAAACCGGCCGTCGCCTCGGCCTTGCGCTGCGCAGGCAACGCTCTCAGCATTGCAAGAGGTGACAAATTGGATACGGGCAGGGGCTCCTCTGCCGCTAGCGCCCATGTGCTAGCAACGAGTGTAAATCCAACCAGCGCGCCAATGCTAAGGTAGCGCGTCACCCGAGAGGCTCCAGTCGAGCGCCAAACCCGTGTGCTCTGCGAGCTCCCTCACCAGCACGGTCTCAAAGGATTCGCCAGTCTTGGTATCAATCCAACTACCCTCTCGCCATTCATAGTGAAAACCACCCCCTGGCGTGGCGAGCCAAAGTTGCTCGGTTGGTGGCTGACGACTCAAAACAAAAACCACGCCGTTTTCAAATGTCACGTTGATCACACCCTCGGCACCCCTAATATCAAGGTCGTCAGGCAGCGCCTCCAATGCATTCTCAACGTGCTCAAACGTGATCTCTATGCGCTCGTAATAATCATTCGTTGCCATAGGCACATCCCTAATGCTTCCTCAAATTCCCACTTTCAAACATCGCGATCGCACTCGCTTGCCATGAGTCTCCTGCAACGCACTGTTATACTGCCACCTTTTCCGAGGTCAAACCGTGAAGGTCCTATTTTTTGTTCTACTGTCGTTGTGGGTGTGTGGCTGCGGCCAGCAAGGACCTTTGCGTCCCGCTGACACGGAAGAGACAGCAAGACTGACGAACTGATGTCCCAATTTACCCTCAATAATGGATCGCTCTACTGCGAGGACGTCGCGCTGGAGGATATTGCTGCCAAGCACGGTACCCCCACTTATGTGTACTCAGCCGCGGCCATCGATGCCGCGTTTGGGGAATACCAAACCGCATTGCGTGGCCAACCCCATCTCATTTGCTACGCAGTCAAGGCAAACTCGAATCTTGCCGTACTGCATCGCCTGGCTCGACTCGGTGCAGGCTTTGATGTTGTATCGGCAGGCGAATTAGAGCGCGTGATCCATGCCGGGGGTGACCCCAGCAAAGTGGTTTTTTCTGGCGTCGGAAAAACACGCGCTGAACTCGCACTCGCCCTCGAAAGGGGTATTCGCTGCTTTAACGTTGAATCAGAGCCTGAACTTAAACAATTGGAGACAGTTGCAGGCGCGCTGGGGAAAGTCGCTCCAATATCCATTCGGATCAATCCCGACGTAGATGCCGGCACGCACCCCTATATCTCGACCGGGCTCAGAGAAAACAAGTTTGGCGTTGACGCAACCGCCGCCCACCATTTGTATCTCATGGCGCGAGACTCACAGGCGCTCAATCCGGTGGGCCTGGATTGCCATATTGGTAGCCAGATCATGGAAATTGCCCCCTTCCTCGAGTCTGTCGATTGCTTGATCGCCATGATCCAAGATCTGGCAGAGGCGGGAATTGAGCTCTCGCATTTGGATATTGGCGGTGGTTTGGGCGTGAGCTACGAGCAGGCTGCACCTCGGATCGGTGACTACATTGCCGCACTGCGAGATCGCATCTCAGCGATGAACCTGGAGCTGGTGCTCGAACCCGGCAGATCAATCGTCGCAATGTCAGGGGTGTTGCTGACCAAAGTCGAATACCTAAAGACCTCTTCTCTTCGGCATTTTGCAATTGTCGACGCGGCTATGAATGACCTTTTGCGCCCCGCCCTTTACGGCGCATGGCAGGAAATTTGTCCCGTAAGACCCCGGGAGGGCGAAGTGCAGGATTGGGATGTGGTCGGACCCGTCTGCGAGACCGCCGACTTTCTTGGCAAGGCAAGGCCAATGGCCTTGGCCGAAGGTGACTTACTGTCGATCATGGGTGCCGGTGCCTACGGCTATTCGATGAGCTCAAACTACAACAGCCGCCCGCGGGCTGCCGAGATCTTAGTCGAGGGGGCCGTGGCGCACCTTGTTGGTAGCCGAGAGTCACTCCAAGCACTGTGGCAAAGAGAATCGATCCCGCCGGAGCCCGCAACATGAAACTGGCGTTTACCAAAATGCACGGAGCGGGCAATGATTTTGTTGTGCTGGACGGTATCTCCCAGTCAATTGAGGTTACAGAGCCCTTGATAAAAACCCTGGCTGACAGACACCGGGGTATTGGCTGTGATCAGGTTTTGGTGCTCGATGCACCGGATGATCCCGACGCGGATTTCCGCTACACCATTTTTAACGCGGATGGATCTCGGGCGGGCCAATGCGGCAACGGGGCTCGGTGCGCGGGGCGTTTTCTCAAGGAAAAACGCCTGACTCGAAAACGCAAGCTGGTGCTGCTTACGGATGGCGAGTGCCTGCACATCACGCTCAACGAGGATGGCCGTATATTTGCCGGGCTCGCTCCTCCCCAATTTGCACCCGAGGCAATCCCCTTTGAGGCCGAGCAGACCCGCCATCAATACAATATAGAAGTTCAAGGGCAGGCGCTTTCCATTGGAGCGGTATCGATGGGCAACCCACATGCGGTACTGATTGTTGATGATGTGCGCGGGGCGCCGGTGCAGACATTAGGACCTTTACTCGAGTCTCACCAACGCTTCCCGGCGCGAGCCAACGTAGGTTTTATGCAAGTGCTCTCCCGATCAGAGATCCGGCTCCGCGTCTATGAACGGGGCGTCGGAGAAACAGCAGCCTGTGGCTCAGGCGCCTGTGCTGCTGTGGTGCACGGGATACAGGCAGATTTGTTGGATACGGAGGTCGCAGTCCATCTACCCGGAGGAAAACTGTCGGTCAGATGGGACGGGGAACAAGCGCGAGTTTGGTTAGGAGGTCCCACAACGTCCGTCTTTGACGGTACCATCCATATCAACAACGGGTAAATACATCCGCATAGCGCCCGCTTTTCAGCCACTTCGACTGTGCAAGCGACAGGCCACACAATGCATTACCCATGTTTCAAGACACCACTATGGCGACGAATTTATGAACCCAGCAATCAATCCCGACGATGTGGAGAAGTTTCTACAGGAAAACCCTGATTTCTTGCAGAATCGACCGGCTTTACTGGCAGCATTAAACCTGCCCCACGGCGGGGAAGGCGCGGTGTCGCTGGTGGAAAGACAAGTTGCAATTTTGCGAGAGCGCAACATTTCCTCACGGCAAAAACTGGTCGAACTGTCAGAAATTGGTCGTGAAAACGACCGCCTGCTCGAGGCTACACGCCAGACAATTCTGGCTCTCTTAAATGCCGTAGACAGGGGCCATGCCACGCTGATTTGGAGTGAGCAGGCTTGTGGCACCTTTGGCGCCGAAATGGGGACTCTGGTCTGGTTCGGAACTGCGCCAGAGGGAGAAGGTGCCGAGTCGGTGGTACGTCACTTGACCCAAGCGACGGGTGCCTTTTCAGGAACGGTGCCCCCACAGGATATGGACGCGTTGTTTGGACGTGGCGCCATAGCGGGATCTGTCGCCGTATCTTGCATTCGCAAGGGGGAGGAAGTCGTCGGCGCGCTAACAGTGGGTGCCTCAGATGCTGAGCGCTACCGACGCGAGGACGGCACATTATTTTTGGACTACATTGCCGAGGTCATTGGGCAGCTCCCTGCCTGCCAATAGCGCGACCGTAACGCGCACAACAGAGGCTCACCGTGCCAGCTAACGTTACCTCGCCCATTCGGCTCATCAGTTTTGATCTCGACGACACCCTGTGGGATGTCAGACCTGCCCTTGAAGCCGCTGAGGCAGCGCAATGGCAGTATCTTGAGGACCGGTACCCCAGCCTCGATCTGCGCCTCACTCCGGGTAGTGAAATGAGCGCTATCAGAGAGGAGCTGCTTAGCGATCAGCCCTCGCTTGCACATCGAATCAGCCAGTTCCGAGAGGCGTTTATCGATCGCCTGCTGCAATCGAAAGGCGTTGATCCGTCCGAAGCCGCAGAAGCGGCGGTCGCAGCCTTTGCGGCCTTTTATGCGAAGCGCCACTCGGTGGCAGTCTATGCGGATGCTCCTGTGATACTGAGAGGGTTGGGGCAGCGTTTCATGCTGGGCGCGCTGACCAACGGCAACGCAGATGTGAACCAAACGTCGATCGGTTCCTGTTTTGATTTTGCGTGGAGAGCAGAACAATTTGGCGTCAGCAAACCCGACCCCGCACTATTTCATGAGGCTTTCCGAACAGCGGGCGTGACGCCGCAAGAGGTCATTCACGTTGGTGATTGCCATCACAACGACGTTTCCGGGGCAATCAGCGCTGGCGCCCAAGCCATTTGGTATAACCCTGAGGGCGGCACCAGCGATACCGCAAACGCCGTTATCCAAAGGCTAAGCGAATTACCTGATGCTATCGCTGATTTGGCAGAGGGTATGACTGCGTGAGTGGCTAGATGGCTTCTACGCCTGTCTCGCCCGTTCGAATTCTCACAACCTGCTCAAGCGGCGCGACGAATATCTTGCCATCTCCGATTTTCCCTGTGCTGGCTGAGGAAACAATCGCTTCAACGATTGCCTCAACCTGATCCTCTGGGGCAGCTATCTCCAATTTGAGCTTTGGCAGAAAGTCCACTACGTATTCAGCCCCGCGGTAAAGTTCCGTGTGGCCTCGCTGTCGCCCAAAGCCCTTTACCTCCGTCGCGGTCACTCCCTGAACACCAATGTCAGAGAGCGCAGCGCGCACATCGTCCATTTTGAAGGGTTTGATAATCGCTGTGACGAGTTTCATAACAGAGTCCCAAAAGATAGAACCCGTATTATGATCCTCCGACACTTTTTCGCAATGCTTGAAGCCCAGTTTGTGGACGGAAGCGCTGCTCTTGCCGTTTAAACTGCGGTATGCGTCTGTGCTAATTCAGGTGTCTTTAGCGGTGGGCGCTAGGGAGGCGCGCTATTGTTTGCAAGAAAACGCGAAATCCCCGGATCCAGAGCAAAAAAAAGGGCCCTTAAAGGGCCCAAGACTGCCATGAGAGGACAGGGTAATTAACGTGTCGTGGCGAACTCTGGGTAGGCTTCCATACCGCACTCGCTGAGGTCAGAGCCTTCGTATTCCTCTTCCTCGGAAACTCGCAGACCCAACACCATCTTGATAGCAAAAAAAGCGATCAGGGACGTGACAAACACCCATCCAAAAATTGTCAACGCACCGATGATTTGTCCGGAGAAACTGGCGTCGCCATTCGTGACGGGCACCAGCAGCAGGCCAAGCAGACCCACAACGCCATGCACCGAGATCGCACCTACCGGGTCGTCGATCTTCATCTTGTCTAGGGTTGTAATGGAGACCACTACCAGCAGGCCGCCCAGTGCGCCGAAGATTGTGGCTTGTAGTGCGGACGGCGTGTCAGGCCCCGCCGTGATCGCCACCAATCCGGCCAGGCACCCGTTGAGTGCCATCGTCAGGTCGGCTTTGCCGAACATCAGCCTCGCCAGGAGCAACGCACCGATGCAACCGCCGGCGGCAGCGAGGTTTGTATTCATAAAGACAATGGCCACTGCGTTGGCTGAGTCCACGGTAGCGGTCGCCAACACCGAACCGCCGTTGAAGCCAAACCACCCCAGCCAGAGGATGAATGTTCCCAAGGTCGCTAAGGGCAGGTTAGCGCCGGGTATGGCGTTCACTTCTCCGTTGGGGCCGTACTTGCCCTTGCGAGCCCCTACCAAAATGACCCCAGCCAAAGCTGCGGCGGCGCCTGCCATGTGCACGATCCCGCTACCCGCAAAATCGAGGAAGCCCAGGTCGCCCAGCGTGTACATCCCGAACACCGGGTTGCCGCCCCAAGTCCAGCTGCCTTCCATCGGATAGATGAACCCCGTCATAACGACTGCAAAGGCCAAAAAGGCAAACAGCTTCATGCGCTCGGCCACCGCGCCAGAGACGATGGACATCGCGGTTGCAACAAAAACCACTTGAAAGAAGAAATCGGCGGAAGGCGCGTAGGTTGCGTTTTCCTCACCGCCCTCAACCACGCCAGATCCCGTTATCGTGCTGAGGAAGATGTCTCCGCCGTACATAATGCTGTAGCCCACCACCATGTACATGATGCAAGCGACAGCAAACAGGGTTACGTTTTTGGTCAGTATCTCGACCGTGTTTTTGCTTCGGACCAACCCAGCCTCGAGCATGGCGAAACCGGCAGCCATCCACATGACCAACGCGCCGCAAACGAGAAAGTAAAAGGTGTCCAGCGCGTACTGCAACTGAAAAATATCGTTTTCCATGAGAGTGATCTCCAAGTCTCAGGTTTACAACGCTTCTTCGCCGGTCTCGCCGGTTCGAATGCGGGTGACGTGTTCGAGGCTGGAGACAAAAATTTTGCCGTCTCCAATCTTGCCGGTTTGCGCGGCCTTGGTGATGGCCTCGATAGTTTGATCGACCATGCCGTCAGAAATGGCGATTTCGATTTTGACCTTGGGAAGAAAATCAACGACGTATTCAGCGCCGCGGTATAGCTCGGTATGCCCTTTTTGGCGACCAAAGCCTTTCACTTCGCTTACCGTAATTCCCTGAACACCGATCGTGGAGAGTGCTTCTCGCACATCATCCAACTTGAAAGGCTTTATGACTGCAGTAACCAATTTCATGGCAACCTCCGAAGAAACCGCCCGCTAGGACGGCAATTAACTTGATGGCCTGAGGCCTCGACACAACAACCCGGGGTGGCAGATGCATCACGCATCGGCCCCCTCGCACGGGATACTGCCAAGGACGAGCCAATTGTTTTTTTAATTATTAAATACAGACATTTATCGTATTTATCTCAGATTTTCTGTGGTTTGGCCCGAAGATGACACCGCCGATATCGCACCAATGCGGTGCGGCTTGCGCACCAGTTTTGGCTTCGATTGATCTGTCAGACCCATTCAGAGTGCGCTACATTATTTGCACACACGGCGCTCTCCCCCGACCCCTCATCAACGGAGAGGCGCGTGCGTTCTTAACCAATCCGATAGGCATAGAATATGGGCCAAGATGACTCCAGCACGCGCCGCCCAAGCTCTCTTTTTGAGCGACTGACTCAGGGCGAGGATCCGATCTTCAGCCAAATAGACCGCAATGCGAAAACGTTATTGCAATCGGCGCTGAGCCGGCTCGATGTGGTCAGCCGCGAGGAATTTGACGCGCAAACAGCGGTATTGCACAGGACCCGTGAACGCCTCGAGGCGCTTGAGAAACAGATCGCTGCGCTCAACCAAGCCCTGGACACACCCGCTGATGCGGCAGATGGATGAACTCATGTGCAGACCCCGCTGCAACTGGAAGATCAAGGATGATCGATGCAACTCGCTTTTGTTCGGACTCGCGGTCAAGCGGGACTAGTAGCACCTGACGTCACTGTCGAAGTCCATCTGGGATCGGGCCTTCCCGGTTTTCAGATGGTTGGCTTTTCCGAGTCGGCAACTCGGGGGATCCGTGGCCGTGTTCGCAGCGCCATTCTCTCCTGCCATTTGAAATGGCCCGACTTCAATATCACGGTCAATCTGGCCCCCGCCGAACAACCGAAGGAGGGGCCCCGCTACGATCTTCCCATCGCGTTGGGGCTATTGGTGGCATCTCAGCAGTTGCCCGAGGGCAGTATTGCGGGTCGAGAGTTTTTCGGGGAGTTAGGTTTGGACGGCGGGCTTCACTCCTTTCGTGGCTGTCTCGCGGCAGCGCTGGCAGCAACCCATGCGGAGCGCGAGTGCGGCATCGCGCTTGAGGGCGCTTCTGAAATTGCCGCCCTGACAAGAGGGCGTGTCATCGCCGCACCGGATTTACTCTCGCTGTGCGCGCGGCTAAAAGCAGAGAGCCCAGAGTACGTGCCCTGCCCCCCCATTTCTGATCCCGAACCCATTACCTACCCCGACCTGTCCGAGCTCAGGGGGCAGCCCCTCGTTTGCAAAGCTTTGGAAGTGGCTGCAACTGGAGGCCACCATCTGCTGATGACAGGCCCACCGGGTGTGGGA
>Ga0181594_10001658_pt1 | contig 20586 bp, 18 predicted proteins | sample 071ome_18_FD_145603 | JGI IMG/M metagenome (GOLD analysis project Ga0181594, IMG submission 145603) | Coastal salt marsh microbial communities from the Groves Creek Marsh, Skidaway Island, Georgia - 071413BT metaG (spades assembly) | ecosystem: Environmental > Aquatic > Marine > Intertidal zone... | reverse complement strand
TGGCCTCGACTCCCGCGGTGCGCATGACGGAGACCAGTTCTGCCAGATGCGCATCCTCGATATCGGGTGACAGCTTTCCGAAGAAGGCCGGCCGCCGTGGTGCCGCATCGCGCGCGGCGTTGAGTTGCGCGAGCAGCTTTTCCAGCGCGGTTGGTTCGAGGAACACCTGTCCGTTGGCGCTGTTGGGGCAGGAAATGTCGATGGTCAGGAAATCGGCCGCCGGGGCGAAGCGCGTCACCAGCGTCACGAAGTCGTTCGCCGGGTCGCTGCTGGCGCCGTTGGCTGCCAGGTTCACACCCAGTGGCGTGCTGCCCATCTGCGCCGCGGCGACACGCGCGAACACGGCCTCCGCGCCCTCGTTGTTGAAGCCCAACCGGTTGATTGCTGCTCGATCCTCGGACAGCCGAAACAGGCGCGGGCGCGGATTACCCGGCTGGGGCAGGGGCGTGACCCCGCCGACCTCGACGAAGCCGACACCGATATCGCGGACCCCGGCGATGGCGACGGCGTTCTTGTCGAACCCAGCCGATATGGCCACGGGATTGTCGAAGGTCATCCCCATCAGGGATTGCGCCAGTGCCGGTTGGTCGTTCGACGCTGCGCGCGGTCCCAGCCCTGCGGACAGGCTGCGCAGGGCGAAGCCGTGCGCGGTCTCGGCCGGCAGGCAGCGTAAGGCGGCGGTTGCGAACTTGTGGAGCGTACTCAAAACAGGGCGAACCTAGCTCACGCCCGCCGACGCGTCACGAGTCTTCAGGAGGCGGGCGGAATGTCACCGATCATCCGCTGGGCGATCTGTTCATCCAGGACGCGCTCGGCGTTCTGTTGTTCGTCGGGCCGAAGCCGGGACACGAGTTTCTCGCGGTATCCGGCGGCCTCTTCATTGCCTTGCAGTGCAGCAAGCGACGCCCAGACATAAGCCTGCTGGTAGTCCTGGGGCACGCCCACGCCGCGCATATAGGCGTGGGTGAGCCGGAGCTGTCCGACAGGGTCGAATTTCTTCGCGGCCCGCGTCCACCATTCCATGGCCTGCGCGTAGTCACGCTGCCCCAGCGCCCCGTTCCGGTGAATATCACCCAGGCGAACCATTGCTTCGGTCAGGCCTTTCTCGGCGGCGCGGCGAATCCATTGGTATCCAGCCTGTGGGTTATAGACCCCGGCCAGGCCGGTCAGCATGCTGGAGCCGTAGAGGAGCTGAGCCTTCGTGTGCCCCGATTCGGCGGCGGTGGACAGCCAGACGGCAATCTGGTCCATGTCCGCGACCACGCCCGGTTCTGTCAGCACAACTTGGGCCGCGAGGTATTGCGCATCCGCGTTGCCGTCGTTCGCGGCAATGGTCAGCCACTTGGCGGCGGTTTCGCGATCCTTCGCGACACCCTCGCCATAGTAATACTGCCGTCCCAGCAGGTAGGCCGCGTCCGCGTACCCCTGTTCGGCGGCGAGGCGATAGAGCAGGTGGGCTTCGGCGGCGTCCTGCCCGCCTGCGATGCCTTCCTCGTACATGCGCCCCAGAATGGCCTGTGCGGGCGGGTAACCGGCCTCCGCGGATTTCTCAAACCAGTTGCGCGCCGTCCGGGCGTTTTCCTTCACGCCCTTGCCGAACAGGTACATCGTGCCCAGCAGCCATTGGGCGGCCGGATTACCGCGCGCTGCCGCCGGTTCGGCCTCGGCGCGTGCGGCCGCGTAGTTACGCCCGACATATTGATTGAACGCCTCGTTGAATCCGGCTTGTGCCGGGACCGCGGTGGCCAGCGACCCAGCAAGTGCTACTGCGGCGAGCACGGCGAAACGCATAGAGCCTGATGTTACAAGTCGGAATGCTGCGGAGGTTCGTGAGTTCATAGACGTCGCGTTGTTGTTGATCTCCGAGGATCAATATGGGGCAGACTTTCGACAAAAGCTGTGATGGCGCGCACAGCATACGATAAATTCCTGTCTTCCGTGTGACCGGAGCGCTTGCGCGGTACGAAGGAGTGGTCACCGTCCGGCACCCATTCCAGCGAGACCGGCGCTTTCAGGGAGTAACCGGCGATTTCATCCGGTTTGCCGAACGGGTCGCGTTCGCCCTGAAGGATCAGCGTTGGCCGGGTTGCTGCCTGGAGCGGCTCCAGGCGCGTGTTTTCTGGCTTGCCGGGCGGGTGAAAGGGGTAGCCGAGGCAAATCACGCCAGCCAGCCGCGCCGCGTTGTCCTGGTCGCCGGCGAACACCGCCGCGCTGCGCCCGCCCATGGACTTGCCGCCGATCACCAGCGGTCCGCGTGTGTCCCCGATTTCGGCGAGCGTGTCCGCCCAGCTCTGCAGCAGGACGGGCATGCGGTCAGGCCCGCGCTTGCGCTCATCCTTGCGGCGCCGGGCCATGTAGGGAAATTCGAAGCGGACACAGCGATGACCGGCCGCGGCAATGCCTTCGGCGATCGCGGTCATGAACGGTGTGTCCATCGGGGCACCCGCCCCATGGGCAAGGACGACGGTGGCCTCGTAGCGGGCGGCACCGTCGATCAGCATGGCTGGCGCCTCAGTCGTGGGGCGTCAGATGCACCACGGACGATTTGTTGATGAGGTGTACTTTGCCGTTCTGGTCGATGAACGGGAAGAACGGCTCGGGCGAGTTCAGCAGGTCCTGAATGCGCGTGGTCGCCTCGACGAACACCTGTCCGGTATACTGGGCACCATTCTGCAGGCAGACATCTGCCGGCACGCGCACCTTCGGCACTTTGAGCATGCGAATGGCCATTTCGGTCCTGCATCCAGACATTCGATCGCACGCACGATGCGCGCGATGCTTTGCTATGGTGCGCGCAAATTGGTTTAGGAGTTGTAAATGTCTTCAACCGAATTGACCTCCCTGAGCGCACGCGCGGCCGTGGACCTGCTCAAATCCGGACAGGTCTCCCCGCTGGAACTGATCGACGCCGCCGAGGCACGGATTGCAGCCGTTGAGCCTGCTGTCAACGCGATTCCCACACTCTGCCTGGACCAGGCGCGTGACGCCGCGAAGGCATTGCGCGCGCCGGACAACCCGGGGCCGGGCTGGCTCGCGGGGCTGCCCATCGTGGTGAAGGATGTGACGGATGTGGCCGGGGTGAAGACCACGCACGGCTCGCCGATCTTCGCGGACAACATCGCCGTGCGCGACGATATCTCCGTCGAGTTCCTGAAGCACAATGGCGCGATTGTCATCGGCAAGTCGAACACACCGGAATTTGCCGCTGGCGCGAACACTTTCAACGAGGTCTTCGGAAAGACGCGCAACCCGTGGAACACCGACACCACCTGCGGGGGGTCCTCCGGCGGGACGGCCGTGGCCGTGGCGACAGGCATGTCCTGGCTGGGCACGGGCACGGACCTTGGCGGTTCGCTGCGCACGCCGGCCAGCTTCTGTTCGGTCGTCGGCCTGCGGCCCAGCCCGGGCCGCGTGGCGTCCGGCCCCGTGCGTGACCCCTTCCAGAGCCTGTCGATGAACGGGCCCATGGGGCGCAATGTCGGCGATGTGGCGCTGATGCTCGATGCCGAGGTGGGACTTGATCCGCGCGTGCCGCTCTCCCTGCCTGCACCGGCGGAGACCTATCAGGCCGCTGCAGCCGCGCCCGTGGCCCCGGCGCGTGTCGGGTTCTCGCCGGATCTGGGGATCGGTCCGGTCGATCCCGAAGTGGCGGAGATTTGCAGGGCGGGTGCGGCGCGTCTCGCTGAGGCCGGATCGCAAGTCGAGGGTGCATGCCCCGATTTCTCGGGTTCGCTGGAGACCTTCCAGACCCTGCGCGCCGCGGCCTTCGTCGTGAACCGGGCTCCTCTGCTGGAAAAACACCGCGACAAGATGAAGCCGGAAATGATCTGGAACATCGAGAAGGGCATGAAGCAGACCACGGGCGACGTCTCGCAGGCACTGACGGAGCGCGGCGCGCTGTACCAGCGCGTAACGGACTGGTTCGAGGACTACGACGTGCTGGCCGCCCCGGCGGCGATTGTCCCGCCCTTCGATGTCGATATCCGCTATCTGGAAAAACTGGGTGATCATGATTTCGGCAACTATGTCGATTGGCTCTACATCACCTTCGCGATCACGCTGACCGGCCTGCCGGTGATTTCCGTCCCGTGTGGTTTTACGGCCTCGGGACTGCCTGTGGGGATTCAGCTCGTCGGACGCCCGCGCGGGGAGGCCGAACTGATCCGCTACGCAGCGAAATTCGAGGAGATCGTCGGCCTGGCCGACATGGTGCCCATCGACCCGCGCCCGGGCGCCTGAAGTCGCCCGGATGGCCCGCATTGCTGCGCACAATGCTGCGCAGCAATGCGGGTGGTGCCCATGTGTGGAAAGCCGGTGATTCCCGGTGATTCTGCCAAATTGAGCCATTGAAATTCCACAATAATTCGGCTTTTCCCTTATACGACAAGCACTTGTTGCCTTTTGAACTAGTGCTTGCGTTTGTCGTTTGTGCGTCGCACCATGTGTTGCAATGCACAAAACTACGAAGGGTAGTCGTATGTCGGTTGATGTCATGGAGCCTTCTGCAAAGCCGAAGCTCAACGGTTCGCGAAATCCGGTCGAGGAACTCAGCGGCTATTTCTTCGAGGACCTCGAAGTCGGAATGACCGCTGCGTATGCGCGCACGATCGGTCCTGCCGACCTTGTCATGTTTGCCGGCATGTCGGGCGACACGAACCCGATGCACCTGAACGAGGAATACGCGCAGCAGACCATGTTTGGCGGCACGATCGCCCACGGCATGCTGTGTTCAAGCTTCATTTCGACCGTGGTTGGCACCCGCCTGCCGGGCCCCGGCTGCGTCTATGTCAGCCAGACACTCAAATTCAAGGCGCCGGTGCGCCCGGGCGATACCGTTACCGCGCGCGCGACGGTGAAAGAGCTGATCCCCGAGAAGGACCGCTGCATCCTGGAGACGGTGTGCACGGTGGGCGAGAAGGTTGTGATCTCGGGCGAAGCCCAGGTCCTCGTGCCCCGGCGCCCGTAGCGCGCCGGCGGCAGCGCCGCCCAATCTCCACCCGCCGCGCCCTATCGCAAGCCTTGATCGGGGAAGCGGCGGCGGGTACATCCCGCTCCCATGCGGATATTTCGGCACTTCAGCGGCGTACCCGACGCCGAAAAGGGCGCGGTCGTTGCGCTCGGCAACTTCGACGGTTTGCACCGCGGGCACCAGCACGTCATCGCGACGGCGCGTGATATCGCGCGGGCCGACGGCCGCAAGTTCGGCGTGCTGACTTTTGAACCACATCCGCGAACCTACTTCGGCAAGGAGAGCGAGCCGTTCCGGCTGACTCCCTTCCGGATCAAGGTGCGCGAGTTGCAGGCGCTGGGTGTCGATGTGCTTTTCGTTCTGCGATTTGACGGGGCGCTCGCGGGCCGGTCCGCGGAGAGCTTTGTCGCCGATATCCTGCATGGGGGCATCGGCGCCACGCATGTGGTCGTCGGCTACGACTTCGCCTTCGGCGCGGGCCGCGAGGGCAATGCGGAATTCCTTGAGCACCGCGGCGAAGGCCTTGGTTTCCGGGTCAGCGCGGTGGGCGCGGCACGTGACGAGGTCGAGGAGATCTATTCCTCCACGCTGATCCGCAAATACCTCCAGAACGGCCAGCCCCAGCGCGCGGCCGCCCTGTTGGGGCATCTTTGGGAGGTCGAGGGCCGGGTGCGTGAAGGCCGCCAGCTCGGCCGCACCATCGGTTTCCCGACCGCGAATGTTGATCTGGGGGATTCGATCCGTCCCGCCCTGGGTGTCTACTCGATCCGCGCGGGTCTGCGCGGTGCGGGGGGCATCCGGTGGTATGACGGTGTCGCCAATCTCGGCGTGCGCCCCACCGTGGACGGGGACGGGGTAACGCTGGAGGCGCACCTGTTCGACTTCGAGGAGGACCTCTACAACCGCTACCTGCGCGTCGCGTTCGTGGACTATTTGCGTCCCGAGCAGAAATTCGACGGGCTGGATGCGCTGAAGGCCCAGATTGCCGAGGATTGCCGCCAGGCGCGCGAACTGCACCTGGCGCGCGCGCTGGGCGCGGGCGATTTCATCGGCGAAGATATGTAAAAGGTACGCAGGTGCGGCGGTTGCCGTGGGTTTCACGGCACTCTATAAGCCGCCCGTCGTTCAGGAACGGAACATGACCACCGATTACAAGGACACCGTCTTCCTCCCGAAGACCGATTTCCCGATGCGCGCGGGCCTTCCCAGGAAGGAACCCGAGCTGCTTGCGCGCTGGGCGGAGATGGACCTGTTCGCGCGCCAGCGCGCGGAGTCGGAAGGCCGCCCACCGTTCATCCTGCATGACGGCCCGCCCTACGCGAACGGCCACCTGCATATCGGCCACGCGCTGAACAAGATTCTGAAAGACGTGATCAGCCGCTCCCAGCAGATGATGGGACGCGATTCCAATTACGTGCCCGGCTGGGACTGTCACGGCCTGCCCATCGAGTGGAAAATCGAGGAGCAGTACCGCGCCGCCGGCCGGAACAAGGACGAGGTGCCGATCCTCGAATTCCGGAAGGAATGCCGGGAGTTCGCGGAGCACTGGGTTGGCGTGCAGTCCGAGGAATTCCAGCGCCTGGGCGTGATCGGCAACTGGGAGGATCCCTACACCACCATGGCGCACCACGCCGAGGCGCAGATCGCGCGCGAGATCGCCAAGTTCGCGATGAACGGTGGGCTCTATCGCGGCGCGCGGCCGGTTTTGTGGTCGGTGGTGGAAAAGACCGCGCTGGCCGATGCGGAAGTCGAGTACGAGGACCATGTGTCTCCCTCGATCTATGTGCGCTTTCCAGTGGTCACGGCCTCCGACCCCGCGCTCGAAGGCGCGGCCATCGTCATCTGGACGACGACGCCCTGGACCATCCCGGGCAACCGGGCCATCGCCGTCGGGGCCGACCTCGACTATGTGCGGGTGAAGGTATCCGCGGTCGGCGAGAAGAGCCGGGCCATCGTGGGCGATGAACTCATCGTGGCCGAGACGCTGCGCGACGCTGCCCTTGCCGATATGGGCATTGAGGCGGCGGACGAGGTGGCACGGCTGAAGGGCGGCGCCATCAAGGGCAGCGTGTGCGCGCATCCATTGCATGCCCAGGGCTTCGACCACGAGGTCCCGGTGTTCGAGGCCGGCTTCGTGACCACCGAGCAGGGCACCGGCTTCGTGCATATCGCGCCGAGCCATGGCGAGGATGACTTCTATCTGGGCCGTGAGCATGGCCTGCCCGTGCCGGACATGGTCGATGCCGAAGGCCGCTACTTCGAGCATGTGCCGCTGTTCGCCGGCATGGCCGTGCTGACGTCGGACGGCGAGGAGGGCGAGGCCAACGGCGCGGTGATGAGCGCGCTGGAAGGCGAAAACGCGCTGCTCGGCCGCCGCAAGCTGTCCCACTCCTATCCGCATTCCTGGCGGTCCAAGGCACCTCTGATCTTCCGCAACACGTCCCAGTGGTTCATCTCCATGGAAACGAACGACCTGCGGGACAAGGCGCTGGCCGCCATCGCGGAAACGCGGTTCGTGCCGTCCCAGGGCCAGACCCGGTTGCGCTCCATGATCGAGACGCGCCCGGACTGGTGCATCTCGCGCCAGCGCGCCTGGGGCGTGCCGATTGCCGTCTTCGTGAACAAGGCGACGGGCGAACTGCTGCAGGACCAGGCTGTGTTCGACCGCATTGCCCAGGCCTTCGAGGAAGAAGGTGGCGACGCCTGGTTCAACAGTTCGCCTGCGCGCTTCCTGGGCAATGACTACGACGCCGAGGATTACGAGCAGGTGCGCGACATCGTCGATGTCTGGTTCGACTCCGGCTCGACCCATGCCTTCGTGCTGGAAGACCGCGACGACCTGCAGTGGCCGGCCTCGCTCTACCTGGAAGGCTCGGACCAGCATCGCGGCTGGTTTCATTCCTCACTGCTGGAATCCTGCGGCACACGCGGGCGCGCACCCTATGATGCGGTGCTGACCCATGGCTTTGTCATGGCCGAGGACGGCCGCAAGATGTCGAAGTCGCGCGGTACGGATGTCTCGCCCCAGGACACGGTCGAACAGTACGGAGCGGATATCCTGCGCATCTGGGTGGTCGGGTCCGACTATTCGGAAGACCTCCGCCTCGGGCCGGAAATCCTGAAATACCAGGCGGACCTCTACCGCCGCATCCGCAACACGCTGCGTTACCTGCTGGGCAATCTCGACGGGTTCGAGGAGAGCGAGAGGGTCGATCCGGCGGACATGCCGGAGCTTGAGCGCTGGGTGCTGCACCGGATCTGGGCGCTCGACGCGCTGGTCCGCCAGACCACCGACGATTTCGAGTTCCACACCCAGTGGACGGCGCTCCACAATTTCTGTGCGGTCGAGCTGTCGGCCTTCTACTTCGATATCCGCAAGGATGCGCTCTATTGCGACGCGCCCGACAGCCTGCGCCGCCGCGCCGCGCGCACGGTGCTGGATATCCTGTTCTCCCACCTGACCGCCTGGTTGGCGCCGATCCTGTGCTTCACGGCGGAAGAAGCCTGGCTGACGCGCGCGGGCGAGGGCGATTCGGAAAGTGTGCATCTGCGCACCCATCCGGACGTGCCGGACAGCTGGCGCGACGATGCGCTGGCCGCGAAATGGGAGAAGGTCCGCCGACTGCGCCGCGTCGTGACCGGCGCGCTGGAGATCGAACGCGCCGAGAAGCGGATCGGCTCCAGCCTGCAGGGTGCGCCGACGGTCTATGCCGATGCCGAGACGGTGGCGGCGATGGAGGGGGTCGATCTGTCCGAGATTGCGATCACTTCCGCGGCGACCTTGCTGACAGGCGATGTTCCGGACGGCGCGTTCACCGTGCCGGATATTGCGGGGATCGGTGTCGTACCGGCGCTTGCCGAGGGCGAGAAATGCGCACGCTGCTGGCAGGTTCTGCCGGATGTGGGCACGCACGCAAACCCGGATGTCTGCGCGCGCTGCGACGCGGCCGTCAGCAACCAGAAAGAAGCCGCCGAATAAGGCGGAAACATGCCGCGCTGGGCCCTCATCTTCATTGCGGTTCTGATCGGTGCCGATCAACTCCTCAAGCAATACATGCTGTCGCTGGTCTTCGAGCCGCCGCGCGTGATCGAGGTGACGGGGTTCTTCAACCTCGTGCCGGTCTGGAACAGGGGCGTCAGCTTCGGGATGCTGGGAGATTCGGAAACCTCGCGCTGGATTCTGGTCGGCCTGGCCTTCGTGATCGTCGCCATACTCGTCGTCTGGCTTATCCGTGCGGGCAGCGCTGTAGTGGTGTTTGCGCTGGTGCTTGTGATCGGCGGGGCGCTGAGCAATGTGATCGACCGGGTCGTGTTCGGCGCCGTGGTCGATTTCATCGATATCCACGCCTTCGGGTGGCACTGGCCGGCGTTCAACCTGGCCGATATGTCCATCGTCGCGGGAACGGCTTTGCTGCTCTATGACGGCTTGTTCGGTTCACCGCGCGCTCTAAAATAATCTCGGGCCTCGAATCCGGGCCGAGACGCGCTATATTCGGTTGTGATGACAATGAAATCCGATCCGACACTGGACTTCTCAGGGCAGCGCCGCGTGCACATGGCCCTGGTGCTTCTCGCTGTCGCGGCGATGGGCCTGTCGGCCTGCGGCGATTCAACGAAGCGCGCGCTTGGTATTGAACGCACCGCGCCGGACGAATTTGCGGTCGTGCCCCGCGCGCCGCTGTCCCAGCCGCCGGATTACAAGCTGCGTCCGCCACGCCCGGGCGCGGAAGACCTCACAACGTTGTCCACCCGTGAACGGGCCAAGCAGGCGGTCTTCCGCCGCGAGGGCGCGGTCGAGCCTTCACCGGCCGAGACAACCGGCCGTCTGCGGTTCGGCAGTGGACCCAATACCCAGGCGGCGCCGCGCGAAAGCGTTTCGCGCACCACTCCGGGCGAAGCGGCCTTCCTGTCCAAGGCGGGCGCGCTGGATACCGATCCGCTGATCCGTTCGCGCGTGGACCGTGAAAGCGCGGTTCTGGCCGAAGAAAACCAGAATTTCGTCCGCCGCCTTCTCGGCCTGAAGGAAGACGCTCCCGGCGAGGTCGTGGACGCCCCCGCAGAAGCGCGCCGTCTGCGCGAGGCGCAGGCGCTGGGCGACGATCCGTCGCAGGGCGAGACCCCGACGATCGAGCGCAAGGGCAACAGCCTGTTCAAGATTTTCTGATCGCCCGGCCTCATTTTTTCCGCAAAGTCGCATGAAAGTGAGCGCAACTGTGCGCTCCGTCATTGTCGGTGCCGGAACGCACGCCATATATCCTGTGGGTTCCGGAACCCCGGATAGCGTTGCCAACGCGGGAAGGTCTGCATCATGTCCCTGAAATCGGTCCTGCGCGCGCCGGTGCGCCATGCCCTGATCGGCCTGACGGTTGTCCCGGTCCTCACCGGAACCGCCCTTGCCCAGGTCTTCGATCCCACCACCTTCGAACTCGACAACGGCATGCAGGTTGTTGTCATCGAGAACCACCGCGCGCCCGTCGTGACACACATGGTCTGGTACAAGGCCGGTGCGGCGGACGAGCCTGCGGGCAAGTCGGGAATCGCCCACTATCTCGAACATCTGATGTTCAAGGGAACGAAGACCCGCGTGCCGGGCGAGTTCTCGAAGATTGTCGCTGAGCTTGGCGGGCAGGAAAACGCCTTCACCTCCCAGGACTACACCGCCTATTTCCAGAAGATCGCGCCCGAAAACCTGGCGACGATGATGGAACTGGAAGCGGACCGGATGACCAACCTGACGCTGACCGACGAGATCATCGAGCCTGAGCGAAAAGTCATCCTGGAGGAACGCCGCTCGCGGACGGACAACAACCCCCGCGCGTTGCTGTCCGAGCAGGTCTCCGCGGCGACCTATCTGAACCACCCCTACCGCTTGCCCGTGATTGGCTGGGCGCATGAAATCGAGACACTGACACGCGCCGACCTGGAGGATTTCTACGGCACCTGGTACGCGCCGAACAACGCCATCCTGGTGGTCTCCGGCGATGTGGATCCAAAAGAGGTCCACGAGCTTGCAAAGAAATATTACGGGGTGATCTCGCCCCGTAAGCTTCCGCCGCGCGTTCGTCCCGCCGAGCCTGAGCAGCTTGCGCCGCGCGACGTTGTGATGCGCGATGCGCGCGTCGAGCAGCCTTCCTGGTCGCGCCGCTACATCGCACCCAGCTACAGCGCCGGTGAGACGAAGCACGCCTATGCGCTGGAGATCCTGTCCGAAATTCTTGGCGGAGGCACCACGGCGCGTATCTATCGCTCCCTCGTGGTCGATGATGCGTTGGCGGCGTCGGCGGGCGCCTGGTATTCGCCGGGTGATCTCGATCTCACGACCTTCGGATTCTGGTTCTCGCCGCGCCCCGGTGTGGAGATGTCCGAGGTGGAGGCCGCACTCGATGTGCAGGTGAGCGCGCTGTTGAAGGACGGCGTGAGCGCGGACGAGCTCAAGCGTGCGCAGCAGCGCCTGATCGACGGCGCGGTCTTCGCACGTGACAGCGTCGGCGGACCGGCGCGGGTCTTTGGTGCGGCGCTTTCGACCGGTGAAACCGTCGCCGATGTCGAGGCCTGGCCGGACCGCATCCGGGCGGTCACGGTCGATGACGTGAACGCGGCTGCGCGCGCAGTGTTCGACATGCGCCGCGCGACGACCGGTGTGCTCCTGCCCGCGCAGGAGGGCGCCACGCCGGATGCGGGTGAAAAGCGGGAGCGCAAATCATGAGTATCCGCCTCGCTCCCAAATGCCTCGCGGCGGTATTGGCCGCACCATTGCTGGCCGCGACGTTCTTCATGTCGCCATCACCGGCGCGAGCGATGGATATCCAGAGCGTCGTCAGCGACGGAGGGATCGAGGCCTGGCTCGTGGAGGATCACAGCCTGCCCATCGTCTCCTTGCGGTTCCTGTTTCCCGGCGGGGCGGCGACCGATCCGGATGGCCGTGAGGGGCTGGCCAATATGGTGTCCGGTCTGCTCGACGAAGGCGCCGGGGACATGGATTCCCAGACCTTCCAGGCACGGCTGGCCGACCAGTCCATCAGCCTGTCCTTCGATGCGTCGCTCGACACCTTTTCGGGAAACCTGAAGACCCTGTCCCGCAACCGGGATGAGGCCTTCGACCTGCTGCGCCTTGCGCTGAGCGAGCCGCGCTTCGATGACGACGCGGTCGAGCGCATCCGCACCCAAATCCTGACCGGCATTGCCGCGCGGGCGAACGATCCGGGCCGGATCGCCAACGAAGCCTTCTGGGCGGCAACCTTCCGGGGCCACCCCTATGCCCGCCCGCCTGTCGGTACGCCCGAAAGTGTTGCCGCCATCACTGTGGACGATCTGCGTGACTTCGTGTCCGGGCGCATCGCCCGCGATAACCTGATCGTCGGGGTTGTCGGGGATGTCACGCCGGGCGAACTGAAGGCCCTGCTCGACAGCAGCTTCGGTGCGTTGCCCGAGAAGGCCCGGCCGTTCGATCTGCCGAAAACCGATCCGGGCGCGGCGGGCGAGGTGATCGTCGTGCAGAAGGATAACCCCCAGGCCCGGGTGATCTTCGGCCAAAGGGGTCTCTACCGCGACGATCCGGACTACTACGCCGCACTGGTGCTGAATCACATCCTTGGCGGCGGCAGCTTCACCTCGCGCCTGTACGAAGAGGTGCGCGAGAAACGCGGCCTGGCCTACTCGGTCTATAGCTATCTGCTGCCGATGGAGTTCGCAGCGCTGTGGCTGGGCGGCGCGGGCACTGAGAACGGCGCCGTTTCGGTCTCGATCGACCTGATCCGTAAGCAGTGGGCGAACATCCGATCCTTCGGGGTGACCCAGGAAGAACTCGACAAGGCGAAGGCGAACCTGACCGGTTCCTTCGGCCTGCGTTTCGACAACAGTTCCTCCATAGCCGGACTGCTGGTCGCCGTGCAGCAGCGTGGGCTCGGGATTGACTATGTGAACAACCGCAACAGCCTGATCGACCAGGTCACGCTGGAAGGCGTCAATGAAGTGGCCAGGCGCATCCTCGACCCCGATGCGCTGACGGTCGTCGTTGTCGGAAAGCCCGAGAACATCGACGCGACCCACACGATCCGCGAGGACGGCTGACAGGGCTGCCCTCCGGGATGTGCTTCGGGCCTCGATTTCGCGATTCGGAGTGGTAGTATCCGCGCCTTCCCGAGGCGTGAAAGCACGATCCATTGCCTGATTTCGAGAATGTCACCGTCACCGGCGGCGCCGGGCTGATCGGCTCATGGCTGGTCGAGCAGCTTGTCGCGCGCGGCGTGCGGGTCACCGTCATCGACGACTATTCGCGCGGCCGGCCCGAAAACCTGGAGCGTGTCGCCGGGAAATTCGATCTGCGGCTCGTCGATCTGGAAGATCCGGCAGCGGCCGCGCGTGCTTTCGATGGCACGGACGCGGTCTATCATCTTGCCAGCCGGGCCTTCGGGGTCGCGTACTCTCATGGACGGCACCTGGCGATCCTGCGCCACAACGAGACGATCACCCAGAACCTGCTGAACGCCTTCGTCGCGCGCCCGCCGCGCTGGCTGATGGTGACGAGTTCGTCCTCGGTCTATCCGGACGATGGGCCGGAATGCGTAGGCGAATTGCCGGTCTTCACCGACGAGCCGGAGCAGGCGAACTGGGGTTATGGCTGGTCCAAGCGGTTCCTGGAGCAGAAAACGGCCCTGTTTGCGCGGGAAACCGGCACGCCGGTCACGATTGTGCGGCCCTTCAATGTCTATGGGGAGCGCTACAGCTGGGCCGGGAACAACAGCCAGGCCATGCCGATGCTGGTCAAGCGGGTGATGGACGGCGCGGACCCGGTGGTGGTCTGGGGTTCGGGCGAGCAGCGGCGCTCCTACATCCACGGGATCGACTGCGCACGCATGATGGTGGCGCTGGTGGACGCAGGCCATGACGGCTCGCCGGTCAATCTGGGCACGGAGGAAACCGTGTCCATGCGCGAACTGGTCAGCCGGATCGCCACGGCGGGCGGTCTCGATCCGAAGATCGAGGCGGATACGTCCAAGCCGGAGGGGCGTTTCATCAAGAGCGCGGATATGTCCCTGTTCCGGCGGCTGGTGCCCGATTTCACCTTCGAGGTGTCGCTCGATGACGGGCTGCGCCGGATGATCGACTGGTACCGGACGACCGATTTTCCGGCGGAAGACTAGTCGGCGCACGCAAGCGCCCTACCGCGACTCATCCCCGCTCTTCACAATCTGTGACCGTTGCTGGCGCACCCGATAGTGGCGACACTGGCCGCAACGAACAGGTTCACGCGAAACAGGGAATCCGGGTATTTCGATGCGGCCCGTCTATGAGCAGGATATCAGGGGCTGCCTCGCCGACACGATCGGCGAGGATGGTGTGTCCGCCGAAGCGCTGGCCACGGCACTGGAAGCCTGCGCCGAGCCCTGGGGCATTGTGCGTGAGGCACTGGTCGAGGGCGATTTCCCACCGCTTGGTATCGTCCACGAGCAGGATGACCTGGTGGACATCACGGCCACGGCGGCGCGGCTGGCTGAACATTGCGACGCGGTGGCGGTCATCGGGGTCGGCGGCTCCAGCCTGGGGGCGGAAGCGCTGACCGCCCTGACCGCGAATCCGCGTATGCCGCTCCATTTTCTCGACAATCCCGATCCGGAATCCCTCGCGCGGTTCCGCGCGGCCATAGACCCGGCACGGACCGGCGCGGTTGTGGTCTCGAAATCCGGCGGGACGGCGGAAACCCTGGCGCTGGCGATGACGGTGGTCCCCGAGATCGTGAAGGCCCGACCGGGAAATGCACCCGGCGATTACCTGTGTGTCATCACGGAGCCGGGAGGCAACCCGCTGCACCGTCTGGCGAACCACTGGGGTGCGCCGGTGCTGAATCACGATCCGGACATTGGCGGGCGGTTTTCCGTATTTTCCTGCGTGGGGATGCTGCCGGCGGCGCTGGCGGGTCTCGACATCGAGATGGTGCGCAGCGGTGCTGCGGACGCCGTGGAACTCAGCACGAACTCGGCGGACGGCAGCGAGGCCCCGGCTGTGATCGGTGCGGCGATATCGATGGAATTGCTGCGCCGCCGTGGCGCGCGCGTGTCTGTCATCATGCCTTATGCCGATGCGCTGGCGCCGTTTGCGCGCTGGCACCGTCAACTCTGGGCCGAGAGCCTGGGCAAGAACGGGCGCGGGACCACGCCGATCGATGCGTTGGGCGCAGTGGACCAGCACAGCCAGCTCCAGCTCTATCTGGACGGGCCGGACGACAAGATGTTCACCGTGATCACCCAGGATCTCGAAGGCCGTGGCGCGAGGGTGCCGCCGGACCTTGCGAAGATCGCGGGGGCCGAATACCTGGCGGGGCATACCACGGGCGACCTGCTGGCTGCCGAGCAGGAGGCCACCATCGAAAGCCTGCTGGCGCAGGCGCGGCCGGTGCGCCGCATCGCTGTTTCGCGGGTGGACGAGGCCGCGCTGGGTGCGCTGATGGCGCATTTCATGCTCGAAACGGTCATGGCCGCGTTCCTGCTGGGGGTCGATGCGTTCGACCAGCCTGCCGTGGAAGACGGCAAGGTGCGCGCGCGCGCGCGCCTGCAGGGTGCGGGAGGGGGGACTTCCGCGTGACCATCCGGCGCCTGCCCGAGACCATCATCAACAGGATCGCAGCAGGCGAGGTGATCGAGCGCCCGGCGTCTGCCGTCAAGGAACTGGTGGAGAACGCCATAGATGCGGGGGCGCACCGCATTGACGTGGTGCTGCGCGATGGCGGGCGGACGCTGATCGCCGTGACCGACGACGGTTGCGGCATGTCGCGAGAAGAGCTGTCACTCGCTGTCGAGCGTCATGCGACATCGAAGCTGCCGGGCGATGACCTGACCCATATCGGGACCCTCGGCTTCCGGGGCGAGGCACTGCCGTCCATCGGTTCGGTCAGCCGCCTGTCGATTGCCTCGCGTCCGGCCGGACAGGATGGCTGGGAAATCCGGGTCGAGGGCGGGAAGGTCTCCGACCCCCAGCCGGCCGGCCTGAGCGGCGGCACACGGGTCGAGGTGCGTGACCTGTTCTATGCGACCCCGGCGCGGCTGAAATTCCTGAAGGCCGAGCGGACGGAAATGGACCATGCGGTCGATGCCGTGCAGCGGCTTGCCATGGCGCATCCGGAGATCGCCTTTTCCATCGGGGATGGGGAGCGTACGCGCTTCGAATGCGCTGTGGAGGGCGCGCTGGCCGGAGCGGAGGAGGCGCGCCTGCGCCGCCTGTCCTCGGTGATGGGGCGAGAGTTCGCTGAGAATGCGCTGCCCATCACGGCGGAACGCGAACATGTGCGGCTGACCGGCCATGCCGGATTGCCGACGCTCAACCGCAACACCACGCGCCACCAGTACCTGTTCGTCAACGGACGCCCGGTGCATGACCGCCTGCTGACCGGCGCGGTGCGCGGGGCGTATCAGGATTTCCTGGCGCGCGGGCGGCATCCGCTGGTGGCGCTGTTTGTCGAGATCCCGCCCGAAATGGTGGATGTGAACGTACATCCCGCCAAGGCCGAGGTGCGCTTCCGCGATCCCGGTGTGGTGCGCGGGCTGATCGTCGGCGGGTTGCGCCACGCACTTGCCGAGGCTGGACATCGGGCCTCGACAACCGTGGCGAATGCCGCGCTGGGCGCCTTCCGGCCGGGGGACGGTGCGCGCCTGCCGCCGATGCCGTCGCCGCAGGGTTATGGACGCCCGCCGGTCCCGCAGCATCTGGCCGAAGCCGCTGCGGCCTATTACGCGCCGCATCCGGGCAATCAGAATTCCGGCCTGCCGGGACTGGACGCGGCGCCTTCTGCCCCAGTTGCACAGGCCGCGCCGGAGGAGGCAGCCCAGTCCTATCCGTTGGGCGCGGCGCAGGCCCAGGTGCATGAGACCTATATCGTGGCCCAGACCGGCGACGGGCTGGTGATCGTCGATCAGCACGCCGCGCACGAGCGCCTCGTCTATGAGCGCATGAAGTCCGCGCTGGAGAGCGGCGGTGTGGCGCGGCAGGGCCTGCTGCTGCCCGAGGTGGTGGAGCTGGAACCGGCGGCCGCCGAGGCGCTCGGTGCGCGGGCCGAGGAACTTGCCGAACTGGGCTTGGTGCTGGAGGCCTTCGGTTCGGGCGCGGTGGTGGTGCGCGAGGTGCCCGCTCTGCTGGGCCAGGCCGATGTGGCCGGACTGGTGCGTGATCTCGCCGACGATGTGATGGAACTCGGCGGGGCCAATGCGCTGAAAGAAAAGCTCGACGATGTGTGCAGCACGATGGCCTGCCACGGCAGTGTGCGGGCCGGGCGGCGTCTCAACCGCGAGGAGATGAACGCGCTCCTGCGCGAGATGGAAGTCACCCCCCATGCCGGCCAGTGCAACCATGGCCGGCCGACCTATGTCGAGCTGAAGATCGCCGATATCGAGCGTCTGTTCGGACGGCGTTAGCCTGAAAATTTCAAGAAATACAAAGACGTATCGCCGTAGTCGCGGCTGTCGATGGTCTTGAACCCGGTCTCGGGCAGGACCGGCGTGGCGCGGCGAGTCTCGATGACAACCAGCGTGTCCGGTCCGATCCAGCCGGTCGCTGCGATTGCTGCGGGGGCGAGGGCGGCCACGTCGCTGTCATAGGGCGGATCGAGGAAGACGATATCGCACTGGCCGCCGGATGCCTTTGGCGGATGCTTGGCGTCGGCGCGCCGCACGGTGATGCGGTCTGCCACATTGAGCGCGCGACCGTTCGCGGTTATGGCATCGGCTGTTCGCCGGTCGCTGTCGAGGAAAGTAACGTGGTCCGCCCCGCGCGACAGGGCCTCGAAGCCCAGCGCGCCGGACCCGGCGCAGGCGTCGAGGATACGGCTGTCCTGCACGCCGGGGTCCATGTGGGACAGGATGCTGAACAGCGCCTCACGCACCCGCGCGCCGGTGGGGCGCGCATGGTCGCCCGGCGGGATGTCGATCATCCGCCCGCGCAGCTCTCCCGCGATGATCCGCAGGCGTCCGGGGGAGCGATTCATGGCGGGGCGCTCACGCGCGTGGCAGCTGATCGCGGAGCACCCGGGCGGGCACTTCCTGCACCTGCCCGCGCGGCAGGTTGCCGAGCTGGAACGGGCCATAGGACGTCCGGATCAGCCGGGTCACCGTGTGGCCGAGGTGTTCCATCAGGCGGCGGACTTCGCGGTTCTTGCCCTCGCGCAGGCTGATGGTCAGCCAGGCGTTGGAACCCTTCTGGACTTCCAGCTCGGCGCGGGCCGGGCGGAACCGTGTACCGTCGATGGTCACGCCTTCGGCGAGTTTCTTCAGTTCCTCGGGTTCGATCCGGCCGTGCACCCGCACCCGGTACTGGCGCAGCCAGCCGGTCGCGGGCAGCTCGAGCCGCCGGGCCACGTCGCCGTCATTGGTGAGCAGAAGCAGGCCTTCGGAGTTCATGTCGAGCCGGCCAATGGTCTTGGCGTGGCGCAGCTCGTCCGGCAGGTCGGCGAAGATGGTCGGCCTTCCTTCCGGGTCGGCATGGGTCGTCAGGCGGCCGCGCGGCTTGTGGTAGCGCCACAGGCGCACCGTCTCGCGTGCGGGCAGCGGCTGGCCGTCGATCTGGATGTCGGCGTCAGGCGCGACGTTGAGGGCGGGCGAGGTGACGACCTTGCCGTCCAGCGTGACCCGTCCGGTCTCGATCCAGCGTTCGGCCTCCCGGCGCGAGGCGACGCCCGCGCGTGCGATGACCTTGGCGATGCGCTCGCCGCTCTTTGTGTCTTGCGGGTCGGACATGGCTCAGGCCGCGGCGATGAAGGCGCGGAAGATGTCGGCATCGCCCGCCGAGACCCCGTATTCGGGATGCCACTGGACACCGAGGCAGAAGGTCTTGTTCGTGGCCTCGATCCCCTCGATCACGCCATCCGGCGCGACGGCGTTGATCTTCACCCCGGAAGGTTCCCCCTTGGCGGCCTGATGATGGGCGCTGTTCACGTCCAGCGAATCCCGGCCGACGATCCGGTGCAGCAGGGTGCCGGGTGTGACCGCCACGGAATGGCCCGGCTCGTCGCGCGGGTTGGGCTGCTCGTGGGCCAGCGCGCCTGTCACCTCATCGGGGATGTGCTGGATGAGCTGTCCGCCGAGGACGACGTGCAGCAACTGCTGGCCGCCGCAGATGCCGAGAACGGGCATGTCGCGTTCGATGGCGCCGCGCGTGACGGCAAGCTCGAAGGCGGTGCGCCGGTCCTTGGTGATGACGGTTGGGTGGCGCTCGCCCGCGCCGAACAGGACCGGGTCCACGTCGAACGCGCCGCCGGTGATGACCAGCCCGTCGATCAGTTCGAGGTAATCCCCGGCCTGGTCGGGCTCATGGGGCAGGGGCAGGGGCAGGCCGCCCGCCGCGGTGACGGCGTCGGCGTAGTTTTCGCGCAGTGCGTACCAGGGCAGGTTCGAGTAGCCGCCGGGCGCCTCGGAATCCAGCGTAATGCCGATAACAGGTCGTTTCATGGCCGCAATCTACGCCCGGCCCGTGCGCCGTTGCAATTTCGCCGGGAGGGGGGCACCGTCCCCGCCATGGACACGACCGCTTACATGCAGCTCGCGCTCGATGCCGCGCGCACCGCCGCCGAATACGGCGAGGTGCCGGTGGGCGCCGTGGTGGTCGATTCTGTCAGCGGACGGGTGCTGTCTGTGGCCGCAAACCGGGTGGAGCAGGACCGCGATCCCACGGCCCATGCGGAGATCCTGGCGATCCGTGCGGCGGCACGTGAACTGCGCGTGCCGCGCCTGACCGATTGCGACCTCTACGTCACACTTGAGCCGTGCACCATGTGCGCGCAGGCGATCGCCTTTGCGCGTATCCGGCGACTGGTCTTCGGGGCCTATGATCCGAAGGGTGGCGGTGTGGAACATGGTGCGCGGGTGTTCTCCCAGCCGACCTGCCACCACGCTCCCGAGATCGTGGGCGGAATGGAAGAAGGCGCGTGTGCCGCGCTGCTGAAGGAATTCTTCGCCGGGTTGCGCTGAGACGTTCGCTCTAGCCGACCGTGAAATGGTCGGGCGCGTCACCGGCGCACCAGCGCCGCCACATCGTGCGGAACAGATCCTCGAAATTGCGGGCGAACGCCGCACCGTCGCACAGGGGCGATGCCGCCATACGCTTCCGCAGGTTCCGGTGCAGGTCCTCCTGCCGGGCCGTGTCGGCGGCCAGAGCGGTGGCGATCTCCGCGAAGCTTTCGGGATCGTCGGCGACCAGACCGGACAGGCCGACCTGCTGGAGGATCGAGGCGGAGACCCGCGCGCCCATGCGGTCGCCGGTCATGGTGATGACCGGCACCCCCATCCACAACGCCTCACAGGTCGTGGTGTGGCCCGAATAGGGCCAGGTATCGAGCGCGATGTCGCACTGGTTGTAGAGGTCGAGGTGGTGCGACGTCTGGACTTCCCAGGGGGAAAACCGGATGCGGCCCGCCGAAATTCCATGCGCCTCGAACGCCGCGTGGGCGTCGCGGGCAATCGTCTCGTCGGCTAGGGCGTGGGCCTTCAGGAACAGGTGCGAGCCCTCAACGCGCTTTAGAACCCGGGCCCACAAATCGATGGTCTCCGGCCCGACCTTGGACCAGTTGTTGAACGAGGTGAAGGTGAGCGGGCGGCCGCCCTGTGCGCGGTTTTCAGCCACGTCGGGCGCGGTGG
>Ga0181594_10001655_pt1 | contig 20593 bp, 18 predicted proteins | sample 071ome_18_FD_145603 | JGI IMG/M metagenome (GOLD analysis project Ga0181594, IMG submission 145603) | Coastal salt marsh microbial communities from the Groves Creek Marsh, Skidaway Island, Georgia - 071413BT metaG (spades assembly) | ecosystem: Environmental > Aquatic > Marine > Intertidal zone... | reverse complement strand
GTCCGAGCCGCACCCCGAGCTCTTCTTCGACGGCGAAGCTGGTCTCGACCAGTTCGTTGACGGGGGTTTCCTCCGGGATGGTGACCAGCACGACTTGGCATCGGTCGGGATTGCCGATGAGGTCGAGGACCTCGCCTGCTTGCCGGTGGAGCACCCCGGTGCGGGCGACGTCGCGCACGCCACGGGGGCTGCGCAGAAAGCCAACGGCGTGGCCCGCGGCGGGCGCGTCGATCACGATCAGGTCGTACGTGCTCTCGTCGGCCAACGCCTTGATCCGGCCGAGGACCAAGAGATCCTTGATCCCCGGTGTCGCGGTGGCGACGATCTCGAGAATCCCGGAGGAGGCAAGCCGTCCGATCAGTCGGTTGAACCCGTGGGTGGCGAGCCACTCAACGAGCGCCTGATCGGGGGTGATCGACTTGAGCGTCACCGAACCGGCTTCGTCATCTCCCGCCTCGTGAAGCACGGTCGCTTCCTCGTACCCTTGGGGATCGGCCCCGAACATCGGTGCCGACGCCGACCGGCCGGCCACCTCGACGAGGAGGACCGACAGGCCGGTCCTCGCTGCCGCTGTCGCCATCGTCGCGGCGGCAACTGTCTTACCGACCCCACCCTTGCCCGCCACGATCAGGACGTCCGCTGATGAGAAGAACTGAGCAGGCTGCAACTCCTTCGGCTCCTCGATCGACGGTTCGACGGCGCGTCACTCTAGCGGTCGCCTTCCTCGCTCTCGTGCTCGCCGTCCTGTCGTCGATGGCTCCCGGCCGAGCCAGTGCCCAGAACGACGCAGGTCTCGATCCGGTGATCTTCGACGTGGTTCAGATCTCGGGTTTCCTCGACCGGATCGTTGCCGACTTCATCGACGAGTCGATCGCTCGGGCCGAGCGCGACGGCAGCGGTGGGCTGATCCTTCAGGTCAACTCGACCCGCGCCGTGCTTGACGACGACGAGTTGATCGAGCTGGCGGAGACCATCGCTTCGGCTGAGGTGCCGATTTATGCCTGGGTCGGGCCGTCGGGGGCCGACGCCCGCGGCGAGGTCGCCCAGTTGCTCGCAGCGACCGATGAGCTGGGGGTGGCGGTTGGCGCCGCGTTCGGGGAAACCGGTGAGCTGGTCATCCCGCCCGAACTGCTCTCCCCAGAGTTCCTCGCCGTTGCCGATGCCCTCGAGAACGACACCGTCGACGAGGACACGGTGCGCTCCTTCGGTCTTGCCGACCGTGACTCGCCAACACTTGCGTTCTTCGCCCTCGACCTGCCCGGTTTCGAGTCCGAGATCGACACCTCCGGGGATGAGGCGGTCCGTGTCCCAGTGTCGCCCGTGCGGTTCTTCAAGCTGTCGCTGTTCGACGGGTGGATGCACACCTTCGCCAGTCCCGCCATGACCTATCTGTTGTTCTTGATCGGCGCCGCTCTCCTGATCTTCGAGTTCTACACCGCGGGAGTCGGGATCGCTGGTGTGCTCGGCGCCGGTTGTTTCACTCTCGGGTGCTACGGCCTCACCGTGCTGCCCGCCCGCCCGTGGGCGCTCGCCCTTCTTGTGATCGCGATGCTCGGCTATGCGGTCGACGTGCAGACCGGGGTGGCGCAAGTGTGGTCGGTGATCGCAACGATGTGTCTTGTGGCCGGATCGCTCTTTCTCTTCGATGGCTTTGCGATTTCGTGGATCACCCTGCTGGCCGGCATCGTCGGGATCAGCCTGTCGATGATCTCGGGAATGCCGTCGATGATCCGCACTCGATTCGGCACCCCGACCATCGGCCGCGAGTGGATGATCGGGTCGATGGGCGAGGCGGCAGAGGACATCAAGCGCGAGGGCGTTGTCGTCGTCGACGGTGCGCCGTGGAAGGCCCGGGTCAACCGAACGACGCCCATCGCGAAAGGCGATCCGATCCGCGTCGTGGCGATCGAGGGTCTCTATCTCGAAATCGAACCGGAAGACGGAGGGGCCCGCGACTACCGGGAAATGCGCGGGGAGCGTGGCCGCAGCGCCGACGTCGATCGGGAAGACGAGTCGGTCGACGGCTGACCGGCCTATCGGCCGTCAGGCGTTCGTCAGCCGATGCACCCCGAGAAGGAGACGTCGGCACGTCAACCAGTTCGGCAGCGTCCGATTGGGGCGCACGACCGTGCCTGATCTGTGCCGGTGAGGCGAAAAATCGTCGAATCTCACGAAGGGTGGCCAAAAATGCTGGCTCACCACGAAGAGCATTTGTGACATTCGGCGCAACCTGATATCACCGTCCCTCTGAGAGCAGGGGACCGTATGGCGATCAGTGCGCAAACGATGGACTGGCAGGTTCGGGCCGCGTGCCGCGGGCCGCAGGCGGTGGTGTTCTTTCCGCCGACCACACCCGAACGCCGCGATGAGAAGCGGTTCCGCGAAGCAAGCGCAAAGCGAATCTGTGAAGGCTGCTCAGTGCGCGACGAATGCCTCGAGTACGCCATGCAGATTCGTGAGCCCCACGGAATCTGGGGCGGCATGTCCGAAACCGAACGCCGCCATCTCAGCCGGGTCTGAACGAGCCGGGTTCAGATCTCGGGAAGGCGTGGCCCGGCGATTCGGAGATCGCCGCGACGGCGGGTGACACCGGTTTCGTCGAGTCGGGTGATCAGCGGGATAGCGAACTTGCGGGTGGTGCCCCAGGCGTCGCGAACCGCCGCAACGGTGACCCCGTCCGGTGACGAAGCCAGCAGACGGGCGACGACGCGAGCGGCGTCGTCGAGGGCAGTCGCCGCGAACACCACGCCGTCGAGTTGAACGAGTTCACCTCGACGAATCAGCTCCCGAATCTCGGCCGGGTCGACATCGTCGATGGCGGGCGGAGCGAACGGTTCGGCGGCCAGTCGGGCGACCACACCACTGCCGGCCAAGGGGTCGACGGCGTCGGCCGGGCGGACTCGCCCTCCTTCGACGACCAGGTCATCGAGCGTGTCGAGAACGGCTCGCTCGAACTCGTCGAGCGGGGCGAGGTCAAGGCCGAGCGCATCGGCGTCCGACACCGCCGAACGAAGATCGGCGGCCACCTGCGCGAGCTCGGTGGGGTCCACCGCCCAGCGTCCAACGTCAGGCTCGAAGCGTTCGCCTGTCAGGCGACGCAAATGGTCGACGTCGACTCGGCCTCGCTCGCGAATCACCCGTTCGACGGATCGGTCAGGAACAGCGCGAGCCGCAGCGATCTGTGGGTCCACATCGAGGATCTCCCCACCGCCGAGTGTGACCCCCTGCCCCGACTCGCGCAGGATGAACCGATCGCCCGGAACGAGCGGGAGCGCCACCGGGAGGTGCATGCGAACGAAACCGGTTGCGCCAGGATCGATCGTGTCGGGACCCAACACACGGACCCGGACGGGGTGCTCGCCAGAGCCCAAATACAGCAGATGCGCGCCCCGGCGGCTGACCGGCCGGTCGAGAGATTCGAGCACCTGAAGGGAGGCGTCGACCCTGCTGGTGAGATGCCAGTCTCCACCCCGCACGAGCACATCGCCCCGGGTGAGTTGATCGTGAGACACGCCCGAGAGGTTCGCAGCGACCCGATTACCGGGCCCCACCTTGGTCCGTTCGGCGTACTGACTTTGGAGCGCGCGGATCCGCACGTCATGGCCTCCGGGCAGAGCCACGAGCGGATCCTCGACACGGACCATGCCGCCGGTGAGTGTTCCGGTGACGACCGTGCCGGCCCCCTTCGCCGCAAAGACCCGGTCGATCCAGAGGCGGGGTCGCTTGTGGTCGGCTGCGGTTGGCGTTTCGTCGAGCATGCCGTCGAGCGCATCACGAAGGGCTTCCATGCCGATGCCGTCGATCGCATCGACAGGAACCACGGGGGCATGCTCGAGGAAGGTCCCCTCGGTACGCTCCGCGATCTCCATCTGGGCCAGTTCGGCGAGTTCGTCGCCCGCCTGACCAACCTTGGTCAACACAACGATGCCGTGGGAGATCCCGAGCAGGCTGAGGATGCGGAGGTGTTCCTCGGACTGGGGCTTCCACCCCTCGGTCGCAGCGACCACGAAGACACACGCGTCGACCCCGCCGACACCGGCGAGCATGTTCTTGAGGAAGCGGATGTGGCCCGGCACGTCGATGAACGAAACACCTCGGCCCGACGGAAGCTTGGTGCCGGCGAACCCCAGGTCGATGGTGAGGCCGCGGGCCTTTTCCTCCTCGAGTCGATCTGGGTCTGTGCCCGTGAGCGCCTTGATGAGGGTCGACTTGCCGTGGTCGACATGCCCGGCCGTGGCGACGACGTGCACTGCCGTCCGATCAGGCGATCGCCCGGAGGGCGTCGGCTACGAGCGTGTCGTCGTCGGGGTGGACCGTGCGAAGATCGACCACGGTGTGGTCGTCTTCAACACGAGCGATGATCGGATGGTCGAGTCGCCGAAGCGCCTCTCGATGGTCGCCTTCGAGTCGGACACCAATCGATGGGATTTCCACACCGGGCAGCGTTCCACCGCCGGGGGTCGACATCACCTCGGCGATCTCGCCCACACCGAAGCGCTCAGCCCGCTCGTGGAGCTGAGCGGCGGTGAGCCCGGCCATTCGCCAGAACGGGATCGCATCGCCGTCTTCGGCGAGATAGGCGAGGGCGGTCTGCTGAAGTGCACCGAGCACGAGCGCTCCAGGACGAAGCGCGCGGGCGAGTGGGTGCTTCGCGCAGCGGCGAACGAGTTCGGCATCGCCGGCGATGATCCCTGCTTGTGGGCCGCCGAAGAGCTTGTCGCCGGAGAAAGTGACCAGTCCGGCTCCGGCCTCCAGCGTCTGTCGAGCGGCGGGTTCGTCGGCGAGCCAGCCCGGTGGGTTGCCACGGAGCCACGGGCACCGACTGTCAAGCAGCCCGGAGCCGGTGTCGGCCACCAGCGGCGCGTCGAGTTCGCCCAGCTGCGCGGTGGTCGGTGCCTCGGTAAAGCCAACGATCTTGTAGTTCGACTGGTGAACTTGCAGGACGACGCCGACGTCAGTGTCGGGGGCGTTGATGGCGGCAGCGAAATCGTCAACGCGGGTGCGGTTGGTCGTTCCGACCTCAATGAGATTTGCCCCGGAACGAGCCATCACCTCCGGAATCCGGAATCCACCGCCGATCTCCACCAGTTCACTGCGACTCACGACAACGTCTTTCCCGTCGGCGAGCCCGCCGAGCACAAGAAGGACGGCCGCTGCGCAATTGTTCACCACGATGGCGTCCTCAGCTCCGCACGCCTTGGCAATCAGCGCGCCAGCCGTCGCCATTCGCGACCCTCGCTGACCACTGGTCAGGTCGAGTTCGAGGTTGGTGTACCGCTCGGGCTGTGACCAGGCCATCGGTGCACGACCGAGGTTCGTGTGCAGGATGGTTCCGGTTGCATTGATGACGGGTCGCAGCATGCGGCGCCCGGTCGCAACGGCGATCTCACGAGCAGAGTCTGGCGCTCCAGCTGCGATTGCCGCCCGGGCGGCGTCCACCAGCATCGGGTGGGGGAGGCCGGTGTCGGCGATCGAGCGGGCCAACCTGTCGACAGACGGTGGGCGTTGGGCGGGAGCGCTCATCGCCCGTCAGCTTACGGCGGCGAACGTATGGCGCCGTCAGCAGGTGCTTCTACGCTGGCGTTCGTGTTTCGAGCCCTGATGCTGGCCTTCATCGTGCTGCCAATCCTTGAGATCTGGGTTCTGCTCCAGGTTGGTTCGGTGATCGGAGCGGCCGAGACCTTCGCCCTGGTTGTGCTGGTGTCGGCAGTCGGTGCCTTCATGGTGCGTCGCGAAGGGTTCGGTCTGATGGGCCGGATCCAGGGTCGACTCAACAGCGGCGAGCTCCCCACCCGGGAATTGATCGATGGTCTCCTCGTTGCGGTCGCAGGCGCCCTCATGCTGACGCCGGGCTTCGTCACGGACGGTATCGGTCTGCTCTGTCTCTTTCCGCCGAGCCGGATTGTTATCCGAACGGCCTTGATCGCTCGCTATCGCGATCGCGTCACGTTCACCGGTTCGGGTGGCCCGATGGGTGGCGGCGGGATGCCGGGCTCGGGCGGGTTCGGTGGTCCGGGCGGGGCTGGGCCATGGGGGCCGGGCTTCAGTGGCTCGGGCGAGGTCATCGATGTCGGTGACGTGGAGTACGACCGCCCGGACGACCCTCCCGAACTCGATTCCTGATCGTCGATCAGGCGACGCCTTCCGCACTGTCCATGGCGTCGAGCGCAGCGACGGCCGCATCGAGCATTCGAGCACTGCAGCCAGCCATCTCGACCGGGGGGATGTATTCCTCGGCGATCCGTTTCGCGATCGAACGCAACTCGCCGGCAGCAGCACCTTCGCCGAGGACCGCCGGCTCGCCGATGTCGCCGCCCTCACTCACCACGGGCTCGATCGGCACCTGCCCCAGCAGCGGGGCGCCAATGTCAGCGGCGAGTTGACGCCCTCCGCCTGCGCCGAACAGGGAGTGGCGGGAGCCGTCTGGCGCGACGAACTCGCTCATGTTCTCGATCACGCCGACAATGCGCAGGTAGTTCTTGGCGCCCATGTCAGCCACGCGGGCTGCGACCTTCTGGGCGTTGAGGGCCGGGGTCGTGACGATGAGCATCTCGGCGCGAGGAAGCATTTTGGCGAGGCCCATCTGCACGTCACCGGTGCCAGGCGGCATGTCGATCAGGAGATAGTCGAGGTCGCTCGGCCAGGCGACGTCCTGGCAGAAGTGCTGGACGGCCCGGTTGAGCATGAGGCCTCGCCACATCAGTGCCGAGTCTTCTTGAGCGACGAGGAACCCCATCGACACAACCTCGAGACGCCCAGTGCCGATGGTGCGCACGAGGGGCTTGATTCGTCCTTCGACGCTGACGAGGTCGCCGTCGACACCGAGCATGCGTGGCACCGAGAATCCCCAGATGTCCGCGTCCATCACTCCGACGGCGTACCCCTGCTCGGCCAGTGCTGCGGCGAGGTTCGTCGTGATCGAAGACTTGCCGACCCCGCCCTTGCCTGATGCGACCATCACGACCTTGGTGGTTGCGGGGATGCTCGTGTCCGGGGCGTTCTGGCTCACATTGAAGCGGGCCTTGGCCATGGCTTCGGAGCGCTCTTCCTGGGTGAGTTCGCCCCAGTCGATGGTGACCCGGCTGACGCCGGGCAGCGAGGTGAGACGGGCGCGAACGTCTTTCTGGATCTGGCCTCGCAACGGGCAGCCGCTGGTGGTGAGGTCGATCTGCAACCGGACCCAGCCGTCGTCCGTAACAGTTGCACCCTTCGCCATGCCCAGTTCGACGATGTCGCTACCGAGCTCGGGATCGATGACGCCACGCATCAGGCCCATGACATGGTCGGGGGTCGGCGGCGATGGCGTGGTCACGGCCGTCAGGATAGGCGTCGGACGGGCCTACGGGCAGAGGTCTGTCTGACGTCGTTCATTTGCCTGCCGGTCGGCTTCCACCGACGGCCCATGGACCGGTACACTGCGGAACACTGGTTCGACGAGACCGTCGCATCTCCGTCCTTCAGGAGGAACCCCTCATGATCATGCTCACCGACAACGCAGCGTCGAAGGTCAACGAGCTCATCACCGCCGAAGGCGAGGAGGGCTTGGCCCTTCGTGTCGCCGTTCGTCCCGGTGGCTGCTCGGGCTTCTCGTACGAGATGTACTTCGACACCGACCGCGCCGCCGACGACATCACCAAGGATTTCTCCGGTGTCGATGTGGTCGTCGACCCGCAGTCGGCTCAGCTGCTCGAGGGAGCGACCCTCGACTACAAGGACGGCCTGCAGGACGCTGGCTTCTCTATCGACAACCCCAACGCCCAGCGCACCTGCGGCTGCGGTCAGTCGTTTAGCTGAGCCCGTCTCACCTGATCTGAGCTTTGGCTCTCGGCGCCCCGCTTCGGCGGGGCGTTCGTCGTTTTCGGCTGGGCGCAGTCAGATCAGCTGGAGCGCGTCGGTGAGTTCGCTGCGGTCGAAGGTTGTGTCGAGCCGGGCCACGATGATCCCATCGGCGTCGGTCACGAAGAGGGCCGGCTCGAACGGCAAGGCGAGCTGATCGACGGCGCTGACGAGGTCGGGGAATCTCCCCGTCCCGAAGACCGAGGGGTCGTCATAGACCTCGCAGTGGATGAGGTCGAGGTCGGGGCGCTCCCCGCCAACTTCCATCAGCAAGTCGACAACCGGACCACAGATGTCGGTCTGACAGAAGCCAGGACTGGCCACAAGCAAGACGGTCGGGCGTCCGTTCTCGACGACCGCGGCGAGGTCGTGCTCGTGAAACGGACAGGGCACCGCACGGGTGCAGAGTTGGGCGACCCCGAGCGGGTCGGCGGTGGTCGGCGTGCGGACCGCCGGAAGCGGCTCGCCGACCTGAGGGATCTCGACCGTGTCCGCCTCGGCGACGAGGAAGTCGACCGGTGCAACATCGGGGTAGTCGGGGAGGGCGGCTCGGTACTGCCCCGGCTCTGCGAAGGTGACCCGGGCGGGGTAGTAGGGCGTGATGATCCCGTCGATCCTCCGCTCGACGGTCATCTCGACCACCGTGGTGTCACCCCGTGTGATCGCCAACGCAAGCGAGGTCGGCGCAGTCTCCCGCAGGTTGTCGATCTGATCAGCAACCACGAACGCGACTCGCTGCTCGACGCCGGCGGCGAGCGTCGCAGGCTGGCTGAACCCGTCGGGGAAGGTTGCGATCAAGAAGGAGAGGACCGAGTCGTCGACGCGGTCGTCGATGGTTTCCTCGGGCGAGCGATCGTCGGAGGAGAGGACCGAGTCGTTGACGCGGTTGTCGATGGTTTCCTCGGGCGAGCGATCGTCGGAGGTGCAGGCCACGAGCACCAGCGAACCGGCAGCCAGGCCACCAGCGAGGAACGATCGACGGGGGAGTTCACGCACGATCACGAACGCTAACCGCCACCTCTCGATGAACGGCCTGTTGGGCGGGTAACGGTCCGGGCGGCGATGGCCGATCGGTTACGGACTCGACCGCTAGCGTTCCTGTCCGTGACCACCGCTGGTGAACGCCGTATCGAGATCGTCGTCAACGGCGAGGTCGTTGTCGTTGAGGACGAGTCCGCGACCTTGCTGGACGTCCTCCGGGGTCAGGTCGGTACCACCTCGGTGAAGGACGGCTGCTCCCCCCAAGGCCAGTGCGGTTGTTGCACCGTGTTGGTCGACGGACAGCCGCGTGTGTCTTGCGTGACCCCGGTCCGTCGGGTGCGAGGCCGTGCGGTGACCACCGTGGAGGGGCTGGCCCCCGATGTCCGGACTGCGTGGGGTGATGCGTTCGCTGCGACCGGCGGCAGTCAGTGCGGCTTCTGCACCCCCGGCATCGTCTGTCGATTCGAAGGACTTCGGGCCAAGGAGGTCGCGCCTGACGATCGGGCCAAGGCGGCTGACGCCCTCCTCGCCCACATGTGCAGATGCACCGGATGGCAGCCGATCCTCGATGCATGGGAGCGGTACGGGACGCCGGTGAACCTCGCTGATCCCGGTGCGGCCGCAGCCCGCGCCGAAATCGAGGGCGGTGTCGCCCAGTCGGTCGGTCCCCATGTCGCCCTCGGCGAAGGCGGCTTTAGCGACGACATCGCGCCACCGGATGCGCTCGTTGCGGTCCCCGACGGAGACGGCTGGGCGGTCGCCGAAACCCGAGCCGAGGCGCTTGCTGTGGCCGGCAAAATCCAGGGACGTCGGACAACCGCCGAGTATCCGCCCCCGATCGAACTGCCCGAGGGTGACTTCGATGCTGTGCTGCAGACGACGTGGACCGAGCCCGCCTATCTCGAGACCGACGCGTCCTGGTGCGAGCCGGGAGGTACTCCAGCGTCCTTGCTCGGCAACGGTGGCGCCTTCGGTGGCAAGCTCAACTCCGCGTTGGGTGGCGTCGCACAACGCCTCGCCGACGAGCACGGTCGCCCGGTGCGGTTGCTGCTGTCTCGAGAAGACGTCGTCCGTCAGGGCCCGAAACGACCCCCGATCGCCGCCGGGATGAACGCCGACGGAACCGGTCTCCTTCGCGTCGCCCGCACCCCAGGTATTGCCGCAGCGATCGCAGCGGTTGCGCCTGCTGTCACGGTCGAGGAGATCGATGTGGTCGGCCCGTCCACGTCGGCCGATATCCGCGGCGCCGGCTGGCTCGAAGCTGCTGTGCTGCTCGCTGCCGCCCGCGGCGACGTTGGCTGGATCGCGGGGCCGGACGGGGGCGAGGCGACGGCGTCGATCGCCGATGACGGCACAATCCATGTTCGGGTGCGGGCGGGCGAGCCGCTCGACGAGACCACGCTGCGCTCCTACTGCACTGGTGCCGCCCACATGGGCCTGGGCCTGGTGCGGAGCGAGTCGATCGCGGTCGATCCGAGCACCGGCGAGATTCACGATCTCACGATCCGCTCGTTCGGCGTTTTGCGCGCCGTCGACATCCCGCCGATCGAGATCTTGATCGAGCACGACGACCGCGCTCCTGTCAACGGCTCCGATGCCGTCATGGCGGCCGTCGCCGCCGCCGTCTGGATCCACGATGCTTTGCCGGGCACCTGGCCCACCGGTGGGTGAGCGGGCTGGGCAGTCGTGAAACGCCTCAGCGAGGATCGGTTTGCGGCCCTCGAACGAGGCGGCCTGGAGTCTCGCCGGTGAAGGTGTCGTCGAGCACCGTGACCGTGCCTCGACACACCGTCGCCCCGTAGCCCTCAGCCCGCTGCACATAGCGTTTGGCGCCGGTTGGAAGGTCGTCCACAAGGTGGGGGAGCTCGACGCTGAGCCCGTCGATGTCGATCACATTCACATCGGCCCGCATGCCCGGCGCGAGAAGCCCCCGGTCGCGCAGCCCGTACATCTCTGCGGTTTGCCGCGTCTGACGGTGCACCAACCACTCAAGCGGCATGTGTTCGCCTCGGCTGCGGTCCCGCGCCCAGAACTGGAGCATGAAGGTCGGCATGCCGCCGTCGGCGATCGTGCCGCAGTGGGCTCCGGCATCGGCGAGCCCCATCCGGGTGTGGGGGTGCTGGTGAAGCTCCCAGAGGTGATCGAGGTTGTGGTTCGAGTAGTTGAAGAGCGGGTAGTACAGCAGGCCCCGGCCGTTCTCGGACATGAGCTGGTCGTAGGCGACCTCGGCGGGATGCACGCTGCGTGCGTTGGCGATCGCTGCGCATGTTGCGGCCGGGTCGGGCTCGTAGTCGGCTTCGCCCGAGAACGGGTAGAGCTTGTCCCAGCTCCTTGTGATCGAGGTGATGAAGTCGCTCCAGACCGCCGGTGCCTCGGTGGTGAGCGCAGCTCGCACGTCGGGGCGGGCTAGATGTTCGAGCCGTTCGGCCTCGGGGAGTTGGCCGATCAGACCCCAGGTCGGACAGAGCATGAACGGGTTGACCGTCGCTGACCAGGATTCGAGAATCCCGACCGGACGACCGGACACCTGCGCCAGGATGTTCAATCCCTCAGCCTGGGACTCCTCAAGGAGGCGGAGATCCTCCCGCCACAGATCTGGCGCATAGTCGGGCTGGTTCAGGTTGAAGACGACCGGCTGCCCGGTGATTTGGGCGACGGCCCGCATCCACGAGAACGACTCGGGCACCTCCGGGTGGTGGGTCGCGGTCTGGAACACGCCGTGGCCGACATCGGCAATCGCCCGAGCGATGGCGAGCAGTTCGTCATCGCCAGCGAACGTGCCCGGCACCAGTTCGCCGTCCTTCGCCTTGTGCAGTGGCGTGCGCGAGGTCGAGAAGCCGAGTGCTCCCGCCCGCAGCCCCTCGGCCACAAGGTCGGCCATAGCCGCGATGTCGGCTGGGGTGGCGTCCTCGATCGCCCGCTCCGCCATCACGAAGGCGCGAAGTGCGCCGTGGGGCACCTGGGCGCCGAGATCGAGCACCCAGCTTCGGCGGGCGAGATCGTCGAGGTACTCCGGGAAGGTCTCCCAGCCCCATTGGATCCCGTCGGTGAGTGCCGCACCGGGGATGTCCTCGACGCCTTCCATGAGCTGAATGAGGAAGTCGCGCCGCTCGGGTGCGACGGGCGCAAAGCCCACACCACAGTTCCCCATGACTGCGGTGGTGACGCCGTGCCAGCCCGACGGGGTCAACTCTGGGTCCCACGTCGCCTGAGCGTCGTAGTGGGTGTGGGTGTCGACGAAGCCCGGGGTGACGATGCGGCCGTCGGCGTCGATCTCTCGGCGGGCCGATCCGACATCATCGCCGACGGCGACGATCGTCTCGCCGTCGACGGCCACGTCAGCCATTCGGGCGGGTGAACCGGAGCCGTCGATGACCTGACCGTTGCGGATGACGAGATCGTGCATAGAGGTCAGCGTAGGGGTGGAGCGGTGCGGGCGTGATCGCCTGGACGACACGGTGGCGCTACGGTCGCCGCGATGGCCGATCGCCCCCCGGCCCCGGCCGGGCTCCGAGTTTCGCTCGCCGATGGTGTCCACGTTGCCGAGGGTGGGGTCGATAGCAGTGGCACGCTCCTCGGCGGGTCGCCACCTCGGTTGGTTCGGCTGACCGCAACCGGTGCCGCCCGTGTTGCTGCGTGGTCTGCCGGGGAGCCACTGGGCGCGTCACTCGCCGAGCGGCGTCTTGCCCGCCGTCTGCTCGATGCCGGGATCGTTCACCCCAAACCCGAGGCAGGGCCGCGCCAAGCCCACGTCATCATGCCGGTGCACGCCGAGCCCGACATCGCACCCGTTGCTGCGCTGCTCGGTGATGGCCGCCCCACCATTGTCGTTGATGACGGATCCGACGAGCCCGTCAAGGCAGCCGCCGGGATCGAGGTGGTCCGGCGGGACCGATCCGCAGGCCCGGCTTCCGCCCGAAACGAGGGTGTTCGCCGGGCCGTGGCTGATGGTGCTGCGTTCGTCGTGTTCGTAGATGCCGATGTGGATGCCCACCCGGGGTGGACGGACGCGCTCCTGGCGTACTTCGACGACCCCAATGTGGCTGCGGTCGCGCCGAGGGTCCGGGCCGCGGTCGGCGCCACGATGCTCGATCGATACGAGATGACGTTCCCATCGTTGGATCAGGGACCACACCCGGCATCCGTCGGTCCGGGCCGGGCGGTTCCGTACGTCCCGTCAGCCGCCCTCGCTGTTCGGGTAGCTGCGTTCGATGAGGTTGGAGGATTCGACCCGTCGCTGCGCTTCGGCGAAGACGTTGACCTCGTGTGGCGGCTCGTCGCCGCTGGCTACACCGTTCGCTACGACCCCTCCGTTGAGGTTCGCCATCGTGCTCGAGAGGACTGGCGTGGCTGGCTGACGCAACGCCGTGCCTACGGTTCCTCAGCGGCGTCGCTGGCGGCTCGACACGGCGCTGCGGTCGCGCCGGCCCATGCGCCCGCCGGGGTCTATGCAACGATCGGCGCCGCAGTCCTTGCGCCTGCGCCAGTTCCGGCGGCGGTCGGTGCCGTCGAGATCGTCGCAGCTCAGCGTCGGGTTCGTGCCTCGCTCGGCGAGCACCACGACCCGGGACTCGTGGCCGGTGGGCTCGCCCGGGCGCTGCAATCCTCGGTCCTCGCGATCGTGCGGGCCGGGTTGCCGTTCGCTGTGCTCCTTGCCCTGTCCGGTCGTCGCCGGCGTCGGCGTCTGGTGGCACTGGTCGTCGCTGCTGCTGCTACCGAGGTGGCTGAGGCGTCTGCGACACTCGGCCGCGTGCGCACCCTCGCACTTCGGCTGCTTGATCATGGCGCCTACGGTCTCGGCGTCTGGGAGGGCCTTGTGCGGATCGGGCGACCGGGCCTTCCCGCCATCCTTCCTCGGCTCACCCGCCCTGGGGTGCGGGCCGATACGGTCACTGCGGATACCGTCCCCTCATGAACGCCACCATTGTCCCGTCCCGCCTGGATGCGCTGACCGCCCGGTGCCGCCGCGAGGTTGACGAAGGTCGCCTCCCTGGGTTCCAGCTAGCTGTCGGCTTCGAGGGAGAGATCGTCCATTTCGAGTCGTACGGGACAGCCCGCGACGAGCACCGTTTCCACACGTACTCCGCCGTGAAGCCGACGGTGAGCCTGACCGTGTTGGAACTCGCCGCCGAAGGCCTCCTGGACCTTGACGCTCCCGTTGCGTCGGTGCTGCCGCCATTCGGTGAGAACGGTAAGGCCGACATCACCCTTTCCCAGGTGCTGCTGCACGCCGGAGGGTTCCCGTCAGCCCCGATCGAGCGCGACGCGGCCGTGCGATCCGAGCGGCTCGAACGCTACGCCTCGTGGTACACGAACTGGGAGCCCGGTACCCGCTTCGAATACCACCCCATGCAGGCCCACTGGGTGCTCGGCGACATGATCGAGGAGGTCACCGGTCGCAACTATGCCGACGTGATCGAGGAGCGGGTCATGACCCCGGCCGGTCAGCCCCGCTGGCTAGCGATTCCTGAGGACGCGCAGGATGGCATCGTCGACGCAATCGACGTTGGCAAACCGATTGATCCGGCCGAGTACGAACGCCTCTTCGGATCGCCGATGCCACAGACGGTCGTGACCAACGAGGGCCTTCGAGCACTCAACGAACCGTTGGTCAGGGCCCTCGGCCACCCGGGCGGCGGCGGGATCACCTCAGCGTCGTCGCTGGCTGGCTGGTACCAGGCGATTCTCCACGATGACGGTGAGATCCTCCGCCCCGAAGTCAAGAAAGACGCGCTGCGAACCGTCCGCCAGACCCACCCCGATCCGCTCGGGATCCCCGCCCAGCGAACCCATGCGTTCACGCTCGCCGGTGATGATGGCAAGCACGCTGGACGTGGTCATGGGCACGCCAGCAGCCCCTGGACCTTCGGCCATGGGGGAGCGAAGGGTCAGATCGCCTGGGCCGACCCGGCCACCGGCATCTCGCTCGGCTTCATGACGAACGGCTTGGACCTCAACGATGTTGCGGTCGGTCGCCGATCGATCGCGATTTCCTCCAAGGCGGGCGCGCTTACGACGAAGGAGTAGCGGACGACTCTGGCGCGGCGGACCGCACCAGCGCCCACATCGAACTCATCGCGACGACGACCACCAGCCCAACCCAACCGAGCGCCTCGGGGCTGCTTCGATCGCTGAGCACTCCGATCAGGGCCGGAATGGTGATCGCCCCGGCCGACGACGCTGCGAGTTGGTAGCCGACAACCCGCGCCGCTCGGGCTGCGCCGAGATAGATCGGGGTCCGGTTGACCACGGCCGGGAACATCACCGAGAACGCAAAACCCGCAACCGGGAGGGCCACGGCGCCGAGACCGGCAGGATCGAGCGCGAACACGGCCAACGCCACGATAGAGAGCGTCGACGCCCGCGACATGATTGCTTCCGGGGTCATGCGATGGCCGGCGAACGCAAGCAGGAAACGGCCGATCGTCAGGCCTCCCCAGTACGACGCAACGAGGAACCCGGCCGCAACCTCATCAACGGAGCGCTGTTCGCTCAGCAGGGTGAAGCTCCACTGGCCCATGGAGACCTCGACGCCGACGTACAGGAAGAACCATCCGAGCACCATCGGCAGCAGCCATCGAGAGCCAGTGGTGACATGCTGCTGGGCAGCCTCGACCTCTGCGCTGACCGGGAGGTCGTCCAGCCCCTGACGGGCCATCGGCGACATGGCCAGCACACCGACCTGGATGCCGGCGAAAATCCAAAACGGCACCTGCCACCGGTCACCGCCGGCGACGAAGATTGTCGCCACGAGCGGCCCGGCCGACGCACCGACGCCATAGAAGCCGTGGAGCAACCCCATAGCTCTCGGTCCTCGCTTGACCGCAACCCACGCGTTGACGGTCGAGTCGAGCAGGCCGTTGCCGAGCCCCAGGATCGCAAACCCGGCCAGGGTTGTGAGCCAACCCGAGCCGATCGCGATCAGCGCAAGCCCGATCGCCGCCCCAGAAGACCCGGCGCGAAAGGCGAAGGCGGTGCCGAAGCGGTCGCTGACATGGCCCGACACCACCGAGGCAACGAGATAGCCCCCCGACAGGCAGCCGAACAGTTGGCCAAACGACCCGTCGGTGCGTCCGAAATCGTCGCGCAGGTCGGGCCATACGGTGCCGATAGCCCCATCGGTGAGGCCCAGCACGACAAAGCCCACCAGGCTGATGCCGAACGCCCAAGCGCTCGCCTGGCGGTATGACGGGGCGTTGCGCATCGCGGCCGTCAGCGGCCCCTCGACCGCAGATAGGCGGCACCGACCGAGCGCGACTCGGGATCGTGCAGCGCGTTGACCAACGCATCAGCATCGGACCATGCCGTCCCGGTCGACACGAGCGACTCCGCGGCTGCATCGACCGCCCGGAGGGTTGCTCGCAAGGTCAGCGCTGACTTCGTTGCAAGGGTCGCCGCGAGTTCCTGGGCGACGTGCAGATACTCGCCGTCAGCGGCAACCGTGTTGAGCATGCCCAACCCATGGGCCTCCGCCGCACTGAACGGTCGGCAGGTCAACACCAGTTCCCGGGTGGCGGCCGGGCCGATCTCGCGAACCAGCCGCTGAATACCGCCCCATGCCAGCGGAATCCCGAGATCGACCTCGGGAATAGCGAAGCGGGTCGACTCAGCCGCAACCCGGAGGTCACAAGCTGCAGCAAGTACCACACCGCCCCCCACACAGTGTCCATGTACGGCCGCGATCGTGACCGCCTGCATGCCCTCGATCGCTTCGGCCATCAGACGGCCGGCATCAGCCGCCTCGCGCGGGAGCGGACCATCGTTGTCCCCGCCGAAGCTGGCGAGGTCGGCCCCGGCACTGAAGGCTCGGCCGGCGCCATGAACCACGACGGAACGAACCTCGTCTCGTGCGTTGAACCAGTCGGCCGCGGCGACCAACTCGAGGAGACAGGTCGTGGACAGCGGATTGAGTGACTCGGGCCGGTTGAGCTGGATACGTCCGGTGCGGCCGTCGGTCTCGACGAGCAGGGTCTCGAAGTCGGTCATGACCGAGACGATGCCACGCTCGGAGGCTCAGCATCGACCTCGCGGGCCGAGTCGCGCCCGGGCCGGCCCGGCGATCCGACTTCTTCAGGCGACGTTGATCCCCGCGCCCGTCATATCGACCGTGGTGTTTTCGGGCTCCCCACCGTGGTTGAGTACGGCGACCGCGCCGGTCAGTTGCTCGAGCTGCGCCCACGCTACGACCTCAGGATCATCGGTCAGGAAGACGATCTGCTGGTTATCCGATGCTGTGCCGAGAAGCTCGAGCAGCGAGGCCTTCACCGGGGGGTCGAGCCCGACGAGCGCGTCGTCGAGGATGAGCGGCAGGCTCTCACCGGCCGGGCCAAGGGAGCGGACCCGAGCGAGATGCTGCCGCAGGGCGTGGGCGAGCGCAGCGAGTGGATCGTCATCACGAAGCGCATGTGGCCCCGACTCGACGTGGGTGGCGACTCGAAGCTGTGTCGACATGGCGTCGATGTCGGCGCGGTGCTCGTCGGCCCACTCCGGATCGATATCGCCAGCGAACTGTCGCCACCCGGCGATCGCAGACTCGTACTCGGTTCCGGCTTCGACCAGTCGCTCTCGGGCTTGGCCGCTCTGGAGCAGGCCGTTGACCCGCTGCAGATGGAATCCCAGGTAGGACTCGGCACCGGCTGCTGCCAGCGCCTCACGTTCGGCCTTCCGAGCCTGCTGCACCCGCCGATTCTGGATGAAGGAGATCACGGTCACGGTCACGGCGAGGAGCACGCACGCCATCCCCGCCATCTGGCTGACCAGGGTCGCCGAAGGCACCGCCGCAAGCGCAGCAAGGGCGCCGCCGATGAAGCTGGCTCGTCGAAGCTTCTCGGCGCGAGCCTGGGCTCCCTCGAACCGCTGATGCTGTTCTTCGATTTGGGCCACGACCGCTGCATCTTCTGGTTCGGACCCGGCGTCCTTCGCCGCCTGGTCGAGTTCGGCGCGGGCGTGTGTGACGCGGGCGGCCGCCTCCCAGAGTTCGTCGGGGTCGGCCCGCGCAAGGCGACGGACGTGCTCGTCATGGTGGCTGGTCGCCGTAAGGTCGGCCGCCGTCATCCGCAGCACCCGTTTGGCCGATCGCGGGTCAAGGTCGGCCACGGCGAGGAGATCGACGTGTCCATCGTGGTCAGCGAAGCGAGCACTGACGTCAGCCGCAGTGTCGACGTCGACGACGCGGGCTCGGGCCCCGAACGGCCGAAAGATCGCAAAGCGGTTTCCGTTGTCCGCCACGATCTCGGCGTGAACCCCAGGTCGGCTGGAACTCAGCGAGCCGACGAGTTCGCTGATGACACCCTCACGTTCGAGGCGACCCACGCCGCAGATCACGGTGAGCCGGGGATGGAAGTCCAGGGAGAACGTGTTTTCGTCGGCCTCGATGACCAGACGCTCAAATCGCATGAGGAGAACGTCGGCGTTTCTTCGACCGAACTTGAGCTGAACGACCCATCATGTAGGGGCCTCCGGCCGGGAGCTGCGCAGCGAGTGAGGCCCAGATGAACCCGCCAGCCCTGCTGACATCGCGGTTCTGGGATCCGGGTTGGGTTCCGGGAGTCCTCGTGGCATCATTTCTGACGCTTCGGCACGTGTCTCCGGCACGAACGGAAGCAGGCTCCCTTAGCTCAGTCGGCAGAGCGTCTCCATGGTAAGGAGAAGGTCGTCAGTTCAATTCTGACAGGGAGCTCGTCGGTTCGACTCGTCGTCCGAACCCTGGCGACGTAGCTCAGTTGGTGAGAGCGCTCGACTCATAATCGAGAGGTCGACAGTTCGAATCTGTCCGTCGCTACCAGTTCTCCAGTCCAGACGGTGTTATCCGGAGAACCCGATCTGCGGAGGAGGGCCGTGATGGGCGAGGAGGGCATGGCCAAACAGCCCCGCCGACTCCAGATCGTCACGGATTCGACACGTAACCTGTCGCCTGCTTCGGGGTCGAAACGTTCGGATCAGGACATGGCTGTGTTGGTCGAACGAGCCGCCGCCGGCGAACGCAAAGCGTTCGACGAGTTGGTTCGTCTCACCCATCGCGACGCGTTCGGTCTTGCCATTCGACTCACTGGGAACGAGGAAGACGCACGAGACGTGGTGCAGGACGCCTATTTGCGGGCCTACCGAAGCATCGGCCGTTTCCGCGGCGACGCGCGCTTCAGCACCTGGCTGTACCGCATCGTGGCGAACACGTCATCGACACATCTCGGTCGTCGCAATCGGCACCGTCATGAAGCGCTCGTCGATGACACCGTTGTTGTGGACCAGCACCCCGATCGGGATCCCGTGCTCGTCGCCGAGACCGCTGATCTGCGCAACCAGCTCGATGAGGCGATCCGCGACCTCCCTCCACGACTGCGAAGTGTCGTCGTGTTGCGTGATGTCTATGACCTGTCCCACGAGGCGATCGCCGAGGAACTCGACATTTCGGTGAGCGCCGCCAAGGTTCGCCTTCACCGTGCTCGCCGGCGCTTGCGCGAACAGGTCTTTCCCCTCCCGGGGGAACATGAATCAGGAGCCAGCCCCGATGTCCGCTGAACCCATGGAACGACTCGAGTGCCACGCCCACGCCGACGAGCTCGCAGCCGCCGACGACGCAGCACTCACCGCCGGCGCCCGGGCCCATGTTCACCAGTGTCTGCGGTGCCAGGCCGAGATCGCGAATTACCGCCGCATGCGCCGCGTCATGCGCAGCCTTGCCGATGAGCCGACGCCGGTTGCCCCCGGGCTCGAGCACGAGATTCTGTCGGCACTCGACGGGGTGGATGGCCGCTCGTCCACTCGAGTTCCGACGGTAGCGGCAGCCACGATCGGCGGGATCGCCGCCGCGGCCGGCGTGATCGCCCTCGCTGCCCGTCGCCGCGCCGTACTGCGTTTGGCGGGCTAAGTTCCGCCTCCCACCGCGCAAACCGCCGGTCGGGAAACGCGATGCCGGTGGTACCATCCTTGAGCGTTCTCAGGGGCGTGGCTCAATTGGTAGAGCACCGGTCTCCAAAACCGGCGGTTGGGGGTTCGAGTCCCTCCGCCCCTGCGTGATGAGTTCGTCAACCGGCGACCTCTTCGACTTCAGCCAAGGACCCGCACCATGTCGATGAACCGACAGCAGAAGCGAATGCTCCAGAAGCAGGGTGAGATCGACGCCGACGGCGCGCCCGTTCGCACCCGCAAGGCACCCTCCGGCGGTGCCGCCCAGGAGCGCACGAGCCCCGGCCAGTTCCTCCGTGAGGTCCGTGGTGAGCTCCGCAAGGTGGCGTGGCCCACTCGCGACGAAACGGTGAACTACTCGATCGTCGTCTTTGTGACCATCGTCGTGGTCGGCGCAATGATCTACGGGCTCGACTGGGCCTTCTCGACCTTCATCCTCGAGCTGTTCGACAACAACTGAGTTCCCATGTCTGACGAAACCACTGACGAGATCTCCACGGACGACGCTGGCGACGACGCCGCCGTTGACGTTGACGACACCGCCGGCGTTGCGGTCGCTGACGAGACCGAGACCGACGCAGCGCCTGTTGGCGCCGGTCTGGCCAATGCCTGGACCGGAGGCGAGGCGATGCCGGGCCGTCCCGAGGTAGAAGCCCCGGCTGACAACGTCATCGGTGAGGACGAGCTCCTCGCCGACGACGAGGCCGAAGAGGCGTATCTGTCTCCGTTCGATCGCCCGGGCCGCTGGTTCGTGCTCCACACCCAGTCGGGGTACGAGAAGAAGGTCAAGCAGAACCTCGAGGCCCGCATCGCCTCGATGAACATGGAGAACCGCATCCACGAGGTCGTCATCCCGACCCGTGAGGTTCCC